>OFFW01000647.1_pt1 | contig 24174 bp, 17 predicted proteins | sample 1521501 | NCBI WGS metagenome assembly OFFW01 (sample SAMEA3504107, study PRJEB24116) | mouse gut metagenome | biome: mouse gut; feature: mouse-associated habitat; material: faeces | place: Denmark | collected 2011
TTCTTACCAAAAAAGAGGTATTTTTTTCCAAAGACACAAACTATTTTACACTACCGACGTGCAAGCACACATAAAAAAGACGCATGGTTTACAATGCTGTTCCATGCGCCTTTACGCTGTTTTATTGATATTAAATTATTTCTCTGATTATGCTAACTGCATAACCTCGGCTTCTAATTCTTTTAATTCATCAAAAGATAATGCTGGAACACAATCCGCAATATCCTCCAATGACATTTTACCTTTTTTTATCAATCTTTCGGCTATTTCTCTGTCTTTATCGTGTGTAATCTTATCTGTAAGAGTATTTTCCATATCTTTCCAATATGTTTTTATTATCTGCTCATCATTAAATAAACTCATCATAATCGTCACTACCTCCATTTCTCTGTTCATCAGATATTCTTTTAAGACGTTCCTATCCTTGCAAATACGGATTGTTTCTCTAACTGTCTGCTCTGTCATTCCATACAGCTTTCTTTGTTCATCAAAAACTTTACAGAAAATAATATATTGATTGATAATATCCTCTGTTTCGCTCTCATAGATAACCTTTGCTTTTACCTCAATATCTATATCTGCACCGTCAAAAAATTCTTTGGACAGCACTATTGTATTGGGTTTTCTACCCCTATTACCTGTGTAGATGATATATAATTCCGGCTTGGGCATTTTGACCTTTGTACTCTTATACAGGCTTTGTGATGTCCTTTCAAAAAAGCAACCTATTGTTACCCACCATTATGCCCAAATCATTATAGAGATTATCTGTCAAAACATTGTCTATCGTTACAATATCCAGCGTATCCTCTGTTGCGTCCGTATCCTCTGGGTGCAATGTTTTATACAGTTTCAGCAAGTTCTTTTTATCTTGGAAAAGGTCAAGGAACACACTACAAGATACTATATAGCCTGCTCCTGCCACATCTCAATTATACAAATAAAGGTCTGTCTTTACAATAAAATTCACATGCCCTAAGTATTCATGTTTCTGTAAGATATGCGCTATGGTGGAATTTCCCCATTTATAGAGGTTTTTAATTTCCCTGTCCTGCCACAATCACACGCCCAACTGCGCTTGGTGGTAGGCAGGAATGGGGATATGCTCGGCTGTGAACTATGTTACAATTTGATACGGACCATAACCCTCCAAAGTCATTCTGAATATCCGTCTTACAATAAGTGTTGCCACTTCATCAATTATCCATTGGTTTTTATCTTCACTGTCTTTCAGATAACCGTATGGCGGACTGCTTGCAACGTGCTTTCCGCTCTCGCCTTTTGCCTTAAAGTTGGACTTAATCTTCTTGCTGATGTCCTTTGCATAGTATTCGTTGATTATATCTCGGAACGGAAGGAAATCATCATCAAAGCCTGAACCTGTATCAACGCCCTCATTAACCGTAATCAGTCTTACATTAGCTCTGCGCAACTGTTCCCGCAACATTCCCATCTGCACATAATTTCTTCCCAGCCGGCTCATATCTTTCACAATAATTGTTCTGATATTTCCCTTCTCGACTTCGGCAAGCATAGACTGGAGCCCCTCACGCTCAAAGGTCGTGCCTGAGATTCCATCAACAGTATAGTGGCGTATACCCGTAAAGCCGTCCTTTTCTGCATAATCTTCAAGCATTGCCTTTTGGTTGGATATGCTGTTGCTCTCGCCCTGTAACTCGTCACCATGCTGTGGCTCTTTCGTATTTATTCTAATTAAGAAGTCTATCATATTTTATAACTCCGGAAACGGGATAATGAATACTTACCTTTATCGTGTCCCGGCGGACTATATTTTGATTGATACCGTATATAAACACAGCCTTAAAAATGTTGAAAGAAAATTAAGTAAACAGGACATACCGCCCACTGAAATTAGATATATTTTCCTGGCCCATACCCATGACGACCATGCAGGTTGTTTGAACAATTACTCTCAAAATATTCCAGACAAAAACAAATAACATTTCCACTCTTTTAGAAAACAAAATGCCTAACAGGATTTCCCGACTCCCTTTATAATAAATACAAAATCCACGGAACCATAATCAGACCGAAGCGGAACTAAAATCAGCGAAGGGCTGACTATCCCCGGAACGATTTACGGATGCAGCGCAGACGGAAAACGTTCCAAGCAATGGGGGATTCTCAGACCAAAGCGGAACTAAAATCAGCGTAGGTCTGGCAAGCCCCGGAACGATTTACGGATGCAGCGCAGACGGAAAACGTTCCAGACAATGGGGATTGTCAGACCGAAGCGGAACTAAAAATGGAGGAAAAAAATGCCAAAAATCACTTTTATGGGAGCCGGCAGCACCGTGTTTGCCAGAAACGTATTAGGGGACTGTATGTGTACCCCCGCGCTCAGGGACAGCGAAATCGCCCTCTACGACATTGACAAAAAGCGCCTTGAGGAATCGGAAATTATTCTTGGCGCAATCAACAAAAACACCAACGAAGGACGGGCTGTAATTAAAACCTACTTAGGCGTAGAAAACCGGAAAGAAGCGCTCCGTGGAGCGGACTTTGTAGTAAACGCCATTCAGGTGGGCGGATACGACCCCTGCACCATTACGGATTTTGAAATTCCCAAAAAATACGGCCTGCGCCAGACCATTGGGGACACCCTTGGAATCGGCGGCATCATGCGGGCCCTGCGCACCATCCCCGTGCTTCGGGATTTTGCCGAAGATATGAGCGACGTCTGCCCGAAAGCATGGTTTTTGAATTACACCAATCCCATGGCAATGCTGTCCGGTTACATGCAGCGTTATACGGGAATCAAAACCGTAGGTCTCTGCCACAGCGTACAGGGATGTTCCGAACATCTTTTAAAAGACCTTGGTATGGAAAATGTTCTGGAGGGCCGCCGGGAAACCATCGCGGGCATTAACCACATGGGCTGGCTTCTGGAAATTTATGACAAGGACGGCAACGACCTTTATCCTGAAATCAGGAAACGGGCCCTTGAAAAAAACCTTTCGGAAAAGCATAAGGATATGGTTCGTTATGAATATATCCGCCGCCTTGGCTATTACTGCACAGAATCCAGCGAACACAATGCGGAATACAATCCTTGGTTCATCAAAAGCCGCCGCCCGGATTTGATTGACAGCTACAACATTCCTCTGGACGAATATCCGCGCCGCTGCATTGAGCAGATTGCCGGCTGGGAAAAGGAGAAAAACGACATCCTTAAAGACGGGAAGGTTACCCATGAACGTTCCAAAGAATACGCTTCTTATATCATGGAAGCCATGGTGACAAACGTTCCCTACAAAATTGGCGGAAACGTAGTAAACGATGGGCTGATTTCCAATCTCCCCGCAGACGCCTGTGTGGAGGTTCCCTGCCTGGTTGACAACATGGGCGTACATCCATGCAAAGTCGGACGTCTGCCCGTGCAGCTTGCCGCTATGAACATGACCAATATCGGCGCCCAGCTTATGACCATTGAAGCCGCCGTTACCAGAAAGCGGGAAACCATCTATCAGGCCGCTTTCCTTGACCCCCATGCCGCGGCGGAGTTATCCGTGGACGAGATTGTTGCCATGTGCGACGAACTGATTGACGCCCACGGGGAGTATATGAAAGAGTATCGGTAATTCTTTCCAAAAACACAATATTCCTTTCTATTATACCCAGGCATTCAGCATAGATTCCCGCAGGCAATGAGCCAAGCGGCTGCGAAGCAGACATTTGGCGAATGCCGCGAGAGTCACATACCCCGCAGCTTGCTGCGTTGCAAGTTTGATGTCCCGTGCAAATATGTACTCTATCGCGGTGAAAGCCGGACATTCGAAGATATCCGGTATCTGAACGTTGAGGAATATCTGTGCACCCTATAGAAAGACGTTATTTTCGGCGCATGTCCCCCATGCGCCTTTTCCTTATATCTTCACGGCTTCAATACCCCCACACTCTCAAACCTCACATCCGCGCAATGCTCCATTATAATCGGGCACGCCCCTCTCCCATCGCCGGAAAGCCTTACATTCTTAAACAGAATATCCCTTATCTCATGCCCCGGTTCATCAAAGCCTTTCAGCTCTATCCCGGCGCACGCTTTACTCTCTCCGCTGTCTCTGTCCGTATATCTGCCGAGCACCGTCACATCTTCAAAACGGCAGTTCTCAAAAACAGGCGGCTTCTCCGCTCCGATACCGTCGTCGTTATAGTCCACGGCGTGGAATAAAATCCGGGGAAGAATACAGTCCTTTACCTGTACGTTTCTGACATAGCCGCCTCTTTTTTTCGTCCCCTTAACCTCCAGTCCATAGCAGCCTCCGCTCAAATCGCAGTCCCATATTTTCACGTCGCTGACGCCGCCGGACATCTCGCTTCCTATGGTGATTCCGTGGCCGGCCGCACAGGCACAGTCAAAAATCCGAATCCGGCGGCTGGGCCGTCCTATCACGTTTCCCTCGGGATTTTTTCCCGATTTGATTGCGATGGAATCATCCCCCGTATGGAAAGTGCAGCCAAAAATCGTACAGCTTTCGGAAGAATCCGGGTCCCATCCGTCCCCGTTCCAGACATCCTTTGAGTAAAAGGCGCAGTTGTCCGTAAGAATATTTTCCGAATATATCATATGCACGTTCCAACTGGCGCCGTCTTTCAGCGTAAGGCCACTGATACGGACATTGCTGCAGTTGCTGATATTGATTAAGCGGGGGCGCACCCTGCCGGGAAGCGTTTCCGGCTTTTCATATTCCTGACGCTGTTTGTCGGAAAGCCCCTCCAGGAAACTTTTAAGCCGCTCCCCTTCCGATTTGATAACCGCTTCCGCCAGCGCCCTTCCGCCGCTTGCAATGGCGCCTTTTCCGTGAATCAAAATGTTCCCGCAGTCAGGCTTTTTTGTATGGTCGAGATTTCCCATATTCAGCAGACTGGAATAGCATTCCATTTCCAGCCCTTCAAACCTGCTGGGAATCCTCGGCAGATAGTCCTTCGGGTCAGCCGTTCCAAGAAGCAGAGCGCCCTCCTCCAGATACAGTTCCGTATTGCTGTGCAGGCGAAGGGCGCCTGTCAGGAATGTTCCCTCCGGCACATATACCGCCGTATCCTCATCACAGTCCTCCAAAGCCTGCTGGATTGCTTTCGTGTTTAAGGTTTTTCCGTCACCCACAGCCAGATAAGGCGGCTTTGTGATATCCAGACGCCGCCTGCTCCTGGACGTCCGTATCCGGCTTTTCGCGAACGGCCCGTCAGAGGTATACTGCCTGTCAAAATCTGTCGCCCCCTCAGAAGCGAACAGCCCCTCAGAAACATACTGCCCGCCGGAAGCAGACGGCTCCTTAAAGGCTTCCCCCGTCCTGTAAACCTCTACCGCATATTCCGTATCCGGCCTGAGCTTTTCTATAGTAAAATGCGTCTTCCCGGTACTTCCCGACAGCTTTCCGTCCGTATATATCCGATAGCAATCCCGTCGTCCGTCAATCCGCTCCTCTGGCTTTTCCCAGTACAGGGTAATCGCCGTATCTGTCACTGCATAATGAAATGGTTTCACTTTTCCCCTCATTTCCGCGCCGTTTTTAAGCGCATCTCAAAGTTCAGACTTCTTCTCCACTCCCCTTATATTTCCCCGGGAAGCTCGTCTCCCCTTGTAAGATAAATCTGTTCAAACCGCAGGCGCGATGACAAGGCAAGCACCTGCAGCAGGTGTTCCCCTTTTGCCAGGCGCGCCCGGTAAACCGGAATCCATTTCCACACCTGCTCGTTGGAATACCGCCATATGGCGAGTCCCCCGTACAGCTCCTTTTCCGCAATCACCTCTCCGTCTATTCCGATGGTAAAATGGGAAGTGTCCTCTCCCCACATATACGCCCGAATCCAGATTTGGTAATCGCCTCCCTCCGCCTCTATTCGGTAGCATAAGGAGGGCGCGCTTTTATCTGGCTCCCATCTTCCGGCCTCCTGCCGGATATACATGGCAAGTCCGCTCTCCCCGTGGGACGGGCTGTTGCACCAGTGCCAGTTTCCGTTTCGCGTGTATGCGTTTTGGCTCTGCAGAAGCGCCGAAGCCGTTTCTATTCGGATAATGCCGTTCTTTTCCTTAACCGGAAGCTTTCCGCTTTCCACAATTTCCTTTGCCGGAACCTGCATCCCACGGCACAGAGGCTGTAAAACAATATCCTCCATGGTAAGGCTGTCCCCTGCCGGCGTTTTGGGCAGGTAATATACGGGACGGGGCAAAAGCTCCCATGCGCTTTCCCCATAAAATTCCTTTACAAAGACCGCCGCATCAAAGAAAAGAGGCAGACGCTGGTTCCCGCCCTCCTTTCCCAGCGCATTTTCCTTTCTTTTTTCCGTATAAATCACAAACCTTGTGAATGCAAAATACCGGCTCATGCCGTGAATCCCAATCACGTGAACGCCTGCGTCCATATAAGGCAGTTTCAGATAAAGTTTATCCACGTTGCAGCGCACGTTTTCTTTCCATGTGCCGCAGTGCTCGTCATTGGACTCTGAGCGCAGTACCATCACTTCCCCACCGTCCACGGAAACGCCTGCGCAGATTTCTCCTGTGGAATTTAAGGTCGGGAAACGGTGAAGCTCCAGCAAAAAGCTGCCCCCGGATAATACGCTCACCGGATAATAAAGCGCCACGCCTTCTTTTCGGGATTCCATAAGGATGCCGGAATCTCTTCCCAGATTTTCGATTCTCCGCCAGCCCTCCACAGGCGCCGCGTTCTGCGCCTCCACGCATATCCAGCCGCCGTCCTCTGCGCATACCCGGCGGCTGCCGCCGCGTACCTGACGGCTGTCTCTTTCACGCCCCCGGCAAACCTCATCCCCCACTTGTGCCTGACATTCATCTTCCCCACACGCATGCCGGCTGCCATGTGCCGGTATGTTTTCCTTTGGCAGCAGCACGGAAACGGAAATCCGGGAAAGTATTTTCTCCTCCCCGTCCGTTATCACTATCTCTCCCTTATCGCGTGCCGGCCCGACAGGCAGCTTTTCCCAGTCCGCCTCAAATAAAATCCGCTCCTCGGATTCTATCAAAATCTCTGTCTCCGAAAGCCCACTGTCCGTAAACCGAATCCAGTCCGGCCCGCTGATGCGGCAGGTAAAAGGCGTCTTTCCGGCATTTCCGATTTCCAGCCATTTCACCGCGGGTCTGGTAAACACAATTTCGCTTCCTTCATTCCAAAGCGACACCGTAAGCCGCGCCCCGGCTTCCTTTTCCTTACATGTCGCCAGAGCCTCTCCGGTTTCCTCAGCCTCCGGAAGCTTTACGTCCAATCCAAGAGGCGGCATAAAGGCCGGATGCATGGCGGTTCTCGGCGGCGGAAAATCCTCCGGCGTCAGAATCCCGTTCCACTTTCCGTCTGACATCACGTGATTGTAGTAATAAAGCATTCCCCGGCGGGCCTTATCCAGTATTTTGCCCCGGCGTGTATATTCCGCCGCCGCTGCCTCCTTTCCCTGGCGGATACACAAAACGCTCCTGTCCGCATAATAATACATGAGATTCGTAAAATAAGCGGCGTGGAATTTCATGGCAATCATCTGGAAAAAGGCGTCCTGTTCCTCTTTGGGAAGCGCTTTCCAGATACGGTTCACCGTATGGAACATTTCCTCATAACGGTGAATCCTTCCCGCCGCCTCGTCCCCGTAAGCCGTCTGGGAAAAGGCGTCCATATCCATCTGCTCGATTTTTCTTGTATTGGTGAGCTGGTCAAAGGAAAGAAGACAGGGCGCAAGCTCCGCGCCATGGCCACCGCTGAAGGTATCGTCAATCCATTTTTCCAGAAACAAATCCTCCCGGCTTGTCAGCGTGTCTTCCCGCCCGGCCTCCCAGGAAAGGGCCGCATAAAAGGAAATCTGCTGCTCCAGAGGCTTTATCGCGCCGAAATTCGTCACCCATATTTTCCGAATCCCCTCCTCGTAGGCCTTCAAAAGCTCGTTTCTGGTGTGGGCAAGGGGAATGGAGCAGAGAAACAAATAGGAACCTCCCGGCGGCGCCCAGTAGGAATTGTGATAATAAATCCCGTTTCCGCCGCTGCGCTTTTTCTCTGCCTCGCCGGGATACCGTCTCACATAACCGTAGTTGTCGTTGACCCAGATTAAGGTCAAATCCTCCGGCACCACAAGGCCGCTGTCGTACAGCTCAAGCACCTCCTTGTAGGGCACAAAGGTCTTTAAGGTTTCGCCGGAAAGCGTATCCTCCAATATTTCCCGCTGGGCTTTTATAACGGAATCAAGAAGCGCAATTTTAGCCGAAAGAAGCGCCTTTCCGGTTTTTCCCTCAAACGCCTTCGTCTCAAAGCCGGAATCGTGAATCCCCCGCATTCCCAGGGTATAGCTTACTTCGAAATCCCGGTTCTGCTCCACGCTCTCCCGCCAGTACTCTTTTAAGATTTCCCGGTTGCGCCCGGGAATGGAAAAATCATATTCGGCTCCCTCGTACCCCTTGCTTTCCAGCCAGGGCTTCCACTCCCTGTTGTTGCTCCGCATCAGCATATCGCAGTGGGAGGTTCCCACTACGATTCCCATCCGCTCCGCCAACGCGCCGTTTTCCTTTTTCAGATTAAAAGAATTGACATGCATGGCGGGCCAGATATAGTTTAATTTCAGCCGAAGCATCAGCTCGAATATTTTTTCATAGGTCTTAACCCCGATGGTTTCCTCTCCCATATACCGCTGCACCCAATGCTCCAGCTCTTCCTCGTCGTTGATAAAAATTCCCCTGTACTCCACCGACGGATAATCCGTTTTTACAAACCCGTCAGGAAAAGACACTTCCGTTTTCATGCGCACCGGGACGTCGGCAAAAAAGTGCCAGGGCGAGACGCCAAGATATTCTCCGCAAACCTCGTAGATGCCGTAAACGGTCCCTCTCCTGTCGCTTCCGGCAATCAAAAGCTCCCCTTCTTTTTCCTGAATCAGAAAGGCTTCCTTATAAGGCATTCCCTCGCCGTCCGCCAGAAGTCCGATATCGGCCCTCCGACAGATTTCTTCCGAGACGCCAAGCGTTCCTATGACAATCCTGTGAAAAGGGACATTGCCCGGCGGCTCCGGATTGCAGTCCAATACCCTCCGAAAATCCGTTTTCAGATTTCTCACCGCTGTTTTAACCGCCTCCGACTCATTTCTTTCATAAACCACTTTCAGATAATCATACCGGCTGATTTTTACGCTCATTTTTATCACCATGCTCCTTTCCAAAGTCCGGAGACTTTGCGCGCAGACACAAACTCCATTTCTGCGCCGTCTTTTACGCATATCTGCTTTTTGCTTTACCGGCAGCCGCCTGACTTTTACGCCTCGCTCCGGTACTGCCCCGGCGTTTTCCCTACGTATTTTTTGAACCGGCGCATAAACACATGGTCGTCCTCATAACCCACCGCAAGGCTCACCTCTTTTACCCGCATATCCGTCGTCCGAAGAAGCTCTTTTGCCTGCTCCATCCGAAGAAGCGCCAGATAATCCGAAGGGCTCATTCCCATTTCGCTTTTAAATTCCACCGCCAGCGTAACCGGGCTTACCTCCAGCTTATCCGCCAGCGCCCCCATATTCAAATCCACGCTGCGGAAGTTTTCCTTCATATAAGAAACGGCTTTCCGGGCAAGTCCCGGCTCGTCTTTTTCCCCCTTCTGCCGGATGTGCATCAGCCCATGGCATACCTCGCAGAGCACGTCGTTAAAATCCTGTATGGTCAGACACTGGGACAGCGTAAACACGCTGTATATGTTTTTGAAATCCCCTTCCCCGATGTTCCACTCGGACACCAGCATGTGAATAATATCATTATATAAAAGCCGGAAGGTGAGAAGGGTATAGTTTTCCCTCTTAAGCCGCTGGCAGATTTCCTCCACTATACCGTCCGCCTCTTTTTCCTGTCCCGTGCGGATAGCGTTTTTCAGCCGCTTTAAATAATTCTCGGGAAGAAGATGAACCTCTTTTCTGTCCGCTAAGGACTCGTAGCGGATAATCTCGTCATTGTCCATTAAAAATCGGTTGTCAAAGGCGGCGTCCGCTTCCAAATATGCCCCGGAAGCCTCCTCATATTTATCATGCAGTCCGCTGGCCGCCATGATAAACTCCTCGCAGTACTTCTTGCCAATCCCGAAAATTCTTTTTTCCATCCGGCAAATCCTCTCCGGCTCGTCCGAAAACAGAACAAACAGGCTCTGGTTATTGCTGATAAGGTTCATCCCGTACCCTTCAATTCCTTTGGCGCCGGCCACCTCGCCCAGCATTTTTTCATGGGCCTTGCGCTCGTTGCTGTTTCCTCTGTCACCCATCAGCAATACCACGAAATACCGGTAATCCACGCAAAGCTCCGCCTTTCGGGCCATTTCCTCCATGCTTTCCCTGTCGGGGTATTCGCTGCGGATAAAATTAATTAAAAATTTTGTCCTGCGCAAAGACGCGCTCTCCTTTTCCGTCTCACGGCTGGTCTCCACCAGCATACGGATTCCGCTTTCAATGTTGCTCAGGTTGTAATAAGACTCCTCCTCGTCGTTTAAAAGAATGTTGATTCCCTTTACCTTCACCATAAGCCCCCGGGACAGGGACACAATCAGAAAGGAAGCAGGAATGCTGCATAAAAGAAGCAGAAAAATAATCCCCCACTGCTGGGTCATAATTTTATCATAAAATATCCCCATGGGCTGGATACTGCAGTAGGTAAGCCCGCCGCCGCCCTCCTTTGTTGTAAGAAGATAGCTTTTGCCCCCGATACTTACCTTTTCCTGGCCGCTCGCCCCTCCGCGGACCGTCTCCGCCAGCGCTTCTTTGGAAAGACCCAGATTTCCCCGCCGGACGATTATCTGTTCATTCCATAAAAGACAGTTTTCTCTTTTCTGATTATCCGGAACTGCCAGAAGTTCGTCATAATAATTGCTGTTTACCACAAAAACAATATTTCCCCAATACTTCGGCACCACAGGATAAATGTAAACCACCGCGTTGGTATTGACGTCTTTAAAGGAGCCTGTAAGATAACCGGTTATATTCTGCTCGGGAAGCGCCGTCATCTCTCTGGTTTTCTGATAAACGAGTTCTTTGAACGTCTCCGGCTTTGTCGCGTCAAGCAGGATTCCGCTTGTAAAAAAACGCTCGCTGTCGGCGGAGGTCCGGTAATCATAGATATACCTGTCCTGATGATAGGCATAAAAAATATCGCTCACATTCTGGCTCACCATTGTGTACTGATTCAGCCTCTCCTTCAACCGGATACTTTTTTCCGGCTGTTCGTCCAGCTTAAAAGCCGCAATATCCATGGAAATCCCCATCTCTAATGCGATATTTGAAAAAGCTTTCATATCGTACTCGTGACGTTCCGAAACAGAGGAAAGATAATTTTCATTCGTTGAGAGAAAATCATTATAAAGGGTCCGGTAATAAAAGCGGTACAAATACCCGCCGAGAAGCGCGATAATCAGAACCACCATAGCGCTGAACATCAGTATGTAATAAAAAATACTCTGGTTTTTAAACTCTTTAAACGCTTTCTTCATCCGTTTCCCCCCAGGTTCCTGTTTCTCTTATTATCAGACAACTTTGCCGTAAAGTAAATCCGTTTATCCCCAAAAGCCGGCTTATGCGTTAAACCGGCTTTTGGGGACAGTCCTGACAATGGAAATGTCAGGACCATCGGCTTTGCTTTCAAATTTTTTACCGGATATCCATCTGGTCAACGGCGTCCTGGTAAACCTTTAAATAACTCTCCACATCCATTCCTTCAAACAGCTTCATAAACGCATCCCAGCTTTCGTCCGTCACTCCCTGGGTGATAAAAGCCGCCATATTTTCCTCCACCGCGTTTTTGATATCCGTTTCTTTCAGGGAAATCTGCTGGAGCTGTTCCGCCGTAAGAGGCGCAAGTTTTAAGTAATCGTTGGAGTATTTCTGGATAATTCCCGCTTCATCATATTTCGTGCAGTAATCTGTCTTTTCAATTCTCTGAGGCGGCATATTGAAAGTCTCCGAAATATATTTGCCGGGCGCAAAGAACAATGTGTTGCAATCCAGACAGTTTTTCACTTCCACAGAGCCGTCTGCAAGAGCGTTGATTTTACCGTTTTCCGCGTCGTACTCCCAGCCCATTTTCTCATCGCCGGCATCCTGCTCGCCATAGTACAGAGAAAACATGGTTTCCGTCTCCAGAAGCGCGTCCAGCCAGCGGAGGCTTTCAGCCACGTGTTCGTTCGTCATTGTAAGGAAAGCGCCGGACTCGGGCTTTGCCATTTCTATATAGCGAAGCATGCTTGCCTTTCTTCCCTCGGGACCTGCGGGCATATAAAGTGTGCAGTCCTTTGCCACGCCGTCGTCAAAGCCCATTGCCAGAAGCCGCCATGCGGCAAAGAATCCCACATTGCCTTCTTTCAGCTTTGTCTCCACTGTATTGACGTCCTGAGAAATCACTTCCGGGTCAATCAGTCCTTCCCTATAGCACAGGTTCAGCCATTCCATGCATTCCCGGAATCCCTCCTGGGTCGCCGCAAACTGAACTTTCTTATTGTCGTCAAGGTAAATCCATTTCTGATGGTCGCAGGGAATCCCGAACATGGGAAGCATGTAGCGAACGCCGTAATAAGCGCCTCCGTCCAACTGCATTTCCAGCGGCACCTCGTCCGCCTCGCCGTTCCCGTTAGGGTCCTGTGTCTTAAATGCCCGCAGAACATCCGTCAGCTCTTCCAGCGTGGTAGGCGTTTCCAGTCCCAGATTGTCCATCCATGTCTGATTGATAAAATAGTGGGCGTTGGTATTGATGTTCTGTCCCACCAGATAACCCACGGAATAGGTATGCCCGTCGGAAGCTATAAGGCCCGTGGTGGGGTCGGAATCCTCCGCGTTTACACGCTCCATATAAGTAGGCATATATTTTGCAATCGCGTCCTCCAGAGGAATCAGAATCTGCTGTGTTACGCCGTACTCCTCATCATCAACCGTAGTATTACAGGAAAGAATGATGTCCGGGTATTCCCCCGAAGCAAACATCAGGTTCAGCTTTGTTTCCCAGTCCGCCCCCTTTATGATTTCCCATTCAATATGAATCCCCGTTTTCTCCTCCAGCCTTACAAGGGCGGGCATTTCCTCCGTGGGCGTTAAGGAATCCACATCCCTGATTCCCAGAAGCACCTTCAGGGTAATGGGCTCGTTCACAATGGGGTATCCCGTCTCGTTAAAATTCTCTCCCGGCTCCGCTGCCGCCGCGGTTTCCGTTCCGCTCTCCCCGTCTTCAGTCTGCGCTGTCTGCGCGCCGCCGTCTGATGCGCCGCCGCATCCGGTAAGGCCGGTAAGCAGCATGGCTGTTGTCAATAAAGCTGCAATCATTTTTTTCTTCATTATAGTTTCCTCCTGTTCCAGTTCCGCATCCGTCCTCCCAATGCCCTTTGTCCGGACAGATGCTGTTTTTTATCATCAACACTTACGTGCAACGAACTTGTTTCTGCTTCCTGTCAGCCCTTTAAAGAGCCAATCATAACACCTTTTTCAAAATACTTCTGCATAAAGCCGTAAAGAATCACCACAGGCCCTGTTGCCACCACAATCACGCAGTATTTCACCACGTTTGCCACCCGCATGGCCTCGGCCATGCTCTCCGCATTATCCGCCATGGTCATCATGTAACTGGATTTATCCACCTGCAAAGTCGCCAGGATTTCCCGGAGAATGGTCTGCAAGGGAAGAAGGTTCCTGTCCCGCAGATACACTAACCCGGTGAAGTAATCGTTCCATTTTGCCACCCCGTAGTACACCGCCAGCACCGCCACAATGGTTTTGCAAAGAGGCAGCACTATTTTGAAAAAGTATTGGAAATGGCTTGCCCCGTCAAGCATAGCCGCCTCGTAAAGCTCGTGCGGGATACTGGACTGGATATAAGTCCTCGCCACCATCAGGTTCCAGACGCTGACGCACCCCATCAAAATCATCACCAGCGGCGAATTGTACAGATGGATATCCCGCATTACCAGAAAGGTAGGTATCAGACCGCCGTTAAAAAACATGGTAAAGACGAAAAATAAATTAATCGCCGCTTTTCCTTTGAATTTCGGCCTTGACAGCGTATACGCCGCCGAAAGCGTTACTCCGATACTGATAACGACGCTTAAGAAAGTGTACACTATGGAATTTCCATAGGACCGGAGCAGCTCGCTGTTTTTAAAAACCGCCTTATACCCCACAAGGGAAAAATTCACCGGATGCCAGATAACCTCTCCCTTTACAATCGCGTCCGGGTCGGAAACCGATGCGATAACCACCAGGTACAGGGGATATAGGATAAGGAACATCACCACAGCCCACACAATGGTGTTGAATATATGGAACGCCCGGTTGGACAAACTGATTTCTTTTTTATTCATGCTCTCTCACCTCCTTAAAACAGTCCCACATCCGTGGTTTTTTTAGAGATACGGTTTACCCCAATAATCATCACAAAGTTAATCAGGTTAATGAAAAGCCCAATCGCCGCCGTATAGGAAAACTGCCCGGTTCCCAGACCCACGTTATAGACGTAAACCCCTATGATATCGGAAGTGGGTATATTGCCCGCCGTCTGCATCACCAGCGCCTTGTTGGTATCGCTGGAAAGGAGCTTGCCGCAGTCTAAGATAAACACCATCATAATCGTGGGAACCAGACTCGGCAAATCAATGTAGCGTATCTTCTGCCAGATGCTTGCGCCATCGATTTCAGCCGCTTCATATAAAGACTGGTCAATCCCGGTAAGCGTTGCAATGTAGAGAATCGTTCCGTACCCGGCCGCCTGCCAGATTCCCGAAATAATATAAATGCTTCTGAACGCCCCGGCGTCAGACATATAGTCGATTGCCTGCAGCCCCATGGCCTCGCGGATAATATTGAAGATTCCGCTTGTAGGCGATAAAAATATGTAAAGCATTCCTGCCAGAACCACCGTTGAAATAAAGTAAGGCACATAAATCGTGGTCTGTATAAAACGTTTCTTTTTCGGCCCCCGGAGCTGGTTCAAAAGGATTGCCAGAAAAACAGGCACCGGAAAGCTCCATAACAGATAGTAGATGTTCAGCAAAAAAGTATTGGATAACAGCCTCTTAAAATAGTAGGCGTTAAAAAACTCTTTAAAATGTTTCAGCCCCACCCAGGCGCTGCCCGCAATTCCGCTTACGGCCTTGTAATCCTTAAAGGCAATCTGGATTCCGTAAAGCGGCAGATAATTGAATACGAAAAAGTAAATCACCGCCGGCAGCACCAGCACGTAAAGCTGCCAGTTATTTTTCCAGTACTCCTTTCCTCCGCCTTTCTTCTTTACTTTTGACTTTGCATTATCCGGCTTCATCTTCCGGAACGTCCGCCCGGACTTTATTTTTGCACTTTTTATTTCCATTCTTCCATGCCCCGCCCTTTCCTGTTGTTTTGTACAGTTCAAGTGTAAATCCATCTGCCTTTTTAGGTAAAGTGTTTAAAATTATTGCACCGTCCGGCCTTAAAATCAAAATTTATCCGGTATATATCCGGTGCCGGGACAATAAAAAAGACATTATTTACACATGGTTCATGTAAACGATGTCTTTTTCCCAATTCTGTTAAAACGCCCGCAAAACCGGCTTATTCACATCGGTTTGCCTGTGGGGGGCGTTTAAAGCGGCGCTGTCAATGTTCTAAAATTTTGACACCTGCCTAAGGATTGCAAAACCGCAGAACAATCTCCGCTCCCTCTAACCCTTCCGCCATAGCCCGCACCTTTACTGCCATTTGGCCTGACTCTTTGCAGCATTCTTCGTCTCTATTTCTCTTACCGGCGCCGCTTTTTAAGCGGAGCATTACGCTGGCCGCTCCCCGGTACAGCGTTTTCCGCCTGCTCTGATACGGAGTGTGGTCCGTCAAATCTCCGTTATCCACGGCGATGATTTCCCCGTCTCCTTCCGCTTCAAAGGAAATATCCGCCCGGGTCCGCAAATTGATTACGCCCTGTTTATCCACCGCCCGAACCGTCAGAAGAAACTCCTCCCCGGCTTTAGCCGGGAAAGTACCAAAAGCCGCGGACACAGCCGCCTCTTCCTCCTTCCCGGGAAGCGTGAAAATCAGCCGCTGTGCCTTTCCCGGCGTTTTCACCACATGGCACGCCGCCTCTTTTCCGCCGCAATATCCCACCGCCTTTACCTCGCCGGGCTGCCAGGGAAGATATCCGGTAATTATCCCGTCCGGAAAATCCTTTGGTCTTTTCACATACAGCCGCTTTCCGTTTAAGAAAAGCGCCGCTTCCTCGCAGTTGGTGGCAATCCTGTAGAAAATCACCCCCCGCCTGAGTTGTGGGAAATCCCAATGCGCCATGAACATGGGGGCGTCCCAGTGTTCCTTTACCATCTCATCCCCAAAGGAAGCATCCATTACCGCAAAATGCACCATTGGCTCTTTTTTCCAGTAGCTTTGCAGGGTATAATAATTGGCCCGACGCTCGCCGTTGGTGCGAATCACCGCGCCGCTCCAGCCTTTGGAAGGATAGCCCATGGACTCTCCCAGATAGTCAATCCCCGTCCAAATCATGCCGCCGATGCACCAGGGATAACGAAGCGGCACAAGGGAAGGGTTTTCTTCCGTATAGTTCTGCATCTGCTCCGGATGGCCGCAAAAGTACTGGTAAATTTCCGTTCCCAGAATCAGCTTGTCCGGCATGGCCTCATGTATCATGGGATACCACTGCTCCTGATAGTTGCAGGAAATGATATCCACAATCCGCCCGATTCGGCAAATCCGCTCCACCCGCTCGGCATTATCCGTAATTTCCGTGTCAGAAACCTCGTCCACAAACTGCTGGATATCCAAAACCGCCCTGACATCCACATTGCTTTCCCGTTTGAAATGGGGATTCATGGCGTAAGTGACGGGACGGCTCCCGTCCAGAGAATGAACATAGTCCGTCAGCTTCTGCAAAATAGCCAGCATGGAGGGCTGCCCCTGGTTTTCCACCTCGTTTCCCACGCCCCAGATAATCACGCTTGGACGGTTCTTATCTCTGTCTACCATGGCTTTTACGTCCTTCTGCCAGTCATCTTCAAAATACCTTCCGTAAAGCCCTCCCGTCCATTTGTCAAAGCATTCCTCATAGACATAAAAACCCAGCTCGTCGCACAAATCCATGAACTCCTCCGAGTGCATGTGGTGGGCCGCCCTGATAGCGTTACAGCCCATTTCCTTTAAATCCAAAAGCCGCCTCCTCCACAGCTCTTTCCTTGCCGCGGTGCCCCGGCATCCCATATCCTGATGAAGGCAGACACCCTTTAAAAGCGTTTCCTTTCCGTTGATAAACAGCCCTCTGCCCGAAAGAAACTCCGCTTTGCGTATGCCGATTTTGAAAGAAATTTCATCTGCCGTCCCGTTTTTCTCCATCAGGGAAAGGGTCAGCTCATAGAGAAAAGGCTCCTCCGCCGACCAGAGACGGGGATTTTCCACCGGTATGACAAGCCATTCTCCGCCCCTCCCCGCCGCCCTGGCGCAGAAGCTTTCCTTTTTCTCCCGGGCGTCCGCCGGCGCGAGCGCCGCTTCCACCTCTCCTTTCGTCTGTACCCTTACGCGCACAAGCGCCCCGTTTTTTGTAATTTCCGTCTTTACCGTCACGTCATTCTTATCCAGATGCCTTTCATTTACCTCTATCCACTTCACCGTGCGGTAAATGCCGCAGCCGCTGTACCAGCGGTCGGCAGGGCTTGCCGTATTGTCCGCCTTTACCAGAATCTCGTTTTTCCCGCAAAGCAGCGCCTCTGTGATATCCAGCCGAAACGGCCTGTATCCGTAACGGCATCCGCCGGCTTCTTTTCCGTTTACCCAGACGGTACTGTCCTCGAAAACGCCTCCGAAATCCAGAAAGTAACGTGTATTTTCCCTGACTTGCGCCAGCTCAAAGGTCTTTTTGTACCAGCCGGTTCCCCACCGGTCAAAATACCCCTGGTCCGCGCCCCGCTTTGCATTCTCCTTTATCTGCGCCAAGACCGCCCAGTCATGGGGGAGCGCAACCGCCCTGAAAGCGGAATCCACAGGAGGGCCAAAGTCCGGTTCATCCTCCTTCGTTTTTCCGGCATTGGTAAGCGCAAACCGCCAGCCCTCCATAAACTCCTTTTCCACCCGCTTCATTTTCTCCGCCTTTCCCTTTTCATTTTTCTTTTTCCCAATTATAAAGCAGAAAATTTTTTTAAAAAAGAGGCCATAATTTTTAACACCGTTTCCCGGCGCGGCTCTCACACCTGTCTCATCTTTTTATCCAGATAGTCCGTCACCCTTTCCCTGATTATCCGGAACTGCTCTCCGGTACGGGGATTGTCCGACTGAAAATCCATCATTTTATACAAAAATCCCTGACGGTGCGCCTCCCTGACGCTGTAAGGATAAACCAGCTCATATACCAGGGAAATATGCCCGGCAATATAATCTACGGCGGTCTTTTTATAATCCCGCAAAGTTGCATGCTCCTCGAAAAAGCTCTCCAGATCTACACTCTTTCCCTACACGACGCTCTTCCGATCTCGAGATTTCGCCGCTTTTGAGCTTATCCGTGGAAACATTGTAAATTTCCTCCAGAGGACTCTCCACGTTTACCCGCATGATATCGATTTTGTCGGCGTCCCTTATGATGTTGCAGAACATAAGGGTTTCCCTGTCAAAATCCTCCGGCAGCCGAAACGCGCTGTGGGTGCGGATGGCCCTTTCCAGCAGAAGATTTTCAGAGCCGTCCGGCACAAATTCCCGTATCAGGCCGTCCCGAAAAAGCAAATCCGCTCCGAAAGCCGCGTGGTCGATGGATTCCGAGTCTATAAAGGTGCCGAACCGGCGGAGCTGTTCAAAGCGCCCGATATCATGCAAAAGTCCGATAAGCCAGGCCCTGTCCGCCTGTTCTTCCGAAAGCTGCAGGGACTGCGCTATTTTCCCGCACAAATCCGCAACCTTATAGGTATGCTCTATTTTAAGACGAATCTTCTCGTCCCCCACATTATAATTTTTCACATATGCGGCAAATTTTTCCGCCGCCTCCAAACGGTTGTTTTTCATAAAAAGTCCTCCTCAAAAAGCAAGGTGCAGAACCTTACTTTATGCCGGCTCTGCACCTTCACTAATCAGTTATTTTTCTGATTATTTATCAACGGCGGCTGCTGATACAGCTTGCGTTCAATCTGTTTGCGCTTTATTATAGCAAAGCGCCACTGCAATGTAAAGGCCGTCCCGCGGAAATCGGTTTTAAACTGCCGTATGCCGTCCGGAAGACTGATTTTTGTACTTTAAAGTTTTGCCATCTCACACATAGGGAACCCACTCCAGCATACAATCCGCTATCGTCTCATGCCCCCGTCTGCCCGGATGGTTTACGCTGGCCGCGTACTCGCTCCTTGTATGTCCCTGTGCAAACAGCCTCTCAAAGGTTTCATGGACGTTGGCAAGCCCCACCGAGAACCGCTCCGCTGTCTCATGGATGATTTCCGACATCTCCATGTCCGTCAAAAGCCTTTCATTTTCCTCATAATAAACCGCTCCGCTGTCCGGAGCCGGGGTAAGCAGAAGCACTTTGCATCCGGCTTCCAGCGCTTTTTCCGTCATATCCCGCCATGCGCCGCGCATCTGTGCGGCGGTCAGGAACATATCGTTTCTTCCGTAATCAAAGGTCACAAGATACGGGCGGTGGGACAAAACGTCCCTCTCAAAACGCCTTGCTCCCGAGACGGAATTTTCTCCGCCTTTCGCCGTCACAATCACATTGATAACGGAATGGGGAAACCGCTCCGAGAGCCCCGCGTGGAACAGATGGGGATAGGCGTCAAAGGGACGGGTGATATTTTCCGCCGTATAGCCGCATGGTATGCTGTGGCCGTGGCACGCCACCGTTACGCTTTCGTTATCCGGCCACACCTTCTGCAGCTTCCTGGCAAAATCTTCCAGATAGGTTTTCTTATCCGCCGCCATTTATGACTCCTTTTCGGATACGGAATCCATAAACGCCCTCACAATATCCAGAATTTCTTTCTGGTAAAAGGCATCGGCCCCATGTCCTTCCTGCTCCAGAATATAATAATCCGCCCTTACCCCGGCTTCGCAGAGCTTCTCATACAGCAAATCGCTCTGAGCGGCAGGCAGCAAGTCGTCCTTATCCCCGTGAAAAATGAGAAACGGCGGCGTATCTGCTGAGATATGGCACACAGCGCTGGCTTCTCTTTTCAGCGCCTCCCCATCGCCCTCCACGCCGATAAACTGTTCGTTTGCTCCAAAAGTCATATTCTGGGTCCCGCCCGCCACAGGTCCCGTCATATCAACAAGCCCGTAAAAATCAATCACGCCGCGCACCCTGCTGTCACAGGTAAGGTATTCGCCGGTATTATAGCTATCGCCGGTTACTCCCACAAGGCTTGCCAGCGCGCCGCCGGCGGATTCTCCCGCCACGAAGACTTTGTCTGCATCAATCCCGTAGGCTTCCGCATTCGATTTCAGGTATCTTATGGCTGCTTTTGCATCCGTAAGGGCTGCCGGAAATACCGCTTCGTTGCTGGTGCGGTACTCCACGCTGGCAACCACGCAGCCCTCTCTTGCAAATTCCATCCACTGGGGCCACCAGACGTCCTTATCCATTACCTTAAAGGCTCCCCCGCAGAACCATACAAGAAGAGGATACCTTACGCCGCTCTCCCTTACCTTGGGCATGCAGATACTGCATTTCATGCCCCGGTAGGTGCTCCCGTACCATGAGGGAACCGTCGCGTAGGTAATATCCTCCACAAGGGACCAGCATTTCTTTTTTGTTTCCACTTTGATTGTTTTTTTCATACTTTCCTTCCTTCTTTCTTTTCTCTCTTTTCTCTTTTTATCAGCATCTTTTTCCTATGGCAGGGGCCGGTTTTTGTTTTCCTGTCACCTGTATTCTGTGGGAAAGCTTATCAGAATTTCCGTCCCCTCCCCGACGCCGCTTTTTATCTCAAAACGATATTCTTCCTTATATAAAAGCTCCAGCCGCTGGCAGATATTTTCAATACTGATGGAATGAATTTTGGACGCGCTTCTTCTCCTGCCCCCGTCCTTTCCGCTGTTATCCTTCCACTTCAGAAGGCTCTTTGCCTTTTCCTCACTCATTCCCCCGCCGTCGTCCCTGAGCCGGAAAACAAGCCCCCCCTCCTTACTGCCGACGGTAAGTTCTATTTCTCCTGATTCCCCTGGCAAAACGCCGTGATTTAAGGCGTTTTCAATCAAAGGCTGAAGAAAAAGCCTGGGCACCGCGTAATGATACAGCGACTCGTCCCCGTTTAAAATAAAGGAAAACCTGTCAGGATACCTTATCTGCTGCAGTTCAATATATTCGAGGACGTCCCGCACCTCCTCACCTAATGTGGTGATTATACCGTCAATGCCTGATTTCATATTATTCTGCAGCAGGCTGATAAACAGCGTAAGCAGCCGTTCCGCCTTTTCGCTCTCCCCTGTTCTGGAAAGATAGATAGCGGAATTCAAGGTATTATAAATAAAGTGGGGATTAATCTGTGCCATGAGAATACTCATCTGCAAATCCGCCCGCTCCCTTTCCGCCTTCTGCAAATCACGCATCTGGCGTTCGAGGCTCAGCGCCATCTGGTTAAAGACCTCCGTAAGCATTCCGATTTCGTCCTGGTTTTCCGTCTTTATGTGAACGTCCAGCCTTCCCTCGGAAATCTGCCACGCGGCGTTGCTCAATGCCCTGATGGGATTGCTGAATCTCCTTGCAACGGGTATCATCACCACCAAAGAGGCAAGCACACAGGAAATATAAAGCAGAAAGAAAAACAGAAAAATATTTTTCACTTCCCCCTGAAGCCGTGTATCCGGGATATACATCACCAGCCGAAGGCCGCACTTCAATCCGTTGTTATAGAGAATCCACCCTTTGCTCCCCTTTTCCGTACCGGAAAAAGACGCAGACATCCCTGTCTGACACAGCCAGCTTTCCACGTCTTCGTTCCTTTCTCCCGACTGCGCCAGAATATCATTTTGGGAATTAAGAATGCCGCACCAGAAATTATCTATATCCATCTTATAAAGCAGATTGTGAAACGCCTCCGGTTTCAGATGCAGAAAAATCTTGCCTATCTTTTCCTGATTGGTATTATAGTTTGACATATCGCAAATGTACGTGACCGCATTATCATAATAAATACTTTTGCACCTGAGCTCATGGGCCTGTGAAAAAACCTTTGCCGCCCCGCTTTCAAGCGCGTTGTCAAACCATGAGGTATCTCCGGTGGAATGCAGGGTATTTTTATTGGAAGAATCGCTGGTAAAAATGTTTCCGTTATACAGATAAAGCTCAATATTGATGCAGTCTTCCCGAAGAAGTTCGTAATATCTTAAATTTTCATAAACTTCCACAGAACACTTTACTTTTTTAAGCTCGGAAAAACTGTCAGACTCCACAAGAAGCTTTTGGATATTACCGTCCGCCGCCACCAGCGCGCAGTACCGGGTGATTTCATCCGCATAGTCCTCTATCTGGCCGGTGGTAAAATTCAGCGTTACCCGGTAATCCTCCAGCAGCTTTTTTTCCGTGGCCCTCACCATATACCAGGCGGAAAACAGAGAGCTGATGGCAACCAAAGCGGAAATAACGACAAACGTGACGGCCATAAACCGCATTCCTATAGACTGTCTAAAACCGGTAAATCTCCGCATCAATATCCGCTCCTTTATCCCGCTGTTTAAACTCCCCCGGCGCGATTCCCGTCGCCTGACGGAATACTCTGCTGAAATGCTGACTGCTGACAAATCCGCATTCTTCGGCAATCTCATAAATCTTTTTCTTATTTTGAAGGAGCAGGCCCCTCGCCTTCTCCAGCCGGTAGTTCAGAATATAGTCCTTTACCGTACAGTCCGTCTCCCTCTTAAAAAGGAGGCGCAGATAGCCGTCGCTGACCTGCAGGCTCTCCGCTATCACCGGACTGGAAATATCTTCGGCATAATGACTGTGAATGTAGGCAATCGCCTGCCTAACGATTCTGTTTCCCGCCCCTTTTCCTTCTTCCTGCCGCTCATAATAACGCAGAACGGCCCTCAATAGCTGCTCCAGACTTACTATGGGCGTTTCCTTCTCCTCTTTCCTTAAAAAGGGAAGCTGGTTCCCCGTAAAAAGATACTGCCGGATATGTGTTAAATCCTTTTCCTTCATGTATCGGTTCCCGCTTTTTATTTGGGAAAGCATAAGGGCTATATCCTCTCTGCCCCACTCCTTTGGCTTTTTCCCGGGTTCAAACTCTCCCGGAAAAAGCCTTTCATAATCGGAAAACGCATCCTCCCGAATTACGCTTTCCCGGGAAACCAAAATACAGTCACAGTAACGCTTCATAACCTGGCTTACCTTTTGCAGGCCGGTATAATCCTCATGGTCCGAAGAGAGGAAAAATACGGGCGCAAGGCCGCCATCCTCCCGGCACCTTTCCCCCAGCCGCCCTGTGAAATCACCAAGCAGACTGTAGTTTTCCATTTCGGAAACCGGCTTTTCATACTCGCATATCATCACATAAGTATAAAAACCCTGCCGGGAAAAAGCCCTCACCCAAATTCCGGGAAAATCTAATTCCCTGATTCTCTCTTCCTTTAAATAAACAGCCTCCTTGTCTCCGGCAAACACCGCAAGACCGCAGAGCACCGCCATCAGCAGAAAGCATCGGTTCTTTCCCTTAAGACGCATGGCGCTCTCTGCTTTCTCCCCGTCCCATGCCCTGCGCAGCCAGTCGTTCCCCATTATCTGCTCGTACCGCTTTTGGGATTGGAAACCGTCCGTTATTTTCCGCAGGACTCCGCCAAGCGTATCTTCCGTAATTTCATGCTTCACCAGAAAATACAAAATTCCCATCTGCATGGCTTCCTTCACATAGTCAAATTCCTGATAAGCCGTCATAATCACAATGCTGACATCCGGATTTTCCGCAAGGAGCTTCTGGCTTAATACCAGCCCGTCCGTCCCGGGCATCCTCACGTCCACAAACACAATCCGGGGCCTTTCCCGCTGAAAGATATCCAGAGCGCCCGCAGCGGTAACCGCATGGAAAATCTCCCCGCAGTCGAATTTTTCCCAGGAACGCAGGCTCTTTAAATATTTGATTGTCAGAATTTCATCATCTATAATCAGAACCCTGTTCATTTTCCTCCTCATTCAGGTTATCTGTTCACTTTTATCCTTACTTACACGGAAATCAATTTTCAGATTTCGGTGAAATGAATACTGCCAAAGAGGATGTC
>OFFW01000652.1_pt1 | contig 24098 bp, 21 predicted proteins | sample 1521501 | NCBI WGS metagenome assembly OFFW01 (sample SAMEA3504107, study PRJEB24116) | mouse gut metagenome | biome: mouse gut; feature: mouse-associated habitat; material: faeces | place: Denmark | collected 2011
AGCCGCTTGTGCATGATCAATGCCCGGGACCTTGTTTCCGGTGAAAAACTTGCGGACATGATTCCGGAAGAAACCGGGCTGGCAGTGGTTTCGGAAGAATTTCTGACGGAAATCCTGCAGGAAAGGGGATACCGGATCTCCAGCCGGTGCAGACAGCTGCTTTATACCCGGAAAGAGACGCTCCCCGTAAAATACAAGGATATCAGGTCCGTGTCCATGGAGTATTTTCCGTATATCTGTGCACATTATCACGGTGAGGACGCCGAGTGGGCAGAATATGTGAGAGAACGGATTCTGGCAGGGGACATGTACGGCGCTTTTGCGGAAGGCAGGCCGGCAGGCTTTATCGGCATTCACAGTGAGGGAAGCCTGGGAATGCTTTTTGTGGAGGAGGCTTACCGGGGCAGGGGAATCGGGGCATCCCTGGAGGCCTTCGGGGTAAACCGGATTCTGGAAAAGGGCAGGACTCCTTTTGTGTACGTGGAAGACCGGAACGAACTTTCCCTGAGGCTGCAGGAAAAGCTGGGATTCATCCAGGCGAAAAAAACATTTTTCTGGCTGGAAAAAAGTGCTTGCAAATGATATGGGAATATGCTAAAATTTTAATGTTGTGAAAAGAGATGGTCCTCTGTTACACAAAACCGGCATTCCCGGTTTGTATTAAGAACATCCATTTTATAAAGGAGGCTCATTATGAGTGACATCATCAGAGAAATCGAGAAAGAACAGTTAAAAGAAAAAGTCGATGAATTTAACGTGGGCGACACCGTGAGGGTACATGCCAAGATCAAAGAGGGAAACCGCGAGAGAATCCAGGTATTTGAGGGTATCGTGCTGAAGCGTCAGGGCGGAAGCAGCCGCGAGACTTTCACGGTGAGAAAGAGTTCCAATGGTATCGGTGTTGAGAAGACCTGGCCTGTACATTCCCCCAATGTGGAAAAGATCGAAGTAGTCAGAAGAGGTAAGGTAAGACGTGCCAAGCTGAACTACCTGAGAGGACGTGTGGGCAAGAGGGCGAAGGTGAAGGAAGCCGTAGCAAGGTAAGCAGGCAAAAGGGCAATTACTCGTGTAGTTGTCCTTTTCTGTTTATGCGCAGGGGAGAAGAGCATTCCCCTACTGGATTGCACAGGGGCGCAGATGGAACCTTGTTGCTTGGGCAGTATGAACACGGTCACCCAGGGGAAGAATGTAGGCAAAGGCTATGGGCGCGCGGCAAGTAAAGGAGAAGGACATTCCCCTGCCCGGTAAAAAACAGTGGTTATGGTACAAGGTTGACACAGAAGGACATTGTGTCAACTGCTGATTCCATGTGCGCTGATGCGCGCATAATTATGGTACAATGTAAATGGCAAAAAACAAGGGTCTGAGTTTTTATAAAAGAAAAAAGAAAATAAGCTCCGTACATGTGCGGGAGATTTTCAGCTGGATTTTCGGCGTGATTGCGGCCGTGTTTATTGCCGTGGTGCTGAATCTCTATCTGGGTGTGACTACCAGCGTGGTGGGAGTCTCCATGGAGCCCACATTGTACAACGGACAGAAGATTTTTATCAATTCCTTCATTTACCTGATCTCCTCGCCCAAAAAGGGAGATGTGGTAGTCTTCCTGCCAAATGGGAATGAGAACACCCATTACTATGTAAAAAGAGTGGTGGCAGTGCCGGGAGACCGGGTGGTGATTCTGGGCGGGATTCTGTATGTGAATGGGGAAGAGAGCCCGTGGGTCAGCGAGAAGCTGGCGGACGCGGGGATTGCCGCCAATGAGTTCGTGCTGGAAAACGGGGAATACTTCTGTATCGGGGATAATCCCGGCAACAGTGAGGACAGCCGTTCCGCCAATATCGGGCCGGTAAAAGAAATAGATATGCTAGGAAAGGTATGGTTCCGCGCCCCCTGCGAAGAAGAGGGCATGGGATTTGTGAAATAGAGATGAATTATCAATGGTATCCCGGTCATATGACAAAAGCCAGACGGATGATGCTGGAAGACAGCAAGCTGATAGATTTGGTGATTGAGCTGGTGGACGCCAGAGTGCCGATGAGCAGCCGTAACCCGGATATTGATGAAATCGCCCGGGGAAAATCAAGAATTATCCTGCTCAATAAGGCGGATTTGGCGGACGGTAAGTATAACAGCCAGTGGATAGATTATTTTGCAAAAAAAGGCGTTTACGCGCTGGAAATCAACGCCAGGAGCGGCGCAGGAATCAAAAACATCCTTCCCCTTGTACAGAAAGCCTGTCAGGAGAAGATAGAAAGGGACAGAAAACGGGGAATTATAAACCGGCCGGTGCGGGCAATGGTTGTTGGGATTCCCAATGTGGGAAAGTCAACCTTTATCAATTCCTTTGCCGGAAAGGCATGCGCCAAAACGGGGAACAGACCGGGAGTCACCAAGGGAAAGCAATGGATTCGGCTGAATAAGAATCTGGAGCTTTTGGATACGCCAGGCATTTTGTGGCCGAAATTCGAGGACCAGAAAATCGGTCAGAGGCTTGCCATGATAGGCTCTATCAGCGATGAGATTTTAGAGCCGGAGGAGCTTGCCGGGGCGGTAATCGCCTATCTGGAAAAGGAATATCCCAGGATGCTAAAAGCCCGCTATCAGATGACGGATACGGAAAAGGAGCCCGTCGGAAATAGCAGCGGCACAGACGATAAGACAGGCGATAAGGATTGTGAGGCGGCCAGGGAAATTCTTAAGGAAATCTGTATCAGCAGGCGGTGTTTCCAAAAGGGCGAGACGCCGGATTTACCCCGGGCGGCCAGAATGGTGCTGGATGATTTCAGAAGCGGAAAAATCGGAAAAATTACCTTAGAATATCCGGAGGAGTGGACGTGAACAGAAAATTAAAAGAGGTGTTAAGCACCAGTTTGTACCTGCTTGTGGTTCTGGCCCTGACTTTTCTGGTGATAACCTTTGTGGGACAGCGCACAAAAGTGATTGGAAGCTCCATGGAGCCTATGCTGAAAGACGGGGACAACCTGATTGTGGATAAGATATCCTACCGCTTTCACGAACCGGAGCGTTTTGATATTATCGTGTTTCCTTTCCGGTACGCGGAGAGAACTTACTATATCAAGAGAATTATCGGTATGCCGGGGGAGACGGTTTTTATTGATGAAAGCGGTGTTATCTACATAAATGGAGAGCCGCTTGAGGAGTCCTACGGCAAGGAGGCCATTGCAGACCCGGGAAGGGCTTTTGAACCCGTGGAGCTGGGACGGGACGAATATTTTGTGATGGGTGACAACAGGAACAACAGTTCCGACAGCCGGGACCCGGCGGTGGGAAATATTCACAGGAACGAATTTATTGGGAAAGCCTGGATGCGAATCTGGCCGCTTAACAAAATCGGCATGATTCAGCACAGGTAACGGTAAAAATATGGAACAGAAGATAAGTGAAATCAAAAATATTTTGCAGGCAGCCGATATTTGCGGGCTGTCTGCTTTTATAAATACTTACGAAGCGGATATAAGGCCGGGCGTAAAAGGGCTGGTGGAAAAGGCAAGGAAAAAACTGGCCGCCTATGAAAAGGAAGTGGCCCGCACGGAAAAAATGAAAGAGTATGAGAGAAAATACGCTTCTTTTTCCCATATCTGCGGTATTGACGAGGTAGGCCGGGGGCCTCTGGCGGGGCCGGTGGTCGCAGGCGCCGTTATTTTGCCAAAAGATTGTGATATTTTATATCTTAATGATTCCAAGCAACTGACCGAAAAAAAAAGAGAAGAGTTATATGACGTTATTATGGAAAAGGCGGTCGCGGTGGGACTTGGATTTGTCTCTCCCGAAAGGATTGACGAGATTAATATCTTACAGGCCACCTACGAGGCCATGCGCGAGGCGGTGGGAAAGCTTTTGCCTGCGCCGGATATTTTATTAAACGACGCAGTGACAATTCCGGGAATTACTCTCCGGCAGGTGCCCATTATAAAGGGCGATGCCAAAAGCATTTCCATTGCGGCGGCCAGTATCGTTGCAAAGGTTACGAGAGACAGGCTGATGGCAGAATATGATAAGGTTTATCCCGAATATGGCTTTGCTTCCAATAAGGGATACGGGGCGGCCAGCCATATGGACGCGCTGCGAAGACTGGGGCCGACGCCTATCCATCGGAGAAGTTTTATAAAAAATATATGCTAATTTGTATTGTGGGGGATGATTATGAAGCTTTCGGCTTTTTTCGGCCAGATAAATCAGACTTATACGGGAAATACAAGTACGGAGAACTCGCCGGCCTTAGAGCAGGGGCTGAAAAACGGAATGGAGGCCGTTATGGGAAAGCAGCCAGGACAGACCATTGCGGGAGAGGTGCTTACCCGGGACGGCAGCGATGTTTTGATTGCCATAGGAAAGAACCAGCTTCTGCAGGCAAAACTTGAGGGCGGAATGTCCGCGCAAATCGGTCAGCTCCTTACGTTTCAGATAAAAAATAACAGCAGCAGCCGGATAGTGCTGAGCCCTCTTTTTGAAAACATGGGAAACGACCCTAACGTTTCCAAAGCGCTGCAGGCGGCGGGGATTCCCGAAAACAGCCTGACGGCGGGGATGGTAAAGGCCATGATGCAGGAGGGGCTTCCCATCGACAGACAGTCCCTGTATCAGATGAACCGGCTGATTAATGCCAATCCGCAGGCAGATTTACAGACACTGGTGCAGATGCAGCGTCTTTCCCTGCCCGTGACGCCGGAAAATATCGCCCAGTTTGAGGCTTATAAGAATTATCAGCATCAGCTCGGGCAGAGCCTGTCCGACATCATGGACGCTTTTGGCCAGACTTTTCAGGAAATAGCGGGAAAAGACAATCTGCAGGAAGGACTTTCCTTTTACCGGGATGTTCTGGGCGCGTTGTTAGAGGAGGCAAAGGGCGAAATTGCGGAAGGAAATGCAACGGAAGCCGCAGGCCAGGGAAATCCGGCTGGGGAAGGGGACGTCAGCGGTTCGCTGCCCTTATCAGGAAAAGAACTGAGAGAACTGGCCCGGCAGATGAGGCTGGCGGGTTTCCCTGATAACATGACCGAGGCGGTTTTAAATAACAAAGTCGGCGGCAGGGAGCTTTTGAATGAGCTGCAAAGACTTTTGGCGCAAGGCGACTGGCCGGATAAGAAATCCCTTATGGAGCTTCTGGACGGGAAAGAGTTTAAGCACATTCTGAAAAACGAGATGCACAGTCAATGGCTGCTTAGCCCGGAGGAGCTGGCGGAGGAAAAGAGCGTGGATAAGCTCTACGAGAGGTTAAATAGCCAGATGAACCGTTTGAATCAGGCGCTGTCCCAGAGCGCTCGGGCAGATACGCCGCTTGCCAAAACGGTTACCAATGTCTCCAACAATATCAATTTTATGAACCAGTTGAACCAGATGTTTACCTATGTGCAGATTCCGCTGAAAATGCAGGGACAGAACGCAAACGGGGAATTGTTTGTCTATACCAACAAAAAAAGCCTTGCCAAAAAGGACGGAAGCGTCAGCGCCCTTCTTCATCTGGACATGGAGAATCTGGGCAGCGTGGACGTTCATGTTTCCATGAACAACCAGAAGGTTTCCACAAAGTTTTATCTGCAGGATGACAGCGCGCTGGATTTGATTGCGGACAATATCGACATTTTAAATAAGCGGCTGGAGGGCCGGGGTTATTCCATGAACGCCGAGTTTATCAATAAAGAGGAAGGCACCAATGTAATGAATGAAATTTTAAAGCAGAGTAAGAATATTTCCGCTCTGGCGGGATATTCCTTTGACGCGAGGGCGTAATGGGAAAGCAGCTTTGCCAAGTAGGGGATGAATAAAAGACAAAGCAGGCAAACAGACGGAGCATGGAGAGAAAGAAAAGGCGGAACGGGATATGGCGGAAAAAAAAGAAAAGGTAAAACAGGCGATTGCCCTTTCTTATGACCCGAACGACGACGCCCCCCGGGTGATTGCAAGCGGAAAAGGGGCGCTGGCCGAGCGGATAATCGAAAAGGCAAAGGAGTCGGAGGTTCCGGTGCACCGGGACGATAAGCTGGCGGATACCTTATCGCGGCTGGAAATAGGCGACGCGATACCGCCCGAGCTTTACGAGGTGGTGGCGGAAATACTGGTGTTTGTGGATGCCATGGACAAAATCAAGGCCAAGATGGACATGGCAAAATAGCGGATATCAGGCACGGAGAAAATGTTTGAATAATAGGACGACGGGAAAAATATATGAGGAAAAAGCGGCCGCTTTCTTAAAAGAGCGGGGCTTTTTTCTTCTGGAAAAGAATTACAGATGCAGGCAGGGCGAAGTGGATTTGATTGGAATACATGACGGCTGCCTTGTTTTTGTGGAGGTAAAATACAGAAAAGACAAAAGAAGCGGTATGCCGGAGGAGGCGGTAGGGCCGGCAAAGCAGATGAAAATATGCATGGTGTCCGATTATTACAGGATGAGGGAGCCGTCGGCGGCGGAACGGCAGATTCGGTATGATGTGGTGGCGGTCTGTGGGGAAGATATCCGGTGGTATCGGAACGCGTTTCCTTATGTGAGGCGGGGGAGCGGGTATTCCTGGTAATCGATTAAAAGAGGACGCACAGCCGGGAAAATATTCCTTCGTCGGCACGCTCCCGCTCTATAAAAACGCAGCAGTATCAGGTTCGAAAATACCTCACCGGATACTGGCGTTTTTATAAGGCCTCCTTAAGGAATATTTTCCCGGCTGTGCTGTTCTTTGGCAAATTGTTGTGCTATTTTGTTAGATGTATTTGGATTAGGAAGGGAGTTTATGATGGAATTGATTCGGAAAAAAGATGGAAACCCGGTGAGGGTGAACAGATATGAGGGGGAAGCTTTTGGGAAAAGCTATGAGGTAGTGTATCTGACTTTTCCGGTTTTGGAGGAGACCGGGATTGTCAGGCATTTGTTTTCAACGAGGATTGGCGGGGTCAGCAAAGGGGACTGCGAATCTATGAATCTGAGTTATGCAAGGGGGGACGAGAAGGAGGCTGTGGATGAGAATTTCAGGAGGATTGCGGAAATTTTCGGCACGGGGCCGGAAAGAATCGTCTGCTCGAAGCAGACCCATACCACGAATGTGCGCCGGGTGACGGAGGCGGACTGCGGGAAAGGGGTGGTTTATCCCTTAGATTATGACGACGTGGACGGGCTGATTACCAATGTGCCGGGTATTTTGCTTTGCACTTCTTATGCGGACTGCGTGCCTCTTTATTTTGTGGATACGGAAAATAAGGCCATAGGGCTTTCCCATTCCGGGTGGCGAGGAACGGTTAATAAGATGGGGAAAAGGACGCTGCAGGCGATGGGGGAAGCTTTCGGAACAAGACCGGAGAAGGTGACGGCAGCAATCGGGCCGTCCATTTGCAGGGACTGCTACGAGGTGGACGAGGAAGTTGCAAAGCAGTTTCGAAAAGTGTTTCCCGGGGAATGGGAATATCTTCTGTATGAAGGAAAAAAGCCTGGCAAATACCAGCTTGATTTGTGGGAGGCAAATAAGAGAGTACTTCTTCGCGAAGGGATTCTGCCGGAAAATCTGTCGGTACCGGACGTCTGCACCTGCTGCAACAGTAAGTATCTTTTTTCACACAGGGCAAGCTGTGGGAAGAGGGGGAATCTGGCGGCGGTTATGGAATTATGCGCGGAGTGAAGAATTAAGAGGCTGGTTGAACGCAGGGAAAATGGCCTGATTAAAGTGCCAACGGTATTTTTGCAAAAAAGCAAAAGCGGGATTTTAAAAACCGGCAGCAAACCTGACAAAATCTATAAACCAATGCATACCTATTGCCATTTGCAGATTTTTCTTTTTCATTAATAATGCCATAGGCAGATTAAAAAGCAATCCATTTAATATACACATCACAACCGCCAAACCAGGCGATTTTATAAATAAGTCAGGATAATGAAGCAACTCATGTGGAATTATCAATAAAATATATATTAATACATTTTGAAAACGTGTTTCTGCTTTACCGTAAGTTAAATAGTAAGCATATGCCAGTAAGAAGAAACGAAATATTACTTCCTCGGCTATTGCAGGTTTCAAGGCAAAGACAGCAGAACTTAACACATTTCTTATATTTATCTGGCGGCTTAATGAAAAATATAATATATTAAGGACTGCCAGCGGAATAGAAATAACTGCGCCTGTGATGAAATATCGAATACTCTTTATAATACCTGTATGAATTGAAACATTTTCTCTGTCCGCTAATTCATATAGTCTGCATGCCGAATAAAATGTAACCGTCACACAGACGCTGGTAATAATAATATCCATCGTCCTGGGGTCCCGAAACAGAGAAAACAGGCATACTGCTCCGAGAAGCAAAGACATGGCTGCCTGCTTCCAGTGAAAGCGTTTTGTCCTGATATTATAATACACCGCCAATAACAAAATTAAGATTTCAGTCCAGCTCCAGACTCTGGACTGAAAATTATGGTAGTGTGGAGTTGTTTCCAAAGGTATTATTATTCCACCTACATAAAGCAATATAAATATACACCAAAATATAAAATATTTCCGGTCAACCGAATCTTTTTTGGGCGGTTTTATAACACGACACTTCATTATTATCCCCTCATATTTTTCATATACTTCTTTTATCTTGTTTATTTGTGGAAATGTAATATAATCATATCATACTAAATATCTCTACTCCTGATGTAAATTTAATATTAAGGAAATCTTAACTATTTTCCAATCGGAACCTTAAAATTTTTATGGTTTAATCATAACATCAGCCAAAGCGGCAGTATGAAAATTTCAGAAAAGAATACAGAAAAGGAAAAACGCCATGACAAATATTCTTGTTTGCGACGACGATAAAGAAATCGTGGACGCCATTGAGATTTATTTAAAGCAGGAAGGATACCAGATTTACAAGGCTTATGACGGGGAACAGGCCATAAAGATGCTGAAGGAGCAAAATATCCAGCTTCTTATCATAGACATTATGATGCCGAAATTAGACGGTATTCATGCCACCTTGAAAATCCGTGAGTACAGCAGTATTCCGATTATTTTCCTCTCTGCGAAATCGGAAGATACGGATAAAATCCTGGGACTGAATATCGGAGCGGACGATTATGTGACAAAGCCTTTTAACCCCTTAGAGCTTGTGGCAAGGGTGAAATCCAATTTAAGGCGCTATACCCAGCTTGGCAATCTGAATGTGGAAAATAACGCGCTTTTTACCGTGGGCGGGCTGTGCATCAACGACGACACCAAGGAAGTGACGGTGGACGGAGAGAGCGTAAAGTTAACGCCCATTGAATACAATATTCTTTTGCTGCTGGTGAAAAATCAGGGAAAGGTATTTTCCATTGACCAGATTTATGAAAGCATCTGGAACGAGGAGGCCATCGGCGCGGACAATACGGTTGCGGTTCATATCCGGCACATTCGGGAAAAAATAGAGATTAATCCGAAGGACCCCCGGTACCTGAAGGTAGTATGGGGAGTGGGGTACAAAATTGAAAAGCAGGCGACATAAATACAAAGGCGGGGGAAGCTATGGAAAAGATGGAAAATAAAGAAGCTCTTAAGCAGCAGGAGCTTTCGGAAAATGAAAGGAATCAGGAAAACGGGGAGGAAAGGAAAAAGCGGGAGGCCGGGAAGCCCGTAAAGAGGGGAAAAAAGAGAAAGGGAAGCAGAAAAAGCCTGTTTTTCCATACGTTGCAGCATATCGCGCTGGTAATGGCGGCTTTCTTTTTTGTGACGGTCCTCGCGGGCTCCTATGTAATCGTGGATACCAGAACCGGGACGGAGGCTTACCGGCTGACGCGGGAAAACCAGGGCTCTTTTGAGGATTCGGAAATGTTCAACCACCTTCTTGGCAGCAGCGTTTCGGATATTATCTGTTACGGAACCATAAGGAGCCAGATGGAAACGGATGCGCGGTACGACCCGGGAAAGGAAATTGACGTCACCGCCTTTGCGGGAAGGTACGGGGAAATGCCCAGAGAATATATCACCGCATCCTATTATCTGGACGATTTGATTAAATGGTCCCAGGCCGGTTTTTCCACGCTGGAAACCTATATGAGCGGTCAGGAGGCAGACGAATTTCTGAGCAGGTACCGGGTGGTGACGACGGTGGATTTAAGCGATTACAACGGCGGAACGGTCAGTTACTTAAATTCGGATTTTTCCAGCGCCGTCAGCGTAAGGGATGTATCCGGAAACCTTCTGGAAAGCGGCGATATCGAGAGGGACGAAGTAAACGCCACGGTGCTTAAGAACAGATACCACACGGTGGAAGGAAAGAACATAGAGGATTATGTGTCATCGTGGGAGGAATATTACGAGCTTTGCAGCAATGTGAAAAAGGCGGCCGATGACCTTAATATCAACTATAAGGAGTATTTGGGTTATAAGGATTATTATGATTCCGAAAGCAGCAATATTGTCTATTTTATCAGAAAAACCATCGGAGACAGGACCCAGATTTTCAGCAATATGGATACGAAAGCCGAATCGGTTTCCGATTTGAAAAAAGAGCTGCTTGAAAAATGCGACAAATATGTTTTTTATGATGCGGAAAATGTCTTATATGATACGAATACCCTGATAGAAGAGACCACTCTGCGGTATATTTTAAACGGCTATGAATATGCCTACCCGGAAAATACCCAGATTATGATTGGGGTGGATTCTGGCTATGGCGCTGCGGACGGTTTTTTGCAGGCGAAAGCGGGATTTGGGAATTATGTTCCTTATATGTGGCAGTATCTTGTGGGCGGTGTGATATGTCTTGTTGTCTATCTGTTCCTTCTGGTGATTTTAACCATGAAAGAAGGGCTGGTAAGGAGAAAGGATACGGGAGAGGTATTTGTTAATCTTCAGTCCGAAGATTATGTTCCCACGGAAATTATGGCGCTGGCTGCCGCCGGAGTTTTTGCCGTACTGTTTTTTGGAATCAAAGCGGCATCAGGGCCGGTATGGCACCTGTCAAACAGAGTGCTTCTGGTGGCGCTGGCAGAAGCTGCGGTGCTGCTTATCAGCCTTCTTTTCTCCTTCTTCTATTACAGCTTTGTGAGGAGAATAAAAGCCGGGACGCTCTGGAAGGCCAGCCTTTTAAGACGGATTGGACGCATGTTAAGGAAAGGGACGGCCTACGCCTACAAAAATTCCACCCTTCTTATGCGGGTCTGCGTTCCCTTTGGGGTGTTTACCCTTTTTAATCTGGTTGTCATGTACGGGCTGAGCCGTATGGCGACCGGCGGCCAGATAAAAATCGGTGGAATTACGTTGGGAATGCTTATCCTTTTGACGGCGGACGGTGTTGTGGGATATCTGCTATACAACTCCGCAGTTGCAAGGCAGAAGATTTTAAAAGGGATTGAGAGAATCAGCCAGGGGGATATTTCCCATCAGGTAAAAGAAGATGGCATGCGGGGCGACGAGCTTGTGCTTGCCCGTGCGGTAAACAGCATCGGAGACAGCGTGAGGGCTGCCGTAGAAACCAGTATGAAAGACGAGCGGCTGAAAGCCGATTTGATTACCAATGTCTCCCACGATATCAAAACGCCGCTGACCTCCATCATCAATTATGTGGATTTAATTAAAAGGGAAAACGTGGATAATCCGAAAGTCAGGGAATACATCGGAATATTGGATGTGAAATCCCAGCGTCTGAAGCAGCTCACGGACGATTTGGTGGAGGCTTCCAAGATTTCCTCCGGCAATATCGTTCTTCACTGGGAGAAAATCAATCTGGTGGAACTGTTAAATCAGACCATAGGGGAATTTTCTGAGAAGTTTGAGGAAAAGTCGCTGTACCCCGTTTTCCGGACAGCCAAAAACTTCGTGTTCATTGAGGCTGACAGCAGAAGCACCTGGCGGGTCATTGAAAATCTGTTCAACAACATTTTCAAATATGCGCTGGCGGGTACAAGAGTATATATCGATTTGGGCTCTTTTAAAGGCCAGGACGGGGAAATGCACGTAATGCTCTCTATCAAAAATATTTCGGCGCAGCCTTTGAAGGTAAATCCCAGCGAGCTGACGGAGAGATTTATCCGCGGGGACGAATCGAGAACCACGGAAGGGAGCGGACTTGGCCTTTCCATTGCAAAGAACCTGACGGAAGCCCAGAAGGGAACGTTTGAAATCGTCATGGACGGAGATTTGTTCAAGGTAAATCTGATATTCCCTCTGCTGGAAGAAAAATAAAGATGCAATAAAAAAGCTCCTGACCGGATTTGAGTCGGGAGCTTTTGCATTGCCTGTCTTTCTTTGAAAACTTTTCTTTGAAATCTCTTCTTTGGAAACAGGAAACCTGCTCTGTGCTAAAACTTATGAATACTCGCTTATGGAAAAATCATCCTCCCGGTTATTGTAACGGCCTAAAATCTGATGAATCTTATCGGTAGGCGTATAAACATTTGCCATGGAAGAATCGTGGTTCATAAAGTCAATGATGGACGCAAGGAACTTGCTCATATCCGCTTCTATATAATAGGGACGGGTCTTTAGTTCCGGAATCCGGTAAGTTAAATTGGTGGTGATAATTCTGTCAAAGCAGCACTGCTCGTAAGCCTCGTCAAAGCGGGAAAGCCCTTCCGTAAAAAGGCCGAAAGTACAGCAGATGAAAACCCGTTTAGCGTTCATTTCCTTTAATCTTTGGGCTTTTTCAATCATGCTTTTTCCGGTGGTTATAATATCGTTGATGATGATGACGTCCTTTCCGTCCACATTATCCCCTAAAAATTCATGGGTGGATAGGGCGGAATGGGAGGCAAAACGGTTATAAAAGGTTCCGGTATTGACTTCCAGCACATTGGCGAAATAAACGGCACGGTCCAACGCGTTTTCGTTGGGACTTACCACAACCAGATGTTCTCTGTCAATCAAAAGGCTGTCGTCCGCCGCAAGCAGAGCACTGATAAACTGATAGGGCGGTGTGAAATTGTCAAACCCGCACAGGGGAGCCGCGTTTTGAATGCTGGGGTCATGGGCGTCGAAGGTGATTAAATTGCTGATGCCCATTTTGCTTAATTCCTCAATCGCCTGGGCGCAGTCTAAGGATTCATGTCCGTTTCTTTTGTGCTGACGGCCTTCGTACAAAAAAGGTATAATCACATTGACACGGTGCGCCTTGCCGTTGGCGGCGGCAATGACCCTTTTTAAATCCTGATAGTGGTCGTCAGGAGATTTGAAGTTGGTATAGCCGTTTATTTTATAAGGAATACTGTGATTACAGACGTCGGTCAGGATAAAGAGGTCCTTTCCTCTTACCGATTCGGAGAGAAGCGCTTTGCCCTCGCCGGAACCAAAGCGGTAACAGGTGCTGTCCAGAATATAGTTGTCCGAAAGATACCCTTCAAAGGCAGGATTGTTTTTTGCGATATTTTTCACGCTTTTTCTGAAGCTCACAAGATGGCTGTTTACATTTTCCCCCAGGTTTACAGCGGAGTCCATAACAACCAGCTTTAAGGGTGCAACAGGAATAGCGGCTTCGAGTTCATGCAAGTTAGGCATGGCGACCTCCGTAAAATAAAAATAGTGATATATACTTTATTTTATAACATTATGCTAGTGACACGTCAAGGAAATTCTAGTAAAATGAAAACAGTTCAGCCGGATGGGACAGAGGAAAAATATGGAAAAATCAAAGCAAAAAGGTCACACAATTAAAGAAGTGCTCCCGGGCAGTATCGCCATGGAGCTTGAAATGGAAGCTGGAGACAGGCTTCTGGCCATAAACGACGAGGAAATCAGGGATATTTTCGACTATCAGTATCAGGTTGAAAATGAATATCTTGAGATTCTGGTTGAAAAGCCCGATAAGGAGCAGTGGCTTTTGGAGGTGGAAAAGGAAGAGGATGAAGACCTTGGAATCGTATTTGAAAACGGTCTGATGGACGATTACCGCACCTGCCGCAACAAGTGCATATTCTGCTTTATCGACCAGATGCCGAAAGGAATGCGGGACACCCTTTACTTTAAGGACGACGATTCAAGGCTTTCTTTCCTTCAGGGAAATTATGTAACGCTCACGAATATGTCCGACTACGACGTGGAGAGGATTATCCGTTACCGCCTCTCGCCCATTAATATATCCTTTCAGACCATGAATCCGGCGCTGCGCTGTAAGATGCTGAACAATCGTTTTGCCGGGGAAGCCTTAAAAAAGGCGGACAGGCTGTTTGAGGCCGGGATTGCCATGAACGGGCAGATTGTGCTCTGCAAAGGGGTAAACGACAAAGAAGAGCTGCGTTACAGTATCCGGAAGCTGACGGAATACATTCCGGTGCTTGAGAGCGTGTCCGTGGTGCCGGTGGGGCTTTCCAGATACCGGGAAGGGCTTTACCCCTTAGAACCCTTTACGGCAGAGGACGCGGAAAATGTCCTTGAGACGATACATGAATTTCAAAAAGAAATTTATACCTCAAGGGGCGTTCATTTTGTCCATGCCAGCGACGAATGGTATCTTCTGGCGGGGCGGGAGCTTCCTCCTAAGGATAATTATGACGGCTATCTTCAGCTTGAAAACGGCGTGGGAATGCTACGTCTTTTACTGGATGAGTTTGAGGAGGCTTATGAGCGGCTTAAGGAAGAACCGGAACGGAAAACAGACCGAAGCCTCTCCATTGCCACAGGGAAGCTGGCCTATCCTTATATCCTTAAAATGACGGAAAAGCTTACGGCTCTTTTTCCGGGGCTTACCGTTCATGTTTATGAGATTACCAATCATTTTTTCGGGGAAATGATTACGGTGGCGGGACTCCTTACCGGGCATGATATCATTTCTCAGCTTCAGGATAAACCTTTAGGCGAGAGGCTTTTGCTCTCGCAGAACATGCTCCGCAGCGGGGAAGAGGTTTTTCTGGACGATGTGACGGTTGCGGAAATGGAAAAAACTTTACAAGTAAAAGTAGATATTGTAAAATCAAGCGGATATGATTTTGTAGAAGCTGTTTTGAAAAACAGATAAGCGGCAGTTTTTATACCGCCCCCGGGCGGCAGAATGGAGATTAGAAAATGAGCAAAAGCAGGAAACCAATCGTAGCGGTGGTTGGCAGGCCGAATGTGGGAAAGTCAACGCTGTTTAATGCATTGGCGGGACAGAGGATTTCAATTGTACAGGATGTGCCCGGGGTAACAAGGGACAGGATTTATACGGACGTAACTTGGCTGGACAAGTCCTTCACCCTGATTGATACCGGGGGAATAGAGCCGGACAGCAAGGATATTATTTTATCCCAGATGCGCGAGCAGGCGCAGATTGCCATAGACACGGCGGATGTGATTATTTTTATGGTGGACGTAAAGCAGGGGCTTGTGGACGACGATTCCAGAGTGGCGGACATGCTAAGGCATTCCCGTAAGCCCGTGGTGCTTGCGGTCAACAAGGTGGATTCCGTCCAGAAGTACATGGCGGACGTGTATGAATTTTACAATCTGGGAATCGGGGAACCTTACGCCATTTCCTCCGCCAATAAAATGGGCCTTGGCGATATGCTTGACGAGGTTGTTTCCTATTTTGGCGAAAAGAGCGGCCAGGAAGAGGAGGACGATAAGACCAGGATTGCCATTGTAGGAAAGCCCAATGTGGGGAAATCCTCTCTGATTAACAAAATGATTGGCGAAAACAGGCTGATAGTCTCAGATATTGCGGGAACCACAAGGGATGCGGTGGATACGCCCATTACCCGGAACGGAAAAGAATATGTTTTTATTGACACGGCGGGACTTCGGCGCAAAAATAAAATAAAAGAGGAACTGGAACGCTACATGATTGTCCGCACGGTAGGAGCCGTGGAGCGGGCCGATATTGTGGTGCTTATGATTGACGCTTCGGAAGGCGTTACGGAACAGGACGCCAAAATTGCAGGCATCGCCCACGACAGGGGAAAAGCGGTCATTATCGCGGTGAATAAGTGGGACATGATAGAAAAGGACAATAAGACGGTAAACGAGTATACCGCAAAAATCAGAGAAGTTTTGTCCTACATGCCTTATGCGGAAATTCTTTTTATCTCCGCCGTCACAGGTCAGAGGGTTTCCCGTCTCTACGAGCTGATTGACACGGTAAGCGAAAATCACGCTATGCGGGTTTCCACAGGCGTTCTCAATGAAATTATGAGCGAGGCCGTGGCACTGCAGCAGCCTCCTTCGGACAAGGGAAAACGCCTGCGGCTTTTCTATATCACCCAGGTTGGCGTAAAGCCTCCCACTTTTGTTATCTTTGTAAACGACAAAGAGCTGATGCATTTTTCCTACACCAGATATATTGAAAACAAAATCAGGGAAGCCTTTGGATTTAAAGGGACGCCTATGAGATTCTATATAAGGGAAAGAAAGGAAGCAAAATAAAGTGGAACGAGTAATATGTCTAATAATCGGTTATGTGTTTGGAATGTTTCAGACAGCCTTTATTTATGGAAAACTTCACGGAATTGATATCAGGGAGCACGGAAGCGGAAACGCCGGCACCACCAACACCCTGCGGGTGCTTGGAACAAAAGCGGGGCTGATTGTGCTGGCAGGTGATATTATCAAGTGTATTTTAGCCATTGTGATTAGCGGGGCGGTTTTCGGTGCTTCCCACGGGGACGAAATCTATCTGCTGAAGCTCTATGCGGCTGCCGGGGCCATTCTCGGGCATAATTTTCCCTTTTATCTGAAATTCAGGGGAGGAAAAGGAATCGCGGCGACGGCAGGGCTGATTTTATCTTTCCATATTGCCTTTCTGCCTATGGGCGTAATTATCTTTTTCGGAACCTTTTTCTTAACGCACTATGTCTCGTTAGGCTCCCTTCTTGTCTATGCGGGGCTTATGATTGAGATGGTTGCAGCCGGTCAGATGGGTCTGTTCGGCGCGTCTCAGGCCGTGTTGAACGAGATGTACATAGTCACCGCTTTTCTGACAATACTGGCGTATTATAAACACCGTGAAAATATTGTTCGTCTCATAAAAGGCGTGGAGCGGAAGACCTATCTCACAAAGAAAAATAAGGAGTAAGGGCAAAACCAGAACAGGAGAATTTTATATGAGCAAAGTAGGAATTATCGGAGCCGGGAGTTGGGGCTGCGCCCTGGCCAGACATCTTTACAATAACGGAAACCAGATTACCGTATGGTCGGTTCTGGAAAGCGAAATCCAAATGCTGAAGGAATGCCATGAGCAGAAGGATAAGCTGCCGGGGGTGATTCTCCCGGATGATATGGAGTTTACCACAGATTTGGAGGCGGCTGTCTCAAATAAGGACGTGCTGGTGATGGCGGTTCCTTCTCCTTTTACCAGAAGCACGGCGGCAAAGATGGCGCCTTTCGTAAAGTACGGACAGAAAATTGTGAATGTGGCAAAGGGAATTGAGGAAGCGACCCTTATGACCCTCTCGGAAATCATCGAGCAGGAAATTCCGGGAGCGGACGTTGCGGTGCTTTCCGGTCCTTCCCATGCGGAGGAAGTGGGAAAGGGGATTCCCACAACCATTGTGGTGGGCTCTAAGGAAAAGGAAACGGCGGAGTTTCTGCAGAACCTTTTTATGAGCAAGGTGTTCCGCGTATATATCAGCTCGGACATCGTCGGCATTGAGCTGGGCGCGGCTCTCAAAAACGTGGTGGCCCTTGCCGCCGGCATGGCGGACGGACTGGGCTACGGGGACAATACCAAAGCGGCCCTGATTACCAGAGGAATTGCCGAGATTGCAAGACTCGGAATCCACATGGGCGGAAGAATCGAAACCTTTTACGGCCTTACCGGAATCGGGGATTTGATTGTGACATGCGCTTCCATGCATTCCAGAAACCGCCGGGCAGGCATTCTCATTGGCAAAGGCGCTTCCATGGAGGAAGCCATGGAGCAGGTGAAGATGGTGGTGGAAGGCGTCTATTCCGCAAAGGCAGGCTACGCCCTTTCTCAGAAATATCATGTAAGCATGCCCATCATCGAACAGGTAAACGAGATTTTGTTTAAAGGAAAATCGGCTTCCGAAGCGGTCAGCGAGCTGATGCTCCGGGATAAGAAAGTGGAAAATATTGATTTGCGGCAGCTCTACCAGAACAGCGTGGAGATACCATGGTAAAAATGCGGAAAACGGAATAAAACAGCATCTGTCCGGAAGCGCATGGAACGATTTGTGAACGCTTCCAGCGTTCGAAAATTGTTCCAGACAAAGGTGCGTTGACATACAGATGCGGAACTGGAATATAGCTTGCGGAACTGGAATGGAGGACAGGAGAATGAGTGAACAATTTTTAAGCACCGAGGAATATGTGGCGTCAGAACAGTTAATGGCCAGCGTAAACGTTGCCATCGCCTTAAAGAAGCCTCTTCTTATCAAGGGCGAACCGGGAACCGGCAAAACCATGCTGGCGGAAGCGGTTGCCAAATCCCTCGGGAAGAAGCTGATAATCTGGAATATTAAATCCACAACCAAGGCACAGGACGGCCTTTATATGTACGATACCATCCAGAGATTATACGATGGCCAGTTCGGCGAGGAGGGCGTAAACGATATTGCCCGTTACATCAAGCTTGGAAAGCTGGGAGAAGCTTTTGAGGCCGAAGAGCAGGTGGTGCTTTTGATTGACGAAATCGACAAGGCGGATTTGGAGTTTCCCAACGACCTTTTGTGGGAGCTCGACCAGATGGAGTTCTATATCCACGAGACGAAGCGCACCGTAAAGGCAAAGCACCGTCCCATTGTGATTATTACCTCCAATGCGGAAAAGGAGCTGCCGGACGCGTTTCTCCGCAGATGCATTTTCCACTACATTGATTTCCCGGACGAGGTATTGATGGAGGAAATTGTGAGAACCCACTATCCCGATGTGGAGGCAAATCTTTTAAAAAACGCCATGGACGTATTTTACGGCATACGCGCTTTGCGTGATATCCGCAAAAAGCCCAGCACTTCGGAGCTGATTGACTGGATAAACGCCTTGCAGATTGGCGGCATTTCCGCAGAAGAAATCAGGGCAAAGCTGCCATTTGTGGGCGTGGTGGTGAAAAAGGACGAGGATTTGGAGACGGTAAGGCAGAAACTGGACTAAAAAGGGGGCAATCTGCAGAATGTTTCTGCAGAAAAATGTGCAGGAAAACCGGAAATCTCCGGTATACAGAGGTGGATAAATGTTCACAAATTTCTTTTATACCTGTAAGGCAAAGGGGCTTCAGATTACTTTAAGCGAGTGGCTGACATTACAGGAGGCGCTGGATAAAGGGCTCTGCGGGAGCAGTCTGACGCAGTTTTATTACCTTGCCAGAATGATACTCGTGAAAAGCGAAACGGATTTTGACAAGTTTGACATGGCTTTCGAGGAAACCTTTAAGGGGATTTTGTCGGAAAACGAAATATCCAAAAATATGATGAAATGGCTGGACAAATCCGAGTTGATTGATATGGTGGACGAGGAAGAGCGTTACCGGATGAACGAGCAGGACGGTATACAGTTTATTGACAAGGACGAAGTGGAGTCCAAGTTCAAGGAACGTCTCCGGGACCAGGACAGCGAACATAACGGCGGAAGCTTCTGGATTGGCAGTATGGGAAAAACCGCGTTCGGAAATATGGGCGGATTTATGGGCGGTATCCGGGTAGGCGGAAAAACCGGCTATCAGAGCGCCTTTCAGGTGGTGGGAGCCCGCAAATACAGGGATTTTCGGGACGACAGAATGCTTGACAACCGTCAGTTCCAGATTGCGTTCCGGAAGCTGCGCCAGTTTTCCACGAAACTGGACATTCCAAAAACGGAATTGGACATTGACGGAACCATAGACAAGACCTGCAACAACGGCGGGTGTCTTCAGATTGTCATGGAAAAGCCCCGGAAAAACGCGGTTAAGCTTCTTCTACTTATGGATTCCGGCGGAACTATGATTCCTTTCAGTTCTCTTTTAAACGAGCTGTTTCAGGCGGTACACAAGTCCAACCATTATAAGGACGTAAAGACTTATTATTTTCATAACTGTATTTATTCCAAGCTGTACAAAACACCGGAATGTGAAAACGGGGACTGGATTGACACGGAATGGATGTTCCGGAATCTGGACAGCGATTACAAGGTAATCGTGGTGGGAGACGCCGCTATGGCGCCGGAGGAGCTTTACTCCACCAGCGGCAATTACAGAGGGCCAAACGGCGGTCTGGCAGGCTGGGACTGGCTGCAGCTTTTGAAACGGCATTATAAAAAGGTGGTGTGGTTAAATCCCAAGATGGCGCCCGGCCATGCGCCCTGGCGGGAGGCGGAGACGGCGATTAAGGGGCTGTTCCCCATGTATAAGCTGACGGTGGACGGGCTGAATCAGGCGATGATTAAGCTGATGCTGAATAAATAAGCTTTGAAAAATAATTGTTGTAATTTTATGGAAATTGTTATAAAGTAAAGGGCGTAAGCACGAAAACGAAGTGATATCCGCGCTGCATTACAATAGCGGCGCAGAAGAGAGGAGAGAAATGAAAAAATTATTAAGCTTACTTGTGGCAACGGCAATGACAGTTTCACTCTGTGCATGCGGCGGAAATGATTCCACAGGGGACGCTTCGGGAGAAGCAACAACCGATACGGCGGCAGAGAACGAGGAAGCGGCCGGCGATGAAGCAAATGCCGGCACAGAGGCGGAAGGCGACGCCGCGCAGACAGAAGGAGACAGCGCGTCGGCCGGAAACGGTGTGATGCCTGCAATTGCAAAAGAAGATTTAAAGATTGGCGTTATCCACATCACAGACCCCGCAGAGGGCAGCGGATATACCTACACCCATGACCTTGGCATTCAGGGAATGCAGAAGAATCTGGGTCTTGAGGATTCTCAGATTGTCCGCAAGAATAACGTTAACGACACGGACGCGACAGCAATCGAAAACGCAATCAGAGAGTGCGTTGAAGACGGATGCAACGTGATTTTCGCAACAAGCTGGGGATTCATGGATACCTGTGAAGCGCTGGCGGACGAGTTCCCGGAAATTATTTTTTCTCACGGGACAGGCTACAAATCAAACGGCGTAAACTTCAATAATTATTTCGGCAGAATCTATCAGGCAAGATATCTGGCGGGTATTGCTGCCGGACTTAAGACAGAGAGCAACAAGCTTGGCTATGTGGCAGCCATGGGACAGGACAACTCCGAGGTAACGGGCGGCGTTAACGCTTTTGCAATGGGCGCTTACTCCGTAAACCCTGACTGCGAGGTTTATGTAAAGGTTACCAACAGTTGGTTTGACCCCGAAGGCGAAACCCAGGCGGCTCAGGCTTTGGTTGACCTTGGATGCGACGTAATTGCGCAGCACTGCGATACGCCTAATCCCCAGACGGTAGCGGAACAGAACGGCGTATGGGGCGTAGGATACAATTCTGATATGTCCAAGGACGCTCCCGGCGCGGTACTTACTTCCGTTATGTGGGACTGGTCCGTATATTATACATGGGCAGTTCAGTCTGTAATGGACGGAAGCTGGACGGGTGAAAATTACTTTGGCGGCATGGCCGACGGCCTTGTAACGATTGCTCCTCTTTCAGACCTCTGTGCGGAAGGCACGAAGGAAGCTGTTGAGGAAGCTCAGAACAAGATTGTAAAAGAAGGCTTTAATGTATTCGACGGTGTAATTGAAACCAACGACGGAAATACGGTAGGCGCGGAAGGCTCCACATTGAGCGACGGCGATATTACCGGAAACATGAACTGGTATTTCAAGAACGTTGTAGTGAAATAACTGAAGAAAAAGTTTCATAGGGCGGCCGTTTCTGACCGCCCTGTTTTCTATTCGCAGGTGCGCGGAGGAAGCGGCCGCCTGCGCGGCATACGCCCTGTGTGGCGATTGACAATATGAGAGGGAAATACATGGGGGAACAGGCAAAAGAGCAATATGCAATCGAATGCAGAAAGATTACAAAGACCTTCGGCAAAGTTGTGGCCAATGATGAAATAGATTTGAAGGTCAGATACGGAGAGATTCTCGCCCTTTTGGGAGAGAACGGTTCAGGAAAAACCACGCTTATGAATATGCTTTCAGGCATTTACCATCCTGACAGCGGGCAGATTTTTATCGGCGGAAAAGAAGTGAAGATCAATTCACCGGTTGACGCCATGGGCCTTGGCATCGGCATGATCCATCAGCACTACAAGCTGGTGGACGTATTCACTGCGACGGAAAACATTGTTCTGGGCCTGGAGGAAAAGGGCGGGCTGGACATCAGGGCCGCCGCTGAAAAGGTCCGGACCATCTGCGACCGCTACGGCTTCGACATGGACCCCAACCAGAAAATTTACGACATGTCCGTCTCCCAGAAGCAGACCGTGGAGATCGTCAAGGTCCTCTACCGGGGCGCCGACATCCTCATACTGGACGAGCCCACCGCCGTGCTGACCCCCCAGGAGACGGACAAGCTCTTCGCCGTGCTCCGGGCCATGCGCGCCGACGGCAAGGCCATCGTCATCATCACCCACAAGCTCCACGAGGTCATGGCCCTCTCCGACAAGGTGGCCGTGCTGCGCAAGGGCAAATACATCGGCACTGTGAACACCTCCGAGACGAGTCCCCAGGCCCTTACGGACATGATGGTGGGCCACGCCGTCACCCTGAACATCGACCGCCCCCGGTACGAAACACCCGTGGAACGGCTGGAGGTCAAGGGCCTCACCGTCCTGGACGGCGAGGGTGTGAAAAAGCTGGACGGCGTATCCTTCACCGCCCTGGGGGGCGAAATCCTGGGCGTGGCGGGCATCGCCGGGTCCGGCCAGAAGGAACTTCTGGAGGCCATTTCCGGCCTCTGCCTGGTTAACCAGGGGGAAATTCTCTACACCCCCGATGGACAGCCCCCCGCCAATCTGGTGGGCAAAACCCCCATGCAGATTCGCAAGGCCGGAGTGGCCATGGCCTTCGTCCCCGAGGACCGGCTGGGCATGGGCCTGGCGGGTAGCATGGGCATGACGGGCAACATGATGCTCCGCTCCTGGCGGCGGGGGAAGACCGCCTTCGTCAACCGGAAGGACCCTAACGAGCTGGCGCTGAAAATCTGGAAGGAGCTGGAGGTGGTCACGCCGGGCACGGAGTTCCCCGTGCGGCGGATGTCCGGCGGCAACGTCCAGAAGGTGCTGGTGGGACGGGAGATCGCCAGCGCGCCGTCGGTGCTTATGACCGCCTACGCGGTGCGCGGTTTGGATATCAACACTTCGTATACGATCTACAACCTGCTGACCGCCCAGAAGATGAAGGGCGTGGCCGTCATCTACGTGGGCGAGGACCTGGACGTGCTGCTGGAGCTGTGCGACCGGATTCTGGTGCTCTGCGGCGGACGGGTCAGCGGCGTGGCGGACGCCAGAACGGCGACCAAGGAGCAGATCGGCCTGCTTATGACCCGGCTGGGAGGGCAGGGAGAATAAAAATAAAATAAGCGGGAGGAAGAGGACATGAAACGAAGCAGACGGGCAATTTCCATGTTTTTGGCGGTGTTGCTGCTGCTGACTGCATGCAGTTCCGGCGGAAAGAGGGAGAGCCGTAGGGTAAACTGGACTACATCCCCTGCCTATTTGGCGGAGGATATGCCTCTGCCGGTTTCGAAGGGGGACCTGATTGGCTGCTGCACCGATGGGGAGAATATATATGTATTGGTGGATGAAAAGGTGGAGGATACAGTTCGTTCCGTGCTTTTCCGGATATCTACGACGGATGGGGCGGCGGTGATGCTGGAGGAGTACGCGGCTCCCGAGACACCGGATGGGGCGGTATGCAACCGCTTTGGCCCGGTCCTGGCTTCGGATGGGACGCTGTGGGTGTATGAAACCTGGACCATCGCCTACTATGACCTGCTGGAGGGCGTTGACGGGACAGAGGAATCTGCGGCCGAATACCATACCGGATTGGATGAGTTCCATCATCTGCGGCAGCTGGATCCCGTTACCGGCAGGCAGAAAAAGCTGGCGGATCTCAGCGAGGCGGTTATTGCGCTGGAAGAGGAGGACGGTTTTCTGTCCTTTGCCAGCTTCGCCGTGGACAGCAGGGGCGACATTTATTTCGCTCGGGCCGGCGGTGTGGCGGTGCTGGACCAGCGGGGGAACCTGCAATTTACCCTCCAGGCGGACATGCCCAGAAACGATGTGTACAATGCCGCCGGCGGGAGTTTGGTTCTGCTTCCGGATGGCAGCGTGGCTGCTCTGCCCCTCAGGGCCCGCGG
>OFFW01000654.1_pt1 | contig 24030 bp, 15 predicted proteins | sample 1521501 | NCBI WGS metagenome assembly OFFW01 (sample SAMEA3504107, study PRJEB24116) | mouse gut metagenome | biome: mouse gut; feature: mouse-associated habitat; material: faeces | place: Denmark | collected 2011
TTCCGGCGTGGTGGCCCTGCTGCTGGCCGGCAGCATCAGCAAGCCCATGAAAGCCTGCGCGAAGCGGATGCAGCTGCTGGTAGAGGGCGACCTGGCCACTCCCATGCCCCAGATCCGCAGCAAGGACGAGACCGGCATGCTGGCCAATTCCACCGCCGCCCTGGTGACGGGGCTGGCCACTGTCATCAATGACATCAGCTATCTGCTGACCCAGCTTGCGGGCCAGAACCTGGATGTCCGCACCGAACATGAGGAAGTCTATGTGGGAAGCTTTCGGGACATCCTGCTGGCCATGCGCCATATGAAACAGGAGCTGAGCCAAATCATCCGTCAGGTGAACGGCTCCGCCAACCAGGTGGCCTCCGCCAGCAGCCAGCTCTCCTCCAGCGCCCAGACCCTGAGCCAGGGCACCGTGGAGCAAGCCAGCGCCGTAGAGGAACTGGCCACACAGGTCACCGAGATATCCTCCCAGGCCAAGCATACCGCCGGCAATGCTCTGGATGTCCGCGAACAGACCCATCAGGCCGGCGAAGAAGTCTCCCAGTGCAACCAGCAGATGCAGAAGCTGATGGACTCCATGGACAAGATACAGAACTGCTCCAACGAAATCGGCAAGATACTGAAGACCATCGAAGACATTGCGTTCCAGACCAATATCCTGGCCCTGAACGCAGCCGTGGAAGCCGCCAGGGCGGGCAGCGCTGGAAAAGGCTTCGCCGTGGTGGCGGAGGAGGTGCGCAGCCTGGCCGGAAAGTCCGCGGAAGCTTCCCGGAATACCTCCGTCCTGATTCATCGTTCCTCGGACGCGGTGAACGAGGGTTCCGTCATCGCCAGAGAGACTGCCAATATCCTGTCAGAGGTGGTGGACAGCATCCAGTCCGTGGTGGAGGCCATCGACGGCATTGCCAACATCGCCAACGAGCAGTCCGATGCCGTCTGGCAGGTCTCCGAGGGCATCAACCAGATATCCACGGTAGTGCAGAGCAACAGTTCCACGGCTCAGGAGGGCGCCTCCGCCAGCGAACAGCTCTCCACAGAGGCCGCCGGGCTGAAGCAGCTGGTAGAGCAGTTCAGATTGCCTACAGACTGAACATAAAGCGCTGTGAGAGCCTCCCTCCCACAGCACTTTTTTCGGCCTGACGCACTATCATAGAGAAAGCCTGCCAGTCCCTGTTCCCCATATCCTATTCCGGGTTTCGTTTTCCATGCTTCTGACCATGCTTCTGACCATGCTTCTGACCAGTCTGCCGTACCTTTATTGCAGCTGCCCCAATATGGAGCTTCCAATGGTCCCCTCCGGCATCGCCACCCCGAAGTTGTCCGCGATCGTGGCCCCTGTCACCGCGAAGGTCTGCGTATCCTCCAGCCTGCCGGAGCCCCGGAAGGACGGCGAATATGCCAGGAACGGCACCTTTTCCCTGGTGTGGTCGGTTCCCGTATGGGTGGGGTCGTTCCCATGGTCGGCCGTGAGAATCAGCAGATCGTCCTCCCGGAGAAGCGGCATCAGCTCCCCCAGCTTCTCATCGAATTTCTCCAGTTCCCGGGCATACCCCACCACATTCCGGCGATGACCCCACAGCGCATCGAAATCCACCAGATTCACATAGCAGAGCCCTCTGAACTGCCGCTTCGCGATCTCGATGGTCTGCTCCATGCCGTGTACCGAGCTTTTGGACTTGTTGGACTCCGTGAGGCCCTCCCCGTCAAAAATATCGAAAATCTTCCCCACGGATATCACGTCCAGACCTGCGTCCTTCAGGGCGTTCAGGGCCGTCCTTCCGTAGGGCTTCAGGGCATAATCGTGGCGGTTGCTGGTGCGCTTGAACTCTCCCCGCTTCTTTCCCAGGTAAGGCCTGGCAATCACCCGCCCTACCTTCCACTCGTCCCTCATGGTCAGCTCCCGGGCGATCTCACAGCAGCGGTACAGCTCCTCCAGCCCGAAAGTCTCCTCGTTTCCGCAGATCTGCAGTACGGAATCCGCAGAAGTATAGACGATCATGGCCCCGGTGGCAATCTCCTCTTCCCCCAGCTCCTCCAGGATTTCCGTGCCGCTGGCGCTCTTGTTCCCGATGATTCTGCAGCCCGTCCTGGCGGACAGCTCCTCTATCAGCTCCCTGGGGAACCCTGTCTCCGTAAATGTCTGAAAAGGCTTCGTGATGTGCAGCCCCATCATCTCCCAGTGCCCTGTCATGGTGTCCTTTCCGGTGCTGGCCTCCTTCATCTTCAGGAAATATCCCAGCGGCTTCTCCACCGGTTCCACCTGGCGCAGCGGGTGAAGGTTCGCCATTCCTAACTTCTGCAGATTCGGAATGACGAAGCTGTCCACATTTTGGGAGATATGACCCAGGGTGTCCGTCCCGGCATCCCCGTAGGCGGCTGCATCCTCCAGTGCGCCCACGCCCAAAGAATCAATGACAATGGTGAAAATCCTGTTGTACTTTCTTTCGCTCATTTTTTACCGCCTTTCCGAATTCCAGGTTACGGGAATCCAAATGCTTAAAATCATTATAAGCCATTTTCAGCGGGAACACAATCCTGATTTCAGAAGTCGCCCACCGAAACATCAGCACTAACACATCGGCACGGAAACATTGGCATTGGAAGAATATATCCATGAGACAAACAAATAGACAAAACCGGCAAATCAGTATATAATCATTTATAGGGCCGCGGCAAAGTTCCAGCCGTTTTCGTTCTGTTCTGGCCTTTTTTCTCTGGAAAGAAAATAAGCATACACGCAACCGGAGGTCTTCAGATGTCATCCACAAGATACAAAATATCCAACAGGAACATATACGGATTCAAAATCAACCTACCTCAGACCATCCTGCTGCTTCCCGTCATGATGGCGCTGGCGCTGCTGGTGGAATTCGCCCTGGGGCCGATTCTGTATCCATTCTACCAAAAAGAAGCCGCCCTGGAAGAAAACGCTGTCGGAAACGAAGCCGGACAGGATATCCCCGTCGCGTCCTCCATCGCAGACATGGAGACCCTGGGCGCCTTCACTTTGATTGTAAAGGGAGTCGTCATCAACAATGACACAGTCCGCAGCGGAAACGAAATCTACCATCGAGTCCAGCTGCCCAGCGGCGAAAAAGTCATCGCTCACATCAACAAAAAAGCCATCCAGGACACCGATGAGCCTGGCGTTTACCGTATGCCCACAGGCACCTGGAAGGAGTGGGATCCCCCTGCGGAAGTCATGATATTCGAGGATTTTCTGGCTTCCACGGATCACTATGTGGACATGTACGGGGACTATATGCCAGTGCTGACAGAGGACAGCTACACCAGAGCCCTGGGCATGAAAGCTTCTGTATGGATTTACGTCATTATCCTTTTGCTCTACCGTACTATCGGGGTGCGGCGCTGGCGTTTCGCCCCCGCCCTTTTCTGGAAAAGGGATCCTCTGCTGCCCCGGAACGACCTGGAATGCTGGTGCGCCTCCACCTTTGCCATCTGGGCCCACTCCTTTGACATGCTGGAGGGCTGGCCTTTGATTACGGGAGCCCACGGAAGCCGGAAAGTAGTCTCCAATTTCCGGAATGTGTCCCTGGGCCAGCAGTGGGGCATCCGGAACAGACAGGAAGGCCTTGCAACCGTGCACGAGCTGGTGGAAAAGCATGCAGGACAGTTGGACACCATGTACGCCGGCTGGGATCTGTGCCGCGCCACCCAGCTGTTGGGCATGATGTATCTGGTGAAGATGATTGACCGGGAAGAGTTGGATCGAGAATTCAGCCGGACAGGCAAAATCCTCCAGCAGCATTTCCACTCCTGGGACGAAATGGCAGAGAGCTACCTGAGCGGCTACGAGGCCTGGTGCGCCAGGACAGGCCAGAGTGACGCAGCCCAATATGCCGCAAGGCGCAGGGCCATTTACATGAGATTGAAAGCAAACCCGGACGGGCCCTACTCGGTGCCCTGGCAGACTGACCTGAACTGGACGCCGGGCGTAAAAGCCCAACGGACGGCATTGAACAGAGTCCTGTTCCGTTACCGGCCTGTCAAGTTCAATATAACCTAAAAACAGATACGATTTTCCGTCCAATCCTGTACACCGGCCCTTCCAGCTGTCTCCGGGCGTTTTTCAGCTCCTTCCGGATTTCTATGTGCTGGGGACAATGCCTCTCGCATTTCCCGCACTGGATGCAGTTGGAAGCCGCGGAGGATGTCCTGCGCATGGCGGTGCACATGAAATACTCCATCAGCGCCGCCATCTTTCCCTCGGAATAGCGGCGGTTGTAGGCCGCGAAGGTTCCCGGGATGTCCACGTTCTTCGGACAGGGCATGCAATAGCCGCAGCCGGTGCAGCCCACTTTCATCTTCGCGTTGATGGCCTGCACTACCTTTTGCAGCATGCCCTCCTCATCAGGGCCCAGCTCGCCCACGGACACCTCCGAAGCCGTCTTCACATTATCCTCCACCATCTCCCGGGAATTCATCCCGGACAGCACGCAGGTCACCTCCGGCTGGTTCCACAGCCAGCGCAGGGCCCAACCCGCCGGGGTATGCTTCACGGGATGGGCATCGAACAGCTTTTTCGCCTCCTCCGGCAGATTGTTCACCAGCTTCCCGCCCCGGAGCGGCTCCATGATGATGACAGGCAGCCCTTTCGAAGCGGCGTACTGCAGCCCTCTGCGCCCGGCCTGGGAGTTCTCATCCATGTAATTATACTGAATCTGGCAGAAATCCCAGTGGTATTCATCCACCAGCTGGCAGAACATGTCGGAATTCCCATGGTAGGAAAATCCCACCTGACGGATTTCGCCGCTGTTCCGCTTCTCCTCCAGCCACTCCACTACCCCCAAGCCCTTCAGCCGCTCCCAGGTCTGTACGTCCGTCAGCATATGCATGAGATAGTAATCCACATAGTCCGTTCTAAGGCGCCTGAGCTGCTCCCTGAAATACTTTTCCATGCTGTCCGCCGCCTTGATCAGATAATGGGGCAGCTTGGTGGCGATGGCTACCTGGCCGCGGATATGGTTGCGCTCCAGAATCTCCCCCAGGGCGGCCTCGCTGCCGGGATACACATACGCCGTGTCATAATAGTTCACCCCGCCCCGGAAGGCAGCCAGGATTTCTTCCTCCGCCTTGTCCACATCCACCTTGCCCCCCGACCGCGAAAACCTCATGCAGCCATAGCCGAGGATGGAGATATCGTTGCCGTATTTGTCTTTCCTGTAATTCATCCGATTCCTCCTCGTTGAACCAAAATATACTTAGAACACCCAAGTCCCTCATCCTACGGCTTTCGAGAAGCCTGTCAGACGCCTTTCTCCTCCATAGATGATTCTGCGCCATGGCCGCTTCCGCTCAGAGCCCACTCTGTGCCATGGCTGATTCCACTCCAGGGCCAATTCCGCTCCACAGCCCATTCCGCTCAGAGCCCACTCTGTGCCATGGCTGATTCCGCTCCAGGGCCCACTCTGTACCACGGCTGATTCCGCTCCATAAAAAGCCCAGAACCTATGCAGATTCCCAATTCACACATCAGCTGCCGCGCCCCACTGCTCCGCCAGATACCGCAATATCTCCTCCACGGAAGCCTTCTGCGCGTCCTCCGGATACATGTTTTTCCAGGAAATCGTATACGGAATTTCCTCTTTCCCCGCCAGGAAGCTTTCCCGGAGCCCTTCCCAGTCCGCCTGACTAATCTCATTCCCTTCCGCGTCATAACAGGTCTCCTCCCAGGAGTCCTCCCCCTGGGCCTGCATGTGAAGCCCCCGGTACGCCACACTGTACACACACCCGTCCCTCAGATAATAGGCGCCCTCCTGTCGGAAGCTTTCGGCATACCCGTTCCGCGTGATATCGGAAGCCATATAATAGACCACCCCGTCCCTGTCCCGGAACGCCTGCCCTTCGGAACCGGAAACGCCGATATCCAGCTCAGAGAAGCCGTCATAAAGTTCCTGGGGCAGCTCCCTGATTCCGTCCCCCGACTGGTCCACCTGATAAAAATGGTTCTCCGAATACAGCCCCGTCCCCGCCATCACCTGCACCAGCAGCTCCAGCCTGCCGTCCCCGTCCAGGTCATGAACCGTCACGCCGAAGACAAAAGGCTCATAACCCCACGGTATCCACTGATCCTTCGTCTCCGCAAATATTGCCAGCTGCCTGGCGGCGTCCTGATCCAGCCCGCTTAGATCCAGCGCTTCCTCCTGAATCTCTCCCAGCACCTGGGAAATGCTCTGATTCTTCCCCTCCGTATTCAGGGCGGAGCAAAGCTGGGACATATAGCGGAAAGTCCCCTCCCCGCCCTTGTAGATCCGCACCTCCTGATGCCTGGTTCCCGCGTCCTCCCCGGCAATCTGCTCATAGGTGCAGATAATCAGCACATCCTTGTATCCGTCCTGATCGTAATCCGGAAACGCCACCGCGTCAATCTGCCGGAAGCAGTCATCCCCCCTCAGATCCCCGTCCCTGACCTCCGGAAACGCGAACACTTCCCGCCCCGCCTGTTCCAGCCGGAAGGTGACGTCCTGCCGGAAATCCTCCAGGATATCCGGCCCATAGGACACGAATTCCACCTCCCCCCAGCTCTCCAGCTCCAGGGAAAAGCTCTGTTCCTCAATCTTCCGAATCCTCTTCAGATCATCCTTGTTATCGAAATACCGATTTGAAACAAACTGGTAATCGCCATTCCGGTCCCTCAGCACAGCGATGCAATCGGAAACATAATCCGAAGCCGCTTTGAAGCGAAGCTCATACACCTCTCCCGCCCGCCTCCCGCCGGTGCAGACAAAGGTACAGAAGTTCGTGTCTCCGTGCTGGAAGACATAGCAGTCAGTAGCCTCCAGATAGACCCAGTCCAGCCCGCCTGTCATATCCGCCATGCCGATGCCCGCTTTCCGCTGCAGAAACGCCTCTATCTGCGCCGTTGTCAGCCTGGTCAGGTCCGTCTCCACAGAATAACCGGCCTCCTCATAGGCCCTCCGCTCCGCCTCCGACAGCGGCTGCGACTCCATCCCCGCCCCGTTATACAGGATTTCGTTCAAATCTGCCCCGGATACCATGTCATATTGGGACAGCAGGAATCCGTTGTTCTCCGCCTGGTTGACGAAATCCGTGAAGGCTCTCAGCTCCTCCACCGTCAGTTCCACCGGCAATGTCCCGGAATCAGCCTCCGATTCCGAAGGCCCTCCCGCTTCTTCCTCCCTGTCGTCCAAATCATCACTTTTTTCTGTATCTTCTGTCAGGACTTCCCCAAAGTCCCCTCCCCGGCGCTCCGCCGCACACCCGCTGCACAGCATGGCCATGCATAACACCGCTGCACAGCAAAAAAACAAAATCTTCCTCTCTTTCATAGATGCCCTTTCTCACCGCATTTCATCCAGAAAATATCTGCAAACCGAATACAGCATATGCTTCCATACCGCATATCCCGTTTCAGGCATAGGAATTGTCGGAAAATAACTGATGCAATTGCTTCAGGCAAAAGCCCGGAAATACAATAAAAATTGCCATAAACTTGCAGCAGTTATTTGTAGACAATTCCTTACTATAGTTTACCATGAAATCCAGCCCGCAACAACCACGAAATACAGGAAACATTTACAGCGAGACCTCCGCAGCAAAGCATCCGCCGCGAAGCATCCACAGCGAGACCTCCGCAGCAAAGCATCCACCGAACCCACCAGAGCCGCATCCCCCGCCGCATCCCCCGCCGAATCCACCGCTCCCTCCTCCCTCCCATAAGCTCCGACGCCGTCCCCGTCCCCGCAACCTGCCCTTTCAGAGAAAAAAATAAGAAAGGGCATGAAACTCAAATTCAATCGCCCTTTCCCATTTAATCAGTCCTTATAATACCCCCCCGTACTATCTGATAGGGGACATCGCATTTCTGCGGCACTTCCTTGCCCTCTATCAGGTTCTCCAGATATTGCACTGCCAGGGTTCCCATCAAATATTCATCCTGCACCACATAAGAACAGGCCGGCTTGGGATTGTAGAATATATCAGGGCTATCGAAGAACACCACTTCTTTTTCCTTTTCCTGGCCCAGCTCACGCAGGATACTGTAGACCATGTATCCCAACTCCACGCCCACGGCAAAAAATCCCGTCACATGAGGATGCTCCTGGATGAAAGCCTTGACTTTCTTCACATCCATGCACTCTTCCCCAACGGCTCCCTCTGTACGGGGAAGAATACCGTCCAGATTCCTCAGCCACATATCTTCATTGGTCTTGAGGCCATGGTCCAGCAAGCTGTCCAGATATCCCAGGAAGCGCGCTGCCACGCTGGAAGTCTGCATGGACGGATGGGAGAAGAAAGAAATCTCCTTGTGCCCCTTCTCAATCAGCACTGACATCAGATCCCGGGAGGCGTGGTAATTGTCCGTACACACACAGGGAATCGGCACTCCTGACAGCGCCCTGTCAATCATGATGATGGGGAACTTCTCCACGGACAGGCGCAGCACATCCGCATTGTAGATCTCGCCCTGCACGCACATCAAAATGATTCCCTCCGCCCCCATCGCAATCAGTTCTTTTATGGCTCTCGACTCCTCCGCCATGTCGCCGTATGTACACTTCAGGACCATGTAGAAATTGTGCTTCCTACACTCCCGCTCGATTCCCTTGACAATCTTGCAGCCAAAGGATACGCCGAAGCAATCCAGAACCACTCCCAGGATCCTTCCCTTGCCCTCCGGTCCATTGTTCGACAAGGGACTGGCATTTTTCTTGCTCTCCACCCTGACATTCTCCCGCACGTAGGAACCTTTTCCGGGCCGTCTGGTGATAAAGTTCCTCTCAGCCAGCATTTCCAGCGCTTTTTTGCTTGTGATGCGGCTTACGCCGTATTGCTCCGCCAGTTCTTTCTCGGAGGGAAGACGTCCCCCGGGCGGATAGCTCTGTGTTTGAATTCCTTCCAGAAGATCGTTATAAATTCTCTGATACAGAAGTTCCTTATCCATTTGTATACCCCTCTTATATCATTTTACTTTACCTTTTTTGAAATGATATGTCAACCTAAAATTTCCCAGGGTTTCCCTGATGGACACAAAATGTGGAAATCTTTGCCGAAGCCGGCCCGATGGATGACACGGAATCCCTTCTAATCCAGGGGCATCTCCCGGGCGGCCCGGCAAAGGCAGAACGCACTTTCGGTTCAGGCTACAGATGGCTGCCTGCGGCCCGCTTAGCCTACGATACCGCTTCTCTCGATTCCCTGGGTCAAAAATCTCTGTGTAAAGATATACACGATGATCAGGGGAACAATCACCATCAGGCTGTACGTACCGCCCAGGGCTATGGTCAGCGGCTGCCCGGCCGACAGGGCCATGGCGTGCCCGTCCACGGTCATGCCCTCGAAGCCTCTCGAAAGCATGTTGGACAGCGTCTTGATCCTGCTGAAGAACATGGACGTGTAAAAAGTGTCCGTCCACTGCCACGCAAAGGCGAACGTGAATACCGTGATCAGCATCGGGATGGAGTTGGGCAGGATGATGCGGAAGAAGGTCCGGAACACACCGTAACCGTCCACATAAGCCGCCTCCTCCAGCTCCTCGGGAAAGCCCCGGAAGAACTGCATCATCATGAATATGTACAGGCCGTTCTTGAAGGCAAAGCCCGTCACCGACAGGATCAGCAGCGGCCACAGGGAGTCCAGAAGATTGATTGTGGATCCCGTGGCAGCCTCGATGATGCCGAACACGTCAAAGTACCGAAAGTGCAGGTACATAGAAGGCTGATAAGTCAGGGGCGGCGTGATGATGGAAAAAAACACCACTGCCATCACGAGCCCTCTGCCCTTGAACTTGAACTTGGCAAGGCCGTAGCCCACCAGGGAGCAGACCAGCATCTGGATCAGGCCCGCCGTCAGGGAGATGAGCGCCGTGTTGCGCAGGGCCTCCCAATAGTTCAGGAATTCCGCCGCCCTCCTGTAATTCCAGAGGGTGAACTCCCTGGGGATATATACCACCAGGCTGTCCAGCAGATCCGACTCCGTCATGAAGCTGGTGGCGATCTTCAGCAGCAGGGGAGACAGGATATAATAGCTCAGGCCTATCAGCAGCGCATACTGTAGGAACTTCAAAGTCCCTCTCCTCAGCAGCCTGGCCCCATGGGATTGTTTAAATCGTTCATATGTCGTCATCTTTCCCCCTCCTTATCTCTCTTTCCCCTGATAGAACACGAACCGGCTGGCAATCCCCAGAAGCACCAGCACCAGCAGCGCGATCACACAGAAGTAGATCCACGCGGCCGCAGAGGCATAACCGTAATCCGTGGCCGTTATCATCTGCTGTATGGCATTCATGACACTATTGTCATATCTTGTAAAGCAGTCCACGATGCTGTAGATGATGTTGACCAGGATCATGGGGCTTATCATCGGCAGAGTGATCTTCCAGAAGCTCTCCCAGGAAGAGCATCCCTCCATCTTCGCCGCCTCATACAGAGAGGGCGAAATGCTCTGCAGGCCTGCCAGGAATATCAGGATCTGCACGCCGGACTGGCTGATGACGGCGTACACATTGGTGGCGGCGGTTTCGATGAACTCCAGCAGCCAGGGAGCGAACGTGAACATATCCTCTATATAGAACATCAGCCCTCTGATGCTGAACGCAGAAGACATCGTCTCAGCCGTTGTAGTCACATTTCCTGTGTCCATTGCCGAAAATGTGGTCATCACATTGTTGACGGCATCGGACTTGGCGATGATGCCGGTGGTCAGGATGACCGGCACGAAAAAGATGGCGCGGAACAGCCCTCGGCCTCTCAGATTCTGGTTCAATACCATTGCCACGAACAGGCTGAACAGCAGCAATATGGGAAGGCTGTACAGCATATCCCTCACGGTGCCCCACATGCCGTCCAGGAAATACGTGACGGTCCTGGTCATGTATTGATAGTTCGCCCAGCCCGCAAATGACATGGTAAAGCCGCCTTCGGGCAGTGTCTTGATATCCATGAAGCTGTACTGGATGGATTCCACGATCACCACCAGATAGAACACAAAGAAACCGATCACGAACGGAGATACGAACACCCAGCCCAGCCTTGCTTTTTTCGCCGACAGAGACACGCTTTTCTTATTCTTCTTCTCCTTGCTCACCTGCCGTCACCTCCCTTCTGTACCACTGCGCAATCCTTCGCAGGAACGGCGACTCCTTCCGCCGTCTGCTCTGTATCCGCGTAATTCACATAAATCACCGTCCCATTGTCATAGGTGCTCTTGTACAGGTTCTCCGCCACTTCCTCATGCCTTATCATGTGGGCCTCCTGTACGCCTGACAGGGCTCCGCTGATTCTCCCGTAGGCTTCAATCAGCTTATCTTTCCAGTCCTCATAGACTGCCGTATAATATAGATTGTTTTCAGCGGAATTCTTCAGCACATATCCTTCCGTATCACAGAGCAGGAAGTATGGAACGCTTCCGTATTCGATGCACCGCAGAATCGAATCTTCATAGTCATCCGCAAAATTGATGGGCATGCCCGCATAAGTGATATATCCGTGCAACGCCATCTGGATGAAGGGAACGCTTCCATCCTCAATGATGTAATTGCTGTTGGTATCCGGCAGATTCAGGATATAGTCTGCACTGCCAAAGCTGTAGGCATTTCCGGAATCCACCAGGACATTCTGATACGCCGCAGCCGCCCTGTTCAGCAGCTCACGCTCAATCTCCTCGGCATCCTGCCGGTTGACATACCCTGATTTTCGGTAATTGGAGTTCAGCACCTCTCCCACGGATCCCAGGGAGATGTTCTCCATGCCAAGCTTTCCATACTTTTTGGAAAAGGACTCATAATAGGATAAAAGCTCTGCGGGATCCACACATAAATAATAGGTCATGGTCTTCATCGTAGCTATGTTCAGCAAAGGATAATACGCCTGCTTATTGAACAGATTCCGAACACCGTCGGCGGAAAGCCTATAGCTGAAATCAAAAGATTTCCTGATATCCGCCAGCATCAGTTCTCCGTCCATGAAGAGCCTGCCGCCGTTCTCCTGCAGCAGCTGATCGAGCTTTTTCAGATCGGATTTGCTGCCCGCTGCCTTTTCCATATTTAAATCGGTAGAGAAATAATTGAATTCGCCGCCGTTGTACCAGTTCTGATAGCGCAGGTTGATATTGCCGACGCCTGCCTCGGACAGCTCCTTCACCATCTCCGCAGCTTCCTCATAGGAAGTCACTTCCACGCTCTGGAAAGAGGGCACGCCCACCACACGGACAGTATTCTTTACCGTGCCAAGGGTATCCAGCATCAAAGGCATGGTCTGATTCTGCTGCGTCTGATCTGGCAGCACTTCCCTGCGCAGATAATCCTGATATGCCATGGCCATGCCGGAATAATCCGCGTCCTCACCGGTGAGGAAGTGATATTCCAGGGAGATATGTCCCTGGTATCCCGTCCTGTCATACTGCACCCAGTTCTCCTGGCTGGCGAAGTTGGATTCATACTGAGCTCCCTGGCAGATAATGAAATCCGCATAGGAAGTATTGTACGAATGTATCATGTTTCCCAGCTGGCAATTGATATTGGCCACACCGTCCCCGTCGGTGACGATCCCCAGTATCGCTTTGCCCTCATCCTTGATGCCGAAGACAGGATAGCGGAACTCCAGCTTCTGGCTGCCTCGGTCCGCGTTGGTCTCCGCGGCATCCGGCCCATACAGCTTTCCGGTAGTCAGCTGATTCTTCTTCGAACCGTCATTGTTGAAATCGATCACCGCGCCCGAGCCGTCCGGAAGGAAGACATATCCGTCATCTCCAGACACCCCTGCACCGAAGAAAGGAAGCAGGCGGAGATTCGTCAGGACGAAGATATCCCTGTCATAGTCAATCTCCCCGGCGTCCAGATCCACTTTCAGCCGCCCGTCTTCCAGGATGTAGTCGATGTTCATCCGGAAGCATGCGAACGCTTCTGTCCTGGACACATATCCCAGCTCCGCGTAAGCCGCGTCTATCTCCTCGTAGGTATAGCCGATGTTCCTGAAATATTTCTCCAGTTCCTCGCGGTTATATACATTTGCGGAGGTCTTCAGGCAATAGATATCCATCTGATCCAGGGCTGGGTATTTCTCTCTCTGCTCTTCATTTGCGGTGTCGTAAGTGTACTTCAGGTACAGGGCCCTGACCTGCCGAACAGCCGCATCGCCGTCCACTTCTTTGATCCTTTCCATCAGAGCTTCGAATCCGGCTTCACTGATTTGTTCCGGAATCAGCCTGGCCGCTTCCTCACGTCCGATCACCATCCTCACGCGGACTCCCTTGCCGTCCTCCAGAGGCGCCCAGGTCACCCTGTCCTCCGTGGTGGCGTTGCTGTAGCTGTCGAACTCTATGGTCTTCTGTGAGCTGATGCTGTAATAAGTCACCACCACCGGCGAACTTACCAGGTTCCTGGTGTTCTTGGAAGCTCTGGGGTCGTTCTGGGCATTCTCGGGAACCGCGTAGAACTTGTCGCCGGTCTCCTTGCTTTCCACCACGATGCCGCTGGTAGAGCCGTCCAGCCACAATATCAGCTTATCGTCTTCGGCTGCCTTGATCATCCCGGAATCGGCGTTCAGGGTCTTGAACTCTCCTACCACTCCCGGAAGCTCAGGCTCCGCCTTGTCTATGATTTCCTTCCCCGGCCTTGACACAAGTATACAGACGACCGCGGTACATATCAGGACAAGCGCCACAGCTCCAGCGATTATCAACCTTTTCTTCATTTTATTCCTTGCATCTGTACTCATTGCCGTCTCCTTACATTCGATAGATGATTTCATTGGCTATTGTCTGTATAAAACCGAACATGGTAGTGAACAGATTGACTCCCAGTATACCAATGAACGCAATGAACGCCATCCCCACCAACGCCAGAAATGTCGTCGCGACATTTTTCAGCAGACTGTACTCGTTGATCACCAGCGCCCCCAGGAAGATAAGGGCAAATGTCCAGATATTGCCCAGGCTGTAGAAGAAGTTGACGAACTGCAGTTCGCTCTCCGTACAGAAGTTGGTGACAATGGTACAGGGGAACCCGAACATTATCATGGGAATCAGGGCATAGCTGGAGGCAATGAAGATATCCTTCATCCGTCCCTTGCCGTCCATCAACGTGGTAAAGCACCAGTTCGCCACCGACCAGAGTATCACCAGGAATCCCACGGACATGAACGCATCCACGATGCTGACTCTCGCAAACTCGCTTCCGGTGACGATATAGCCTGTGGCCATGCTCCGGAACAGATTCTCCGCTATGGCCGCTGTGAAGATGACCAAGGCTCCCTTCATGGTGCCGCGTCTCTCCCGCTTCAGCTCATAGAATCCGTCAAAGGGATGGAAGATCACATACCATCCATAGCACAGTTCCTCCCGCAGGGTATACTTCCCATGCTTGGTCCAGGCCGCATCGTTGGCCGCCTTGAGTTTCTTGGTCCCCTTTGCGATCAGGAACACGATGACTGCCGCCGCCACCAGGAACAGCAGGATATATTTCTCCATGATCCCTTTGCGGTAGGAATTGTAGGCATCCTTGTAGCCGTCCAGGTCGTTGCCGTTCTTATAGTTGACCATCGCTTCCTCATACATTCCAAGACGCATGTAGGAGGTTCCGATGTTGTTGTAAGCCTGTTCATAATTGCCGTTTAACTTGATCAGCTCTTTCCACTTTTCAGCAGCCTCCGTGTATTTCCGGTTCCCCTGCAGATGCAGCGCTTCCGCGAAGACATCGCCGTATTCGGTTCTGCTGAAGATGGTCAGCTCTCCCGTACTGGAATCCAGGGCCAGGAGATCCGTCCCCTTGTAGGCAATGGCGCTGGGCCTCTGGAAGACTCCCATCTGGGTACCTGAGCCGCCGAAGACATACATCAGGTTGCCCTCCACATCATAGGTGAAGATCTTGCCGTCTGTGGAGTCCAGCAGGCTGTACACGCCGTCCTCCGCCAAGGCCACATCGATGAAACGGGACACATTATCCCGGAAATAATACAGGTCGCCGCCCTGGTTGAACGCGCCGTTGCGCTTCAGGACATCCGTGCCGGAGGGGTTCAGCTTCTTGATGGGGTTCGCCGTGCCGGTCTTGCTCACCATGCTCTCATACTGGTCGAAGCTGTCCAGCGTACTGGTAGTCACATATAAAAAACCCTTGTCGTCAATGGTGATATTGTTGAATTCCGTAGGGACGTTCTGCATCATCCTGGCCTTCTGCTCATCCGACCGGAAGAAGTTCATCACGATGTCCCAGAAGCTTCCCTTGGTCTTCTCCGCACCGATGAATCCCTGGAACTGGCCGTCCGATGAAAAGGACAGGACGCCCATGTTGCTGTTCTGGGAAATCACATAGATTCTGTCATACTGATCCACCACCAGAGCGGAGGGCTCATAGATCACGTCCTGCAGCAGCTCTTCCTCGGGCGAATTATAGGTGTTCTGCAGTATCCCCTCCGAGTTGAAGACCACGATCCTGCCGTGCATGGTATCGCCCACATAAATATCGCCTTCCGGGGTGGCGAACACTGCCTTGGGTTCACTGAAGGATTTCATGGAGACGAATCCTCCGCCCTCTCCTTCTCCTTCCCCTTCTCCTCCTTCGGCCGGCGCCTCTGCCGGGGCTTCTTCCTCTTCGTCCCCTTCCACTATATCTGTGGGAACGCCGTCCTCCAATCCGTTTAATATGAACCGAAGTTTATATTCACTGTCCAGGACAATGACACGGTTATTGCCTGTGTCCGCTATATAGACATTACCGTCTTTATCCACCGCCAGATCCGAGGGGGTCTTCATAGCGGTTCCCAGACCGATCTCCGCGGAAGTGATAAGCCTTGTGGGCACATAGGCGTGAGGAGAATACGCATAAAAATGTTCCTGATCCAAACTGTAGGTATAAGTGGCATAGGGCGCATACGATACGGCTTGGGCCGATACCGGCTGCACGAGACAGACCAGCATTAATATAAGCCCCAGAAAACGGATTTTTCCCTTTCCTTTCAGCATTTCCTCTCTCCCCTCCTTAATCCTTCATACCTGATGTTGACATAGTTTCTACAATGTTCGACTGGGAGAAGATGAAGATGATAATCGGCACAATCATCATCAGCACCATGGCCGCCGCAGCCGTTCCGCTTCGGGCGATACCGCCGGTGAGGATCTGCTGCAGGGCATAGTTCAGCGTCTTCAGCTCCTCGCTGCGGATATAGGAAGTGGAACCCAGGTTCCACAGGCTCTGCACGGACAGCATCATCAGCGTCAGCCATGCGGGCTTGACCATGGGCATTGCCATCTTCCAGAATACATAGAACTCCCCTGCGCCGTCCATTCTGGCGGACTCCAATATCTCACCGGGCACCATCTGCTCCATGAACTGCTTCATCAGATACAGTCCCAGGGTGGAAGCCAAAGCCGGCAGAATGTACGAGGAATAGGAATCCACCAGGCCCAGTCCCGAGAAAATCATGAAGCTGGGAATCGTGGTGACCTCGCCCCGGAACATCAGGGAGGTGACAATCAGCGCGAAGATCCAGTTCTTCCCGGGGAAATTATGCTTTGCCAGGGCATACGCGCACATAGAGGACAGGATGATATGCCCGGCCGTCCCCACCACCGTGATGAAGACTGTGTTAAAGATATAACGGCTGAACGGGACCCAGGAATCCGACATCAGCCGGAACAAATCCTTGAAATTGTCCATGGTCGGATTCTCCACCCGGATACGGGGCGGGAAATAGAAGAACTCCGACAAAGGCTTCAGCGCGTTGGAGATAGCGAACACGAAAGGGATCACCATGATGATGCCGAACAGCAGCAGCAGGCCGTACATCACGATATCCACTGCGTAGGAACGCTTTACGCCCCTTTCCGTCCTGGATAAACTAAATTTTATCTTTTTCATGCTATTCACCTACTTTCGCCAGCAGCTTCTGGATGATTTTATTGGAAGCCACCATAATGATAAACAGCAGTGTCGCGATTGCGGAGGCATAACCCATCTCAAAGCGGACGCCACCGTAGTCCTCCAAATGGTTCATGACGGTATGTACCGCATAATTCGTAGAGGGCAGGCCGCACAGGGCCGTGACGATGCTTCCCACGCCGAAACCGCCGGTGATGCTCATGACGGCGCCGAACATCAGCTGAGGCTTCATGGAAGGCAGCGTAATGTAGTACAGCTCCTGCCACCGGTTCTTGATCCCGTCGATGGCACCGGCCTCGTAATACTGCTGGGGGATTCCCTGAAGGCCCGCGATGAAGGACAGGAACGTAGTACCGATACTGGTCCACAGAGCGATGCCGATGATCAGGGTCATCATGTATTTCTCATCCTGGAACCATAGGATCGGCGACTGTTTGATGCCGTACCGTATCAGCATGGCGTTGATGTACCCCTGAGAGTCGCTGTTGAACAGGTACTGGAATATCATGTACACGTTCCCGGCGATGGTAGGCGCGTAGAACACCACCGTCAGGATGGTCCTCAGGGCGCGGGGCAGCTCATTCAGCATCCAGGCCAGCAGAAGGCAGAGTATGTAGCCCACAGGCCCTACGATCATGGCGATGACAAAGGTATTGCCGATCGCCTTCTCCGTGAAAATCGAATCGGTGAAGAACAGCCTCAGGTAATTGCTGAAGCCCACGAACTTAGGGGGCTCCAGAATGTTGAAGGATGTAAAGCTCAGGCCGATCGACATCAAAACAGGCAGAACCGTAAAGATAAAAAACAGGATACAGTAGGGAGCTATGAACAGGTAGCTGGTCTTATGCACCTTCATGTCATGCCACACTCTCCCCATGTACTGCTTAAAGTTGAATTTCTCACGCTTTTTCATGGATGACTTTACCCCCTATTGGTCCAAACCGAATTCTTCCCGTTTCCTCGCAATCTCATCATTGGTCTCCTCTGTCCAGTGCAGCAGCTCGTCAGCATTGCCTGTGGAATAGCCAGACACGGAAGCAAAGCCAATGTTTCTGGTCACATAGTAGTTTCCGGGAACTTCAGGCGTTCCTGTTACATATTGCCACTGTTCGTACAGAGCGGTGTACTCCTCTTTCGTCCAGGGCAGGCTGGCGATCGCCTCCATGTTGGCCGTGGCGTGCATTGCCGCCTTGCCCAGCACGGACTTCATCTCCTGGGCGAAACTTGCCTGGACATCGGCGCTGGTCCACCACTTCAGGAACTCCCATGCTTCGTCAGGGCACTCCGTCCCCCGCAGCATGATGGCACAGGTGCCGCTGCAGGCAGAAGCGCGGTTGATCTCACCGTTCTCCTCCACTGTGCCGGGGATGGGAGCCATGCTCCACAGACCCTTGATTTCCGGCGCGAAAGCCGACAGGCCGTTGTATTCCGTGTAATCCTGTATGGCCAGGGGCATCTGTCCCGTGCGGAAACGGTTCTGGAAGCTATAGTCCCTGGGGAATTTGTATGTGGTGAACAGGTCCAGCATGCTCTGGAACGCGTCCAGCGTGGCGTCTTCATTAAATGTGGCCTTCGTCAGATCCTCGTTATACAGGCTCCCGCCGTTCTGGTAGAGGAAAATCTGCATGCCCGGCATGCCCTGGGGGAAGCCTACCTCCATGTTGTTCCTCTGCAGGATGGACACCACCTCGAAGAACTCATCCCAGGTATTGGGAACCGTCAGCCCCAGCTCCTCCAGAATATCCTTCCGATAGAACAGCATGGGGAACGTCTGGGTCTCCGGCAGGGCGTAGACCGCTCCGTCAAATGTGTAGGATACCATGGCGCTCTCGTGGAACCGTTCCGCCACCTCCTCATAGTCTGAGAACTGGGACAAGTCTACCACCGCGTTACGCATGGCGTAATTGATGGGATCGCCCATGACGCTTCCCAGCGCCAGGTCCGGCCCCTGTGAGGACAGGACGGAAGGGAGCAGGGTTCCCGCGTTCACCAGCTTCAGGTCCACATTGATTCCCGTCTGGGGCGTGAAGCTGCTGTTGATCAGCTGTCTGATGATATTGGACTGGTCGCGGCCCGATGTGATCCACACCTCCACCGTGGTCTGATTCTCGCTTTCCTCTGCCAGCACGGTCTGTCCCAGAGTGCTGTAGTCCGTGAAGAAAGAGTTGATAAAGCTCTGTACTTCAAAGCTTACCGCCCCGAAGAAACCAGCTTCCGCCTTGGGAAGCTCCCCCCCTGACGGAATGACTTCAATATAGTCAATCGACAGTGGCTGCTCGCTGACATTGGCGATCCAGTCAGCCAGGCTGGCGATATTGTCCTTGTACTGGGAGAAATTGCTGGCAATCTGTGTCGGATCCTCATGCATCTTCTCCAGCTGGCGGTTGAGCTTATCCAGCGCCACCACCTGCTCGCCCTTGGCCCCTACCTCTTCTTCCAGATAGACGGACACTTCTTTTAAGATATCCGCCTGGACCTTCATATTTTCAATGGTGTCCCCAATCATGTCATCGAAGTTGTAATCCCGGTAGATATCAGCCTCCGCGCCGGTGATCAGCAGGATCTCCCGGTAAATCTGGTTCATCTGCGTCAGGCTGCTGTCCACCTTGGCGATCACGTCCGCCAGCTCTCCCAGCGTCACCTCCAGGGTAATGGTATGTACTTCTCCGGCAGTCAGATAGAACTCATATCTCTCCTCATCGTTCCCCAGCGCGTCTACCTGCCAGCTGCCGGAATACCCAAAGGAAAGGTTCCTGGCCTCCTGGAAGGGAATCTCCCCGTCTATCAGAAGCGTCCTGGATGTGAACATGCCCGAGAGGAGATCCTGCTTGTAGCGCAGCGCGATGTTGTAAAGGCCGTCCTCCGGCACCTCCACCTCCCAGGTGATCCACTGTCCCGCAAGCTTGTACTGGTTGCCGCTGATCTGGTTCAGCTTCACCTGGGACGGGTGCTGGGGCTCCGTGATGGCAGAGCTCCTGTCCGCCGTCTGGTACAGGGTATAGTCCGACTTCCGGTATAAGTTTTCCGCCTGCACCTTCACAGGCTCTGCAGCCGCCGCGGAATACCCTTTCTGGGCATATTCCGCCTTCACTTCGCTGTAGGGCCTGATGGTGTCTTCCGCCCGCACAGTTACGGATGCCAGGTACATGGGCTCTCTCACGCCCTGAATCGTGACAGTATGGGTGCCCGCCTCCAGGTAAAAGGCCAGAGGAGCATTGGAATACCTGGCGGAATCGTACACGTAGACTTTGCGCCACTCCTGTACTTCCTCCTGGGCAGGACGGATATCGTTGCCGTTGATATCCTCCTTGATCTCCTCCACGTCCTTCCATGTTCTGGTGAACGAGACATACTGCATCTCTTTATATAAAATCTGCCCGTCCACCAGAATATTCCTCTCGATGCCGTTCTGGTTTCCCTCGGCCGACATATACTCCACCATCAAATTGTACAGCCCGGCACTCTGGACATTGAACTCCCAGGTGACTTCGCTGTCCTCTCCGGTATATATTATCTGCCCCTCCGTCTTCTCTACATCCCCCTGGGACTCACTGTAGTCAGCCGCGGCGATCTCTTTGACATCCTTACCAAAGGACGCGTCCTCATATCCGCTCAGATATTCCAGATAAGAACTCCCCTGATAATAATTCAATGCCGAAGCAACGTCTGCCGCCTCATTTTCTTCCGCTTTCACCGTATCAAATATGCCCACCTGCGACACCAATACAAGCGCCATGATACCTGCCAGAACACGTCTTCCGAACCGAATGTGTTTATTCATTGATGCCTCCATAAATATCATGGGGGAATAAATCCCTGATGCTGTATTTATTCCCCCATGTGAAATATCTAACCTAAAGATAGAATCCACGTTTCACGAGTCTTCTATCGCATGAACCATTACTGCACTGTGTCTTTCTGCAACATAATGTCTTCCAGTTCCTGAATGCCCGTCTCGACCTCTTTCTCAATGGCCTGGATCGAAGACATAATCTTCTTGGAACGATCCTTCATCGTCACGTCCCGGAGCACGTTCACCAGATTATAGAAACCTCCCGCGCACTGCTGACCGATCCACGCGTAGTCAGCCATGGCGTATTTATTGATGTTCTTGACGATTTCCCTGGCCGTGTCGTCGCGCAGCTTCAGGTTCAGGTACTCGTTCTCCTCGATCTCGTTCTCTTCCTGAGCGAAGTAGGCAAGGGCCTCTACGATCATGACCGTCTTCTCGATATCCGGATTGTTGGCAAAGATTCCCATGATGGGAGCGTCATGGCTGACCCAGCACTGGTATCCGTCCGGCTCTGAGTCATCTCCCCTCGGCATGGGGACGACGCCGAAGTCGTCTGTCATGTCATAGATGGGATCCGCAAAACCTCTGCCTCTGGAGTAACAATAGAACAAAGTCTGACCGTTCACGAAGAGATTCACGATATCGGGGGGCTCCATGCCAAGGCTGTAAGTGTCATAGGCATTCTCAAAGGGATCCAATATTTCAGAGATCTGATTGACTACCCTGAAAGCGTCCTTTGTATTCAGCTCGAATTCGAAATGCCCGTCCTCGCCTTCCCGGATGAACTTCTTGCCGGCTCCGTTATAGAGCACGCCCGGGCCGTCTTCCGAATGGCCGCAGACGAATCCATAGCGGTCATTTCCATCGAACACGCCGTCGCCGTTCAAGTCCTTTTTCGCCGCCTGGCAGTACTCCAGCAGCTTGGACATGGTCCACTCATCCCTGGCGTACAGATCGTACGGACTCTCCAGGTCCAGTTCCTCGATGATGGCCTTGTTGAAGAACATCACGAAAGCCTCATCATGCTGGCAGGCGAAAGGCGCGCCCACCGCGTATATCTTATCCTGATACTGCAGAATGTTGACGCTGCCGTATCTCTGCCAGTACTCCGTATCCAGATTCAGGCCCTCCAGCTGAGCCAGGTCAAGCAGGCGTCTGGCCTTCAGGAATCTTCCCAGCATCCAGGTCTCACAGACGACGATGTCCGCGTACTTGGAGCCGGCATTGGCCGCGTTCTGGGCCTCTTCCTCATTGAAGTCGATACGCTCAATCGTGCAGTTGAACAGCTCCTCGACCTTATCCACACGGTTGATGACCGCGTTGGCGATATCGGAGCTCCCCTCTTCCGGAAACCATCTGGATACGTTGGAATCCGCCACCGTGAACACATAGCCGTCCAAGTCCTCAATCTTGAAGGGGTACTCGTTCGTCTGCTCGTCGATGTTTTCTGATTCCGCATTGTCACCACAGCCTGTAAGGCAGCCCAGCACCATGGACATGCACAGCAAAAGGCTAATCCCTTTCTGAAACTTCATCCATATCTCCTTTCAACCCCTTATGCCCGACCCGCCTTTCCGGATGCCTGCGGAACATCTCCAGAGGCACCGGTCAGGCAGACCGAGACAACTCAACTGCTCAGTTCATCAAAAATACCTTGAAAAATTATCTGGCAGCGCCGAACAGTACCAGCTCACTGATCTGCATGGTTCCGTTGTGGGTGATTGCGAACTTGTACTCTGTATAAGCAGCCGCGCCTTCTACGAAACGTCCGTAAGCGGTATAGTTCACATCTTCCATTGCGATATCATCACGGCCGCTGGCATCGATCTCCACCCACTCGCCGTTCTCATCTTTTCCGGACAGAACCCAGCCGATGGGGTTACGGTCAGGATAATCCTTGTTGTCGTTAGCGGTGTAGACAGCATAACCGGTTAAGGCAGTAGCTTCGCTGAGAGAGAAAGTGATCTCCGCAGTAGCCTCAGCCTCAGCAGAACCGATGCCGCAGCAGTACTTGGTGTAGATATCATCATCGAACAGGTTCACAGCGCCCTCGCCGCCGAATCCTTCGAAGCCTTCCGTCACGGCTACGGTGTCCGCAAGGACTGTCACCGTGTTGTAGCCCTCGTTCAGGTTCTTCGCATCGTCATTGCCTGTAAGGGCAGCCTCAGCGAAGCAGAAGGACGACCAGTTGTAGTCTCCGCCCTTGAAGACGAAGTAAACGGTCTGTACGCCGGTTACGCTGGCCAGGTCGGACATGGCAAATTTCATCGTGTTGGTCTCGATGACGGCATCGTTCCAGTCAGTTCCTCCGGTGAAGGAAGCGCTTCCTACAAGGGGGCCGTCCGCACTGTCGAGGTGGACTTCCAGTTCACATTCGCCCACGAAGTCGCCGGTCATCTTCAGGTCTGTGTAGTTGCCTTCGCCGAAGTTCATCTTATAGCCGGCCGTGCTGCCTGCCTTCGCATATACATGGGTTTCTCCGCGGTCTTCTATCCCTTCGCTCTCAAAGGATTTCGCGGGACTTGTCTTTGCCTTCGCCTCGCCCACCTTATACAGCTCGAAGTAATCGGGAGTCATCAGGTTATCGCCTTCGCCCTCCCACTCAAGCACCAGGCTCACAGGGCCCATATCGCCGTTCTGACCGCTCAGGCCGGGTACGCCAAAAGTCACCACGCCGCTTGCGTCGAACTCAGCCTCGCCCACATTGGTTCCGAATTCCTCATAGTCCTCATCGCCGATCCAGAGCCTTACCGTGCCGCCCGTGGAATCTTCCCCGTAATGGATGGAAATCTGGCCGTAGCCGCCGTCTGCCAGCTCTACATTATACATCGCCCATGCCTTGGTATTCAGGCCGCTGATATGGTCGCCGTCCGCCGCTACGCCGTCGCTGCTCAGTTCAAAGGACTCAGCCTCTACTTTGACAGCTGCAGGTCCCTCTGCCACGGGTTCCGGTGTCTCTTCCTGCTGGTCGTCTCCCGCGCCGTCGGCTTCGCCCTGGTCTTCACCCTCGGCAGAGTCCTCAACGGACTCCTCAGACGACTCCTCGGTGGATTCCTCAGTGGACTCCTCTACGGAAGAATCCGACTGGGAGCTGTCTCCCCCGTCGGTGGAATCATTTCCACATGCAGCCATGCTGAATACCATGGCTGTGCACAACAAGTAGCTTAACGCTTTCTTTTTCATACTTTATCCTCCATTCTTTTTGTTGGTAGTGTCATTTTAACAACAAAAAAATGAAAGTTCTTTTACAAAGCAGTACAAAAACTTTCATTTTCAAGCAATCCTCTATTTCTATTTTCTATGTTCCGAGATCCTTTTATACTCTGCCGGAGAAACTCCTTCATATTTTTTAAAGACACTGGAGAAGTAAGACATATTATCA
>OFFW01000659.1_pt1 | contig 23840 bp, 21 predicted proteins | sample 1521501 | NCBI WGS metagenome assembly OFFW01 (sample SAMEA3504107, study PRJEB24116) | mouse gut metagenome | biome: mouse gut; feature: mouse-associated habitat; material: faeces | place: Denmark | collected 2011
GATTGGGACTCTGCAGGACCTCCAGCGAATAGATGATATCCTGTTTGTTGTATATACTATATACGAAGAGAATCATTCGTGACGAGCCGGGAAAGCCTGAAGAGGTCATTCGGCTGATTTCTGCGCGTATGGCTACCAGTTTTGAAAGGGGTGTGTATTATGGGAAAATTGGATGATCTGACAAGAGAGCTCAAAAATGAGTTGGCTTTTACTCACGAGGAATTGAAGGAGCTGGAGCGGGCCAGGAGGGAGCGGGACCGGGTGCAGGCTGAGCTGGACCAGATCCTGCCCGACGCCCAGGCCTACGCCCAGATCAAGGAGCGCACCGCCGGGGTGGAGCTGGACGCCCACCGCCGTGCGGACGAGCTGCTGGCCCAGACCAGGGAGGAGGCCGGATTGCGCCTCTCCGAGGCCCAGAGCCGTGCGGAGGACCTGCTGAACGCCGCGTCCGCCCAAGCGTCTGACACCGTCGCCCAGGCGCAGGCCCGGCGGGAGGAGTTGCTGCGGGAGGCCGAGGAGCAGATTGAGCGTTCCGTACGCCAGTGCGGCGAGCTGTTTGAAACCTGCGAGCGGATTACCGCCCATATTACCGGGGAGCTCCGGAAGCTGGATGTGGCCAACGCCCAGCTGCCCATCGGTTTGGGGAGCTTGAAGAGCGGTTTGGCGGAGCTGCGGGATCAGGCCAGGGAGCGGTAGTGTGTCCGGCGGCGGGGAGGGAAAATGGTTGGCGGGGGAATTGACAAATCCCTATTGTTTGGGTATAATACGTAACCGGAGTGGTTGGCCACCCGAGCGGGCGGAACGGTTGCCAAGAGGCAACATGCGGTTCGCCAGCGGCTTAGAGGGGCAGAATGGCCGCCTCTTGAGCGCACATAGATCCCCCCGCTTTTTCCTCTTGACGTGGATTTCATCGGTTCAAGTTACCTTGCACAAGCCAATAGGCCCCGATAGCTCAGATGGATAGAGCGACCGCCTCCTAAGCGGGAGGAGGAACGCTTCCCCCAAACCGCATAATCAGCGCATACAAGTGAATAGGCCCCGATAGCTCAGATGGATAGAGCGGTCGCCTCCTAAGCGACAGGCCGCTGGTTCGAATCCAGTTCGGGGTGCCAAAACGCCGGATATCGCGAAATATCCGGCGTTTTATAACTTTTTTCGGGTAATCTTGCCTACAAACTCAGTTCTCTTTTTATTCATTCGCTCTGAATATTTTGTCTACAAATTCTCGGCGTTTTTGGGCTGAAAATCGCCGTTTTGCCTACACTTGCCTACATTTAACCAATTTTACCCCTTCACTTCCGCTCCCCGTTGGCCTCTTTCAGCAATTCAGTCAATAGCTCCGGGTGCTGTCGTACCAACTGCTTCAGGAGGTCTACGGTGGCACTGTCGGCCTCTGCTGGCTTCTGGTCGGCTCCTACCTTGGAGAAGAATCCGCTGTCCATCTCCTGGGCGATCAGCTTGCGGTCAGCATCAAAACCGTGAGCGTAGGTATCCGTGACCATCCGGGCCTCGGCGTGGCCTGTATCGCCTTGGACAGCCTTAATATTGCCCTTGCTCAGTTTCAGCTTTAAGGATGTGCTGCTGTGCCGCAGGCTATGAAAGACCACAGGGCGCAGAGAATTTTCCTCAATCAGCTTGTAGAACATCTTGTCGATGATACGCTGCTCGTAGGGCCGTCCGTTGATCTGAGCAACCACAAGGTCGTAGTCCTGGTATTCCTCGCCCAACATGGCCTTGTACTGCTCCTGCCGGGCCTTGACAATGCGCAGTTCGTCAATGACAGCCTGCGGCAGATAAATGGTGCGGTTGCTGCTCTCCGTCTTGGGGGCCTTCAGGACAAGGCTGGTCGTGGCCTTCTTGGGCATGACCTTGGGGAACTGGAAAATAATTGTACTGCGGTTGACCTTCTCCAAGGCCGCTATGCTCTCGTTGGAGCAGCGGCGAAGCTCACGATCCACTTTCAAATACGCCTCGCCAGCGGCGGCGTGAGGGCCGTCAATGTGGACATTGGCCCACTGCAAACCAAGGATTTCCCCCAGACGAAGGGAACATCCCAACGCCAGATAGAGACAGATGCGCAGGGCCATGTCTTCACACACATTCAGAGCCTTAATCGCTTCATCGTCTGACCATACGGCACGCTCTTTACTGTGACGCTCCGGCAGAGTAGCGCCAAGAGTTGGATTGATTGAAGTATACTCCCAGGCTACCGCTTTCCCAAAGGCACTTTTCAGCAGCTTGTGGATTCTGGACACTGTATTGGTGCTGATCTTTGCCCCAGTGTCATGATGGCCGGAGACAATCACGGCGGGTTGTTCCAGGAGCATCGTATAGTAGGCATCCATATCCCTGGTGGTTATGGAGCGGACATAACGATCTCCGATGTAGGGGATGATGTAATTCTTGATAAGGCCAAGATTGGCTGTATAGAAAGAATTGCCCCACTTTTTCAGCCCGTAGACCTCCACATACTCGTCCATGAACTCTTTGACCGTAATATCCTTCTTTGGTGCGATCTTGCCCTTGGCTTGGCGAACAGGCGGCTCAAAGGTGCCATTCTGTTTAGCAAGTCTGATTTGTGCATCCCGGATCAGGGCTTCATCCTCCGACTTGAAGGTTTCTGTCTTTGGTGTGGACTCGCCAGGGACACGATAAGCAACCTGGTAACGATTACCCCTCTTTCTGATAGACATAGTGGCCTCCTTATGATAGCATACGGGCTGTCCGCCGCTTGCACAGCGGACAGCCCTGATATTCAGGCACTCTGTACGCCGCTTTTAACGAATTTGATAAACTCGTCTTTAGGAATCCGATAGTGCTGGCCGATTTTCAGTGCCTTGATGGTGCCGGAGTTGACTAGCCCGTAGGCCTTATTGCGCCCAATGGCGAGAGTATCGGCGATGTCCTCCACACTGAGGACGAGGGGCATGGACTCAAAGTTTGCATAGATCATTTTGACATCCTCCTTGTCATTTTCACAGATTTTCCCGTTGACTTACGCTTTCGCACAAAACGAAAACGCTGCACAGGATATTCCAACTCATCTAAAAATTAAGGATAACGCCTACTGAAGAACCATAGCGGCCATTTTGAGCGAAAAAGCCCAACTGCGCCTTTAATGAAAACCCACTGGAACGAATGTGAGGCATCACACACTCTATCCAGCGGGCTTTTTACAGTATTTCCTACGGCTGCGGCGGCTGATAGCTCCTTATGGCTGGAAAATAAAGAATCGCATCTAAGCCAAGCTCATCAATCGAAACGCCTTCAAGCTCCAAGTGCGGATCGTCAAAATTCTTCGACTCCAGGTAGCGGGTCAGCTGCGCCAGAACATCAAAAAGATTTTGTTCTGGCTTCAGAATAATACCAATAGTCTTCCTTCCAAACATCATACGCCCCGAATAATCCTCATAGATTTTGAAATCGTTCTCCTTGCAGAATTCTCGAATCAAATCCGTCAACACAAATACCCCTCCTTCGTAAACAGATATGTACCTAAAAAGCACCTTACGTTCAATCAGCGGCCCGCCAGTATGTTTGCCGCAGCTTATAGTATGTTGTCTTTCTCACTCGAAGCTCACGCATCGCATCCACGGCCTTAAGCTGGCCGGAGTCAACCAGGGCCATGACTTGTTCGTAGTTGTCAGGCTTAGCGATAGAGGGCCTGCCGAAGCGAACACCTTTGGCTTTGGCAACAGCAATGCCTTCCTCCTGCCGCCGATGAATCTTGACACGCTCCTCCTCGGCCACACTCGCCATGACCTCTATCAGTATATTACTGACCATATCCAGCACCCAATCCTGGCCTCCGCAATCCAGCAAGGTTGTCGGCACATTCAAAATCTTGACACGGATGCCCTCGGATTTGAACCATTCAAGCTCACTTTTAATCATCGCCTTATTGCGACCGAGGCGGTCTAACTCTGTTATTACAAGGGTGTCTCCAGAGCGAAGCATATTCTGTTTCAGTGAGATGTAACCTATCCTATCAAAGTCCTTGCCAGATTGCTTGTCAATCATGATATTTCTTTCTTCTACACCATACTCCAGCAATCTCTGAATTTGGCGATCTTCTCGCTGATGAGCCGTGGAAACTCTGGCATAGCCAAACTCTTTTTGCACAGAAAACAGACACCTCCCAATTTTTATAGAGTTACCACCGTTCGTAAACGTCCGTCCTTATGACGAACGTTCGCAAAAAGCAACCCTCAAGGTTTCCGGTCGCAATATAAGCACCCGCAAAGGCTTCCGCAAATTTGTGGTTTTACGAACGGCTGGTGGTACTATAGCTCTTGAGCGCAGTCGATCGCAAGCCGCTAAAGTGCTGCAAAATTTGCACGCTGCTTTGGTGGTTATGTATCATTTGAGCGATTTCCCGAGGATAATTTGAGGTACCCCGAGGGCTGACAAAACCCATATCGTTACTTCCGCATATAGTCCTGATACTCACGCTTCACCATCGAAAGCTCATCCTTGCACGCCACAGATGTAGAGTTCAGCCTGCGGAGCAACAAACGGAATATCAGCTTGGTGGAGTTCACTTCGTCCGACTGCATATCGTTATAGGCATACCCCAGGGTCTCCGGATCAATATCACCCAATAGGTTGAGAGTAAAGCTGCGGGAAGTCAATGCAAGGTACAACACAGACTGAAGGTATTTATCGAAGTTTTCACGTCCCACATCGAAAGAGTCTGCCTGACCAATATGCGATTTCAACCAGCCAAGCTGTCTCAATGAAAATTCTTCATTGATATTGACAGGGTCACGGACGAGCCTGAGCTTTACAAGACACTTCTTCAAAGCGGCAAGGTCTGTCAAAGAATAGACCCCCTCTGGGCAGGGCTGGCCATCAAACAACAAGCCGTTGATGGTATCAGTCATACGGGATATTCTCATGCGGAAAGCACTGTTTTTCAAACCGACAATGTCCCCGATCTGATTGAGCGGAGTACCGTTCTGAATGTAGCCAACAATCTCTTTGGCAACATCGCTGTCTGTCCACTTACAGGAGAACAGAAATTCTTCAAACTCCGTCAGGAAACTTTGACGAACATCCGCACCATCGAATACAAATCTTCTCTGGGCCGCACGCCAAGACTCGATTTCCTCGTCACAAAAACAAGAGGTGTCATAATTTTCTATCGAAGCCCAAGCATCATGGATGGTTTTCAAAACCTTGAAAATGTTGGCGTCTCGTTTTACAACAGCCATAAAATAACCCTCCAAATCTGTGATTACATCCTGTGGCAAACATACTACCCCCAGGCTTTCCTTTTTCGCCAAAACCCACCTCTACAGGCGGTTTCGCCGGAAAATAGAACACGCATAAAGAAAAATACACGTTTCCTATCATAAGACGTGATTAAAAAACAAGACAGTATCTCAGTATCAAAATGGCAAATGTGATTGTTTGAAAAAATCAAGCAATACGATACAGACGCAAGCGCCATGCACCTTCAGGAAGGAAAGGCAGACTTACACAAAATATGCGATAATGATACCCCGTACCCCCGAGCAATCCACCTACGCACAAGACATCCCATGCCGCAGAGTAAATGAAAATATGACAATGTAGATATACACAAAGATTTGCCCTCGTTTTGGGTTATTTGATGCACTATACCCCCAAGCCCCACATTCGTCTTTGTCAGGTATGATGTATAGCTTTATTTGAGACATTCGTTTATCCTGTTGTCGCTAAGGGGGGTATGCGCCATGACCGATAAGGAATTTTTGGACACATTTATTGTAGAACGGATGCAACTTCACTACTCCAGCGAACATCCAAGTCTGACAGGTGATGAGCTTGCCGCCGCGCTTCAACTGGAGGCTGAGTATAATCATATTCTTGAGACTTTGCCTCCGGAAGCTGCGGCTACTATCAAGAACTTTCATGAGAGTGTGACCAACAAATTGTCTGAGGAAGAAATCTTTTATTACTTAAAAGGGATCAAAGATGGGCTGCTTCTCTACAGAGCGTTGGAAAAACTGTAACCTATTGCACTCCGCCCATACAGAATTTTCATGCCGACAGAATAAATGAAAAAAACAAAGCAAAGATCATGGCAGAACAGAATGGATGCTTTCAATATCAGACAATATCAAAACAAAAAAGTTTTACTCAGTACAAACGCAGCCACACTCGCTCCAAATCAGCGTGGCTGCGTTCAAATTCAGACAATATTAAAACAGCGCAGAGAATGTTAAAACAACATAGTTTCGCTTGGAACAACGCAGATATCCTTAAAACAAGCTGCGGATAAAAGCACTGGAGCCATTGACAGGTATACCCCATTTGTGTACAATAAATACATATTTTCGACGCAATATGGCGTTCCGAAAAGGAGAGATTTTGATGAAAAAGCGAATCCTGGCCTTGACCCTGGCACTGTCGCTGCTCCTGACTGCCTGCGGCGGAGGGGCCTCCGCCACCACCATGCGCTTGAAAAAGACAGTGGGGACAGTGGGCGTGTCTGACGGTGAGGGCAAAGACGTTTCCCCTAGAGATGACCTGATGCTCTACTCCGGCTATGGGGTGGATACCAGCTCCGAGAGCTACGCTTGGATCAGCCTGGACGAAGCAAAGCTGACCAAGCTAGATCAGGACAGCGAGATTGCCATCACGAAAGAGGGTAAAAAGCTGGAGATCGAAGTGAAGTCGGGGAGCCTGTTCTTCAACGTCACCCAACCCCTGGCCGATGACGAGAGCATGAACATCCGCACCTCCACTATGGCGCTGGGTATCCGGGGTACCTGCGGATGGGTGACACAGGATACCGCCGCTCTGCTAGAAGGTAAGGTGGAAGTCACCGCTGGGGAGCAGTCCGTGACCATCTCCGCCGGGGAGGTGGCCTTTATAACAGACAGCGGAGAAATCGAAGTGTTCCCTTTCACGCGGGAGGATGTCCCCGTGTTTGTGCTGCCTGAGATTGAAGCGGACGAGGCTTTGACGGAGGCCATCCCCGAGTCCGCCACCATCTACCCGCTGACGGTTCTGACCAGGCAGACTGTTTATGACAACGAGTCTGAGAATACATACGCCGATACATACATCATAGATTATTTCTATGACGAAGAAGGATACGCTCTCCGCAGGGAGGACAAGAGCTATATAGGGGAATTGGTACATACATCAACGGTAACCTACAGTTATGATGGGGAAGGGCATTTTTCAGTTGCCAGCGCTGAAGGGGATGGGGATGTCTATGAGATGCCGTATGTACCTGGAACTGTCGATCCGATTGGTGCCTGCCGCCATGTCTGCACAAATCCTATGATCGGGGATGGCTACGATGATGTACGATCAGAGATCGGCCCGGACGGTCGTCTGAACGTCAGCGCAATCGACCCTTATCTGGCCGGCTACTACGCCATCTATACCATGGACGCAAACGGCTATCCCGTAAACATTGATACCTATGCTCCAGACGGCACACTCACTGGCAGCTGCACCCTGGAGTGGACTGTGATCGACCCGTAATAGATTAGTGGAGCAGCCCCATCACTGACTGCTCCTCGGCGGAATTTGTGTCGGAACTGTATAGATATTGACAAGGGTCAGCCGGACAGACCCCAGGATACCCCCGCTGTGCTCCACTTGCACACAGAATTTCATACGGTCAGAATGAATGGAAACAGTAAAGGACATATTACAGCGGAAAAGGATTTTTCAAAGCAAAACAGTGTGGATGCTTTCAATTTCAGACGATGCCTAAACAAAGCAGAATAGCTGCTGTCAATTTCAGACAATATTAAAACATCATAGTTTCACTTGGGACAGTGCAGACGTACTCAAAATAACGATATGGAATAGGCTGCAGGACAACGGGCATGAGAAAAGGCGGGGGGCTATGTGCCTCCCGCCTTTGGTGCGCATTAACGCCTAAACCACCTGCTCTATCAGGCAAATCCTCCCTAATATACTACCCCATGAAATTAGTCCCAACCAAGCAAGTCAAAAACTTCGTCTAAGTCAGTAGAATCATCAATACTCTGAAGCCACCACATATCCTCCGGCGTCAAACAGAAATAACCATTTGTGACATCGATATGATAAACCACATTATCCAGTGTTGCAACTGTCCACATATGGTCTGGAGTAGTAGCGTAAGAGCACTGTATGTTTGGTGAGAGGTGGGGCGTACCTTGATTTTGGCGTAGTTCTCGAACCAGATATCCATCCACTGACCGACGGTGTACTGCGCCGCCTTGAGGGTATCCACTTCTGAGGTTTCCTGAATCGCCTGTTTGAGCTTCGCTTTTACCTCTGCCTGGGTCTTGCCCAGGACATTCTTGTAGACCGTTTTGCCAGTCTCCGGGTCCCGTCCGGCGGTGTAACGGCCTTCCCATCGACCGTCTGGCCTTTTGCGGATGCTGCCTTCACCGTTGGCTCTGCGTTTTGCCATGCGTATCGCCTCCATTCAGCGACACAACATACCACAGCCTTGGCCCAATAGCCAGGGGTTCGGGGCAGAGTTATCAGAAAATTCAAACTCTCTTGCTACCGAGAAAAATCGCCTATTCATTGTTTTCTGCGCAGCAAAATTTGCGTGCTGGCTCACTGCTCTCTCTTTGGAGACGCTGGTGCAGTTCATAGACTGATTATCTCGTTGCTGACAGCGGCCCACAGAGCCCCAACACGGCTTTGGTGTACTGCGGCGGGGACAGGACTCCTCCCCCACAAAACCGCACATAACGGCTTACAGGCCGATACACAGGGTCTTAGTAGCGCAGGCTGCTTCTCTTCTTCTGTATTGACTTTGCCCTTTCAGCTCTCATAAAAACTGAAAATTTCTCGTTAGGCCACTGCTGACCCCACGGAATCCGCTGACACTGTAAGTATCGCAGCTTACCTCCTGTATCTACTTCATCCGCAACGGGACACAGGAGACGGTGGAATTTGGGGAGCCCTACCGTCTCCAGTACTGGAAAAATGGGGGCTGGCAGGATCCCCAGGAGGATGCCTGCTTTACTGCCATCGGCTACTGTCTGCCCCCTGGAGAGACCAAAGCCCTGTCCTGCTGGCTGGGAGAAAATCAGGAGCCGGGGAACTACCGCTTGGTGAAAGAGGTGGACGGCGAACCCCTGCCGATAAACGGTACACAGGGCTTCACAGGGGCAACAAGGGCCTTTACTGGTGAGTTACCAAACCCCAGAAAACCACCTGACAATCTGATCAGTTGGAGTTTAGATAAAGGCAGAGAGAAAAATTTGCTGTTCTGCACTTGGGTGGTTCCCCGTCGCAGTTTCAACTCATAATCATCTTGGGGTCTCTTCCTTGTTTTCTCCGTATCAATCTTTGCGTTACCCAGTGCCTTCTGACCCATAACTTGACCCATAATGGGAAAAAATCAATGGAGACAACGGAGTAAAGAGGTCAGGAAGGTATTTTGTTCCGGGTAAAAGAGTTCACGAAGGTGCCGGAAAGCTTCAAAGCAGACTTTGGAGCGCAGCTCATAACCCGGAGGTTGCAGGTTCAAGTCCTGTCCCCGCAACCACAAAAGTCCTCAGTCGATGATACAATCGGCTGAGGACTTTTTAATTTTGCCTATGGAAAAGCCTTGGAATCAAGGGAAAAGCGGGACGCAGGGGGTGCATACGGCCCTGGCGTCCCGCTTTTTCGTTTTGTGGGGGGTGGGACGCCATTAACGGAGGCTTGGAATTTGAACCCTCCCCCCGATCCTACAAGAGGGAAAATTAAAAAGTTGTGATAAAATTAAAAGGTTCAACCCGGCGTTGCTGTTCCCTCGATTTCCTTTAGGGTACGACCGTCTTTTGCTTTCCATGTGCTAGGACCACTGACACTATATCCAAGAACAAAACTGGCTGCGGCTGACGAACTTGAAAACAAAATATCCTCGGTGGTAATCAAATTATCATCCACCTTGCCATCAGCGAAAAGTTTATCACGTAGTTTTTTCATCCCAGGGCTTAGTGATTTGGCCGATGTTTTTTGATTCACCACCGCTCCTCTGAAAACGACAAACCCTTCAGCCGTAACAACTCCAGTCGCAGATGCATTTCCAGCAGCGATAAAAAGTCTCTCTTCTTCCACATCCGCAGTATCGCCGCTTGTTTGAAGCAACGGCTCCATGACCTTGTATCCCAAAGCATTGATGAGAGTTTTGACATTATCCACGAATTCTTCCATCACTGCAATTTGGGATTCTTTCATCACCGTATTCCGATATGTATTCTTGGTGAGGACTATGTATCTCTTGCAGTTCCGGGCAATTTCTACAAACCGATTTTCAAGATACCTGATGAGCGCCTTGTTGAGATCGCGCCCAATAAAAATGACAGCGGTGTTCCAGTAATACTTTTCTTTTTCAGACTGATAGTCACGGAGATGTTGAACCAGACGCTCCTTAACATTTTCGGCCTCGCCGATATATACAGAGTCCGAGCCGTCATCCTCTTTGCAGAAAAGGAAATATATGCCAGCCTGCGTAATATCGTCACGAGTACAAGAAGCGACTTCAATCCTGGGGATTTTGATTGCCTTTCCATTCCAGTTTGACAGCTCCGCTGTAATTAGGCTGTCTGCCGTTCCATTTACAAGGAAAAGTTCGATTGATTTTCCGTATGCCATATAAGCCTCCATCTTTAGTCAATAAACAACTCTGGTGTATTGAACCTAATATCTGGAATTTGCCGCACAACTTCTGCATCACCGCACTGCTCCAGCGAATTTTTGATGTGGACATTGCCGTCATCGTCAATGACAACATATTGAGCTTGATGCGCTTTGATGTATGTTGCCGATTCACGAGAGAATCCATATCTCTGCAACTGGATGGTAACCTCATTGGTGGTGCCATATTCGACATACTCATACCAGTTATTTCGATTTAGTGAGTGTTTGCCATGAACCCTCATATATTCATTGGAAAAACGCAGAAAGTAGTTTGAGATGCTGAACAGAATAACGTTTTCAATAACTTCCAGTGTATTTGCAAATACGATGTTTCGATGCTCCAGGGATGTCCTATCATAGTACATTTTCGTGTACCTAGTTACCCAAAACATATCTGGATGACGCTCTTGGTAATCAACTGCACGGCGCATGATATTATTCAGTCCTTTACCTTCCAACCACTGAATCAAAATGACAGAATACCATCTGAGCTTGGTATAGTTTCCGGCTGTATCACACTTGCCTAGAGTGCTATACTCATATCGTTTCCAATCGAAAATGTCTCCCAGACGAACCAAGAAGTCGAATGCCTTATCAACGCTGAAAGATCCATCTGTTTCAGGAAGAGGATATGAGAAAGTGCTATCTGCCGCAATTGCAGCACGCAACCTACAGGTCTGATCAAGCGAAATATTGATGTCGTTGTCGATGATTGGCGCATGAACAGAAAATGCACTCTTGATTTTGTCCTTATCTTCCGGTTTCATGTATTTATCGAATTCCTGCGTAACCAGGCTGTCATTACCGTATACGATGTCTTTCAGAAGAATCAGTCCAAATTTCCTCATCATGATGTATTCTTCTTCTGGCTGATTATCGTCATACTTGTCAATGACAGAACTGCCGCTCAACAATGTTGCAACAATTTTCCTTTTATGTTTTGGCTTTAAATCTTGTATCAAAGATAAGTGCTGATCGGGGATACCATCTTTGAGTTTATCCAGATAGACTTCCTGCTTGTTATTCCGCGTCTCATCGCTGACCATGAACACATTTCCCGAAAGATTATACTGAATGCGTCCAACGCGGCCCACAAGGTTACGGAAATCCACATCAGTCATTTGCGCACGTCCGCTGTAATAACTCGTTATGAACAGATTATCTGCAGGAAGATTGACCCCCTCAACCAAAGTGCTGGTACAAAACATTGCCGTAATTTTTTCAGCTTTGAATAGCTTTTCAATCCTCATTCGGATTGCGGAGGGGAGATACCCAATATGATACGCAATACCTTGTTCCAGCAAGCTGGCAAGGAAATAATCCTTGTGGACTTGATTTCGGACTTCCTTTGCTAATTCCAGCAGTTCTGGGTCGGGTTGTTTTTGGCCGGGACCATCAATTTGCCTCCGCAACCTTGCAAAAGCAAGCGCGGCGTTTATCGCTTTATCCTTGCTACTGAAATATGCAATCATTCTGCTCGGCTTGTCCCCACGGTTTTTATAGAACACTCCCATCAGCGGAATAACGCCCTGCTCTGGATCGGAGTTAATAGAGCATATATATTCCAGCGTTTTTAGATGATCGTTGTATATGTAAATCTGCTTTGTTTTCAGATTTACCAGGAATTTGAACTGTGCCACGGGAGAAAAGGATGAAGCGACAGCATTCTGCCTATCATACTCTCCAGAAGACAGGAGGGTCAAATATTCCTGTGGGTTTGGGATATTGGGGGACGCAAAGATGAAACGAGGCTTTACGCTCCGTCTGCTCAATTCATCAACCACAGAATAGTAAAAGGGGGCGCGGCTGTTTCTCCCGGTCATCTTATGTGCTTCATCAATAAAGAGGTAATCCAGCACAAAATCGCTTCTATCGTTAAGCAGATACAGCAATCTTTCCGGGGTAAGCACCAAGATAAAGTTGTGATCAGAGTGTGTTTCCAGCGCCATGTCATTTGCAGACGAAACCACATGATACTGATTCTCGTCCAGTAAATCCTGCAAATCGTTCTGGATGATTTCACTTCGCACTTCGTTTATAAGTGCTTTGGTCGGGACGATGAGGGCAAAGTTCTTCTTTTTTCCAGCAAGTATCTGCTCTTTAATGAACATACGCATGATAAATGACTTGCCCATAGATGTCGGTGCGGAATAACTGAAGCATTCATCATCCAAATGCTCATAGACCTTCCGTTGTTGATGAAAGAACTTCTTTTCTGGCTCTGCAGGGACGGTCAGATAAATATCAGTCAATGTTGAAAAAAGTTCATCCATTGCCGTTGGCTCTACATATTCTGATTCTACAAGCCGCTTGCCCATGAAATTGCCGGTACTGGTCAGCACCGCTCCTGCATAATAGCGAACCACCTCATCATCGGGATAGAGGGTCAGGAGCATGGTAATTATCTCATGCGCCCAGATTTTATGGGAATCTGCCTTTTTTGCATGAGTGGACTTAGACAGAAGATCTGCAAAACGCAAGGCATCATCAACTTCAATGCCGCGAAGCTGCTTGATATGGGTAATTTGCAAAATCGTGATTGTGTAGTTGTAGAGGATGTTTTTATAGAGTTCATTCAGATAATCGTTGTCATCGATATCCTGAAAGAGGACATCTCCGAGTCGCTTCTTATCGGTCTGGCTCATAACGGAGTCCCTCCTCTCAACACAGCATCCATGATTTGCGTTTTTTCTTGCTCTGCCTCATTGAACGGAACAATGTACACATAGAAAGAATGGGCATTCAGTCCGGCTTCCGAAATCTTCTGAGCGATATATCCAGCGTGTTCTTTGATGTCCAGAAGCATCTTTTTCTCGGCCAGTGCTTCAAAATCATCTCCTCGACCATCGGGGTTCAAGCCCAATTTGTACCCAAGAAAGATGCCGTATGCCGTGTCGTAGGTTTCTGGTTTTCCCGGCTGTGGAATGAGTACATCTGTCAGTAGCGCAACTTCATCCTGGTCGAAAAACTGATCCAGAACCGTTTTCTGCACCATTAAGACTTCGCGACTCTCATGAGAGTCAATTTTCCTAATAGTTTCAAACGCACGGTCAATGGCCGTTTTGACATCATCCACAATATTGGAGGCTCCAAAGACCATCTGGAACTTCGTGTTTTCTGGCAGATCGCTCGGCGACAGCAGATGGATACCCTTGCATTCACTGCGGAACTGTGCCAATTCTGTGTACAGTTCCACACGGCTCATAAGTTTCGGAGCCTTCAACTTTTCCTCAAGAAACGCATAGATGAGGATTTCATCCAACATATTTCCTGTGCCTTCGGCAGAGGCATCACCGTTTTCTGCCATAATCCGCATAGCTTCTGCAACAGCAGAATCCAAGTCATCGTTCACACGATAATCTTCGAGCTGCGCTCTTGAGAACACATAACGAGCAAGGTTTCTTTTCAAAAACGACTGTAGGTTTTCTGTACTCAGCCTATTAGCTCGCATGGCTGTGTGGAAAAATCTGATATGATTTGCTTTGGGCAGACCGAGTCCCTCAGAATGCTGGACTTCGACAAAAACGCTGTCCAGAGTCAGCCCACCATTTTTAATTGTAGACGAAATAGACTCGCTCATTACTGTGTTCCTCCGATCCACCCATATCAAGGTTACTTAATAATACTTATTTCGGTGTCTTTCCGTCAGAAGGCATTTCATACGGTTTGCCTTCCGGGTTGTAGGTCAAATTAAACACCAGGTCGGACAGCCACTTTTTGAAGGAAGGGTTGTCTTGGAATTGCTTGAATAGCTCCATGTTGTCAGCCATAATCGCAAAGATGACCTGTTGCAAAGCACGCTCACTTTCAAGGCGGGCGCTCTGCTCGTCAGAATTGCGCATGGCGTTCTGGTATTTCTCATCCTTGGAAACCATCACGGGGATTTCGAGAATCTGCCTACGAACATTATCTGCATCGTTCCAGTTGATATTTCCGAACATATCGTTAAAGCTGGAGAGAATGGCAGACAACAAGTCCATTTCCGGCTCTACGATGTGGCCGACCTTTCCGGCGGGAACAGGCGCCACCTCGGTGTCCGAATCCTCCAGTTTAATAGAAACCGCTTCTCTGGCCTCGTTGCGATAGCTTTCGAGGTCGATTGCCTCCAGAATACCCTGCGACAAGTCATCCTCACGGGGGGACGGAAGTTTCGGAATCAACAGATTCAGGAAGATGGACAGTTTCTCCCATTCGGCATTTCCGTAAGGCAGGATCGCACCAAGGAAGCCATAAGTGCGGACAAAGGACTTGGCTGCACTCTTAAACTTAATCTGGTCTTCGGTTTCAAGCTGCTTATAGATTGCCGTACACGCATCCAGAATCGGGTCGAGCCGATCACGGTCAGCACCATCCAAATAGAGGTTGACCAGATGGTCAGACTGCTCCTGTGAATACACCTGGTACCCCTCCATCGTAGCAATCAAGTCGTACAGCTTGTTGGGGTCGGTTTCCCCGGACAGCAGCGTTGTACGATAGTATGTAGAGAAAGAGTCCTGGATGATTTCCGGCTTATTGGCAAAGTCCAGCACGAAGGTATCGTGCTTCTTCGGATGGCAGCGATTCAGTCTGGACAGGGTCTGAACTGCCTTGATGTCATACAGCATCTTATCCACATACATGGTGTGGAGCAGCGGCTCGTCAAAGCCCGTCTGGAACATATCCGCCACAATCAAAATGCGATAAGGGTCGCTCTTCAAAGTGGACGGAATCTTGGCATCCGGGAAGCCGTTTAAGGCTGCGGAGGTCAGCGCCGGTTCCTGCCCCTGGTATTTGTGTTCGCCAGAGAAGGCAATGATGGGCTTGTATGGGCTGTGGCGGTCAGCCAACGCTTTATTGATAGCATAATAATACTCAATACAGCGGGGAATGCTGGAGGTCACTACCATCGCACGAGCCTGTCCACCGATTTTGCCCTTGGCGATAACCTGCTCATGAAAATGCTCAACCATCATGGCGGCTTTCTTACTGATGGTAAACTCGCTGCTCTCTACAAAGGAACGCAGCTTCTTTTGTGCGCGTTTCTTATCGAACATCGGGTCATCTTCGACCGTTTTCATCAGCTTATAGAAGCTGTCGATGGTCGTATAGTGCTGAAGCACATCCAGAATAAAGCCCTCTTGGATTGCCTGCTTCATCGTATACACATGGAATGGGCGGTGTTTGATTTCATCGCCGTCCTGGTATGCCACACCGAAAGTTTCAAGGGTCTTGTTCTTCGGGGTTGCGGTGAACGCAAAGTAGCTGGCATTGTTCAGCAGTTTGCGACCCTCCATCATGGCGTTGATTTTGTCCTCATTGTCCATCTCATCATCAGATGCGAGGCCAGAGAGGGCAAGGTTCATCTGTGCGGAGTTACGACCGCTCTGCCCGGAGTGTGCCTCATCGATGATAATGGCAAAGCGGTTCTCCTTATGCTCTGCGCCGATTTCCGGCACAACATACGGGAACTTCTCAATGGTAGTGACGATGATACGCTTGCCGTCCGTGATGGCTTTTCGCAGATCGCCGGAATGCTCGGCCCATGCCACGGTGTTTGCCACCTGCACAAACTGCTTGATGGTATCACGAATCTGCTTATCGAGGATACGGCGGTCAGTGACAACGATGACCGAGTCGATCATCGGGTGACCATCCTGTTCCAGACCGATAAGCTGATGTGCCAGCCATGCGATGGAATTGGACTTTCCGCTGCCAGCGCTGTGCTGAATCAGATACTTTTTACCCACACCGTTTGCCTTGACATCTGCCAGCAGACTTTCAACAACGCCAAGCTGGTGATACCTTGGAAATATCTGCTTGATGGACTTTTTCTTTGTCTCCGGGTCGGTTTCTTCAACGACCTGGGCATAGTTTTCGATGATACGGGTCAGCTTTGCTTTGGTAAGGATGTCCTTCCAAAGGTAGTCCGTCATGATGCCGTCCGGGTTCGGCGGGTTTCCAGCACCATCGTTATAGCCCTTATCGAAAGGCAGGAACCAGCTATCCTTGCCGGACAGCTTGGTGCAGAACTTGATACGAGCATCGTCCACAGAAAAATGCACCATGCAGCGTTTGAAGGAGAACAGCACCTCTCTGGGGTCTCGGTCATCCTTATACTGCTGGACGGCATCGTCCACATTCTGCTTGGTCAACTGGTTCTTCAGTTCAAAGGTGATGACCGGCAGGCCGTTGATGAATACGCACATATCCAGAGCCAGTTTTCCTGCATCTGTGGAATAGCGAAGCTGGCGGGTAACGCTAAAAATGTTTTTTTCAAACATTTCCTTCGCCTTGGCGTTGTTCTCGGTCGGAGTCAGATAAAACATGATAAGGTCAACAGGATAGACCTTGATGCCGTTGCGGAGGACATCAATAATACCACGCTTGGCGAGTTCGCCCTGGAGCCGATTCAGAAATTGGCGTTTCTTCTGCTCGGATTTGAACACGCCCAGCTTGTCCATCTGATTCGGCTGGGTATCCTGCAGAAAGCGGAACAGACGGGTTTCGTCGAGTGCATATTCCTTGCTATAGTCGGCATTGGTGCCTTCTTCGTAACCGTTGTAGTCAACGATCCACTTGGCGATTAAGGCTTCAAGACCGCTTTCTTTTGTGTTTGCAAAAGGCATAATCATTCCTCCTCTCCATCCATCTTTTTTTCGTCATCATCTTCGTCATCATCTTCGTCGCCTTCCGTTATATCTGCTACAAACTCATATTCAGGTATTTCAACCTCTCGGACATCAATTTTGCCCGTAATTATATCTGAGATCATTTTGCTGCGATACTCTTGTAGGACGGCTTCCTTCTGAGCAATCTTTTTCTGCAATTCCATGTAATTCCGAACAGCATTAACCAAAATGGTCATAGTCTCGTCATCGTTTGGAACAACAATATTCGTTCTTAAAAGTTCATCTATATTAAGCGGTCGATTTCGTCCAGCAGCACCATGAGAACACTGAAGCAAGCTGTGGAATCCTTCTGGTGCAATGAAGTAAGCCCATAAATATTCTACCGGAATATCAGAGCGTTCAGCTTTGAGAAGATAGTATCTGTGAGATGCAACGCCCTCTTCGTCAGCCAACGATGTGATATAAACAGCATCCTCCCAAGCAAACTGGCCACTTATCATTAGGCAGTCTTTGTGTATTGCTTGAAATGTGGACTTTCCCATATCTGCGCCCTCAACAGGTTCTCTCAGGAAAATACCTCGCCCTCGATTATACATTCCTGCTTTACGATAGGTCTTCTCGCCGTCAATTGGGATATAGTCATTAACTAAAGAAAACACACGCTTTATGCGGATTTCCTCAGAAGAAGACATGACTACTCTGTGGTAGAGTGTGATTAACAACTCTTTTAATAATTCCTGCTTATTCCGCTCAGATTTGATTAGCTTGTTAATCTTTGATACCTGCCAATCAAGGTATTGTACCATTTTTTCTTGTTCATCCATCGGAGGTACGGGGAGGTCAATTGTAAAGAATTGTCCTGGATAGAGCCTCAAACGGGACTTCCTGATTCCCGTTGACAACGAATGATATACATCCACAAGTGTTTTTTCGCGTAGCAAAAAATCCAAGTATCTGCCATTGTAAAAAGGCTCTCTTTGACGGTATACATTATATGCCGGACTCACTACGCCATCATAATCAGACACACCTATTGCGCCCTGCCAAGTCCACATTGTATTTGCCACAATATCGCCTTTATGGCACACCTTGTATCCAATCAAGCTTTCAGCTTGAAACATTGTGACATTTTTTTGGCTTCTGGGAGTTATTCCAGTTATATGGGAAACAGACAGTAATTCTTCATTCCCTGTTTCAGATCGGTCGGTTATTTCCCGAAACAAACGTCCGCATTTTATTCGATCCCAACTTTCTGGGTAGCTCCGGCGGTCAGATGGGTTGTTGTGATTAATTATCATAAACTACCCCTCCTAATATTTCGGCAATCAATTTCTCCGTTTCTGCCTGTAATACGGACAACTCAGATAGAATTTCATTGTTGCTACGATCGGGTGCAAAACGATGGAAGTATTTCTCAAAACTTAAATCATAGCCCACTCTTGTTGCTGTTTCCTGAACCCATGCATCGGGGGTATATCTAAGAACCTCCTGTTCAAGGAATCCAGCGATACCGCCGCTATAACTAAATGGAACAATCTCTGTTTCTGTTAACAGCTTATTAGGCTGTTTTTTTCCTTTCTTATCTTTAACAATTGTTCCATCCTCGTTCTTCAACGGATGAAGCACTGTTATTTTCCAATACCCAAATTCTTCGTTAGGAAGGATTCGGCTATATTCGTTTTCAACCATGTTTATGAGCCAATCAATAATTACACGCTGCTGTGCTTTTGAAATTTCACAGTTTTTCTTTCCCATATTTCTACGCAAAGATGTTTTCAAACCAGTCGCATCGATGAGTTGAATTTTTCCTTTGCGGCTTTCGGGTTTTCGATTGCTCAAAATCCAGATATAGGTTTCCTGGGTAGTGTTGTAGAACATATTCCCAGGGAGAGCAATAATGGCTTCAACCAAATCGTTTTCAATGAGAAATCTACGTGCGTTACTCTCTCCGCTCCCGGCATCGCCCGTAAATAGCGATGAACCATTATGGACTTCAGCGATACGGCTTCCAAGCGGAGTATCCCTCTTCATTTTTGCGACATTATTTAGCAGAAACAGCAATTGTCCATCGCTGACTCTCGGAATCATCGAGAGCTGTTCCCCACCTTCAAGATAGGCATTAAATCGACTATCTAAAATGTCCTTTTTTCCACCCATTTTTTCGGCGTCTGTTTTCCAACTCTTACCGTATGGCGGATTTGAAAGCATAAAATCGAACAGACGAGTTGTATTTCCATCCAAAGACAGCGTTGACCCATAACTAATATGTTCAGCTTTGTCGCCATCACCCTTCAAAAGCATATCAGCCTTACAGATAGCATAGGTTTCCGGGTTGATTTCTTGTCCGAAGAGATGGATAGATACCTTTTTCCCTCGTCTGGCGGCAAGGGTGAGCAACCGTTCCTGTGCAACAGTGAGCATACCGCCGGTTCCGCAAGCTCCATCATAACAGGAGTATGTGGCATCCTTGATTTGATCCGCAATCGGCAGGAAAATAAGGTCTGCCATCAGCTCGACAACATCACGGGGAGTCCAGTGTTCGCCGGCTTCCTCATTATTTTCCTCGTTGAATTTACGAATCAGCTCCTCAAAGATGGTACCCATGCCGTGGTTGTCCAAACCGGGGTGCTTAAGGATAGTCTGTACCTCATCCTTATAAATGGGGTTGGGGCTGAGGTTGATATCAGCAGACACAAACTTCTCAATTACACTGCCCAAAATGTCCGCATCGATCATGGTAGCGATCTGATTACGAAATTTGAACTTTTCCAGGATTTCTTGGACATTGGGAGAAAAGCCATCCAGATATGCTTCAAAGTCAGCCTGGAGAGTCTGTTTCTTTGCTCGGCTGGTGAGGTCTTTCAATAAGAACGGAGATGCGTTGCAAAAGGCTTGTCCTGCAGCATTGCACAGCGCAGGCCACTGATTATCAATCCCGGCAGCATCCAGTTTCTTTTTCATTTCGAGGACAGCGCCCTTGGTGCCCTCCAGCATTGCATCCAAACGGCGAATAACCGTCATGGGGAGAATGACATCACGGTACTTGCCGCGCACGTAAATGTCACGCAGACAGTCATCCGCAATACCCCATATAAAACTTACTATTTGATTATGCACTTGATTGTCCATAAGATTTTCCTTCCTTGTCACTGTGTTTTCATTGCGATAGATACACTTACGCAGTGTAAGTCTATCATACCAGGTGTCCTACAAAACGGACTTAGTCTTCATCGGTTTTATCGTCCGCTGCGCCGCCGGAGCGAATCCAGGCATCAACCTCGGACAGTTTGAATTTCCACAGGCGACCGACCTTGTAAGCGGGCATATTACGCTTGGCAATCCAAGTGAGGATCGTTTCTCTTCCAACACCCAGATACTCCTGTACTTCTTTCAAGGTGGACCATTTTTCAATAATGTTGTTCTCAGTCACTTGTTTTCCTCCTGAACTTAAATCTTGAATGTAACATTGATAGTAAAATCAAATACCAACCTGCTATCCGGGAAGCAATTATTACCTTCAGAGTCTTGCATTTCCCACACGCAGGAATAGGAGCCTTCGATGCCACGGGAGTCAACTTCCGTGGCTATTTTTATAAATTCACATGGTTTCGCATCCGGGATGTCTATCGTCAAGGTTTTGATTTGAGGCTTAATCGAATCTTGATTTACACAGACCAACTTGCGACCACGCCACAAACACTGGCCTCTGTTCTGGATGTGCCATTCATGCCGGAACTTTTGATAGCAGTCCACTTCGTGACGTTCGTCTTTCTGCTTCACATATAAGTCATCCCCGTCATACAGCCTCTTCGGTATTTCATAGTGGGCAGAGGCTCCCGCAGCAATAGCCGTTTCATACGCACTGGCAACGATGCAGCCGACATCTTCATCCTTGCTTCTGATAAATGTAGCAACTTGTCTCGCCAAAGCAATACTCAAATACTTTTTGTTCCGTTCCATGTTTGCTGGTACGGCGAAAATATCAATCAGAGTATTCACCTTGTCTGTCTGGATGTGTGATTCAAAGTAAGCTGCAATTTTTGCTTCATCAACGGGCTTTGGAAAGTGCTTCTTCATGTTAGAGTTGAATGGCTTTTTTCCGCTATACACCAGCTTCAAATAATCATCTGAATACTCCCGTGTGATACTTGTCGACTTGAACAGTGTCTTTAGATATTGTGCTTGTGAGGAACAACCGAACCAAGTCGGCTGTGTCATGCTGCAAAAATCTGAAAAAACCATCACTTCGCCACCTTTGGAAAAGAACCACGAAAAAGGGCCAAAGAACCATGTTGACTCTCCATTAACCACTTTACAACGAGAAATTTGCCCAAGTACCATATAGGCGAAGGTTGGGAAACGCATGAAAAAATGGTTTTTGCAGGTTCACAGGTTCTTTCGGAGTGGTTCAGTAAGCTTTGATATTTTAGTGTATCATAAAAACTCCGAAAAATCAATGATTTCAGACAAGAACGATTATAAACAGACAAAAACCCACTTTCGGAAGTTTTGCCTTAAGTCATCCTGTTCATTCGCTGGCTATGAATGATCCAGAACAGGGTGGCGGTATGTAAAATCACAGCCGAACATCTGGATTGGGATGCTGACTCGTAAAGGAGGGACAAGCAATGACAAAACACGAACGTGATAACTGGATTGTGAACATTGAAAACACCGCTGCTACCGTCAGCACTCGGCTTGGACAGGCAGTCGTAGATTCAGTTTTCGAGCGATATGGCACTCGTGGCATCTGGGATTTGAAATCGAGCGACCTGTCTGAAGTTTTCAGTGAGCTTTATGCCATTGAAGCAGACCTGGAATAACAATGTAGGGATGGGTTCATTCCTGAAAAGGTATCAGCAGCACTACCTATCCTTCAACTGATTGAGATAACCGTCCAGAACCATTTTGAATGCCTCTTCTGGAATCTCAGTTTCATGGTAGAGCCTGATAAGAGGTAAAAACTTTTTCAGCACTTCGTTTAGGTGCTTATATTTCGTTTCATTGCCGCAACTCAAAAATTCATAATTTGTTTCCTCTGCTTCATGATCATCAGTAGCAAAATCGTACACATCATGAAAATCAGGGAAATAGAACGCTGGGTACTCAATGCTTCTTTTCTCCGGCTTGCAGTCTGGGTAGCCATGCTCATTGTAGTACGGTTCATAAACCCACTCCTCAATAGTGACGGATGACGCTTTCATTATTCTCTCGCACATAAGAGTGGTGATGAACGACAGCACAGATCGTGGACTGGTTGCAGTGACTTCCGTAGCCTTATTACCGGTCAGTTCATCGATTGATGTTCCGAAATGCTGGGCAATACGAAATATCTGATTGATGGTAAACTGTTTTTTCTCTCCCGGATTCAGTGCCTTGCTCACATTCGCCTGGGTCATTCCGGCAATATTGGCAAGTTGCTGCTGTGTAATGCCATTTCTCTTAATCAGCTCTCTGATATTCTGTTGGAGCAACTCAAAATTCAGTTCTGGCATAGATATATTCCTTTCTGATATAAACTTTCACTTTTGATATGAAATTATTAGATTTGAATATACCATACCACATTCGCTACAATTTTTATAGTACTTATTGGAAAAAACGAAGAAAAAACTAAATTAGCCCTGTTACTGTCCAAACGGAAGGGGGGAAATGCACATGGAAGCAATCCGCCAGAACGCAAGACAGCAGTGCAGGATTTGTGCTACCCCAAGGGAAGTAAATCTCACTGCCGCTTTTTCTATTATATGGTTTTGTGACTCTGGGCGGATTGTAAAATCTGAAAGAGTGAGCCACATTTTTCAATTTAGAGTTATTTTGTAACGCAAAATCGCAAACTTTTACCCACTTTGTTGGCCTTCTGTTCGCATTTAATAGATTTGTTCGAAATCACAAATTACCATTTCACTCTGTCACTTGGCGCACCATTTGATCACGGTGGCTCACACCCTGTGGCAGTAAACTAAATATTGATACAGCGATCTAATGAGCAAGAGAGCTGCACTTCGGAATGGAGTTATCTCCATCTGAACTGCGGTTAGTACCTTACTGCCTCTTCGCTGTTCATGAGCACCTCCATTCCAACCAGAATGGGGGTTTCTTCATGATAATCAAGTACAAGTTTGCCACCGGCGAGGTTACGGAAGTCGATGTCTCCGATGAGATCGGTGCCGTGATTACCGCCAGCCGTAAAGCCGAACACGCGCTGGAGGAGCGCAACCGCTACCACTGCTATTCTCTTGATGCCATCGACTACGAGGGGCTTGAGTATGGTGAATGCGATGAATATCCCATCGAGGACGACTCCGCGGAACGGACAGAACGCATCAAAGCCGCTTTCAGCCAGCTCACCGGGACTCAGCAACGCCGCCTTCGTTTATATGCGGACGGCAGGACTCTGCGGGAGATCGCCGCGCTGGAGAACACCAAATTCCAATCTGTAGCCGAATCCATCGAAGCCGCCAAGAAAAAGTTTTTGAAAAATTACCGTCCAGCACCCTGACAAAACCCTCTTCCTTTCTGGGTACACCGGAAGGCAGCACAAAACAAATCGCCTTTCGGAAAGGACAACCAAGAATGAAACACAATCTCAAC
>OFFW01000661.1_pt1 | contig 23813 bp, 24 predicted proteins | sample 1521501 | NCBI WGS metagenome assembly OFFW01 (sample SAMEA3504107, study PRJEB24116) | mouse gut metagenome | biome: mouse gut; feature: mouse-associated habitat; material: faeces | place: Denmark | collected 2011
ATACGGAGAGGTTTATGTTTGAGGAGATGCAGAGGGAAAGTGAAGAAATAAAGAGGGAAATCGAACAGATACAGAAGAAAAAGGAACAGATGCAGAAAGAAAAAGAGGATATCCTGCGAGAGACAGAAAAAATGCAGGATACCGTCCACAGAATAGAAAGCAAATACAGCCAATCGCTAAAGAACACCGTAAATATCCTGCGGGACATCGGCCTGTCAGATGCGGAAATTCTGGACAAACTTTGCGCGCAGTACCAGTTAGAGGAAAACCAGGCAAGGAATTATCTGTAAAATAACCCTTAAAACTCAATTTTTTCTTTTGTTTTTCCGACAATTATATTATAATAGAAAAGGCGGCGTCAAAACGCTGGCATAAGCCGCCATAAATGCGATTAAATAAGAAGGAAGCGTCGGGTGGAATGCAAACGTTTCCTATGGAGGAAAACTATGGAGAGAAAAGTAGGAACTATATCAAGGGGAATCCGCTGCCCGATAATACGGGAAGGCGACGATTTGGTAAAAATTGTTACGGACAGTGTACTGGAAGCAGCGGAAAGCGAAAACTTTGAAATCCGTGACAGGGACGTCATTGCGGTGACAGAATCTATCGTTGCAAGGGCGCAGGGAAATTATGCCTCTGTTCAGGCAATTGCCGAGGACGTTAAGGCAAAGCTGGGCGGAGAAACGATTGGCGTGATTTTCCCGATTTTGTCCAGGAACCGTTTTGCAATCTGTCTCAGGGGAATTGCCATGGGCGCCAAAAAAATCGTCCTGATGCTCAGTTATCCCAGCGACGAGGTGGGCAACGAGCTTGTTTCCTTAGACCAGCTTGACGAGGCGGGAATCAATCCCTACAGCGACGTCCTCACACTGGAAAGATACAGAGAACTTTTCGGCGAAAATAAACATCCTTTTACAGGAGTGGATTATGTCGCTTATTATGGAGAATTAATTAAAGAATCCGGCGCTGAGGTGGAAATCATTTTTGCCAACGACTGCCGCAGCATTCTTCCTTATACCAAAAAGGTATTAAACTGCGATATCCACACAAGGGCCCGCACCAAGAGGCTTTTAAAGGCCGCCGGCGCTGAAGTGGTCATGGGCATGGACGATATTCTCACAAGCCCTGTAAACGGAAGCGGCTGTAACGAGCGCTACGGCCTGCTCGGCTCCAACAAATCCACAGAGGATACCATCAAGCTTTTCCCCAGGGAATGTACCGATTTGGTAATGGATATCCAGAAGGAAATCTTAAACAGAACCGGAAAGAACGTAGAGGTTATGGTTTACGGCGACGGCGCTTTCAAGGACCCGGCAGGCAAAATCTGGGAGCTTGCAGACCCCTGCGTATCTCCCGCCAGCACACCCGGCCTTGACGGTACGCCTAACGAAATTAAGCTGAAATACCTTGCGGACAATGATTTTAAAGATTTATCGGGTCAGGCGTTAAAGGATGCCATTTCCGACCGTATCAGGGAAAAGAAAGACAATCTGGTGGGCGATATGACTTCTCAGGGAACCACCCCCAGAAGGCTCACCGACTTAATCGGCTCCCTCTGCGATTTGACCAGCGGTTCCGGCGATAAGGGAACGCCCGTGATTTTAATTCAGGGATACTTTGACAATTATGTCAGCTAACGGTAACTATTATAGGCATGATTTTTACTGTTCTTTTTACACCAGGCAGTGAATGCCATGTATAAAGACCGGGCAGGACGCCTTTAGATTTGAAGGCTCCTGCCCGGTCTGTTACTATTTTCCACAGTTTTGCCGCTCTGCCTGATTCATGTCCTGTCTGCGTGAGGGCTGTTAATTTATGCAAATTCTTTAAATATCTTTTTCGTTTTCACCGCAATCAGAAAAGAAACCGCGCCCGCGAACAAAACCACCGCAAATTCCTTTCCTTCCGCCGCTTCAAACAAGAATCCGTACAACATGCTTCCTAAAGGGTGGGCGCACATGGAAATCGTCAGCATAACAGCTATTACTTTTCCGATTAATGCCTGCGGAGTCCTGGCCTGTACAAAAGACATCGCCTGCACGGAGAAAATCGTGGAAAATATCATTATGGCAAAACAGCAGACCACCATCACCAGATAATTTATCATCCCTGTCTTAAAAAGCAAAAATGAAATTCCCATAGGAAACACACATAAGGACGCCAATATCAGCAGATTGCCGGCTTTCTGAATTACAAGCTTTCCCGCTAAAACGCCCACGCATATGCCGCCGGCCAGTCCGCCGGCTGCCAGCGTGCCCTCTGCAAAGCCGTAAAGCTGGTTTGGATTAAAGGCTCCTAAGTCCATCACTTCCGTTATCAGATACGGCATCCCCACATTTATCATTGCGGATAAAAAAAGATTGATTCCGCAAACCGCTAACAATCCCCGGCATACAGCGGGTTCCTCTTTTATGATAAAGCGAAAGCTTTCCCTGAAATCTCCTTTTACCGTCTTCCATATACCGCCGCCGGAAGGCTGTTTTTGAAAAGGCATGCGGATAAAGATTTCCATCACCGCCGATACGAAAAAGCATATGATGCAGACCCACAGCACCGGTTCGAGCCCGTAAGCGCTGTACAAAACTCCCCCAAGAGCAGGACCTGTCAGCGCGGAGAGTGAGTTGATAACATTGACAACGGAATTTGCCGCCACGTAATTTTCCTGATTCACCAGCGACGGGATACTTGCCTGCACGGAGGGCTGATAGGCCCCGGCAATTCCATATAGAAGCATCAGTGTCACCGTCAGCAGCACCACCACGTTTGCGTCATTCTTAAGCAGTGAGAATAAAAGAATTACCGCCGCTGTAAAAAAGTCCAGCGCCACCATGATATTGCGCTTGTTGATTCTGTCCGCGATAATGCCTCCCACGGGCGAGACAAGAACCGAGGGGATAAAAGCGCAGGCTGTGACTGTCCCGAAAAGCGCTGCCGAACCTGTCAGATTCATAAGGTACAGCGGCAGTGCAAACCGGATAGTGGCATTGCCGAACAGCGAAATAATCTGGCCAATCACCACCAGCGTAAAGTCCCTTGTAAAAAGCTTTTTATTCATAATTTTCCCTCCTTTTCATACCAAACAGCGGTATGTATTCCTGTAAATTTTTTGCAGCTTTATTCCTTTTCCTCCAAAGCCCTTTTACTAAGAGAAAAGCTCTGTCCCCGAAAAGGAACCGCTACATAAAAATCCTGTTACAGGCACACTTGCTTAAAGCAGCTTTTGCCGCTATTTATTTTTGTTATAAATCACTGTCAATTCAAACATTCTCTTTACTATTTCCTCGTCCACAATGTCCAACCCCAATCCCCGCATCATCTGGCAAAACGCCATGGTTTTCCGGTATGATTTCTCTGGAGAATCGTCAAATGTCATTGGATTCAGCCAGATATTTGCCAACAGCATAATAAGCTCCGCCAGTTCCTCCGGGTAATCGGTCTTAATAGAGCCGTCGGCAACTCCCTGTAAAAAGACCGGCAGCATGTAATCCGGCGTCACCACGTCCACAGTATCATGCAGCATACTGAAAACCAGTCCCGGACTATTGCGGATATTAGGCGCAACCTGAAAGATTTTATTCTGCTCGGGCCTTAAAAGGGAATTTCTGAACATCATTGCGAGCTTTTCTTTCCCGTTAAGGTCCGTCCTGTCACGAATCACGGCGAGCAGCCTGTTGGATTCCTCCGTCATTCTGTTTGTCACGGCCTCCAGAATATCTTCCTTTGATTTAAAATGATGATAAATCGCTCCCTTGCTGAGCCCTCCCAGATTGTCAATAATATCCTGAATGGATGTATGCTCGTATCCCTTTTCCATAAAGAGCCGAAAAGAGACGTCCAATATTAAATTAACAGTTTCCTCCGGATGCTTGTTCCTTGCCATGGCGTTCTCTCTTTCTGATATATTATCAGTACATTTGCATACCGGTGGTATGTTTAACTTTAACATACTACCGGTATGTATGTCAAGTCTGTCTTTTCTGCTTTTCCCGCTGTTTTTTCCCGCGCTTCCCGCTTTTCTCTCTGTTTTGCCAGCCGCCCAATCCCGTCCGATGCATATAGTAGTATACTTTCCGCTTCTTTATTCCTGAAAGTACTTCAGATATACTTCCATGGAGCGGTTCATCTCATTGGAAAAATCCGATTCATATTTTCTCTTCCAGAATGCCTCCATCCACTTGTCGTATTCCTGCTGCCCGGTCTTTCCCGAAAACATCTCCCGGATTTGCCGGCCACTCTTATCCTGATAGGAATTTTCACAGACAATATCGGAAACCGCAAAACGCTCCGGCTTTTTCCTCTCCTTCTGCTGCTGCACAGGATACCCGAACACCAGCATACAGGCGGGATACACGTACTCCGGCAGCCCCAAAAGCGTCTTCATTTCCTCTGCGTTTTCCATCACATCGCCAATGTAACACGAACCAATCCCCAGGCTTTCCGCCGCCGTCACGGCGTTTTGCGCCGCAATCACCGCATCCTCCACGGCTAAAAGCAAGTCGCCCGTCCCCGGCTTTCTCGGAGACAGCCCCGCTTCCTCATAAAAGGAAAGCCACTTCCGGCAGTCTGCACAAAATACCAGCACCATTTTTGCTTTTGCGATAAAAGACTGATGGTCGCACAAGTCCGCCAGCTTCTCCTTTTTGTCAGGGTCGGTAATATCGAGAATCGTATAAAGAAGCTGACAGCCTGCGGAGGGCGCCTGCAGTGCCGCGCCTAAAATACTTTCTTTATCTTCTTTTGAAATTTCCTCCTCCGTAAATACACGGACAGATTTTCTTGCATATAAAGCCTTTATTATTTCATTCATTCTGTCAGTCCTCCCATAATATACAATATTTATTTTAAAGTTGGTTTTCATATACGTCAAGCGTATTTGAAGTCTTAGCGCAATTCTCCGCACTCCCTGATTTTGTGATATATTTCCAGTCCACTTTTTCTTCCAAATAAATGTAAGCTGTTCAGGTAAACAACCTTTGAAGTTTTCCCGCCATCTTCCAGCAGATTCTGAATTTCTCCGATTCTGCCCTCATATTCCGTGCCTTCAAACAATCTGCGCAGAACCTCCTTTGTGCGCGTCTTCTCCTTATAGGCGGAATAGTACTCGCCGATTGAAAGATTCTCCCGCAGACGCCGCAGCGCAGCCGTGCGTTCATTGTTCTCGTTCCCGCTCACAATCCCGTCCTCCACACAGGAGGCCAGCAGAATTTTTCTTTTATGGGCGGCTCTTTTTTCCCAATAATCCCGAACGGCCCCGAAACCGCCGTCGTTGCTGACAATAACGCCAATACCGTCATACCCGCCGCCAATCAGCTCTCCCAGGCGGGAAGCAATATAAAAGTCAAGGGCATTCTTTCCGGCTTTGTATAGCTTGCATATCTCAAAAGCGCAGCCGGAGGCGGTTACCTGCTCCAGAATCCGCTGTTCCATATGTCTTCTGGCCTCGCTGTAAAAAACTATCACATAGTCCCGGGCATCCAGGTAACCGCAGCCCTTCATCCCGGCATTACCGACGTTCTCATAATCAATCAGAAACAGCATAAAAACTCCCCTTTGTGTAACAGCCCGTAAGCGGAGATGCCAAATCTCCGCGCCTGCTGCCTGCAAAAAAATATCCTCTTACCATGCCTTTGTGGCTCTGATAAGAGGATAATATATTTTCATTCTGTTTTCATTGGACAGTTAATCCAACTCTTTGCGGCCAAAATTTTTTACTCTTCCGGCAGTATTTCTTTCTGTTTTTTTCTGCTAAGCCCCCCAAACACCAGCCGGTAGGATTTGTCCAGCAAATCCTTTAACAGGTCGTCCGGCACTTCCCCGTCCGGTTTGATGGAATTCCAGTGTACCTTGTTCATGTAATATCCCGGAAGGATATCCTCGTACTGCGTCCTTAAAAAGTCGCCCTCCGCCGGTTCCAGTTTCAACGTTATGTAGTAGGGCTCGTTATCCTCCCCAAGACAGACCGCGGCAAACATCTTTTCCCCGATTTGATAGCGAATCCAGTTCCATTCCTTCTTAAGGTCTTTGGTCACGCCCGGTTTGTTCAGCAGATATTCGTCAATCCATGTGTATCTCATACATTTTCCTCCGTAAATATGTATGATTATATCACAGTGAACACGACAACTGTATGTCATGTTCAGACACACCAGTCAAAATATAATTCTACCCTCACAGCTCTCCATAAAGGCATTTCGAAACTTTCTGAAAATCCATGTCCCGCTTATGAATCACTGCCCGGTCACGGCCGTTACCGTAATCATAAAACCCCTTTCCGGACTTCACACCAAAATCTCCCTTCCGGTACAAATTCGCAAGCATCCTGTGAACCTCCTTTGCATCGCTTAAATCCCGGAAAAGGTAATCCGCAATGTGATAGAAGGTATCCAATCCGCCCAAATCTGCAATCTCAAAAGGCCCAAGACAGGCATAACGAAGACCAAGACCATATTTAAATACATTGTCAATATCTTCCCTTGACGCCACGCCCTCCTCCGCCAGAGCCATAGCTTCCCTCAATATGGCAAACTGAAACCGGTTAATCAAAAAGCCGGGCACTTCCTTTTGAAGGCGCACCGGATAGCGGCGGATATCCCGGGCTACATCAAAGACAATATCCGCCGTTTCCTGTCTGGTCCTTTGTCCTTTGATTACTTCAATGAGGGGGCAGATATGCGGCGGATTAAGCCAGTGCATTCCGCAGAAGCGTTCCGGCAGATGTACCGCTTTTGCAATTTCCGTCAGGGATAAACCGGAAGTATTACTGGTCAGCACCGCCCTCTCCGGAACCAGACGGGAAATCTCCTCGAAAAACCTGTGCTTGATTTCCATTTTTTCAACAATGGCTTCTATTACAAAATCTGCTTGTCCAAAGCATTCCTTATCACTGGAAAAAACTATATTTTCCCGGACTTTGCCTCCCTTTCCCTCTGCCAGCGCTTCTTTTGCCATGCCCGTCCCCTGTTCATTATCCGCAAAAATCAACTCTCTGCTTTTATCAAGGGCTTCCCTGCTGATATCATAAAGCGTTACCCTATATTGAAAAGACGCAAAAAGCCGGGCGATAGACGCGCCCATAATTCCGGCTCCGGCAATCACTACATTTTGAATCTTATGTACCATAAACTAATCCTCCTTCGGCAGTTTTACCAAAGCTGTCCCGTCAACGACAACCACTCCGTCCTGATTGGTCACAACAGTGGTAAGCCTGGCCCTGCCCTTTTCCAGCAATTCTGCAATCGTCACCCTGGCGGTAATAGTATCTCCGAAAAAAACGGGTCTTAAAAATTTTGCATCCTGCTCCATATAAATGGTCCCCGGCCCCGGCATACTGCCTGCAATCACTGTGGATAGGAAGGACGCCGTCAGCATCCCGTGCACAATTCTTTTTCCAAAATACATTCTCCCGGCTTTTTCCTCATTGGTATGCAAAGGATTGAAATCTCCGGTTATTCCGGCAAAAGCATAAACGTCGCATTCCGCAATTGTCTTTGAAAATTCCGCACTCTGGCCAATCTCATATTTCATTTAAACATCACGCCTTTCTATTCTCATATAATCTGACTGCCAGCACAGGCAATTAAAAATTGACATTATCTTTTCCTTTCAGATGGAGCAGCCCTCTGGCTTCCTCGCTGTCTGCCGTCTCAAAATCCAAATCTTCCAGTATTTTTTTAATTTTAAATACCTGCTGCGCGTTACTCTTTGCAAGAGTACCTGCCGGGTCAATATACAGCCCGTCCTCCATCCCTACCCGGACATTTCCTCCGTTTAATGCGCACAAGGTTTCCAGTTTGAACATTTTCCTTCCCACACCCACCGTGGAATATTTAATATCATTTCCTAAAATTTTCCTTGCCTGGTCAAACATAAACATTAAAGTCTCATTGTTAGCCGGCATACCTCCCTGTACTCCCGGCACAAACTGTATATAAATCGGCTGTGTAATCACTCCCTGATTCTTCAATATTTTTAAATTGTTAAGCTGCCCGTAATCAAATATTTCATATTCCGGAAGCGTCCCATATTCATTCATTGTGCGGATACAGTATTCCATATCCCGGAAGGAATTGCGGAAAACATTATCCCAGGTTCTCTCCACATATTCCTGTTCCCATTCGTAAACGGGATGCTCCACGTTTGTCAGTAGCTTATTATAATTGAAATTCATAGAGCCGCCGTTTGCGGAAGCCATCTCCGGCTGGAATTTGCTGATTACGGAAAATCTCTCCTCCACGCTCATCCCATTGGCCCCTCCGGTAGTAATGCCGATTACAGCGTCGCATTCCTGCCTGATGGACGAGAGTATATAATGAAAAATTCCATGGTCCGTAGTTGGCTTTCCATTCTCTCCTCTCGCGTGAATATGTACGACAGCAGCCCCGGCCCTGTGCGCCTCTATGGCGCTCTCAATAATTTCATCGGGATTCTTAGGCAGATACGGAGACATGCTGGGCACATGTGTCGCTCCGGTAATGGCTGCGCTTATAATAACTTTCTGGTCTTTTATATACAAATCCTGTTCCCCCCATTAAAAGTTCCGCTTCGCACCTGTCAGCACACTTGTTATAAATGGATTTCCGGCTGCTCTGCATCCGTATATCCATTTGTGCGCTGTCCGGTACTTCGCTGTTTTTGAAATTCCGCTGCAAGCGCATAACCTGCAGCGTGTCCGCTGCCCGCTTTCTGTCCACGGGAATATCCACTTCCACACTTACCGCACCGGTATACCCGTTTTTGTACAGGCGGCGGATTCTTTGCCGATGCACTGTTTTCTTTTCAAGGCGGAAAAAAGAACGCATATCAGGTGCCCCGTCATCATCCGAAATATGCGCATGGGCAATATAAGGCATCCATTTCCTCAAATCCAAGTCTCCCTCTCCCATATGCTCCATATTATAAAAATCAATAACGGCTTTGATGTTTTCACAGTCCAGCTCTTCCACAAGCCGGACTGCCTCCCACACATAATTGATAAAATTGCTGTAGCATACGGCAAGAGGCTCTACACAGACGGTTATGCCATAATGTCCGAACTCCTCCGCCGTGGCTTTCAGAAAATCTTTCATCTGCCTTATTGCCAGGGTCCTGTCATACCCCTCCAAAAGAGAGCGGGAACGTGGGGAACCGATACCCACGAACCGTACGCCGAGTTTTCCCGCACGCTTCGCGCAGGCGGCAGCATACGCTTTAACCTGCTGCAAGTCAAACCCGTCTCCCGTCATTTTAATCTCCGGCGGGCAATAGGCGTTAAGCGCATATACTTTCAGCGGATAACTCTCCATCTGCTTCTGGAGTACGGCAAATTCCTGTTCTGAAAGGGAAACCAGATATTTTCCCATAAATTCAACATAATCAAAACCGCACAGAAATGCGTTTTCCATGTCCTCCATCCGCAGCAGAGTACATCCGCAGAGGTTCTCATCTTTCATGTTTTTCTTTTACCTTTCCATACATTCTTCCTCCGGCAATAGCGGCGCTTTACCGCATATCAAAAGCTGCCACAAAATCATGGCAGCTTTCGCTTACGGCTTAAACCTTATTCACCGAGTATTGATTTTGCCTGCTCGTAGAATTGCTTCGCGCCTTCCTGAGGCGTCATCTGCCCAAACTGCACTGCATTTGCCGCATCTTCAAATGCTGCCTGTACCTCTGTAGCTCCTACAGGGGCATAACTTGCCTCGTAAGCTACCGGCATGGTCGCAACGACGTAATCAATTACCTTGGCCTGATTTTCATCCACTAATCCTTTCACATAATCCGCCATATCCGAATTCGCCGGTACGCCCTGGTCTGTCTGGAAGATTTCCATGGCCGACTCGCTGTTCACCCAGAAATTCATCAGTTTTGCAGCCGCTTCTTTCTTCTCGTCGGAACTTGAACTGTTGATGGAAAAATGCGCTCCCTCTGCATACTCGCCTCTGCCGCCGCTATTTCCTATAGGATTTCTGGCTAAGGTAAGCTGGAAATCAGGCATCTGTTCCTGGAACTGATAAAGCTGGTTTGCCGGTGTGCAGGCATATCCTATAGCCCCCTGCGTAAACAACTTCTGCTCAAGAGCTGCGGCAGCATCCTCTGTTGACGACGCCGCGTCGGGAATCAGTCCCTTATCTCTCATCTCCGCCCAGTAGGCAAGCCATTCTTCGGCAACACTCTGTTCAAATCCCAGCTTTCCTTCGCTTGTATAAAGGTCGCCGCCCGACTGCCTTGCCATATATCGGAACATGGTAAACGTCGGTGACATATCGCTTACAATGTAAGCGGTTTCGCCTGCTGCATCCGCCGCTGCTTTCAGTTGCTCGCCCATTTTCATCAAATCATCCCATGAATAATCGGTGGTATAGGTGGGCACCTCCACACCGTATTTTTCAAGCAATGTCTGGTTTACAATCATATTTGTAAAAGTAACGCCCATAGGAATCAGGCACATAGTACCATCATATTTACATCCGTCTAAAATACCCTCTTCCATTTTGCCTGTGTCCAAAATTCCCGAGTCGATATAGGGCTGTAAATCCGCCAGAACGCCGCGCCCTGCATAATCAGCCACATACTGTACATGCATACTGATAAAATCGGGTGCGTTTCCGCCGGCAACCTGAGTGGCAAGTTTATCCCAGTAGTCATTCCAGCTTCCGGATTCCCTGACCACTTTGATATCCGGATTCTCCGCCTCAAACCTGTCAATAATTTCGTTGTATTTCTCGTTTCGGGTGGTATCTCCCCACCAGCTTGCGCGGATTTCAATGACGTTTCCTGTAGAACCGGCATCCTGCGCCGGCGCTTTGTCTGACTCGTCTGTCGTCTGCTGTGTGTCTGCTGTCTGGGATGTATCATTCTCCGAAGATACGCTGCCGGAACCAGAGCCGCTTCCGCATCCTGCAAGAACACTTGCCAGCAGTGTGCCTGCAAGAAGTATACTTATCAGTTTTTTCTTCATACTCTACTCCTGTCCGTGTGCTTTCACACACCTGTAAGTCCGGGGAAGCAAAAGCTTCTCTTCCTGCTTCCCCTCATTTCCTGTAATAATCCGTAAACGATTACCTCACCCTGTAAAAATTATTCCCTGATTATTATTTCCCTTTGTATACCTTCTGATTATTAAGTACGGAATCATTCAATTCCCAGCCAAGCTCCTCAAAATGCTCACGACGTTTTTCCTTGTCGGCAAACAACTCTCTGTGCGCATATTTTGCAACATCCTTTGCAATACTCCGTGGAACTACTATCACACCGTCTCCGTCAGCAACAATCACATCACCCGGAAAAACCGTAACGCCGCCAATGGCAACCGGAACATCTTTTGCGTCAAACTGACATCTTGTCTGGTCCATCTTCTGAGATACAAAATAACTCCACACGGGAATCTTCTGCATAATCACCTCGTCCGTATCCCTGATTCCCCCGCCGTTTGAGACAAAGCCTTTTACTCCGGCAATCTTTGCGCCAAGGGCATTTTCGGAGCCCATCAGGCCCACGTCAATTCCGGACATATCAAGGGCAATAAAGTCGCCTTCCTCCAGCTCATCCATCCAGGGATAAATACAGATGTTTCCATAATACCAGTTAGACCACTGCGTATATTCATCCCCCGTTACTTTCGGGTCAGGACCCACATAAGGCAGATACCTTGCCGTCTTTGCAATTCCTACAGCTTTTGTGCGATACAAGGGGCGGATTTTGTAATCCATGGTTCCATAATGATGATACCCCATCCAGTCCATACCGTCTCTTACATCTGCAACCCGCAGCGGCTCAAATAATTCCAGTAATTCCAAATCTTCTTTGTTTTTTCTCATTTCTTACCTCCCGTTCTTTGTCGGTCACACAGGCATATCTATGCCTGTTCATGTACAATTTGCGATGAGCTGCAGCCTCACCATTTCTTATAGTTAGTATTATTAAATAAATTTATCCATTCTTCTACTTATTTATTGTCTAATATGTTTCATTTTTTGACCAGGTAAACGTTTTCTTAAAAACAGTGTTTTCTTATTGACAATATCCTGACAAAATATATATATTAATATCAGTAATAAAAATAACGTTAGATAACTGGTGAAATTATGAAAACAAGCGGAAAAATAACTATCAGGGATATTGCCGTTTACTGCAATGTTTCTGTCGCAACTGTCTCCCGGGTGCTGAATGAAAATTATTATGTCACGCCGGAGACCAAGCAGCGGGTTCAAAAGGCAATACAGCATTTCAATTATTCTCCCAACAATATTGCCCGAAGCCTGAAACTGAACAGAACCGGCATCATTGGCTACATCACCTCGGATATATCAAACCACTACCATATCACCGTCGCCAAGGCTATTGAGGATGTCATCCGCCCCAACAACTACAATTTAATTGTCTGCAGCAGTAATAACAGCAAAGAAGCGGAAGAAAAATACTTAAAATCTCTGGCCGGCATGCACGCGGATGCTCTGGTTCTCAACAGTTGGGGAAAAAACGATGCACTGATTCTGGAGCTGAACCGGACAATCCCTATGGTTTTGGTTAACAGACGGCTGAGTACTCCCGGCTTTCATGGCGACCTGGCAGACTGCAACAACGTTCTCGGCATGTACCTTCTCACCAAAGAACTTATGAAATGCGGTCATAAACGAATTCTCCTGATTGAAGGTCCTTCTCATTTAAGTAATGTTCAGGAGCGTTTTGACGGGTTTCAGAAAGCAATGAAGGAAAACGGCATTGACGTTGCAGAAAATTACCCTTACCGTCTGGAAGGGGATTTTTCCATTGAATCCGGTTTTCAGGCAGTGAACTTCTGGCTGAGCCTCCCGGAAGAAAGCCGTCCCACTGCCATATTAGGAACCAACAATCTGACCACCTTAGGCGCAATGAAGGGGATTATCTACCATCAGTTAAATGTACCCGGACAGCTTTCCATTGCCGGATTCAACTCCATCGAACATTTGGAAATGATGCAGTTTCACCCCACCGTCGCTGCTTTTGACCCTTATAAAATCGGACATGCCGCCGGAATGGCTGTGTTAGAGCGTATACAGGATAACAGCCTTGAAAACAGAGAATATATTTTTGCCCCGGAAATCTGTCCCGGGAACGCAATCCGCAGTCTTTAATACGGAAAATGTTGTTGAAAAGCTTTCTCTGATTTGATATACTTTTCAAGTAAACGTTTACCTCATTTTTAAAAAGAATAAAATTCTAATTAAAAAGGAGGAAACAACATGAAATCTTTTACAACCGACAGTTACGGACGTACCATCATCATCCACCTTGGCAAAGGAGAAAAAATCCTGGAAAGCCTGACGGCAGAACTGAAACGCCTTGACGTCAGGTACGGAATGCTGGTATCCGCCATCGGCTCTCTGCGCAAAGCCTGTTTACATGTAATCACCAATACGGAGGATATTTCTGTAAACAAATACATCACTATCGAAAAGCCCATTGAGCTTGGCGCTGCGCAGGGACTAATCATTGACGGTGAACCTCATTTTCATATAAACATCTCTGAGCCGGACGGCGTATATGCCGGTCACTTAGAGGAGGGATGTGAGGTTCAGTATCTTGCAGAATTTGCCATTGTGGAATTAAAAGACCTTGCTATCACCCGCAAGGCGGATGCTTTTGGTATTTCCTATATTGACGGAAAAGATTCCTAAACACCTGAAAAAGAACTGCCGCCTTATCGATTATACCCATAAGGCGGCAGCTCTCTTTTCCTTAATTATCATTTTTATTACATGTTCCCAGCCACTCCCATATACTCACCGGTTCTCCGCCTGCCAAAACGGCGCTGCCGTCGAGCTCGGTATGGCATTCATCGTTAAAAACATGAACCCAGACCGCGTGATTAAACATTCTGACCGGCCGGCCAAAAGCATCCCTGTATCGTCCCGACAAATCCTGCATGTACAGATAATAGGTAAAGTGAACATTCTGCGCACCGGCCGCCTTTAAGCGGTGATAGGTGGGAAGCGAGGTTTCACGCGGCGGTACAAGTTCGTCTGGCTTCGCATGGGCGAACCAGACCGGTATATGCCTGATGCTCTCCAGCATTTCATCCGTTATATTATGACTGTAAAATACTTCGCACACCAAAATGGCCGCCGCAAAAAAATCAGGATAATCAAACAGAAGGCGCATGGTCATAAAGCCGCCGTTAGACAGCCCTCCGACATAAATCCTGTTTCTGTCCACCAGTCCCTCCCGCTGACGGATAAAATTGTCAATGCACTCCTTTACCGGTTCTACATAAATGCTCCGGTTGGATTTTCCAAGCTTTTCCACACCGTCGTCCATCCAGACAGTGGGGCACTGAGGCACCAAAACCCACGCCTTTCCGCCAAAATATTTCTGAAAGGCAGGAGAGGAAATATTACAGGTCTTGTTGCTTCCATACGCAATTTTCGGGTCAGAACCTCCTTCGCCGGCGCCGTGCAGCCAGATAATCAGAGGTATTGCTTCTTTTACTTCCTCAGGTTCAAAATAACCGAATTTAAGCGCCTTTTCTTCCGCAGGCTCCTCCTGTTTCCATCCCTTAAGCTGCGGACAGATTTCTCCCACACATTCGTCAAAAACAAAACCGGATTTCCCGGGCTGTCCGCCCAAAGTATGTAAAAGCGTAACTCTATATGCATTATCAATAAAACGGCTCTGCAAAACATCGCCCTCTATCCGTTTGCCAAGGGCTTCCTCCGCCAGTTCAATGGCAGCCAAATTAGATGCCGCCTTTTTATTTCCGGCAGCGTCGCAGGGATAGGCAGCCAAAGCTTTCTGATAACCCTTGCAGATGCTCTCTTCTCCGGTTTCAAAGCTTTTGGACACAATCACTTCTCCGGTTACGATGTCCCGCCGTTCCACATAAATATTAAATGACTGTTCCGAGATTTCTGCACACTGCACCTCACAGGGCATATGCAAAATCAGCTTTGATACATATGGCCCCATATCTTCAATTGATGTGATAATCTGATACCTTTCCATTGTAAGTCCCCCCTTCGTAATTGCTGTGCATGATATGCCTCCTATTTTATCATACCCGGGGGCCTCTTACCAGTATCACCGGAACACAAACACGTTTACCCTTTAATACTTCCCGCCGTAATTCCCTCCACAAGATAATTCTGGAAAATAACAAACATCAGGAACAGGGGAACCAGCGACAAAATCGACATGGCAAACAGCCCTCCCCAGGAGCTGTGCCCCATGGAATCCACAAACTGCCGCAGGGCAATCGATACCGTATATCTGTGCACATTATTGATGTAAATCATCTGGCTGAAAAAGTCATTCCATGTCCAGAGAAAAGTAAAAATAGAAGTCGTCACAATCGCAGGAACGGAGAGCGGAATCACAATCCGTATAAACATATGAAAAGGCCCGCAGCCATCCACAATTGCCGCCTCGTCAATTTCTCTTGGCAGTCCCCGCATAAACTGTGTCATAAGAAAAATGAAAAAACCGTCCGTTGCCAGAAATTTCGGCACAATCAGCGGAAGATAGGTGTTTACCCACCCAAAGCTGTTATACATAATATACTGCGGAATCAGCTTCACATGCATCGGAAGCATCAAAGTCCCCATCATAATCATAAACCAGAAATTTTTCAAAGGAAATTTCAGCTTTGCAAAAGCATAGGCCGCAAGGGAGCAGGAAACAATATTTCCAATCACACAGCAAAATACCAGCAAAAAAGAGTTAAAAAAGAACTTCCCGTAGGTTACTCCAGACAGCCCCTTAAAGCCGCTGATATAATTTTCAATAGTCCATGTCCGTGGCAGTAACGAAACCCCTTTAAAAATCTCCACATTTGGCTTGAAGGAAGAAAAAAGCATCCAAATCAACGGATAAAGCATACACACGCCAAAGGCAATTAGAAAAAGATGATACATTGCTTCAAATAGTTTTCTATGTCTGTACCTCATACTGTACCTCCCTGTTTTTATCACTCATAAAACACCCATTTTTTTGCACTTAAGAATAAAAGTCCGGTAAATGCGGCAATAAGTAAAAGCAGAATCCACGCCATGGCCGCCGCATACCCCATCTGAAAGTTTCCAAACGCCTTAATGTAAAGATACAGGGAATAAAACAGTGTGGAATTAACCGGCGCCCCTGTACCGTTACTGATAATATAAGCAGGTGTAAAGCTCTGAAATGCATTTATGAACGCCATCACCACATTAAAAAATACCATCGGCGTCAGCAAAGGAAGGGTAATACTGAAGAACTGCCGTATTTTACCCGCCCCGTCAATGCGGGAAGCCTCATAATAATCCTCCGGAATCTGTTTTAGAGACGCCAGAAAAATAACCATAGAAGAACCAAACTGCCAGACGGCCAGAACAATCAGCGTATTTAACGCCGTCTCCGGCGTTGCTATCCAGTTAATACCTTCAATCCCGAAAACTGCCAATATCTGATTAAACAGACCTTCCTTGTTAAAAAGCTGTTTCCATAAAATGGAAACAGCTACGCTTCCGCCAAAAAGAGAAGGAAGATAATAAACCGCCCGATACACCTTAATTCCCCGTCTGTTCTTTTTCAGCATAAGAGCAATCAGCAGCGCGAATACCAATTGCAGCGGAACACCTACAAACACATACTTAATTGTGACCTCCAGACTTGTCCGAAATTTGGGGTCGGCAAACAGCTTTGCATAATTCTGCAGCCCCGCAAACTGCGGGGGTGTTAACATATCATAGTTGCACAGGGAATAGAATAAAGAAGCTGCCATAGGGAACGCCGTCAGCCCGAAAAAGCCAATAAGCCAGGGCAGGAGAAAAATGTAACCCGTAAAATCTTTCGCCCGCAGCCTTTTTTTCTGTCTTTTTTTCATAAGTACGCATACCTCCTTTAAGAAAACGTTTACTTGAACTTTATACCTTCACTTATATATAAGTATTGTATATTTTTTATTCTTTTTCTTCTCATATTTTGTCTAATATGTTACTTTTTTGGTCATATATCCTTTTTCTGTATTCCGTGGGGCTCACCTCGCAGAAGCTTTTGAACACCCGGTTAAAGGACTGAATACTGGAAAATCCTGTAATATAGGCAATTTCCGTGACCGGAGCGTCCGATAGCCGCAGCATCTGCTTTGCCTTCTCAATCCGCTCATTATTCAAATATTCCAGAAAATTCATGTTGGTTTTCTTTTTGATATATTTGGAGCAGTAGCTTTCCGAAAATCCCAAGTGTACTGCAACGTCCGACAATGTAATTTTATCCTGCAGATGCTCCCTGATATATTCAATCATCTTATCCATGCACTCGGAATCATTATTTCTTCTCACCGAAGCCCTTTCCGAAATCAAAAACTGGTTTTGGTAAAGATAAATTAAAAGCTCCAGAGATTTCCCTATCAGAATGCTCTCCACAAAAACTTCCTCTTCTATTTCAAAAACGGTCTGGATTTCCTCAATTAAGCCGGAAATCCGCGGATTCTCCCTGATGTGTAAGACATCCGAAAGAAATACTGTGTATACATGCTTCACTTCAACGCTGAAACATTTAAGAAATTCCTCCGTCAGCCTGACAACACAGATTTTATTAAACTCGCTGGGCTCGACATAGTAGTGCACCGCTCCCGGACTGATAAAAAACGTCTCCCCGGAAATCACCTCATAATTAACGCCGTCCACATTGACATATGTTGTTCCCGCCATCACATACAATATTTCATATTCATTGTGCCAGTGCTTTTTCGCAAGATAATCATTGCGCACTGCAACACTCCAGTTTTTCCCCATCTTTTCATATCTAACTTTATGATTCATGCCTTCCTCTGTTTTATTTCACATTCTCTGTTAAAACTATGTCCAAAAATGAGTAGCTTATTCTCTTTCATCTGACGTAAACTTAAAGAAGGAAACGCTTCAAGTAAACGTTTACCAAAATAAATATAACACATGAAAGAAAGGTTGCGCAAGCATTATGATGACAGGCGAACAATACATCGAAAGCATTCACAGCATGAAAATGCGTATATTTTGTATGGGCGAAGAGCTTGAAACCGCTGTCGGACATCCGATTCTTCAGCCTTCCCTTAATTCTGTTAAAATGACCTACGAGCTGGCCGAAGACCCCAAATACCATGAGCTGGCCACCGCCGTCTCCCATTTAACCGGCCATAAAATCAACCGTTTTACCCATATTCACGAAAGTTGCGACGACCTGGTTAAAAAAGTAAAACTCCAGCGGGTTTTAGGCCAGAAAACCGCGTCCTGCTTTCAGCGCTGTGTAGGATTGGACGCCATAAACGCAGTTTACAGCACGACCTACGATATTGATAAAAAATACGGGACGGAATATTTTGAACGTTTTAAGAAATTTCTGATTTACTGTCAGGAAAAGGACCTCACCGTGGACGGAGCTATGACAGACCCGAAAGGTAACAGGAAGCTTCCCCCTCATCTGCAGGATGACCCTGACCTGTACCTTCGCATAGTGGAAAGACGTCCTGACGGCGTAATCGTCCGGGGCGCCAAAGCGCATCAAACCGGAATCTGCAATTCTCACGAGGTTCTGGTTATGCCCACTATCGCCTTAAGTGATGAGGACAAAGACTATGCCGTCTCATTTGCCGTTCCTACAGACAGCGAAGGAATTGTTATGATTATCGGCCGTCAAAGCTGCGATACCAGAAAGCTGGAGGGTTCCTGTCAGGATACGGGCAACTGCAAATTTGGCGGCGTGGAAGCGCTCACTGTTTTTAATGACGTCTTTGTTCCCAATGAAAGAATTTTTATGAACGGAGAGGCCAGATACGCCGGTCTTTTGGTGGAACGCTTTGCCGGATATCACCGCCAGAGTTATGGCGGATGCAAAGTAGGCGTGGGGGATGTCCTGATTGGCGCAGCAGCCCTTGCGGCAGAATCAAACGGCGTGGAAAGCACTTCCCATATAAAAGACAAATTAATTGAAATGACACACTTAAATGAAACCATGTACGCCTGCGGCATTGCCTGCTCCTGCCAGGGACACCCCACGCCAAGCGGAAACTATGACATTGACACACTGCTCGCCAATGTCTGCAAACAGAACGTAACCCGTATACCCTACGAAATCGCAAGGCTTTCTCAGGACATCGCCGGCGGACTGATGGTGACGGCTCCATCCGAAAAGGATTGTGCCAATCCCACAGCCGGACCATTGATTGAAAAATATCTTTCCGCCGCTTCCTCCTTTACCACAAAAGAGAGAATCAAAATCCTGCGTCTGATTGAAAATCTCACGATGGGAACCGCAGCCGTAGGATATCTGACCGAATCCATGCATGGAGCCGGCAGCCCTCAGGCCCAGCGGATAATGATTGCCAGACAGGGGAAACTGGAACATAAAAAACTGCTTGCGAAAGAAATCCTGGGAATTGAATGAGATTATTTCTCATTCAATTCCCTGTCCTCTCCGCCCCGCCGTCATACCTCCGCGTCATCGCCATACACAATCCCCCCGCCAGTACCATCAATAACCCCGATGCCCAAAACCAGCATTCAACACCGGCCGCTTCGCTGACCGGCCCGGCAATCAGCAGCCCGAAAGGCGTCGCCAGCGTCATGGCTGTCGTCAGCATGGAAAAAACCTTTCCCATCATTTCCGGCGCCACCGTTTCCTGTATATACGCCATCAGCGGAACATTGAAGAACGTTCCCGACGCTCCCATGAAAAAGCAGCAGACCACAAAACCCCAGAATCCGCCGGCCGGAAGAATGCCGCCGGCCGCCGCTGCCGCTCCCAGCACGATTATGGACAGGGAAATCATTAAAAACCTCTTCCTGGAGCCTCCCCACACACCGATTAAAAAGGACGAGACAAGAAGCCCGCCGGAAAAAACAAATTCAACAACGGCATTATGCCACGCGCCGCCGGCGTAATGTATCCGAACCAGCAACGGAAACAGAGAGCCAAGGGGCATGTACAGAATGCTGGCAAAAATAATCGGGAAAAACGCGGCTCGAAGCGGTTTGTTACACCACATTGCGGCAAGACCTTTTTTCACGTCTTCCAGTATATGGACTTTCCCGGCGCTTTGGGGAATATCCGGTATGGCAACCGTCAAAAGGCACCCGATAGCAAAAACCGCTCCTATGATATCAACCAGCATAATGGCTGCAATCGGCAAAACCGCCATGAGGCCCGCGCCCAGGGCCGGTCCCAGCATCGTGGAAACGGAGACAATCAGATTGCCCCAGCCTCCAGCCTTTGTAAGCATCTCCACAGGGACAAACATGGGTATAGCCGCCTGCATCGCCGGCGAGTGAAAGGTATTTCCCAGCCCCCTGATAAAAAGTATGAGGTAAATAAACCACACATCAGGCGCTCCGGTCATTAAAAAAGCAATCCCAAGTACCGCGCTTGATACGGCCACCAGCCCGTCGGCGGCAATCATAACCGTTCTTCGGTTATAACGGTCAATCCATACTCCGGCAAAAGGGCCTAATAAGATGTTTGGCAGAAAGGAGGCCGCCGTTGCCAGCGTTAGCGTAATCGCCGATTCCTTCTGTACGGTCAGCCACCAGATAACGGCAAACTGTACGGCGGCGGACCCCAGCAGAGAAAATGCCTGCCCTGTATAAATTGTGATAAATTTCTTTTTCCAGTTCAATTTGATTCCCTCCCTGATTTCAGTTCTATTTTGTTTTGCCTGCTCCCTGCCGGCTTTTCCACACCGCCGCCAGAATATCCTTGAGGACAAGAAACGCGTTCAGCTCGTCATAACTGTATTTCCTTTTCAAATCCATCAGCAGTTCGCTCAGCTTTTCCGCATAAAAACCGGTGTCCACTTCCTTTTGGTACTGATTAAGAACCGGATACTTCTTGCTCCACGCCTTTGTCCAGTCTATCTTTTCCGAAACCTCTTCGCTTGTCCTGTCTATGACCTCCTGTATTTCTTTCACGTCAATGTCAAACTCAATCAATTCGTCCAATGACAGCCCATATAAAACGGCCAGCCGTTTTGACTGGCGGATATCCGGCAGCGTTTCGTCCGTCTCCCATTTGGAAATTGTCTGCCTGCTTACCCCTAATTTCCCGGCAACCTCCTCCTGAGACAAGCCTTTTTCTTTCTCGCGTTAAATAAATTGTTTCCTAAACCCACGGCAGCTCCTCCTTGTTTTTCATATGCGTTCATTATAATATTTTGCGCCGGGAAGGGCTACCAGTTTTGCCTTGCAATGCTGCCCGAATTGTTGGCATTTAATAAGGAAATGCCGAACCTTTTTTCCTCTGTTTTATACTGCCTCATAATATGCTGTACCTATACGGTTAAAAACACGACACCTGGCGGGAAGTGTCGTGTTTTGGATTTCGGACACAAGTGTCCGAATAATATGGACTTTTAAAATTTAATTTTTTGTTATCTGTCCCTACGCCTCCAGATAGTTCCTGTATTCCTCAATCTCCTCCGGTACGCCCTCCGGCGTGGTTTCCAGCTTCCTGCACAGCATCGAAATCCTGCGCTGGTTTTTGGAATTCATAATATTATATTTTTCCATGGGCTGCTTATAAAGGGGATTCGCGCCGATTTTTTCCCTGACCTCTTTCTTAAAGGGACAGTAAGTAAACAAAATGTTTCTGGCCACTTTATTTAATCTTGGCGAACCTGCGCTTTCATAGAGAAGCCAGGTAGTATAATCCGAAACAAACATGGTTCTGTAATTATTTCTTGCCCGGGTAAGCTGCCGCTTGATTTTTTCCTTCGTATCAGTGGACAGTTCCTTGTTTCCACGGTAAAACTGCGCGTAATCGCAGTATTCGCTGGTGAGCGACGGCTCCGTTATATCGTTCCATCTGCCTCCTTGGACGCGTTTGCACATTTCCCACCGGAATTCGCCGGTAAGACGCATCATACTCTGAGTCAAATCCTCCGTATGGAAAATGGACATCATCATGCGGGACGGCGTAGTACGCTTTTTCCCTTCTATTTCCTGCCACATAATACATCTGCTGCCGATGTTGGGCATCAGAATAATATCCGGCAGAACTTCCACCGCAATCTCCTCGTTGATGCCTCTTTCCTGATTATAATAACGTGTTTCCCGGTAAAAAGCCCTGTAATCCTTTTCCCTGATGTTTTCTATCTCAGCTCCTACTTTATCCGCTTTCACAAGAGCAGAATCCGGCGATTTAAAAAGATTGTGTGAAGAAAACAGCGGACAGAAAATACTGAGCTGCCCGAAAGTCAGCCGGTTAATAACAGGAAACATATTTGTAAGCTCATAAATCACTTTTGAGCCGTTGTTCTGCATCAGCGCGTTTTCCTGTTCCTGCGTTAGCCGCCCCATCTTTTTCTGCTCCAGAATATAATCCCGGTAATCCATATCCATCTCATTCCGGCTGGGTTCCTTTTTTCCGTGATAAATCGCCATCAGCCATTCATATATGGAATAAACTCCCTTTTCTGGGCAGGTGGGCATATTCTGAGTAAGCCCGTACAGATAAACCGCGTTTTCCATTCCCGCAATCTCTTCATCCACATAACCAAAATCAAAAAGCATACGGATAATTGGCGGAAGGCTGCCCGACCTGACGCTGGTCCGAAGCGCCGCTTCATAAATCTTATAAAACATTTCCGTTATTTTTCGCCGAAGCTGTACCGCGGCAGGGTCGTCGTCATTTTTGTTTGAAAGTTTCTTATAGGCCGCAATGCTTTCCCTGAAAGAACCGGCCAGCTCTTCCTCGCATCCTGCAAACTTCAAAATTTTTTCAAGAGAACCTGTAAGTTCTGTCATTATCTTTTCCTTATCCAATATTCGTTCCTCCTAAGAATCGTTAAGGGTGTAAAGGCTGCCGAACACCTGTATTTTACATGATATCGGTATTAAATGCAAATTTTCTTTATACTCTTCTCCATATTTCTATTATAATCTTTCAAAAGAAAACAGACCACCGCCACCGTCAGCAGTTCCGACGCCGGAACCGCCAGCCACACCCCGGTTTCCCCGAAAAGCCGCAGAAACGTGAACAGGAAAAGAAGAATGAACACAAACGTCCGCAGCGACGAGATAACCGCAGATTCCTTTCCCTTTGACAGCGCTGTGAAAAACGCGGACGCAAAAATATTAAGCCCGCAAAACAGAAAGCTGAAGGGAAATATGCGAAACCCTTCCCGCGCGATATCATAGACAGGCGTTCCCTCCGCGCAAAATATGCTTACCAACGGCGTTCCAAACAGCATAGACAGCGCAAATACCATAAGGGACAACGCAGTAATAAAGGAAAGACATATCCTGAATATTTTTCTCAGGCGAATCCCATCTCCCCGCCCGTAATTATAACTGATAACCGGGGCGACGCCCATCGAAAATCCAATGAAAAGCGCAGTCAGCATGAACTGAGTATATACCATGATTGTGATAGCGGCAACCCCGTTTTCGCCTGATAACTTCATCATTATCCTGTTAAAGAAAAATGTGGTGACTGCCGCCGCCATCTGGCTTACCATTTCGGAAAAACCGTTAAAGCAGCTTTTTGCCAGAACCCCGAAATCCATTATGGGTTTTCGGAAATGAAGGCTTCCCCTTTTTCCCGCAAAAAAGAGCAGCCCTGCCAGCGTGGGTATCAAATACCCTATTCCCGTTCCAAGGGCGGAACCCCGGATTCCCATTTTCATCGGGACCATAAATACATAATCCAATAAAATATTGGCAGCCCCGGCGCTGACCGACAGTACCATTCCGAACCCGGGCCGCCCCGCCGTGACGATTAAATTCTGAAAAAGAACCTGAAGTATGCTTGCCGGGGTAAAAAGCAGAATCACCAGCAGATATTCTTTACAATAGGGAATCAGAACCACCGGCTTAGCCGGTGGTTTGCTCACGCCCTATAAGGGCTTGTTA
>OFFW01000664.1_pt1 | contig 23624 bp, 17 predicted proteins | sample 1521501 | NCBI WGS metagenome assembly OFFW01 (sample SAMEA3504107, study PRJEB24116) | mouse gut metagenome | biome: mouse gut; feature: mouse-associated habitat; material: faeces | place: Denmark | collected 2011
GCATGCAAGCTATTGCAATGCAGACGGGCCATTGGATTAGCAAACCGCACAGGTGGAATTTTTTTCACCCGATTCCTTTCCGCGTTCCTCAAGGCGGAGACGAACCGGGTCTCCTTTGATGGCTACCTACATGGTAAAGGATTTCCGCCACAAAAGCAAGACGCATATTTCCGCCCTGATCCGCATATACATGGAAGGTACGCTTTGCGGGCCCGGGAACAGAGGCAAATCATTTAAAAGGATTAATTTTTTGTGAATCATATACAATTGCGCTGGTATTTATGGTATAATATCATTATTCTGGAAAGGAAGCGGCCTGAGAGCCGTCTTGTCATGAGCGATTCGGGACCATGGCAGAATATCCTTGTACAGGACAGAAAGCGGCCAGGTGGCCACAGGCACCGTGGTGTGGAGCTGTCACAGCAGGCCGGATGCGCCACCGAGAATACGAAGCTGATTAAAGGAGCAAATATGGAACTGAAGGAAGACAATGGCGATGGAATCGACAGTTGGAAAGAAGTGACCCTGATATACAATGCCGCGCTGAAAATGATGGAGACCAAGATGGAGATACTCAACGACGAGTTCCAGCATGTCCATCGGTACAATCCCATCGAACATATCAAGGCCCGCATCAAGACGCCGGAAAGCATCGTGAAGAAGCTGAAGCGCGACGGGCATGAGTCCACCATCGACAATATGGTGAAATACGTGAACGATATCGCGGGCATCCGCATCATCTGCTCTTTTACCTCTGATATCTACAGAATCGTGGACATGATCAGCGAGCAGAGGGACATCCGGGTGATTGGGGTGAAGGATTACATCACCTTTCCCAAGGCCAGCGGATACAAAAGCTATCACATGATTGTGACTGTGCCCGTGTACCTGTCGGACAGGACGGTGGACACCAAGGTGGAGATTCAAATCAGGACAGTTGCCATGGATTTCTGGGCCAGCCTGGAGCACAAGATTCACTATAAATTCGAAGGGGACGTGCCGGAGAATATCAAGAACGAACTGGTGGAATGCGCCAAGATGGTGGCGGATCTGGATGTCAGGATGCTGAAGCTGAACGAAGAGATCCTCACGATCACCAGGGAGCGCATGCGGTAGGATTAGTTGGCATTGCAGAATCTTGTAATCTCTTGTAATCCGGAGAAGAAAATGGTAGAATACTGGGGACAAAAGAGGTTTGGGATGTCTGTCGGCAGGATTGACAGATCAGGAGGAAGAACGAATGGACATGTTCATGGATAAGCTGGCGCAGAAGCTGACGGCACAGGAGATCATCAAGGCGAACACAGCGGCAGACGTGGAAGAACTGAACAAACTGAAGAACCAGATAGCAGAGTACAATGAATGCCTCGGGAAGCTGCAGAAGCTCATAGACGACGGCTTCGGGAAGCTGTCCGGCATACATGCGGACGACGGCGAGATAGGCCGCCTGGTGCGGGAGAATTCCGAGGGGACGAAAGTGCTGCGCCAGGATGTGGCGGATTTCCAAAAATCCCTGGGGCAGCTGGAAGAAAGGCTGGATAGCCTGGAGAAGGGTGCGGCGGAACAGATGGAGACGTGGTCGGCGTCCGCGGAGGAACGGCTGGATAGCCTGTCGGCGTCCGTGACGGAACAGTCGCAGTCCCTGACAGAGGCCGTCACAGGGCAGGTGGCATTCCTCACCGTTTCCATGGGAGAGAGGATAGACAGCCTCTGCGGACAGCTGGAGGCGCAGGCCAACGGCGGGATTTCTGAGAGGCTGGAGGCCATGGAGGAGAATGTCCACAAAGAGTGCGTGAAAGTGTACCGCAATGTGCAGGCCGTGATGGTGGAGGAGAGCGGAAAGCAGGGCGCGGCCCTGGACGAGGCGAAAGCGGGCGTGGCGGACATGAGAGGAAAACTGGGGACCGTGCTGGGGATTTCGGTGGCGGCCATGATCCTGTCGCTGGCAGGCATCGTGATCCAGATTCTGAGCGGCCTGCGTATACTGCCCTTCTGACTTTTGGGACGGAGAGGAGAGGACATGGGGAAGGAAATCTGGAAGCCGGGGAACATGCTGTACCCCTTGCCGGCGGTGATGGTCAGCGTGGCCGATCCGGCGGGCAGGCTCAACATCATTACCATTGCCTGGGCGGGGACGGTGTGCACCAATCCGCCCATGGTCAGCATCTCTGTCCGGCCGGAGCGGCATTCTTTTGGAATCCTACAGGAGACCGGGGAATTCGTCATCAATCTCACCACCCGGGAGCTGGTCTTTGCCACCGATTACTGCGGCGTGAAGAGCGGCCGTGAGGTGGACAAGTTCAAAGAGCTTGGCCTGACGGCGGTTGCGGCAGACCAGGTCGGAGCGCCCCTTATCGGCGAGAGCCCGGTCAACATGGAGTGCAGGGTGCGCGACGTGCTGCCCCTTGGCTCCCATCATATGTTCCTGGCGGATGTGGTGGCGGTGCATGCCGATGAGAGATACCTGGATGAAAAGCACAAATTCCATCTGGAACAGGCGGATCCGATCGTCTATTCCCATGGGGCTTATTACGTTTGCGGGGAAATGCTGGGAACTTTTGGACACAGTGTGAGCAGGAAGAGAAAGTGACGGGTGTTCGGATGGAAGACAGGAAGCGGGTGCGCCTGGCTTTTTGGATGATATTTGCGGCGGCGCTCCTGGTTCGGTGCATCGGTTTCGCCGCCGTGCCCACGGGGGTGAACCAGGACGAGGCCATGGCGGGAGTGGACGCCTGGGCGCTGTCCCGATACGGCACGGACCGTTTCGGCATACGGCTGCCGGTGCATTTCACTGCCTGGCGATACGGGCAGATGAGCGTGCTGCTTTCCTATGTCATGATCCCCTTCATCAGATTGTTCGGTTTTGGCATCTTTTCTGTCAGGCTGCCGATGCTGCTGGTAAGCTTCGGTTCGGTGGCGCTGGTGTACCTGGTGGGGAAGAGGCTTTTTTCTGTTCGCCTGGCCCTGGGGATGATGCTGCTTGCGGCAATCAATCCCTGGCACTTTATGCAGAGCCGCTGGTCGCTGGACTGCAACCTGTTCCCCCATGTTTTTCTGCTGGCTTTCTATCTGCTGCTGGTGGGACTGGAGAAGCGGGCCTTTCTTTATTTCTCCATGGTTTTCTTCGGCTTGACGTTATATTGTTACGGGATTGCCGCGTATTCCGTGCCCCTGTTCCTGGCATTCCTGGCCGGGTGGTGCCTTTGGAAAAGACAGCTGCGGCTGCGGGAGGTCTTTTGCTGCATCCTGATTTTCCTGGCGGTGGCCCTGCCGGAGATTCTGGTCCTGGCTATCAATTTCTTCGGGCTTCCCACCATTGAGACGCCTCTGTTCACCCTGAGCTATTTTCCGGAGAGCGTCAGAAGCCGGGACATTCTGCTGCTGAACTTTTCCTTTCCGCAGCTTTGGCGCAACCTCCGGGCCATGTTCCGGACCTGTATTCTGCAGACGCCGGGCTCGCTGTTCAATGCCCTTCCCGCTTTCGGGCCCATGTATCATATCTCCATCCCCTTTCTGCTGACGGGGATGGTGTGTTTCCTGCGGGACCTGCTTCGGGAGAAGGATATGGCAAGGCGTACAGGGCTGACGGCCCTGTGGGGATTTTTCCTCCTGGGCGTGTGGGTGGGGCTGACCACATTTGAGGTGAATGTGAACCGGGTCAATATTATCTTTTTCCCTCTTATCTTTCTGTGCGGTTATGGAATCGCGGCGGTGCTGCGGCGGTTCCCCAGGGCCGGGATGCCGGTGTGCGCTGTCTACGGGACCTGCTTCCTTCTGTTCCTGGGGACGTATTTCACGGCATTCGCGGAGGATATCGGGAGGTATTTCAACGTGGATTTCCTGGAGGCGGTGCAGAAGGCCGATTCCCAGGCGGGATATGAGTCCCTCTACATCACCGGGCACATGGACTGGCAGTACAATGTGTACATGGCGGAGATCCTGACCCAGTATGCCTGCGAAATCGATGCCGCCTATTACCAGGAGAGGACCAATGTCACCGGGGGCAGGGAACTGCTGCCCTACAGCCGCCGCTACCATTTCGTCAACGTGGACTATCTGACGGAGGCGGAGGCGGGCGGACTGTACCTGGTGCATGTCTCCGAGCTGGAAAAACTTCCCTTTGCCTACCGGATCCTGGGAGAGACAGGCTGCTACTGCCTGCTGACGCCTGGCCCATGAGCTTCTTGCCCAGGAGGACATTCAGGCAAGGCGATTTTGGCCAATGGGGCCTGAGCGAGGACGCGGCAGAAAGAGAAAAATGCGGTGATGCATAATTTGGCCGGAGAAGGGGATAATCTTATCGTACGCCAGTAAAACTTTACAAGCAGCGCAAATGTTGCTAAAATAGCTTTACGGCAAAATTGCGGCAAGAAACAATGCAAAATACAAAATATCGAACAGACAGGAATTGGAAGACGGATGAAAAGGAAAAGCAATCATAAAAAGTACAAATTTACATATATTAAGGCTACGGTGGGCACATTGTTTCTGTGTCTTCTGTGGTTGAGGGGATACACCCCCTATGAGGAGACAGGAGAGAATTTCTTCCATATCACCCTGAACGGGCAGGACATGGGCACACTGGACGACAAGGACAGGATAGACGAGCTGCTCCTGCAGGCCCGGAAGAACGTGGCGTCCGAGAGCGACGAGCTGGTATTCATGCGGGCGGACATGACGGTGGTGGGCGAGCAGGTGCTCTGGGGCGAAGCGGATTCTGAGGAGGATGTGGCCAGACGGATGGAAGAGGCGCTGCGGGCCAGCATCCAGGAGACCCTGCACCGCTCCTACACGCTGAAAATCAACGAGTACATCGTCAACCTGGCCAGCGTGGAGGACGTGCGGAGCCTCCTCCAGGCGGCCATCGACAAATACGGCAACGACGGGAAGTTCAGGGTGGAACTGACCAGCGACGGGGAGCGGGAGTTCAGCGTCCTGACGGCCCAGGTGGTGGCGGCGTCGGAACAGGAAGAGGAGGACTGGCGTTCCTATACCCAGGCCGGCATCCGGGATTATTTCTGCGGGCTCAACGGGGTTCAGGAGGCCGAGGGGCCCATGGAGTTCGAAGACTACGAACTCGGCATCCTTTCCATGGATTTTTCCGAGGAGATAGAAATCGTGGAGACTTACCTTCCGGAGAGCCAGCTGACAGGCCTGGAGCAGGCCGTCAATCTGGTGGTCATGGAGCAGGAGACCCCCAGCGTCTATGAGGTGGTGGCCGGGGACACGCTGTCGGAGATCGCCATCAAGGTGAACATCCCCATGGATGCGATCGTCGCCATGAACGACAGTCTGGAGGATGAGAATACCATGCTGCAGATAGGCCAGGAGCTGCTGATCACGGTGCCCGAGCCGGAACTGTCCGTGACCAGGGTGGAAGAGGAGTACTACGAGGAAACCTATGACGCGGACATTCAATATGTGGAGAACGACAGCTGGTACACCAACCAGATGGTGGTGCACCAGCAGCCCTCCGCCGGATTCCGCAAGGTGGTGGCGGACGTGTCCTATGTGAACGACAAGGAAGTGGGCCGCCAGATATTGAAAGAAGAGGTGGTCCAGGAAGCGGTTCCCAAGATTGTGGAGAGAGGGACCAGGATTCCGCCCACCTATATCAGGCCCATATCCGGAGGCCGCAGGAGCTCCGGCTTCGGCAGAAGGAACGCGCCCACCAAGGGGGCAAGCTCTTATCACAAGGGCGTCGACTGGGCCACGCCCACAGGCACGCCGGTCTATGCTTCCTGCGGCGGCACGGTGGTCAAGGCCGGATGGGGAAGCGGCTACGGATACGTGGTTTACATTAATCATCCGGACGGAAGGCAGACAAGATACGGGCATTTGAGCAAGGTGCTGGTATCTCCGGGACAGACAGTTTCACAGGGACAAAAGATTGCGCTCAGCGGAAATACAGGTGTCAGCACGGGACCTCATCTGCACTTTGAGATTCTGATTAACGGCACACAGGTAAATCCCTTCGATTATCTGAACTGATGTTTGATATTTACAAATGTTCATAATATGCTATAATTATGGGAGTGTTCAAAAGAAAAAGAATATATTTTAATAATTTTGATAATTCGACTTTTATATAGAGGTATATGATGGAACAGTATGCAATAAAGGGTGGTAATCCGCTGGTGGGCGAGGTTGAAATCGGTGGGGCCAAGAATGCGGCTCTCGGGATTTTGGCGGCATCCATTATGACGGACGAGACTGTTGTGATAGAAAATGTGCCGGATGTTCGTGATACTAACGTAATGATGAAGGCTATTGAAAGTATCGGAGGAATTGTTGAAAGTATTGACAGACATACGGTAAAGATTTCGGGAAGAACAATTGACGATGTAGTAATAGAGGATGGTTTTATCAAGAAAATACGCGCTTCCTACTATCTTTTGGGAGCGCTTCTGGGAAAGTATAAGAGGGCTCAGGTGACGCTGCCGGGCGGCTGCAATATCGGCCTTAGGCCAATCGACCAGCATATTAAGGGCTTCCGCGCTTTAGGGGCGGACGTTCGGATTGAGCATGGCCTGATTATCGCGGAGGCGGAGAGGCTGCGGGGTAGCCATATCTATCTGGACGTGGTTACCGTAGGCGCGACCATTGATATTATGATGGCTGCAGTGATGGCGGAAGGCCAGACAATTATCGAAAACGCGGCGAAAGAGCCCCACGTGGTGGACGTGGCCAATTTCCTGAACAGCATGGGCGCGGTGATTAAAGGCGCAGGAACCGATGTAATCAGAATCAAGGGAGTTCCGAAGCTTCACGGGACGGAGTATGTGATTATTCCCGACCAGATTGAGGCGGGGACTTTCATGTTTGCCGCAGCCGTGACGAAAGGGGACGTGACGGTTAAAAACGTAATTCCCAAGCATTTGGAATCCATCAGCGCCAAACTCATTGAGGTGGGATGCGAAGTCGAGGAGTCGGACGACGCCGTGCGCGTTGTGGCGGCCAAGCCCCTTACCCATACCCACGTAAAGACGCTGCCCTATCCGGGTTTCCCTACGGATATGCAGCCTCAGATTACGGTTGCCCTGGGACTTTCCAGAGGCACCAGCATTGTGACGGAAAGCATTTTTGAAAATCGCTTTAAATATGTGGATGAGCTTACCAGAATGGGCGCGAACATTAAAGTGGAAGGCAATACGGCGATTATCGACGGCGTGGGCAAGTATACCGGAGCGAGCATCAGTGCGCCCGATTTGCGCGCGGGAGCTGCCCTTGTGATTGCGGGGCTTGCGGCGGAAGGCACCACAACCGTTGACGATATCCAGTTTATTGAAAGAGGTTACGAGGATTTTCACATTAAACTCAAAAACCTTGGCGCGCAGATTGAAAAAATTGCTTCCGAGCGTGAGCAGAAGAAATTCCGCCTAAAGACGGGATAAAAACATGTTGACAAAACGGCAGTTATAGTGTAGTCTATATTGCAGATGTGAAAATAAAATAAAGTGCAGAATCTCTTATTCAGAGTGGTGGAGGTACAGAGGACCTGAGAAGCCACGGCAACCCCGGAAACGGAAGGTGCCTACCTGAGCGAGTAAGCAGCCGAAAGGCGAGTCGAACAATAAGAGGATTTGATTATCAGGTCCGCTTCTTGTGAGCGGATTTTTTTATGTTTGACGGAAGTATTATTGCGCCTAAGTCACATCTGTATACATTTTTAAATGCATAGATTTACGGAACCAATAAACAGCCTCTGCCGGGCCGTGCGCAAATCAGTTTTCGGGCGCATGTTCCTTGCGAATGAAAGAGGCGGAAATGGAATGGAGGAAAAGCAATGGAAAAACATTTATTTACTTCGGAATCGGTAACCGAAGGACATCCCGACAAAGTATGCGACGCTATCTCTGACGCGATACTGGACGCATGTATGGAAAAAGACCCTATGAGCCGCGTGGCCTGCGAGACAGCCACCTGTACGGGCTTCGTTCTGGTAACAGGCGAAATCACGACCAAGGCTTATGTGGACATTCAGAAAGTAGTGCGCGACACGGTTAAGGAAATCGGTTATACCAAGTCCGAATACGGCTTTGACGGCAATACCTGCGCGGTGCTGGTTGCCATCGACGAGCAGTCCGCCGACATTGCAATGGGCGTTGACAAGGCTCTTGAAGCAAAGCAGCAGGCTGGGGAAAAAGGCATGACAGACGATGAAATCGAGGCAATCGGCGCGGGCGACCAGGGTATGATGTTCGGATACGCCACCAACGAGACAGAGGAATATATGCCTTATTCTATTTCTCTTGCGCATAAGCTGGCTCTGCAGCTCACAAAGGTGCGTAAGGACGGCACCCTTTCCTACTTAAGACCCGACGGAAAGAGCCAGGTTTCCGTGGAATACGACGAGGCCGGAAAGCCCATCCGTTTAGAGGCAGTGGTTCTGTCCACACAGCATGACCCGGATGTGACACAGGAGCAGATTCACGAGGATATCAAAAAGTATGTCTTTGACCCGATTCTTCCGAAGGAGCTTCTGGATGACAATACAAAATACTTCATCAATCCCACGGGACGTTTCGTAATCGGCGGACCTCACGGAGATGCAGGTCTTACGGGACGTAAAATTATCGTGGATACCTACGGCGGATATGCCCGTCACGGCGGCGGCGCTTTCTCCGGCAAGGACTGCACAAAGGTAGACAGAAGCGCGGCTTACGCTGCCCGTTACGTGGCAAAGAATATTGTAGGAGCCGGCCTTGCCGACAAGTGTGAAATCCAGTTGTCCTATGCAATCGGCGTGGCACAGCCCACTTCCATCATGGTTGACACCTTTGGAACAGGAAAGCTTTCCGATGAAAAGCTGGTGGAAATCATCAGAGAAAACTTTGATTTACGTCCGGCTGGCATTATCAAAATGCTGGATTTACGCCGCCCGATTTACAAGCAGACAGCCGCTTACGGACACTTTGGCCGCAACGATTTGGATTTGCCCTGGGAGAGACTGGACAAGGCGGATGCGCTGAAGAAATATTTATAAGAAGAACTGAAGGTACAGCAGACTATATATGATTAAAAAGCCCCCTTTCCGGGAGACGGAGAGGGGGCTTTTGTGTGCTTTAACGGGGGATATATAGAAGCGGCAAGATAGGGATATCGAAAGCTTCTGTGAAATTAGATAGTTCATCCTAACATAAGGCATACGTGATTTCAATAAAACAGCAGGCAAAGTTTGTTGACTATAAGTTTTTTAACCATAGATTGACGCAGGCAGCCGGAAAAGGTTAGAATATAAATAGAGGGTTTTAAAAGGTGAGCCAAATATTGTATGGCGAAGAAAGCGCATGGTGAAGTATGGGGAAGATATTTAATGTAACAGGGGATTGTAAGCCGGATAAACATTATATGGTAGATATCAGCTTTCGTCTTAAACAAATTGAGAGATATGTGGAAAGAGGTGAATATCTGGCGATTAACCGTGCCCGCCAGTATGGAAAAACGACGACGCTTCGGGCGCTGAAAGCGTATTTGAAAGATAAATACTATATAATCAGCATGGATTTTCAGACTCAGATGAGCCATGCAAAGTTCGTCAATGAAAATACGTTTTCTGTTGCGTTTGCGAAGGCTTTTATTCGTATTTTGGAGAAAATGGATACTACGTTTCCGGAGAAAATGCGGGAAGCGGTAAAAGAGCTGGAAAGAGCAGTCAGGGAAAGCAGACAGGAGCTTGAACTGGTGGAACTGTTTCAGTATCTGAGCGATATTTGCGGGGCGGCGGATAAGCCGCTGGTTCTTCTGATTGATGAGGTTGACAGTGCGTCAAATAATCAGGTGTTTCTTGACTTTCTGGCACAACTGCGTGGTTATTATATTGACAGGGATAATACGCCTTCGTTCCAATCGGTAATTCTGGCTGGTGTATATGATATCAGAAATTTGAAAAGAAAATTTCGCCCGGAAGAAGACCATAAGATGAACAGTCCGTGGAACATTGCAGTGGAATTTAAGGAGGATATGAGCTTTTCCGAGAGGGAAATTGCCGGCATGCTTGAAGATTACGAAAAGGAACATATAACAGGAATGGATGTTAAACAAATATCCGAATTGATTTATGAATACACATCGGGATATCCTTTTCTGGTTTCAAGACTTTGTAAACTCATCGATGAAGAGGTTACAGGCAGTGAAGAGTTTCCCGAAGCTAAAAGGGCATGGACTTCTGCCGGTTTTCTGGAAGCAAACAGGATGCTCCTCGGAGAAAAGAATACGCTGTTTGAATCAATGGTAAACAGGTTATATGATTATGCGGAATTAAAGGAAATGATTTATTCCATTTTATTTGTTGGAAGAGAAATTACTTATAATGCGTTAAATCAGGCAATCAATATAGCACAGATGCTGGGATTCGTAAAGAATGAAAACGGCGTGGCCATAATTGCCAACAGAATCTTTGAAACGGTTTTTTATAATTTTTTTCTCTCATCTGCGGAAAATCAGAATACGGATATATATAAAGCGGCAATTCAGGATAAAAATCAGTTTATTTTTGCGGGCCGTTTAAATATGGATTTACTTTTAGAACGGTTTGCGGTACACTTTAACGATTTGTATGGGGATTTGCCGGATAAGTTTAAAGAAGAAGACGGAAGACGGTATTTTTTGCTTTATCTTAAACCGATAATTAACGGCACAGGGAATTATTATGTGGAAGCCCGGACCCGCAATATGGAACGGACGGATGTAATTGTGGATTATCGTGGGGAGCAAATGGTAATTGAGATGAAAATATGGCGGGGCAATGCATATAAAGAGCGGGGAGAAAGACAGCTTGCGGACTATCTGGAGCATTATCATTTGAAAAAAGGGTATATGCTAAGTTTCAATTTTAACAAGAAGAAGGAAATTGGGGTAAAACGCATTATTCTGGGCGATAAAGTTCTGATAGAGGCTGTTGTCTGAATGGAAGCATTTTAAAAGGCTGAGGTATTCAGCCGGATATGAAATATAGTTACCGCATTTTAAACACACTTAAAGGCAGCTTTAGGTGTGTTTTATTATTGCTATAAAAGGAAAGAAAGTCAGGAAGCAGCTCTTGTAATAGATTTCGAGGGCGCAGGCTATAAATGTCTGATTGTTCCCCAGCGAAAGGCGGTTGCCCTTTTCCTTCTGAAACTGATAAAAAGGCCGTTATGGCATCTGGGAAGAGAACGACAAAAAAGTACAGCTTAAAATTCTCAGATATCTATAAAATGACCCGGTAAGGACTTAAATGCGTCCGTTGAGAACCGCACGGAAATCTGGGAAAATAATTGCAGAACAGAAAAAGGAGGCAGGTGGAAATGAGAGCAGACAAAAAGGCCCGGCTTATGGCGCTTCCGGCAAGTCAGAGGAGTCTTGGGGCAAATTTTCGGAAATACTGGCCCTATTACGTGATGGTTCTTCCTGGGGTCATCTACATGATTATATTTAAGTATATCCCCATGCTGGGAAGCGTGGTTGCTTTTCAGGATTATTCCGTATATGAGGGAATCTTCGGAAGCAAGTGGGTAGGGCTTAAAAATTTCATTCAATTGTTTACTTATTCGGATTTTCAAAAAATATTTGTAAATACCCTGATACTGGGGGCGTATAAAATCATTTTTGTATTCCCGATTCCCATTGCGCTGGCCCTTATGATGAATGAGGTGCGGCAGGAAAAATTAAAAAAATCAATTCAGACGGCAGTTTATATTCCCTACTTTTTGTCATGGATTATTGTGGCGGAGCTGGTGTTTGACTTCTTTGGTTCAAACGGTATTTTCAACCAAATCAGGGGAATGCTGGGAATGCAGCCCATGTTAATCATGCAGCAGTCAAAATATTTCCGTCTGGTTTATGTGATTTCCTCTATCTGGAAAGAAGCGGGCTGGGGAACGGTGGTATACATAGCGGCAATCAGCGGAATCGACCAGTCTCTTTACGAGGCGGCGCAGATTGACGGCGCCAGCAGATGGCAGCGCATGACGAAAATCACCTTTCCGCTTCTGGTTCCTACCGTTGTCACATTGCTTTTGCTGAATATCGGAAGCTTTATGGATTTGGGATTTGAGCATGTATTCAGTCTGCTGACTCCCATGACTTACAGTACGGGAGACATTTTTGACACCTATGTTTACCGGGTGGGCATTCTGCAGGCGCAGTACAGCATTACCACAGCGGTGGGCCTGTTCCAGTCGGTGATAGGACTTGTGCTGGTGGTGTTTTTCAATAAGATGTCCAAAAAAATTTCAGAAGACGGAGGGTTATGGTAGGCATGAGAGCAGGAAAAAGAAAAGCGGCTCCGGGGGACAGGGTTTTTGGGCTGGTAATTGCGGCAGCGCTTTGTATCATAGCTATTGTGGCGATTGTTCCGCTGTTATCCGTACTGGCGTTGTCCTTCAGTTCAAAGAACGCGGTAAACATGAATGCGGTGACGCTGCTTCCGGTTGAATTTACCCTGGCGTCCTGGAAATGTATTTTTGGAAGAAGCGATATGTGGCGCTCCGCAGGGATTACTTTTGCCTCCACGGCAGTGGGAACGGTTCTTGCGCTTTTAATTACTGCCACCATGGCGTATCCTCTTTCCAAAAAGGAGTTCAAACTGTCCCATGTGCTTATGGTAGGAGTGATTATTACCATGATTTTTAAAGCGCCCATTGTTCCTTATTTCCTGACAATGCGTTCCATTGGACTTTACAATAATCCGCTGGTGCTGGTACTTCCCCATATTTTAAGCGCGTATAATCTGGCGGTTATGAGAACATTTTTTATGCAGTTTTCAAAGGAAATCGAGGAATCGGCAATGATTGACGGCTGCGGCCCTTTCCGCACTCTGTTTAAAATCGTTCTGCCGTCCTCAAAGGCAATTATTGCCACCATCGGGCTGTTCTACGGTGTGGTATTCTGGAATCAGTATCAGCATCCGCTTTACTTTATTCAGGATACCAATCTTTACCCGCTGCAGATGAAGGTGCGGCAGTTTATCAATGAGGGAACTGAGCTGCAGACTTTGTCGGTGAAGGCAAACGTGAATTATACGGACCGTTCCCTGAAAGCGGCGATTGTAGTTTTTGCGATTCTGCCCATTATTGCGATTTATCCCTTTATCCAGAAGTATTTTGAAAAGGGAGCCATGCTTGGCAGCGTAAAGGGCTGAGTGTAAACGCAGGCTTCGGCAGGATGGAACTGCGGGGCATGTGTCTGCTTGAAGAATATTAAATCAAACGTAAGGAGGAATCAACATGAAAAGGAAACAGTTAATTGCAGGTTTATGCGCAGGGGTGCTGATGGCGTCCACGCTTTTCGGCTGCGGTGCAAAAAATGATGCAAAAGGAGAAAATCAGGCGGCGGGTTCGCAGGACGGGGAGAGCCGGACTGAGGAAGCAGCCGGGGAGGCGGGCAGCGCGGCGGACGACGGCGACGTGGAAATCTGGGGAGTCAACGAAGGCTATCTGGCGGTGGAAAAAGGAAGTGAAACCTACCAGTTTTACAAAGACTTAATTGGCGTCGGCATTATTCAGCCCTATGTGGAGTGGAACGGCGGGACAACCTATCAGGAGCAGTTAAACTTACGGATTGCGGCAGGAGAGATGCCGGATATGTTTAATCCCGTAAACGGAATGGAAGCGGACCTGATTGCCAGCGGCGCGCTGCTTGATTTGACAGACTTACTCCCCGAATACGCGCCCAATTACTGGAATGCTGTTCCGGAGGAAATCTGGGACGCCATGCGGGCAAATGACCCCAGCGGGGAGGGGAGAATTTATACTATTCCTCAGGTGATTAATTATGGAAGAAACTGCCCTATGATTCGCAAGGACTGGCTGGATAATCTGGGACTTTCCATGCCAACAACCCAGGAGGAATTTGTGGAGGTACTGCGGGCGTTTAAAAACGACGACCCTAACGGAAACGGTATGGCGGACGAAATTCCCACCGGAGGACGGGCCGAGGCAAGATGGATGAATCAGCTCTTTGGCATGTACGGACTTGCCATGTGGGAGGGATATCCTCAGTGGGATATTTACGACGGCGAACTGACCTATGCAGGGGTTACCCGGAATATGCGGGACGCGCTGGAATGGATTGCGGCGCTGTATGCGGAAGGTCTGCTTGACCCGGAGACTCTGCTGAACGATAAGGCGGCATGGGACGGTAAGATTAACTCCGACAGGGTAGGGATTTGGGAGCACATTCCGCAGGAGTGCTACAACACGGCGGAGACAATTAAGGACGCAACGGGAACAGAGCCTGAAATTGCAATTCTGCCTGCCATTTCAGCACCGGGGTATGAGGGCTTTTATACGGCAAGAAGAATTAACGGCGTTGGTTTTGTGGTTGCCAACACGGATGATGAGAAGAAAATCCAGAACATTATGAAGGTTTTAAATGCATATGCGGATACAGAGCTGTGGAACACTATGTACACCGGAGTGGAGGGTATGCACAGCGAAATGGTTGACGGAGTTCTGACCCGCAAGCCGGACGACAAGGCCACCATGCAGAAGCTGGTGCTTGAGCCTTGGAATGTGATTGCAACCGTTGATTTCCAGGTAGACCTTCTGGAGGGGCAGAAGACCCCCGAAAGAGAATGGGCGATTTCCCAGGCCGTCAGCAATCTTAAGGAGAGCCAGAAGTATGTAAGGCCCATGGCGGGAGACGGAATCCCCTCCTCCGTCTATGCGGATTATCCTGATATCAATAACAGAACGCTTTTCGTTGAATACGCGACGAAAATTATTACCGGAGAATATTCCATTGACAAATTCGACGAGTTTGTAGAAAAATGGTATGCAACCGGCGGTGAAGAAGTGACGAAGCTTGCGAGACAGTGGTACGCATCCGTAGCGAAGTAAAACCAGGTATATTGTCCCGGGGAGAAACACTGTGGGGTTTCTTTTCCGGGACTTTTTCCCGCAGGCGTCTTTGGCCGGTTCAATAGTGGAAAAAAGATGTGTTGGACTGGACTTTGCACGGCAAAGACTGCCGTGTTATCCGTTGCGAAAGGAGCTGTGTATGAAGAAAATCATGGATTTTTTGAAAAATACAAAGCTGCGGAACAAGTTGCTGCTCAGTTATCTTGCGGCGTGTCTGATTCCGCTTTTGATTACCACGGTTTTTATTTTTCGGTTTTCCGTAAAAAATATGGAAGAGGAATCCATGGAACTGGCACGTTTATACAGCTCCCAGATTGTGACGAATATTGACAGATTCATGGACGAATACGGAAGAATCACTAAGGCGTTTCTGGTGGACAACGACATGCTGGCAGATATCAGCAGGATGGAGAAACCCTCAATTTATGAGGAGGTGGAGAACCGGATGCAGGTGAGAAGGCTCCTTATGCGGGTTTCCCTGATGAGCCCGGATGTGGACAACATTATGTTTCTGGCGGCAAACGGCTCTTTTTACCAGTACAACAGCAGGGGAGAGATTGTGAATCAGGGCATCCTCCGGCAGCAGGATTGGGTGGCGGAACTTTTGCAGGCAAAAAGCGTGCTGATGGTGACGCCGGCGCATCTGAAAAATTATTATGAGACGGAGCACGAGGATATTGCGGTAACAGTGGGACGGAGGATTTTTGACTATACCGGCCGGGAAACGGGGCTTTTGCTCATTGATGTGAATCCGGAAAAGCTGGTGGAAATGAACGAGACCTTTCAGACAACCAGAAATAATTACCGCATCCGTATCAGGGCGGCCAGAAAATCCGACGGGGCGGTACTTTATGATTCGGATGTGATTAGCGGAGAAAGGACATGGCAGGAGGTCATAAGCGCTCTGGAGGAGATTTCCGCAGACGAAAAGGAATATATTGTGCTGCGGGAGGATACCCATAACGGGGAAATCACGGTGGAGGCAGTGATTCCAAGGACCCATCTTATGGCGAAGGCGTCCCGGATTACGGCGGTATCGCTGATTGCCATCGGCATTTCCGTCTCGATGATTATCGGGCTGTCCGTGATTTTAAGCCGGACGATTTTAAGGCCGATTACGGAACTGCAGAGGAAAATTGAGCGCATGGGGGATGGAGAATACGCCGGAGTGGAAGCGGAAATTACTTCTGACGAAATCGGGATATTGATTCAGCATTACAACCATATGGTGGAGAAAATCCAGAACCTGATAAACGATGTGTATGTGGCGGAAATCAGGCAGAAGGACGCAAAGATTATGGCCCTGCGAACACAAATCAATCCCCATATGCTCTATAACACGCTGGAATCCATCCGCATGAAAGCGCTGGTCAGGGGCGATACGGAAGTGGCGGAAATGATTAAGATTCTGGCGAAAATGTTCCGGGCAAGCCTTGGAAAGGATGACAGCCACAACACTGTCCGGACGGAGCTGGAATACGTAGAAAACTATGTGAAGCTGCAGAATGTCCGTTTCCAGGGGATTTTTGAGTATAGATATGAAGCGGAGGATGCGATTCTTGACGTTCCCGTCATGCCGCTGGTGTTTCAGCCCATTGTGGAAAACTGCATTGAACACGGTTACCGGGGACATCACGAAAAGCTGAAAATTGAGCTGGAACTTACAAGGCTGAACGAGAATACCATTTCCGTGATTTTTAAGGACAACGGCAGAGGAATGCCAAAGGAGAAACAGAAAAAGCTGCAAAGCGAGCTGACGTTTTCGGAACATAACCGTATCAGCCTTGCGGACGGGGCTGACGGGCAGGATAAGAGCATCGGGCTGAAAAATATTGCGGAGAGAATTTCTCTGCGTTTTGGCAGGGAATATTTTGTGAAGATACTGGAAAGCGGAGAAGAAGGGACTGTGATTGAGATGCGGCTTCCCATGCAGGAGGGGAAAAGATAATGTTCACAATTTTACTGGTAGATGACGAACGGGGAATTTCGGAGGGGCTTCGGTTTATTTTACAGTCTGCGGGAAAGGACTGGAAAATTGCCGGAATTGCCGAGGACGGGCAGGAAGGATTTGAGATGGCAGCGGAAAAAAATCCCGATATCATCATATCCGATGTGAGGATGCCCATTATGGACGGTCTTGCCATGATTGAAAAGCTGCAAAGCGCGGGCAGCAGCGCAAAATATATTCTGCTCAGCGGTTATTCGGATTTTGAATATGCCCGTCAGGGAATCCGGCTCGGGGTGAAATTTTATATCTGCAAACCTGTGGAGGAGGAAGAACTGTTTGAGGCTATGGATAAAATCTGCGCGGAAATTGCGGAGGAGAGAAACGAAAGGCAGCAGCTTATGAACCTGAAGCATCAGGTGGCGGATTTTGAAAAAAGCAAAAAGGAGATTCAGCTTTTCAGGCTTCTGACAGGGGAGATGAGAGCGGAGGAAGCAAAAACCGTTCTTGTGGAATATATGATTCCCACGGACGCCGTCTCCTTTTTCGTTGCCTTGTGGGAATGTAACGGCAGGGATTTCCTTTCACGGGAGTATTTTGAAGAACTGAAAAAAGAGGCTGCGATGCGGCTGAGGGAATATACCTGCGTGGAAATCGTTAGAATTTCAGGTATCCGGGCTGCTGTTGTTATTGCGGAATATGATATGCTGCAGGAAGAACAGCTTGCAGGAAAGCTTTCCATCTTAAAAGAGTATATGGAGGAAAAATATGACATTCCTGTCAGTATTGGAATCGGAAACGCAAAGGATTCTTATAAAGAAATAGCGGACTCTTATGAAAACGCAGCTATTGCCTTAAATAATAAAGTGATACAGGGAATCGGCTCCATAATCTGTTATTCTCAGATGACAAAAGGCGCGTGCAGCAGGGTGACGATGACAGAGGAGGAAATCACAGAGCTGGAGCGTGCGTTGAACGAGGGGAACGATGCGGCGTGCAAAAGGATTGTACGGAAAATGTTTCAGAAGATACGGCAGCAGGAAGGGCTTACCTTATTTGATTTGCAGATGCAGAGCATGAACCTGATTCTGGCAGGTATGCGTACCATGCCTTTTATGCAGTTTCAATTAAACGAATATGTGGGCCGTAACATTTTATCTCTGGAGAGTATATCCCGTTTCCACACCATAGAGCAGTTGGAAAACTGGATGACCAATATTATGACGGGGATTATGGAAATCCGGCAAAGTCAGGACGCCAATAAGCGTCAGGATGCAATCCGGCAGATTAAGGATTATATAAAGGCTCATTACACAAAGGAAATCAGCTTAAACGAGCTTGCGGGAAAGTTTTTCCTAAATCCCTATTATTTAAGCCAGATGTTCAAGAAAAAGACAGGAATGACCTATCAGAGCTATGTCACATCCCTTCGGGTGGAGAGGGCAAAGCAGCTTTTCCGGGAAAAGGATTACAAGGTATACGAGGTCTGCGAGATGGTAGGGTACAGCGATACCGCATATTTCAGCAAAGTGTTTGAAAAGGCGGAGGGGTGCAAACCCAGCGAGTACCGCAGGATGATAAGAGGAGAGATATGAACGATAAGATTAAGAAATTATTGGAAAACAGAGGCGGCAATTATATTCTGCCATTCTTCTGGCAGCACGGAGAGGAAGAATCGGTTCTTCGGGAGTATATGGAGGCGATTTACAACTGCGGAATCGGGGCGGTGTGTGTGGAGAGCAGGCCCCACCCGGATTTCTGCGGCCCTAAGTGGTGGAATGACATGGATGTCATTTTGGATGAGGCAAAAAAGCGGGGAATGAAGGTTTGGATATTAGACGACAGCCATTTCCCCACCGGTTACTGTAACGGGAAAATGGCACAGGAGCCAATAACCCTCCGCAGACAGAGCGTAACTTATAAGACTGTGGGGGAGGCGAAAGGAGGAGAGGAAATCATACTGGATAAAACCATTTGCGAAAAGCCGGAACCTTTTGTGCCCAACGCCTATGAAGCCGCAATGCTTCCCGACCCGGAAATCTTTGACGACGATGTGTTTCTGGGCGTCACGGCGGTAAAAAAGGGAGGAAGAAGCGCGGAGGATATTGTGGCGCTATATGAGGAAGAGGATTTCGGGAAAAGGTACAGCCGTATTTCTTTCCGCGCGCCGGAAGGAGAATGGACGCTCTATGCCTGCCATCTTACCAGAAACAGAGGTCCCCACAGAGATTATATGAATATGTGTGATGCGGAGTCTGTCCACAAGCTGATTGAAGCCGTTTATGAGCCTCATTACGCCCATTATAAGGAAGAGTTTGGCGGGACAATCGCCGGATTTTTTTCGGATGAGCCGGAAATCGGAAACGGCCACATTTATGAGACGGGAAAGACGATGGAGGAGATTTCGGACCAGCCCTGGAGCAGGGAAATAGAGGCGGAACTTAAAAGAAGGTGGGGGAACGGTTACAGGAATTATCTTCCCCTATTGTGGGACAAGGAATTTGAGGGCGGGCTGAAGGCAAGGGTGCGCTATGATTTTATGGATACCGTGACAAGATGCGTGGAAAGGGATTTTTCTTATCAGCTCGGGGACTGGTGCCGGGAACGCGGCGTGGCCTACATTGGCCATATGATTGAGGACAATAACCAGCATTCCAGAAGCGGTTCCAGCCTGGGCCATTTTTTCCGGGGGCTTGCCGGACAGGATATGGCGGGTATTGACAATATTGGCGGGCAGGTGATGCCCCAGAGGGAGGACGACTGTGAATACTGTTATAAAAACCGTATCAGAGACAGCGTATTTTACCATTATGCTCTGGGACGGCTGGCGGCCAGCGCGGCAGCCATAGAGCCGCTTAAAAAGGGCAGGGCGATGTGCGAGATTTTCGGGGATTACGGATGGGCGGAGGGCGTGCGGTTGGAAAAGTATCTGGCCGACCATTTTATGGTGCGGGGAATCAACCGTTTTGTGCCTCATGCCTTTTCCCCGAAGGCGTTTCCCGACACGGACTGTCCGCCTCATTTTTACGCCCACGGAAATAATCCGCAGTACCGGCATTTCGGAATGCTTATGCGGTACATGAACAGAATCTGCGAGCTATTAAGCGGTGGCAGACAGATAAGCCATGTTGCGATTTTGTACCATGGAGACGCTGACTGGGCGGGAGGAAAGTGCATGTTCAGCCAGGTTCCGGCGAGGGAGCTTGCCGACTGCCAGATACAGTATGACTTTATTCCGGCGGACGTCTTTACGGAGGAAAAATACCACACGGTTTTGGGAAAAACTCTGAAGATACACCGGCAGGAATACAGGGCGCTTATTATTCCCGAGACCACGTATGTGACGGCGCGGACGGCAAAGGCCGCGGCGCATCTTGCCAAAGCGGGATGCTCCGTGTTTTTTGTCAACAGTTTTCCTGTGGGTATCTGCCACGGAAACGGCACGCTGGCGGAAGGAATTTGCGAGGAGGAAGACGAAGCCTGTCTGGAAGCCTTAAAGAACTGTCAGGTTGTGTCTGTCTCGGAGCTCTCCGAAAAAATGCTTTTTTTGCAGATGGCCGATGTACGGCTCTCCCCAAAGGAGCCGCTTATTCGGGTGCTCCATTATGAAAACGGAAGCGACTTGTTTTATTTTGTGAATGAGGGTTCGGAAACCTATGAGGGGACTGTTGCCGTGAACTGCGTGGGAGAATGCTATGCTTATAATGCGTGGGATAACAGGTTGGAGAGAATCGGCAGGGAAGACCTTTGTCCGGAAAGAGACTGCCGGGAAACCGGCGGCGGTAAGCCTGGTGCGGCCGCCGGAGGCAAAGACGGCACAAGGCTGAAAGTTTATTTAGAAGCGGGGAAAAGCCTGATAGTGTTATTTGACCATGCGGACAGGGAGCCGGTGCGGCCCGTTGGCTGGCCGGAGGAAGCGCATAGAGAATTTGAGCAGTCCGACGAGGGTCTGCGGCTGGAGGAAAGAAAGGGAAGGATTCTGGCAAACGGGTGGCGGAGAAGTCTGTGCGGAGCCATTGAATATCCTTCCTTTTCGGAGGAAAAGGAGGTGTCCCTTCCGGATTTTGTGGAACGGGAAAAACCGGATTTCGGAGGTTTTGTGAGATATGAAAAGAGTTTTGAGCTGACGGGGGCGGAAAGTGCGTCAGATAAAATTATTCTGGAAATTACAGACGCGGCGGAGGCTGTGGAAGTTTTTGTAAACGGCGTCAGCGCAGGTATCCAGATAGTTCCGGCATTTCGCTATGACATTGCCGGTCTGGTAAAAGAAGGAAGCAATACTCTTGCCATTGAGGTGGCGACCACACTGGAGCGGGCGGTGCCCACCGTCACAAAAGTTCCGGGAGCGGTGATTTTGCCGCCCGCTAATCACTGTGGGATTACGGGGGAGGTGAGATTATATATCAGGTAGCAGAACCTGAAATGAAAAGGGCTATGGTCAGTTGTAATTTCAGGTTCCTTTGCGCAGAATATTCAGATACGCTTCATAGGCAAAGGTACGGTTTCTGCTGCTGTCAGATGTTTGTACCAGAATACCTGCATCCACCAAACGGTTAACTGCGCCGGATGTGGTATTAAAAGTAATGCCTAAAGCCTCAGCCGTTTTTCGAATCTCAATAATAGGATTGGACTCCAGGTAGTTGAAAACCAGCATAGCATTTTTTGCTGCACGGCCCAGCCTGGAAATTATGGCTGCATTTGCATCATGGAGAACAATCAACTCATCGATTGTTGCAGTTGCATCTTCGGCAGATTCCATGATAGCTTGAAGGAAGAAACTGACCCACTGTTCGTAGTTTCCTTTAGTTCTTACTTCGGTCATGCGGTCATAGTATTCCACACGATTTTTTTTAAGAAAATAGGAAATATAGAGAGCCGGAGTGGTGAGGACTTTCTTCTCCATCAAAAACAGTGTAATCAGCAAACGTCCAACACGGCCATTTCCGTCAAGGAAGGGATGGATGGTTTCAAACTGATAATGTATCAATGCTGCTCGGATTAAGGCATCAAGCTCATCGTCAGCATTGATATATTTTTCGAGATTCGACATGGCATCCGACATATCATCAGGAGACGGAGGAATGTATCGAGCATTTTTAAGTATGCTGCCTTGACCTCCAATCCAGTTTTGTGAATATCTGAACTCACCGGGACTTTTTTCCTGGCCTCGTACTCCTTGCATCAAAACTGCATGGGTTTCCTTAATTAAGCGATTACATAATGGAAGTGTCTGCAAACGCTCGATTGCAAACTCAGTCGCTTTGATGTAATTTACGACATCTGCAACATTACGGTTTGTGTTAGCGTCCAGCATTGGATTAAGAACATCTTCTAAGGTTGCCTGTGTACCTTCAATCTGTGAAGACATCAATGCTTCTTTGCGTACATACATAGATACGAACAATTCAACATTGGGAATACGGGTAGCGATACTTTCCAAAACGGCGAGCTGAGAATTTGCTTTTACGAGTAAACCTACAATATTCTCAGTCAGTTCGATAGGAGGAACTGGAGGCAGAGGGTTCGGAACGAAAGATTTGTATGCCATTTCGCCCGATAAATTTGATTTATAATGACCTGCACGGTTATTCATAAGAGTCGCTCCCTTCGTGGAACTTGAAATATATGCGTCTACCATACCTCTGTTATTTCAATAAGTCAATCGAACTTGAAATAAAGAAACAAAATATTTATTTTTATTTCATTTTTAACCGATGCAGGACAGCTTATACTCATATAAACAGAATACCCCGCTTTCACCCGGCTGCTCAATGAATTTTCCGCTGCCGCGCTATCTCAGCTCTTCCATCAAAAAACTCTCGGTTCTCAGGGCGCAGTAATACCTGCCCTTTTCCGCCGTGAATTTCAGCACGCAGTAATCAGGGTCCGTCACTCCCTGACGGTAGTATATAATGTCTTTCTCGTGCCACAGCTCCTTTTTGCTATCCGCATCCTGCAAAACCTCCATAGTACCTGTCAGCATAAGGCCCTCATATTTAAAGCGCCCCCTGTTGTAGAAATAAATACTTGCCTTTGGATTTTCCATATACTGCTGCGCGCGCAGGGAAGAGGTGTTGGTGGAAAAATAAAAACTGTCGCCATCTATTTTTCCGGGAGCGAACATGGCTTTTATGTTGGGAAAGCCGTCCGCGTCTATAGAAGCCACAAAGGCCGTCTTTTGTTTTTCTATAAAATCAAAAATCTGCTGTCGTGTTTTCATCAAAGTTCCTCCTTTGCTCGGCGCGTGTCAGTGTGTCAAGGATTTTTGCCAGACAGGCTTCAAATTCCTCTCGTTCTTTATCGGAAAAGTCCTGATAAAACAGTGCGTTCATTTTCCGGGAGACTTCTTCATATTTTTCCTGCAAAGAACGGGCGTATGCTGTAAGGGAGATGATGGTCTGGCGTCGGTTTTCCGGGTTTATGTGTCTTTCCAGAATATTTTTCTTCACCATTCCGTCTACTACGATGGAAACGGTATTTTTGGCAAGGGAGGTGGCACGGCTGATTTCGCTTATGGTGAGGCAGTCTTTCTTCCACAGGACAAAGAGAATCCGTCCCTGGCCGCCGCTTAATTCTATGCCGTTTTCCGTCAGAAGCTTTTCAAAAATCCTGTCCTGAAGCTGTTTAATCTGCGTGATATAAAATCCGCCTCTGGTTTCCATTTTATCTCCTTTAATCCAATTGGAATAGTTCTATATAGAATGATTTTAAAATAACATACCCGGGGGAAAAAGTCAATCGTCCCTGGTAAATTCCACGGAAATCAATTTTCAGATTCCGTTGAGAGTATGCAGAGTCAGAAAGGCTGTCAACCCGGAATATTTCTTCGTCGCCGC
>OFFW01000666.1_pt1 | contig 23604 bp, 18 predicted proteins | sample 1521501 | NCBI WGS metagenome assembly OFFW01 (sample SAMEA3504107, study PRJEB24116) | mouse gut metagenome | biome: mouse gut; feature: mouse-associated habitat; material: faeces | place: Denmark | collected 2011
GCCTTCACTCCCCAGGAGCTGGCGGACCTTACCATCCAGTTCTACCGCCGCAATTATATCGAGGGGCTGTTTCTTTCCTCCGGCGTGATGAGGGACGCCGACCACACCTCGGAGCGGATGCTGCGGGTGCTGGAGATTCTCCGGCAGGAGTACCGCTTTGGGGGATATATCCACGTCAAGGCTATCCCCGGCGCCGACGAGGCCCTCACCCGGCGGCTGGCGCTTCTGGCGGACCGCATCAGCGTCAACATCGAAATGCCCAGCAGCCAAAGCTTATCCCGCCTCTGCCCGGAAAAAACCAAGTCCTCCATCCTGGGCCCCATGGGCTTTATCCGGGATGGCATCCGGGAAAATAGCACCGATCTTGTCCGGTACCGCCACGCCCCCCAGTTTGCCCCGGCGGGGCAAAGCACCCAGATGATTGTGGGGGCCACCCCGGAAAGTGATTTGACTATCCTGCGGCTGACCCAGGGGCTGTACAAAAAGTACCAGCTGAAGCGGGTCTTCTTTTCCGCCTATGTGCCGGTGGTGCAGGACGCCCTGCTGCCCGCCGGGAGCAAGCCCCCCTTGCTGCGGGAGCACCGCCTCTACCAGGCGGACTGGCTGCTGCGGTTCTACGGCTTCGCCGCGGAGGAGCTGCTGGACGAGGAGCACCCCTCCTTCAGCCCCTATGTGGACCCCAAGTGCAACTGGGCGTTAAACCATCTGGAGCAGTTCCCGGTGGAGGTGAACACCGCCCCCTATGAAACGCTGCTGCGGGTGCCGGGCATTGGGGTGAAGAGCGCCCAGCGGATTCTTACCGCCCGGCGCCACAGCCGGCTGGACTGGCCGCACCTGCGGAAGATTGGCGTGGTGCTGAAACGGGCCCAGTATTTTCTCCTTTGCGGCGGCAAGGCCCCGGAGGGGCTGCGGGTGACCCAGGACGGGGTGCTGCGGGCCCTTATCTCCCAAAAGGACCAGGAGCTGCTGGCGGCCCAGCTCCGGGAGAGCGTGGACGTGCTCACGCTGACGGCCACGCCGATCCCCAGGACACTGCATATGAGCCTGATCGGGATCCGGGATATGAGCGTGCTGGAGGAGGCGCCGGGGGACAGGCAGCCCATCCAGACTTTTGTCTGCGAATACAATGAGGAACTGGTGCGGGAGGCGATCGTCAGGGAGCTTTCCAGAGAAGGACAGGTCTACTATGTCTATAACAGGGTCAACAACATCGCGGATGTGGCGGCCATGATCCAGAAGCTGGTGCCGGAGGCCAATGTGAGCTTTGCGCACGGCAGGATGAAGGAGAATGAACTGGAGCGCATCATGTATGACTTTATCGACGGGGAGATTGACGTGCTTGTGTCCACGACGATCATCGAGACGGGGCTTGACATCTCCAATGTGAATACGATGATCATCCACGATTCGGACCAGATGGGGCTTTCCCAGCTGTACCAGCTGCGCGGCCGGGTGGGGCGTTCCAACCGGACGGCGTATGCGTTTTTAATGTATAAAAGAAACAAGATGCTCAAGGAGATCGCGGAGAAAAGACTGGGAGCGATCAAGGAGTTTACGGAGCTTGGCAGCGGCTTTAAGATTGCCATGCGAGACCTGGAGATCCGGGGAGCGGGAAATCTGCTTGGCGCAAAGCAGCACGGCCATATGCAGGCGGTAGGGTATGACTTGTACTGCAAGATGCTGAATGAGGCGGTGAAGAATCTCAAGGGGATTTCCACGATCGAAGATTTCAATACGAGTATCGATCTGGAGGCAGACGCCTATATCCCGGCCACGTACATCGTCAATGAAGTGCAGAAGCTGGACATCTACAAGCGGATCGCGGGGATCGAGAACGAGAAGGAATGCGACGACATGCGGGAGGAACTGCTGGATCGTTTCGGAGAGATACCGAAATCGGCGGAGAACCTGCTGCGGATTGCGTTGATCCGTTCTCACGCCCATAAGCTGTACATGCCGGAAGTGAAGGGGAAGGACGAGACGATCCGCTTTCAGCTGCGGCCGGACGCCCGCATCCGGGTGGAGAATATTCCCCGCCTGCTGCAGGCCTACGAAGGCAGGCTCACGTTCGAGCCTAAGGGTGTGCCGATGTTTCGGATGCGGTATAAGAAGTGCGGCGTGATCGAGAAGGATGAGGCGCTGCTGCTGGGGCTGACGGAGGCGGTGCTTCGGGATATGGAGGAGCTGTTGTTGTAGCAGGGGGGAAGAAAGGACAGAGGACAGATGATTTATTTGGATAATGCGGCCACCACCAGGATGGCGCCTGATGTGGTGGAGGCTATGCTGCCATATTTTACGGAATATTATGGAAATGCGGGCAGTATATACGGCCTTGCGGGTGAGAGCAGGAAGGCGCTCCTGCGGGCCAGAGAGACGATCGCCGGGACGCTGGGGGCCGAGGCGAATGAGATCTATTTTACGGCGGGCGGATCGGAGTCGGATAACTGGGCGCTGAAGGCGGTGTTCGAGGCGTGGCAGGATAAGGGCAGGCATATTATCACCTCGCGGATCGAGCATCATGCGGTGCTGCACACGTGTGAATATCTGGAAAAAATGGGAGCCAGGGTCACTTATCTGGATGTGGATTCCGAAGGGCTGGTGGATCCCGGACAGCTTGAGCGGGCGATCCGGCCGGATACGATCCTGATCTCCGTGATGGCGGCCAACAACGAGGTGGGGACGATCCAGCCGGTGAAGGAGATCGGGGAGATCGCGGCTGCGCATGGTATTTTGTTCCACACCGATGCGGTGCAGGCGTATGGGCATCTGCCGTTGGCGGTGCAGGAGTGCCATATCGACCTGCTTTCGGCCAGTGCGCACAAATTTAACGGGCCGAAGGGCGCGGGGGTTCTTTATGTGGGGAAAAAGGCGGGAATCCGTTCCTTTATCCACGGCGGACAGCAGGAGAGAGGCCGGCGTGCCGGCACGGAGAATGTGCCCGGGATCGTGGGGATGGCCGCTGCAGCCAGACGGGCGCATGAGCATATGGAAGAGCGGGCGCAGAAGGAACGGATGCTGCGGGATTATCTGATCGGGCGGATAGAGGCGGAGATCCCGGATGTGGCGCTGAACGGCCATCGGACAAAGCGTCTGCCGAATAATGTGAATTTCAGTTTTGCGGACATGGAGGGAGAGACCATGCTGATCATGCTGGACATGGCGCAGATCTGTGCATCGGCAGGGTCGGCGTGTACCTCAGGCGCCGTGGATCCTTCGCATGTGCTGCTGGCGATGGGATTGTCCGGAGAACGGGCGCGGGGATCGCTGCGGCTTACGCTCAGTGAGGAAAATACGCGGGAAGAACTGGATACCGTAGTGGAGGAGCTGGCGCGGATCGTGGCGCGGGTCAGAGGGATGATGATAAGATAGATGATTCATGTACCTGATGCGGTTCGGGGTATTTGAGCAATTATTTGATAATATTGAAATTTTATTTATAGAGTCCGGATTAATGGACTCTATTTTTTGTATCCTTATTTCAGAGAAGAACGGAAGTTCGATACCGGAAGGGCAGGAGTGGAAAAGAGACGCCAAATGTCTGCAGGCAGCCACCCGGCTCGTTGTCTGCAGGAATAAAGAGAAAGGAAGAGGTAAGGATCATGAAGGGGTATACAGTGGAGAGCGGTTATATGGGATATGTTAACGGGGAGTATATGTTGTTTGCCAGCGAGACGGATTATGTGGATTACGTGGAGAATTGAATAGGCTTTACACTTTTTTACCAATCCGCTATAATAAAATCAACAGGTAGATATGGTAAACGAAATTTCTAATGTCGATAACCATAGTTGTTTAAAAAGGCGGTGAAACATGGAGGTATTACAGGAAATGAATAATGCTGAAATAATGCAGAGAGCCATGGATGATTTTAGAGAAGTGCAGGAATATATGGCAACCGCGAAGGAAGAAAACGCCACGAAGACTTATGCAAAATTGAAGAGGAAATATACTTCCCTGAAAGCATTGCTCAACAGTCTGGGTGTTAATATGACAGATATTGATGAAATAAAAGAATAACAATTACGTAAACAGTCAACCGGAAGGTGCAAGGTCTATTGAATTGTCGAGGGCTTTACACCTTTTTCATTTATCAAAAAGGAAGATAAGCAGGGATTGTCCCGCTGTTTTGCCATAATTTCTACGATTTTAATAATATGGGACAAAACATGATTGCCAAATAATGGGCGGGGGTATATGATAAATCATAGTGTGTTGGGTAAAATATAATTCAGGCATATGTTGCGGCAGGCCGGCGGAGTGCATAGACTAAATAGAAGTATATGGATCGCGGCGGTCCGGTTCTATTCCCTGCGGTGACAGTCCATAATATACGAGATGTTTGGAGAAAGACTTGGTTAAGAAGATTGATTCGATAGCGGTAAATTATATAGATGAAGGGGAAGGCGATATCATTCTGCTGCTGCACGGGTGGGGGGCCAACATTACCCTGTATGCAGGTATGATCGGTGTTTTGGCACGGCATCACCGGGTGATCGCGCTGGATATGCCGGGGTTTGGGAAGACGCCGGAGCCGCCGGAACCGTGGTGCGTGGATGACTATGTGAATTTTGTGGTGCGGTTTATGGCATCGTTCAGGGCGTCGAAGATCAGTATTGTGGTGCATTCTTTCGGCGGCCGGGTATTCTTTAAGATGAATGCCAGAGAACGGCTGCCCTTTGCGATCGAGAAGGTAGTTCTGATCGACAGTGCAGGCATATTGCCGAAGAAGAGCTTTCGGCAGAAAGTGAGTCTGCGGTGTTACAAGATCGGGCGGGCGGTCATGAGTACGAAGGCGCTGCATTTTCTGTATCCTGATGCGGTGGAGGATATGCGGCGTAAGCGTGGTTCGGCGGATTACAACAATGCCACACCGACCATGCGGGCGACGCTTGTAAAGGTGGTCAATGAGGACCTGGAACCGCTGATGCATCTGGTGAAATGTCCTGCGCTCCTGATCTGGGGCGACCGGGATACGGCGACGCCGCTGTCGGATGCGAAGCGGATGGAAGAACTGATTCCGGATGCCGGGCTGGTGGTGTGTGAAGGTGCAGGGCATTTTTCCTTTGCGGAGCAGGCGCCGAAAGTGCATAGTGCGCTGGAAGCATTTTTCCATGTTACCCAATAATCTGTACTGGAAGTTCTTGTGTAAATGAGCAGTACGGAGTGCTGGCTGTCACGCAGGAACGTGGTCATAATGTTCTGATGAAAGAGGAAGAACGTGCTGTCAGCAGGTTTGCACGTTAATAACGCAATAGCGTAATACTGGAAATAGAAATAAGATCGGGCAGGAATCGTTATGGATTGGATATGGATGCTTATCTGGTTCGTCACCTATGCGGTGGGGGCCGTTTTATATGAGATTTATATTGTGCATATGTTTCAACAGAATTCATATAAGCCGAGGGAGTATCGGGAGTGGATGCAGGTGCGCAGCAACGTGGGCAGGCTGCTGGGAAAGAGCCTGTATGCGGTGATATCGCTTCCGTTGGTGCTTGTCGGGAATACAGGATGTTTGATCGCTGCCTGCGTGATGAATGCGATGACTATATTGGTCAATAAACCGCGGCAGGCAAAGAAACCGCTTGTATATACGATGCGTGTGCGGCGCATGCTTGTTACGACGACGGTGCTGTATGTAGTGGGGATACTTTTGTCACTGGCGGCAGGCGCGTATCGGGAGCGGGTGTGCGGCGGGATCCTGCTGGTGCTGTTTCTTGTGCAGCCCTTTCTGATCCTGTTGGTAAACTGGATCAACAGGCCGTTAGAGCAGGCCATCGACAGACATTATGTGGCGGATGCGGCCCGTATCCTGCGGGAGATGCCGAATCTGACGGTGATCGGCGTGACGGGCAGTTACGGCAAGACCAGTGTGAAATATTTCCTGAATACACTGCTGTCCAGCAGATTTAATGTGCTGCAGACACCGGGCAACTACAATACGACGCTGGGTGTGGTGAGGACGATCAGAGAGCAGATGAAGCCTTTTCATGAGATTTTTATCTGCGAGATGGGCGCCAGAGAAGTGGGGGATATCAAGGAGATCTGCGATCTGGTGCATCCGGACCACGGGATCATCACTTCTATCGGGCCGCAGCATCTGCAGAGTTTTCGCACGATAGAGAACATCATCGGCACCAAGTTTGAGCTGGCGGATGCGGTGCCGGCAGAGGGCAGGGTATTCCTGAATTACGACAACGGTTATATTCGCGGACATAAGATTGACAAGAATGTGGTAAGCTATGGGACGACGGGCGGTGATGTTGCTTACAGGGCCTATGATATAGCGGTATCGCCCAATGGTTCCACCTTTAAGATGCGGGATGAACAGGGCGGAGAGTATGAATTTCATACGAGACTGGTGGGCAACCACAATGTGCAGAATATCGCGGGCGCCATTGCTGTGGCGCATACGCTGGGCATTCCCATGGAGAAGCTGCGCTATCCGGTGAAGCAGCTGGAGAGTGTGCCGCACAGACTGCAGCTGAGCAGACAGGGGGGACGGATCCTGCTGGATGACAGCTACAATTCCAATAAGAACGGATTTATGGCGGCGCTGGATACGCTGGGAATGTTCAAAGAGCTGCGGATCTTGATGACGCCGGGCATGGTGGAACTGGGAGAGAAGCAGTACAGCGAGAATAAGGAAGTGGGCGTATATGCCGCAGATAAATGTGACTATGCGGTACTGGTGGGCAGGGAACAGACGAAGCCCATTCAGGACGGCCTGCTGGAGGCCGGATTTGCGAGAAGCAGAATGATCGTGGTGGACAGTCTGCAGGAGGCGTTCCAGATGGTGAATGCGATCCCGGACGAGAGACAGAAGGTGGTATTGATCGAGAACGATCTGCCGGATAATTATGCGTGAGAAGGCGTACGGGCCCGGCGGGACGATTGTAATTGATTCGGTACAACTGGTTTACAATGGTTTTAAAATAGTAGAAAGGCATGGTTCGATAACATGAAGATTCGAGTAGGCGTATTTTTTGGCGGTAAGAGTGTGGAGCATGAGGTGTCGGTCATCTCCGGCCTGCAGGCGTATAATTCTTTTAACAGGGATAAGTATGAACCGATTCCGATTTATATCACGAAGGATAATGAACTTTATACGGGTGAGGCAGTCGCTGATATTGCGAACTACAGGAATATTCCTGTACTGCTGCAGAAGAGCATCCGGATTTTTATGATGTGTGAGCAGGGACAAGTGCAGCTGATCCGTTATCCGGTGAAGAAGATGGGCAATTCCGTGGTGGGGCAGATCGACGTGGCCTTTCCGGTGGTGCACGGCGCCAATGTGGAGGACGGTTCACTGCAGGGATTCTTACGTCACTATAATATTCCTTTTGTGGGGTGCGATGTGGCGGCTTCCGCGGTGACGATGGACAAATATGTGATGAAGACTGTGCTGAAAGACAATGACATCCCGGTGCTGGACTGTGTGACGCTGAACGTGAAAGAATATGAGCGGGGAGAAGAGGCATCCTGGCACAGAGCAGAAGAGCGGATCGGATATCCTGTTATTGTGAAACCGGTCAACCTGGGTTCCAGCGTGGGAATCAAGGTGGCGAGGAATCGGGAGGAACTGCAGGACGCACTGGAGTACGCCTTCACCTTCGGCCCGCGGGTGCTGATCGAGCGTGCCATTATGAATCTGCGGGAGATCAACTGTGCGGTATTGGGAGATTACGAGGAAGCGTGGGCATCCGAGTGTGAAGAGCCGATCTCCAGCGATGAGATTTTAAGTTATGAGGATAAATATGTGGCAGGCGGCAAGGGCGGCTCGGAGGGAATGCGGACCGCGAGACGGGAACTGCCGGCGGATCTGACACCGGAGAAGCGGGAAGAGATCCGGCAGATGGCGGTGAAGACCTTCCAGGTGTTAAATTGTAACGGGGTATCGAGAATTGATTTCATGATCGATCGGGATACGGATCAGGTGTATGTCAACGAGATCAATCCGATTCCGGGATCGCTGGCCTTCTATCTGTGGGAAGCGCTTGATAAGCCTTATGCCGAGCTGTTGGATGATATGGTCGGTCTGGCGCTCAAGAGAGAGCGGGAGGAGAAGAACATGCTCACTTCCTTTGACAGTAATATTCTGCAGAGTGCGAACCTGTCCGGGGCTAAGGGTGTTAAGAAATAAGAATTTATAAAGGACAAAAGCGTATTGTCATAGAAAAGTAAAATATAAAAGCGTTTTTGTGGTAGATTTATTTTCTATATGTAGCAAAAATCGACCAATTATATTTACGATTAAATAAATATAGAATAAAGTAAAGTATGTTTTGGAATTTCATAAAGGCGGATCTTTAGCATTGATATTAAGCGGGTGAAAGGGCAGCATATTTATAAAAAGGTATCGTTTAAATTTCCGAATTTGGATGCATATAATTTCCTTCTTTACAAATAATAGTAAAAACGTCGGCGGCTGTGAAGCGGCCGGCAGATTAAAATGCAGTGCAGCCATGAAATGTTATGGTGATTGAGAGGATTTTACCATCACAAAAAAGATTGCAGACCGTCGTACTGTATATCTTTGCTGTTATGAAAAAAACTATATTTTGTAAATTTGGAGGGATAAATAATGAAAGCAACAGGCATTGTAAGACGGATAGATGATCTGGGAAGAATCGTAATTCCGAAGGAAATCCGCAGGACACTGCGGATCAGGGAAGCGGATCCGTTAGAGATCTTTACGGACAGGGAAGGCGAGATCATCCTGAAAAAATATTCGCCGATCGGTGAGATGGGAACTTTTGCCAAGCAGTATGCGGAGAGTATGGCGCAGGTGTCCGGACATGTGGCGATGATCTCTGACAGAGACCAGTTTATCGCAGTGGCAGGCGGTATGAAGAACATGCTGGGCAAGTCGATAAGCAGGGAACTGGAGGAAAAGATCGACCATAGAGAAAGCGTGGTAGCGGCCAAAGGTGACCGGAATTTCATCGAGGTGGGCAACGATCTGGAAGATGTGCATCACGAGGCAATCAGCCCGATCATCTGCGAGGGAGACGTGATCGGTTCGGTGGTTCTGCTGGAAACCGACCATAAGTCCAAGATGGGCGAGGTGGAGCAGAAGCTGATCCAGTCGGCAGCAGGGTTTCTGGGGCGGCAGATGGAGCAGTAAGAGCAGTAAGAAGCGGGAAACAAGACGGTGCATGGAGCAGTAAAGTGCATCAGACAATAAAAAAGCATGTCTGAAGGTAAGCGGTAAAGGATTTTCAGACATGCTTTTTTATTGTTCTGCACAGGCAGGGTGTCCTGCGGATTTTTTTGTTACGGCAGATGTTTGTTTCAGGGCGCCGACAGTTTCGTTTCTTTGTTGAACACGATCACGGCTTCGCGCATCTCATAGGGGCCCATCTCATAATAGCCTTCTGTCAGACGGTTCAGGCGCTGCGCACAGACTACCCGGTTGGCGCGCTTGGGCTGATCCGTGATAAAGGCGATACCGTCTTCGAAATATTCCTGATCCAGTTCCGGATCGTCCAGTTCCTCATAATAAGGGTCGAAGAGATAGACATTATCTCCTTCGATCCCGGTCAAAAGAACATAATGGCTGACATCCAGAAAGAGCCGCAACAGTACGGCCCCGCCCTGCCGCAGGGCTTTGCCGATCCTGCTGTCACAGGATATGCAGACTTCTTCACCGGACAGAAATTCACAGGCAACGGGAAAGTTCTTCACCTGTCCGAACTGGTTGAGCCAGTTGCTTAAAAAAAGCATGGCGGAAGCGGAGGTGCCGCGTTTGCCGATTTCGCCGTTTTCATTGTATGAATCGAGACAATAGAGCATAATATATTTAATGATGTCCGGATAGATGACTTCCCGGTCGAACAGATACCGGATCGCGTTAGTCAGGGATACCGGGCCGCAGTCGTATTCACTGGATTGATAATTAAGCAGATTTTTCATCACGATTTCCTTATGTAAAATAATATATTCGTAGAAAATATACAGCGCATTGCTTTTTTTGTCAAGATTATGCTATACTAAGTCGATTGGGAAAAAATAGAAATGCAAAAATGACCAACGGAAATCTGTGTGGAAGCGTCACAGATACAAAGCACTTTGCAACAGAACGCTTCGAAAATGGAGGAGAGACTATGAAAAAAATCAAAGGAAGACTGTTAAGTCTGTTTCTGATCCTGGTCATGGCAGTATCTGTCGTGGCGTGCGGCGGTGCCGGCAGTGACGGAAACGGGGCGGATGCAGACAATCCGGCTGCAAATGACGCTGCTGCAGGGGACGCGGCAGGAGAGAATACGGCGGAGGGCGATGCCGCAGCAGACGGGGAAGGCGCCGGAGCGGGGCCGGCCGTGGCGGCAGAGGGTGAGAAGATCATCAATATCGGCGTGACGGACAGTCTGGGCGGGGTGAACCCTTTTGCCAATGACCAGACAGAGCTCAATAAGTATGCGACAGATCTGATGTTCCTGCCCCTGATGGAACTGGATAAGGACTTGAACTTCCAGCCGATGCTGGCGGATTCCATCACCACGGAGGACAACATTCATTTTACGGTGCATATCGACGAGGCGGCGACCTGGTCTGACGGAACGCCGGTGACGGCCCAGGACGTGGAGTATTCGGTGCTGCGTTATGCAAGCCCGGTGGTGGCCAACACCACGCTGCTGCTCTATGCTTTCGAGGGAACCGACGATGCGACGGGCTTCGTGGAGGAAGGGGCTGCTTCCATGGCAGGCCTGACGGTGAAGGATGATAAGACGATCGAGTTTACGGCTAAATATCCGATGGCGCTGACGACGTTCCAGAACAGCTACGGAAGATATTTACATGTTCTGCCGAAGCATGTCATCGAGAAATTCAGTGAGGAAGAGCTGACTTCCGCCGACTGGTTCAATGCACCGGATGTAGTCAGCGGGCCTTATATCCTGACGGGATACGATCCCAACCATTATATTTCCTATACGGCCAACACGGCATACTGGAAAGGGCAGCCGAAGATCGACAAGCTGAATATCAAGATCGTGGACGGCAGCCAGGTTTACGCGGGACTGCAGTCGGGCGAGATCGACATCACACAGCATACGATGACGGCGATCCCGCAGGAGGACTACGACAGCATCGAGGCGCTTGAAAATGTGAAAGTGGTCTACGGATCCCCGGTGACCAATCAGTCTGCTTTTATCCAGACGGCGAATATTCCGGATGCGAAGGTGCGGCAGGCGCTTGTGTATGCCATTGACAGGCAGCAGCTGGTGGATCAGCTGTTAAAAGGTCACGGCGAAGTGATAGACGGATTCCTTTCCTCAGCGAGTCCTTTTTATGACGAAGGGATCACACCGATGGAATACAACCCCGAGAAGGCGAAGGAACTGCTGGAAGAGGCCGGATGGGATGGCTCTCAGACGCTGCGTTTCTATGTGAATTCGGGCGACAATACTTTTGTGAACGGCGCGCAGGTCATTGTGGCACAGTGGGCTGCAGTGGGAGTCAAAGCGGAGATCACCACGGTAGACCTGTCCACGCTGATGACGGTGGCGGGCAGCACGGATTATGATATTATGGCGGTGCAGTATACTTATGCGCCGGTGGATCCCTATCCGGATGTGTCCTGGCTGTTAGGCGGCGAGGGAAGCTGGACGGGATATTATGACGAAGAGGTGGCGGCGGCTCTTGACGGGACGCAGCAGACCAGCGACGTGTCCGAGATCACCGGTTTCTATTCCACGGTGGATACGAAGATGCAGGCGGAGGCGCCGATGTTCTCCGTCTATGTCATCAGCGCGCAGGGGGCGGTCAATAACCGGGTGACCGGGGCGGAACCCAGCGTGTACGGGTTCTTCAACAATGTGCATAACTGGGATGTGACGCAGTAGCATAATGTTTGGAGGACGGCAGGAAATGATTTTGCAGCAGCCGTGTTGTGCCGGCGTGCTGCATACGGCGGAACCAAAGGAGGTAACCTTATGCCGCATTTACTGGAAGTGCAGGATTTAACGACGGTTTTTGCCGGCGATTACGGATCAAATATCAGCGTGGATCACGTCAGTTTCCACGTGGACCGCGGGGAAGTGGTCTGCCTGGTGGGAGAATCGGGCTGCGGAAAAAGTGTTACTTCATTGTCGATCATGGGATTACTGGGAAGGGGCGGAGCTGTCAAAGACGGCTCTGTCCTCTTTGAAAATAAGAACCTTCTTACGATGACGGAAAAGGAGCTGGATACGGTCAGAGGGGATGCGCTGACGATGATCTTCCAGGATCCGCTGACTTCCTTAAATCCGGTATTTACGGTGGGCAGCCAGATCACGGAGAGCATCCGCATCCACATGAAACTGTCGAAGGAAGAGGCCGGAAAGCGGGCGGTCAGCCTGCTCATGCAGGTGGGGATGCCGGAAGCCGAGGCGGTGATGCGGAAGTTTCCCCACACGTTGTCCGGGGGTATGCGTCAGCGGGTGATGATCGCCATGGCGCTGTCCTGCAACCCGAAACTTTTGATCGCCGACGAGCCGACAACGGCGCTGGATGTGACCATTCAGGCACAGATCATGAAGCTGCTTGGGGAGCTGCGCCGGGAAAAGGATATGGCCATGATCCTGATCACCCACGATATCGGTCTGGTGGCCAATATGGCGGACCGGGTGATCGTGATGTATGCTGGCCAGATCGTGGAGGAAGCACCGGTGCAGGAGCTTTTTGAAAAGCCGAAGCACCCTTATACACAGGCGCTTCTCGAGACGGTGCCCACCATACGGGACGACAGGGAGAGGCAGCTGATGGCGATACCGGGCATGGTGCCGGAGAATTATGACGATATTGCCGGATGCCGGTTTGCGGACCGCTGTCCCTACAGGCGGGAGGCATGTGACAACCCGCAGGAACTGTACTGCTTCGGGGAAGGACATGCCGCCAGATGTATTGTGGCCTTTGAGGAAGAACAGGGGAGCGCAGTCTGCGACGGATACAGGTAACAGCTGGGCAATGGGACTCAGCCGGAGGATGATTATAGTGGAAAAAGAGAACATACCGTTGATCCGGGTGGAAAATCTGAAAAAATATTATCCTGTCAAGGGCGGGATCATCACGCATACGACCGGTTATGTAAAGGCGGTGGACGGGGTCAGTTTTTCTGTGATGCGCGGGCAGACACTGGGACTGGTGGGAGAATCGGGCTGCGGCAAATCCACCATCGGCAGGCAGCTGGTAGGCTTGGAGACGCCCACGGAGGGGAAGATTTATTATGACGGCGTTGACCTGTCTGCCCTGCAGAAGGACAGAAAGCAGATGCGGGAGGTCAGGACGAAGCTGCAGATGATTTTTCAGGATCCTTATTCTTCGTTAAATCCCCGCAAACATATTTATGAGATACTGGCACAGCCCATGTTGTATCACCAGATCGCGCGCAGGGACACGGTCGAAAAGGAAATCCTGCGGCTGCTGGATATGGTCGGGCTGCCGAGAACGGTGCTGGGCAGATATCCCCACGAGTTTTCCGGCGGGCAGCGGCAGCGGATCGGGATCGCGAAAGCATTGTCCTTAAATCCGGAGTTTATTGTCTGCGATGAGCCGGTGAGCGCGCTGGACGTGTCCATTCAGGCACAGATCCTGAATCTGCTGAAAGAACTGCAGAAGGAGCTTGGGTTGACGCTTTTGTTTGTGGGGCACGGACTGGGGGCGGTCAACTACGTGAGCGACCAGATTGCGGTTATGTATCTGGGCAAGATCGTGGAGTATGGCGACGCGAAGGAAATCTTTCATCATCCGGTGCATCCATACACGCAGGCATTGCTGGAGGCGGTGCCAATCCCCGATCCGACGGAAAAGGGCAGAGAGCGCAGTCTCCTGCAGGGGGAGATCGGCAGCAGTACATGTCCGCCGGAAGGGTGTCGGTTCCATCCCAGATGTCCTCATGCCACTGTGCAGTGCAGGCAGGAGATACCAGAGATGCAGGAGGTAAACGGGACCGTCGGGAAAGCGTTGGAGGCAGATACAGGCAGCGGAAAAATGCAGGCGGCGGAGATTGGTGACAGGATGGCCGTGGACCGGGAGCAGGCGGAGAATCCGGGCGTGCATATGGCGGCCTGTCCGGTGGTGCTTAACGGTTAGGCGGAAGCGAGGAAGTTATGGGGAAATATATTTTAAAACGTATTTTGATCGCAATTCCGGTTTTGATCGGCATTACGGTCATTGATTATACGATCATGTGTCTGGCGGGAAGTCCGCTGGAGATGCTGCAGGGGCCGCGCGTGTCGGAGGCGGCAGTGGAGGCGAAACGGATCGCGCTTGGGCTGGATCAGCCGGTGCTGGTGCAGTATTTCGTCTGGCTGGGAGAGCTTCTGCAGGGGAATATGGGCTATTCGATGAAGTCGTTTCAGCCGGTCAGCGCCATGATCGGCAGCCATATCGGCCCTACGCTGCTCTTGATGGGCGTGTCCCTTCTGGTGAGTCTGCTGCTGGCGGTCCCGGCGGGAATCTACAGTGCGATCCGGCAGTATTCCAAAGGAGATTATGCAGTGGTGACGGCTTCCTTTCTTGGCAGCAGCGTGCCGGGGTTCTTCCTGTCGCTTCTGCTGATCTATCTTTTTACGGTGAAGCTGGGCTGGCTGCCCTCCAGCGGAATGACGACGCTGGGGACGCAGGGCGGTGCGGCGGATGTGGCAAAACATATGGTGATGCCGGTGACTGTGCTGGCCTTTTCCATGGCGGGCAGTAATATCCGCTATATCAGGAGCGCGATGCTGGAGATCCTGCAGCAGGATTATTTGCGGACGGCAAGAGCGAAGGGAATCGGACGGTTTCTTGTCATCAACAAACACGCTCTGCGCAATGCGCTGGTGCCGATCATTACGGTCATCGGCATGGAGATTCCGATGCTGTTTGGCGGAGCGGTCATTATCGAGCAGGTGTTCTCCTGGCCGGGGCTTGGCCTGATGACGATGAGCGCCATCAGCAACCGGGATTTTCCGGTGATCATGGGAGTCTGCCTGTTATCGGCTATCGTGGTGCTTATGGCAAATCTGGTGACGGATATTCTGTATGCGCTGGTGGATCCGACGATTCAGCTGGATTAACGTGAAAAAGGGCTGATCCCGGTATTGACAGAATTCCGGTGAAGAGAAAGAGAACTGACAGAGTAGCAGAAGTAAAGTTAAAGTAATAGAAAAGTAACATTGCGGGAGTTGGTGCGAATGATGCTGCGGGAGATAGACAGGAAATTTTATGGAGAGGGCACGGCGGCGATTCTGGCCGAGTCGGGGATTAGAAGGAAATTCGGGAAAAAGGCCGTGTCTTCGGTCACGGTGATTTCCGGATCCGACGGGAAAAATGACGGCGGCAGAGGCCCCAAATCGGATATCAGCAGTGAAAGTTATCTGCAGACGGTGATCAGGCGGTTTAAGCGGCATCATCTGGCGGCGGTCAGTCTGATCGTGCTGGCGGTGATCGTGGGGGCGGCGATTCTGGCCCCGGTCATTGCTCCTTATGATCCGAATGATATTGCCGGCCCTTTTGCGGAGGGACCTTCTAAAGAATTCTGGCTGGGGACAGATCAGATCGGCAGGGATGTGCTCAGCCGGCTGCTGTATGCCACCAGGATTTCTCTGCTGGTAGGTGTGATGGCGACACTCATCTCTACGGGGATCGGTGTGCTGTTTGGACTGGTGGCCGGTTATTTTGGCGGTGTGGCGGATATGATCATTATGCGTTTTACCGATATGGTCATGTCTTTTCCTTATATATTGCTGGTGTTGGTGGCGGCAGCGGTCTTTAAACCCGGTATGTGGAATATCATTCTGATTCTTGGTTTCGTGGACTGGCCGGGGATTGCACGACTGGTGCGGGGCAATGTCTTAAGCCTGCGGGAGACGAATTTCGTGAAGGGCAACATCGTGGCGGGGATGCCGCTTCGGCACATACTGTTCTCGGAGATTCTGCCCAATACGGTGGCGCCGATTCTGGTCTATGCCACGTCAGTGCTGGCGCTGTCGATTCTGGACGAGGCGGCACTGAGCTTTCTGGGACAGGGGGTGCAGCCTCCCACATCCAGCCTGGGCAATATGTTAAACGGAGCCCAGTCGCTGACAGTGCTGACGACACAGCCCTGGCTGTGGATTCCACCGGGCCTGCTGATCGTAGTGGTAGTGATGGCGATCAACTTTATCGGAGATGCGCTGCGGGATGCGCTTGACCCGAACAGCGGGAGATAGAAGGCGCAGCGCGGGTGAACAGGTGTAGTCGCGAATCTGAACAGCGCATAGACTGAGGCGGCAGAGCGAAAACAGGACAGGTGCATGATAGGATGGACGAAAGGATTCACAGCAGAGGAAGGAAGGGTGATCAAGATGGCATTAGAGGGTGAAAGACAGTTAGAACAGTATCTGATAGAGCAGTTCGAGTGGTTTCACAGGCATCCGGAGTTGTCTTATGAGGAAGTGGAAACGACGGCAAAGATACGGGAGCTGCTTACGGAGGCGGGAATAGAGATCCTGCCGTATCCGCTGGCTACGGGACTGGTGGCGGTGGTGCGGGGAACCGGGAAGGCGCCTGACGGAAGAAGGAAAACCCTCGCCCTTCGGTGTGATATCGACGCGCTCCCCATTGTGGAGGAGGCGGAGATTCCCTATGCTTCCGAATGCAGGGGGAAAATGCACGCCTGCGGTCATGATCTGCATATCACGGCCGGAATCGGGGCGGCGCTTTTGTTAAAGGAGCGCAGTGAGGAGCTGTGCGGTACGATTAAATTCATCTTCCAGCCCGGAGAGGAGGATGCCCGCGGAGCCATGAAGATACTGGAAACGGATGTGATGGATGATGTGGAGCGCATCTGGGGATTTCATGCGGATCCGACGAATGAGGTCGGCGTGATCGGCATCCGGGAAGGATATGTGACTGCGGCGGTGGACAGGTTCGGGATCCGTGTGAAAGGAATCGGCTGTCATGGCGCCCACCCCGATGACGGAATCGATCCGATTCCCGTTGCGGCAGCCATCATACAGGGACTGCATACGATCGTGGGACGTAATGTGAACGCTTTTCACCCGGCTCTGCTCAGCGTGACGAAGGTGCAGGCGGGGACCACCTGGAATGTGATTCCCGGAGAGGCGGAGCTGGAAGGCACGGTGCGCACGATGGACAGGGAAGACCGGGTTTTATATGAGCGGAGAGTGCGGGAGACCGTGGAGGGAATTGCTGCGGCTTACGGTGCGGAAGCGGAGATCACCTGGATCGACAGTGCACCGGCCACCTATAATGACGGTAAGATGGCACAGCTTTGCGGGAAGGTTGCGCAGAGTCAGGGGATGAGGACGGTGCCCGAGGAAATGTCTCTGGGCGGGGATGATTTCTCTTATTATATGGAGGAAGAAACGATGGGCAGGCAGATACCGGGCTGTTATCTGAAGGTCGGTACGGGCGTAGGCCATCCGATCCATCATCCGGCGTTCTGCGTGCAGAAGCGCGTGATCCTGCCGGCGGCAGAGTTATTGGCTAAAGTGCTGGAAGAGGATCTGAAACAGTGAGGACTGGAATATAGGATAGAGCTGAAATGGACTGGCCGGGGTTTCGCATTGCATGCGTGCCCCGGCCAAAGTGTTTATAATTTAAACTTACCTACTTCATTGTTTAATCTGCCCACAATTTCCAGATTGAAATCGGATTCTTTTCCGATTTCGCTTACGTGGTCTGCCAGTCTTACGGCAGTTTCCGCCACATTTGTTACCGCTGCCGCACTTTCGCTTACGGCTGTTTTCACATCTCCCAAAGCCGTTTTAATTTCGTTCATATTCAGCTTCAACTGCTCGTTTTCCGTAGCAAAGCGTTGCATCATCTCATTCATGTTTCCGACATTGGTTTGATAGCTTTCGCTGGTTTCCAGCAGCTTTTCATAACCGCCGAGCGCTGTCTCATTCATGAAAGTAATCATTTCCTGCGCTTCGGCTGCCAGTTCGTCTACCGTCTGGATCACATCAGCGGTTACTTTCTGAATCTCTGTTGCAGAGGCGGCGGAGTTGGAAGCCAGCTTCCCGATCTGGTCTGCGACCACCGCAAATCCTCTTCCCGCTTCTCCTGCCCGCGCGGCTTCGATACTTGCATTTAATGCCAACAGATTCGTTTCTTCGGTGATGGTGATAATGTTCTTTGTGAGTTCCCTGATCTTCTCTACATCCTTGGATTTCTCGATTTTCTGGTGAACCGTTGCTGCCATATTGGCAGCCTGAAGCATTGCGTCCTGTTTCTCTGTCACTGCCCGGTTATATACTTCCGAAGCGCTTTTCATGATTCTGTCAGAAGAAGTGCTTCCGCTTACGGCCTGTTCATAAATACTCTCTATCGACTCAAATATCTGCCTGATAGATTCATTCACCTGAGACAGCGAAGCGCTGGATTCCTCCATTGCGGCGCTCATCTCTTCCATCGAAGCGGAAACGTCGGCAATCTCTGAATTGCCATATTCCAGCTTGCTTGACACCTTATGGGAGGAATCTTTTAAATATTCTGAATTCTGGGAGATGTTCAGCATAATTTCACGTATATGCTGAAGCAGCCCGTTGACATTCTCCGCGATCACTTCCATTTCGTCCCCGGTATGGACATCGAGAGTCTGCGTCAAGTCACCTTCATTATGTACCAGATCATAGATTTTACCGTCAACTTTATGCAGTGTCCTGATCACTTGTCCTACTGTAACATTGAGGATTAACAGGGCGATGGCCAGGCAGATCAGTGAAATTTGTATTACGCGGCTAAGAGCCTCAGACAAACGCTCCACGACGCCGGCTGCATTGTAATCACAGCCTACAATGCTGACAACTTCTCCACTGCTGTCAATAAGGGGCATATATGCCGAAATCAGATCGCCGTCTGGGGTGGAATCAATATAGTCCTGCACATACATTTCCCCGTCGAAAACAGATTTCAATTCCTGATACGACGTCTCGAAAACGGTGCCGTATTGATTACCGTCACCCGTACTGTCTGCGTCAATTCCGTAGTATACTTTATTGCCATCCGTATATAAAGTATACAAATATTCAATTCCGCAATCCTGCATAACGCCAAGCATGCTTTCCAGCAGGGCGTTATACGCTTCGCTTCCCTGTGACTCTGCTGATATCTTGGCTACCTGATCCGCGTCAATCACTTTTGTGGAAATAGTTGCCGCCATCTGTGCTTCTTCAACACCCATGGCAATCAGTCCTTCTTTAATGCGTTGGTATGAGGTGATACCCATTACCAGAGACAGTAAAATAATTACCAAACTTGCAGGGAACAGAATTTTAGCCCGAATACCAATGCCTCTTGTTTTTCCTTTTTTCATTTCAGCGTCCTCACATCTGTATTTTTAATTTCCAATTTACTATTATAGCAGAAAATGCTGTGAGCTTCCATCCTCTACAAACAAATTTCCTGGCAGTAGGATGGAGCCGGTCAGGCCGTGAACTGTTAAGAATATAGTAACAGTTCAGCCTTGCATTGTGGCTACATGGTAACCACGCGTGACAGTGAAGCCGAAGGCTGAACTGTTACGAATATAAGCATGCAGGTGCCTAAATAGATTGACACAGGTAATTTTGGCATCGTATAATAAAAATATGGTTTACAGATAGTTTTGCCTGTGTGGATGTCATACGGAATCATTGATTTGGTGTACATTTTTACCGGATACCTGTGTCTGTCTATAGCAGTCTGAGAGATATGACATGGGTATTTGTCTGTTAAGACTATCTGATGACAAACGCTGATATGAAGGAGGAGAGAAGGATGAAGCGTTGGATGCGAAGCGTGAAAAGAAGTCTTTCGTTTCTGTTGGCTGCGGCTATGATATTCACTATGATGCCGCAGACTATGCTGCAAGTGTCTGCATCGGAATACCAGACAGAAGCAGAGAATGCGGCCGGCGCCCATGTCACGGCTGAAATGCCGGAAACGACACGGGGGGGGTAATATCCGCAACTGAAATCAAGGGAGAGACGACTTTAGACAAGGAAAGTGGAGTTGATGCGGGTTCTGGATCAGGTGAGGATAGCAGAACCGGCGGAGAGACAGGATCAGGTGAAGAAACCGGAACCGGCGGAGAGACGGGATCGGATGAAGGTACCGGAGATGACGGCGAGACAGGATCAGATGAAGGTACCGGAGATGACGGCGAGACAGGATCGGATGAAGGTACCGGGAATGACGGCGAGACAGGATCAGATGAAGGTACCGGGGATGACGATGGAAAGAATCCGGGTGAAGGCACCGGGGATGGTGAAGATACGGATCCTGGTGAGAATGATGGTACCGGCGAAGATGTGAATCCGGATGAAGGAGACGTGTCCGATGGTGAGTCAGATCCGGACGGAGAAGACGGAGCAGATGAAGATGATATTGAGTCAGAAGAGACTGACGAGGAAGAAGAGGGGGAGCTGGAAGAAGAGAAACTGGCTTCACTCGAAGCTGCAGCGTTAAGTGCGTCTGACTTTACGATAGATGAAAGTGGTAAGCTGACTAAGTATAACGGAACTGGCGGGGCTGTCGAGATCCCGGCAGAAGTGAAGACTATAGGCAGTAATGTTTTCAAAAATAATACCAGTATTACGAGTGTTACAATTCCAGGTACTGTGGTAAGCATTGAAAACGGGGCATTTTCAGGCTGTACCAAGCTGGTGAAAGTGACCCTGAATGAGGGATTGCAGACGATTGGAGCCGGGGCATTTGACGGCGTGGCATTTGGTGAGAAAACTTTGACGGGCGACATTAAGGACGGAACCGGAATACTGACGATCCCTGGGAGCGTGACGACGATAGGGGGAGCGGCATTCCGGAACAGCGCGTGCCTTAAGACCGTGGAGTTTGAAAACGGAGCGGCGGAGCTTTCCATGAGTTCTGATTATCAGTACGAAGGGAATCAGGGCGCGTTCAGGGGCTGTAAGGCGTTAAAGCAGGTGACGCTGCCGGATCAGCTGGTAACAATGCCGAAGCATACATTTGACGGCTGCATAAGTCTTGAGGAGGTGCAGTTTGGAGTTAATCTGAAGAGCATCGGAAGCAGTGCTTTTGAAGGCTGCAGCAGTCTGCAGTGGCTGTATCCGCAGGATTCTTTAGAAACTATCGAAGCGAATGCCTTTACGAATTGTAAAGAGTTGACGATTTTATACATTCCGCAGAAAGTGACAAAGATAGGGGATAATATTCTGAAGAATTCTCCTAAAGCAGTTATTTACGGGTTCAGCGGTTCAACAGCGGAAACCTATGCGGAGAAAAACAATATTCCCTTCCGTGAGGCAGGAGGAGAGGGTTGGTCTGTGACGGGAATTTCCCTGAATCGCAGCAGAATTACGGTGGCGGGAGATTCGTTCAGTGATTCTGCGATTTTGCTCAGAGCAACGGTACGGCCGAGTTCGGCGCGGAATAAGAGAGTCAGCTTCACATCCTCTGACGAAGGAGTTGCGAGTGTAAGTGAACAGGGCAAAGTCACCATAAACGGTTACGGTACGGCGGAGATCACGGCAACCACAGAAGACGGCGGCAAGACAGCCAGATGTACTGTAGAAGTACTGAGGAAGTGGACTGAAGCAGAGAAAGAAGCGATCAAGGCCAGATTGCAGGAATTGAATGCATCGAAATTGACTGTTGTGACAAATGTGTGCCAGACAGTTGCGGATATTGAACTTGCTCTTCCGACTGAGTATGAACTGAAATCAGCGGAGTGGCGTCTTAAAGAGTATGCAATTGCAGACGGCGCACGGCCGATTTACGATGTGATCGTGAAGAGAGAAGGCTATCAGGATGCAGTAATAACAGGACTTACGATAACGGGCATTACGGTAGAGGACATCTCTATAGCTGGTGCAGCCAAGCTGCAGAATGGTGCAAATACAGATCTGATGGCAGAGATAGAGACCGCAGGAGGGAACCTTCCTGAGGGCAGCTATGATCCTGTTGAGTGGAGTATCTCCGGTTCTGCTGCACGGCTGGAGAATAAAAGCGGCAATACTGCAACAGTGAGCGGAGTTTCCGGCGGTACAGTGTCAGTAACCGCGAAACTGACCGTGAAACATGGTGATAAGAAAGTTACCATTAGCAGCCCTTCGTTCAGGATCACTGTGACCAACGACAGGCTTGCGGGCAGCATCGATATTACAACAACAGAGAATGGCGTGACGGTACCGATCGATTCTTCAATAGAACTGGAAGATTTGAAGGAAGCGAAGGAATATATATTGTCTGCGTCAGTTCGTGACGGCAAAGATGAAGTGATAGATAATCCTTCCCTCCAGTGGAAATCCAGCAACACCAAGGTGGCGGAGGTTAAGGGCCAGGGCAGTGAGGCGACACTTAAGATAAAGACGGAGACAGGAGCGGCAGTTATTTCTGTCACGGCGAATAAAAACGGCGGTTATACGAAGACTTTCCGTGTTGTAGTCAAGGACAGTACGCCGAGACTGGAAGAGACTGGCATTAACCTGAATCTTAATCAGAATACACCCACGGCAACGGTTCATATAGTACCGTCTTATGGGTATGAAGTGTCAGGCGAAGGCCTTTCGGTAGTATTGGCGGATGGCAGTCGCTCTGGCTTTACGATCGAGAAGATGCCGGATTCTGCTACGGAATATCAGATCGGAGGAGCGAAAGACCTCAAGACAGGAAAATATAAAGTGCACGTGCGAGTGAAGACGGGAACCGGTGAGAGCGCGAAAGAGCATACATTACCGCTTACGATCTCCGTTGTTAAGCAGATTCCGAAGGTTACTCTGACCCAGGATAATATCGTCAATCTGTATGAAGTGGATGCGGAAGAGACGAAGATATTGATCAGTGCGGAGGCAAAGATTGATGAGGTCAGATATACACCGTCAGTAGGGGTGAGTTCAAATAAGCCAAAGCTTGTTCTGGGCAGTGATCAGAAAGCAGAATACATAACACTGAAGACGGCAAATCTGAATAAGAGTAATTACGGGAGCACATCGCTGAAAGGAACCTTTGAGATTACCTTTGAAGGATATGATAAGTCTGTAGTTTACAAGAAGTCATTTACGGTGAAAGCCAATAAGAAGGTTCCGGCAATTCAGGCAGTTCCGGCGGGCACGGTTTTGTATACCGGTTCTGCATATGAGGAAGTGGGACTGAATACAACGACAGTTTCGTTCAATCTCAAGGCAGATGGCAGTGAGATCACAAAGGAAACCGGATGGAGCATGGAGCTGCAATCAGGGATAAGCGGTGTCGAGCAGGTTGAGGCATCCTCCCAGGCGCAGCCGTTAACGGTAAAGCTTCTTGACAGGGCCAGGAAATCTACTACGCTGAAGTTTAAAGTCAGGAATGAAGGATGGTTTGAAGGGGTAACGGCGACGGCTTCCTGTACGGTCAAGAAAGGAAGCGCGCCAGAGATGGGCTTTTCCAATAATAAGGTTATCCTGAACGATGCAGACAGGGCTGATCCGTTGAAGATCGATCTGTTTGTCAAGAATCAACCGGAGCGGAAAATTCGCAGTGTCAGTTCCATCACGGGCAAAAATGAAGCAGCAGATGATGCGCTGAATGATAGACTTAACATTTCGTTTGAGAATGGCAAACTGGAGGTAAGCATTCGTGAACAGGCGTCCTTCAGTAAAAATACGAAATATACTTATGTGATCACCGGCAGGGATCAAAAGGGCG
>OFFW01000671.1_pt1 | contig 23462 bp, 23 predicted proteins | sample 1521501 | NCBI WGS metagenome assembly OFFW01 (sample SAMEA3504107, study PRJEB24116) | mouse gut metagenome | biome: mouse gut; feature: mouse-associated habitat; material: faeces | place: Denmark | collected 2011
CAGTGGTAGAACACCAGCCTTCCAAGCTGGATATGTGGGTTCGATTCCCATCACCTGCTTTTTGATTGTCATCATGCGAGAGATTCTGCCGTCATCCCTATAAAGTAGCTTTACACTTTGCACAAGGGCTGTTATAATGGAAGCATCAGATAAGCACAGGAAGCAATATGTCAAATGGGAGGTGGTTATGTGCCGCCAGGTATTGAAGTAACAAAACAGGCCCTTGATGATTTCAAGAAGATTCAAGAGTATATGTTATCAGCGAGAAAAGAAAACGCGACTGAGACATATGCAAAGCTTAAGAAAGAATATTTGACAATAAAAGCATTGTTGAATGTTTCTGGCGTGAATCTTACTGACATCGATGAAATCAAGGAATGACCGTCCTGCAACTGAATATTTTCAGTCCTTCGCCGTAAGGTGGGGGACTTTTTGCATAGCGAGGACAAGTGAAGAAAACAGAGCATCAGCGGATAAATACAATAAAAGAGAGGAAACACCTGACATGGAAAAGATAGCGAGCTTCACCATCGACCACATCAAGCTGGAACCCGGCGTCTATGTGTCCCGCAAGGACAGCGTAGGCACGGAGACGATTACCACCTTCGACCTGCGCATGACCAGCCCCAATGAGGAGCCTGTGATGAACACGGCGGAGGTGCACACCATCGAGCACCTGGGGGCCACATTCCTGCGCAACCACCCGGAATACGGCCCGAAGACCATCTACTTCGGCCCTATGGGATGCCGCACAGGCTTCTATCTGCTGCTGGCCGGGGACTACAGTTCCCGGGACATCCTGCCCCTGATTACAGAGATGTACGAGTTCATCCGGGATTTCCGGGGCGAGGTGCCCGGGGCCTCCGCGAAGGACTGCGGCAACTACCTGGACATGAACCTGCCCATGGCGAACTTCCTGGCCGGGAGATACCTGGAGGAGGTGCTCCGCGGAATAGACGCCAGCAGGCTGGTGTATCCGGACTGAATGACGGCCCTGCGGATTTGGCGGCGGCCAAAGCGGCAGAGGGAGGATGCGGAGGCGTAGTGCCGCGTGCTTCCTGCCAGGGGAATCGGGACAGAGGGCGCAGAAGGAACGGAAGGGGACTGCGCGGAAAAGAGGAGGACTTATCATGACGAAGATTGGCATCATAGGAGCGATGGAGCTGGAGGTAGAACAGCTTAAGAAGGAAATGGCCGTGGAATCGGTGATAAAGAAGGCCGGGATGGACTTCTTCGAGGGCACGCTGAGCGACGTGCCCGTAGTCATCGTCCGCAGCGGCATCGGCAAGGTGAACGCGGCGCTGTGCGTACAGATCCTGGCGGATGTGTTCCAGGTGTCCCATGTGATCAATACCGGTGTGGCGGGCTCCCTGAACGCGAAGCTGGACATCGGCGACATCCTCATATCCCAGGACGCCCTGCACCACGACATGGACACCACGATTTTCGGCTATCAGCCCGGGGAGGTGCCCCAGATGGGCTTCCGGGAGTTCAGGGCGGATGAGCGCATGATGGAGCTGGCCAGGGAGGCCTGCGAGAAGGTCAATCCTGACATCCGTGTCATGTTCGGCCGGGTGGTCAGCGGAGACCAGTTCATCTCCAGCAAAGAGGTGAAGGAGCGTCTGATCGCCCTGTTCCAGGGGGACTGCGCGGAGATGGAGGGGGCCTCCGTCGCCCACGGCGCTTATCTCAACAGCCTGCCCTTCGTCATCATCCGGGCCATCTCGGACAAGGCGGACGACAGCGCCGAGATGGACTATCCCACCTTTGAGGCGGCGGCAGCGAAGCATTCCGCGGCATTGGTGAAGGAAATGATAAAAGGACTTCTGCCCTGAGCGGAAGTCCTTTGCGGACAGGAAAAAGCATGCCGGGCCGGATTCAGTCCGGCCTTTTTTTGCGGAAGACGAACAGCTTGCTGAAGATATAGTTGGCGATGACCACCAGCACGGCGGAAATTACGCTGGCCGCCACCAGGTTGATGCCCGCGGCGGTGAGGATTTGCATCACCACGATGTCCAGAATCCATGTAGCCACCCTGGAGAGCACGAATTTCGGCGCTTCCTTCCGCATGGGCTCCCTGCTCTTGAACACGAACCTGCGGTTGGTGAAGAAGGCGAATATGACCCCCGTCACCCAGTTGACGGTGCTGAGCACCGTGTTCTCGAAGGGGGTGGGGTACATGGTGTTGTGGAACAGCAGGGCGTTGGCGATGAACTTCGCGGCCCAGGATACCACGGTGGTCAGGAAGCCTACGATCAGGTAGACGATGATCTCCTCGTATTGTTTGTACAGTGCCTTGCATTTCTCTATCATTGGTTCCTCCTACTGCCGGATTTCAGTGTTCCGGCATTCTTTATGCGCAGGCCCGCATATGGAAAGCTGCGGCTGACACGGCTGCGGGCCGCGCGGCGGGCAGTGGGGAAGGGCGTTCTCCTGCCCGACTGCACAGGCCGCATATGGAAGCTTGCCGCTGACATGGCCGCGGGTAATCGTCATGGATTGACGATGTTCCTGTCTTCTCCCTGCAGGAAAGCGGCGATGTTCCGGTAAGCCTCCTCAACGCAGCGCCTGCGGGCCTCCACGCTGGCCCAGGCCAGGTGAGGGGTGATGATCAGGCGGCTGCTGTCCCGGAAGCGGCTCAGGGGATTGTCGGGCGACAGGGGCTCCTTCTCCACCACGTCCAGGCCCGCGGCGGCTATCTCGCCCGCCTCCAGCGCCCGGTACAGGGCGGCGTTGTCCACCACCGGCCCTCTGGCCACGTTTATCAGCACCGCGGTGCGCTTCATCTTCCGCAGCGCTTCCCCATCGATGAAGTTCCGGGACAGGTCGCTTAAGGGACAGTGGAGGGAGAGGAAATCGCTCTCTGCAAGCAGTGTGTCCTTATCCAGCCGGGGATATTCCGTGCAATCGCTTTTTCCCGTGACGGAATGGAAGACCACCCTGCAGCCGAAGGCCTCCGCGGTCTTCGCCACCCGTCTGCCGATGTTGCCCATGCCTGCGATGCCCCAGGTCTTGCCCTCCAGCTCGCAGAAGGGCAGGTCGAAATTGGAGAACCGCGCCTGGGCGCTGTAGGCCCCGGATTTCACGTAATGGTCATAATGGAACAGCTTCTGGCTCAAGGCAAGCGCCAGGGTGAAGGTGTGCTGGGCCACCATGGCCGTGCAGTAGTCCCGCACATTCGCCACCTTGATGCCCCGTCCGCTGCAGTAGTCCAGGTCGCAGTTGTCGAAGCCCGTGGCGAATTCGCAGATCAGCTTCACGTTCGGCGCGTCCGCCAGTGTCTCCCGGTTCAGGGGGGATTTGTTGGCGATGACGATGTCCGCGTCCTTCACCCGCTCCCGGACCTCCTCCAAAGTGACAGTGTTGTCATAAACGGCGACCTGGCCAAGCTGGCCCATGCAGTCCACGGACACGTCCGTGCCCACGCTGTTCCGCTCCAATATCACGATTTTCATCTTATACGTATATCCTTTCTATAGAATGTCTTTCCTCTGCAGGGCAGAGGGTCCGCTACAGGGCAGAGGGAACCGTCCCCCTGCCCGCCGCACAAAAAGGCGGCCGATGACCGGCCGCCACAGGATGCCGCGCCGGAAGTCCCGGCAGAAACAGGTCCATTCCAGTGTAGCAAAGTGTATAAGCAATTTCAAGTTAAATTTTTCCTCCTGGAAGCCGATCCGGAAAGCCCGCCTAGGAGGTGAGGAACTCCTTCAGCAGCGCCTCCAGCTCCTCCTCCGTGACCAGGGCGGAGTCGTCCGGCACGGCGGAAGGGTCCGGCGCGGCGGCGCCCTCGGGCTGGGGCGGCACAGGGGGCATCTGCTGGAAGGGCGGCTGGGGGGCTTCCATCTCCGCCAGCTCCTCCCCGCCTGCGGCCAGCCTGTTGCCGATGGGCATCAGCTCCAGGGTGCGCTGCTCCGGCCTGCGGCCGGCGCCGCGGGCGTTCTTGCGCCGCCTTCCCCTGGCCGGGGTGCGGCTGCCCTGCTTTTCCTCGAAGACGGACTCCCCGTAGAGCATCTCGATATCCTGCCTGGTGACGTCGATGCGGGGGGACAGATGGTTCTCCAGATAGTCCACCAGGTTCACCTTCAGCACCCGCTTCTTCCCGCTGACATCCACCACGGTGGAGATGCTGAAATAGGCGTATAGCCCGAAGAAGCTGGCTATGTAGAAGGGCAGCACATCCCCCAGCGTCCTTCCCGTGAGGATGCTCTTGCACACGCCTATGCCGGAGCAGACCACGGACAGGAGCATCATCTGGCCGGACAGGTGGTAGAGGGTATCGAAGGAGAGATGCCCCAGGGCCATCCTGCCCAGGAACTTGTCCACAAAGACGGAGATATTTGCCACTCCGCCGCTCATCTCGTAGCAGCTGGCGAATTTTGTCTTGCACTGCCTCAGCAGGCGGTTCTTCGTGATGGCCATGTTGTCGGCCTCCTTTATCATATTCCGGTACAGCAGTCCTAGAAATATCCGAAGGATGATGCTGATTCCCAGACAGGTGAACATGCAAAGCGTTATCAGCTTTTCTTCCTGAAATACGCGAAACATAATGCGCCTCCTTTCTGCTATGGAACCACTGGCAGACGATCCTGCCATGCTTTCAGTATAACGCAGGCCTGTCCAACTTTACAGATTTTTCCATCGCATTTTTCCCTGCTTTTATCCGTTTTTCTGACAAGAAAAGAGCCCGGGCGGCATCTGGGGCGGCCCAGGCGCAAAAATCCGTTGCAGAACAGGGAAAAATCTGTTAGAATGTACCTTAATAATGAATCGCAAAGGAGAGGAAAAGGATGGATACACTGAAATACAAGACACACGGAACCTGCTCGCAGGAGATTGACATCGAACTGAAGGACGGCCTGATCGATTCCGTAAAGTTCACCGGCGGCTGCCACGGCAACCTGCAGGGCGTAAGCGCTCTGGTAAAGGGGATGAAGCCCCAGGAGGCCATTGACCGGCTGAAGGGCATCCGCTGCGGGGCGAAGGCCACCTCCTGCCCTGACCAGCTTGCGCTGGCCCTTGAGGAGATGCTTTAATCTATAGTTGAAAGGCATTGTTTATGAAAAAAATCGTTTTGACAGGCGGGGGCAGCGCAGGGCACGTTACCCCCAATATTGCATTGCTTCCGTCGCTGAGGGAGGCGGGGTACGAGATCACCTATATGGGATCCTACGACGGCATCGAGAGGAGGCTGGTGGAGGATTTCGGCCTGCCTTACGTGGGTATCGCCACCGGGAAGTTCAGGCGGTATCTGGATCTCCAGAACCTGACGGATCCCTTCCGCGTGATCAAGGGCTTCGGGGAGGCCAGGAGATTCCTGAAAAAGTATCATCCGGACGTAGTCTTCTCTAAGGGGGGCTTCGTGGCCGTCCCTGTGGTGCGGGCCGCGGCGTCCCTGGGCATCCCCTGCATCATCCACGAGTCCGACATGACGCCGGGGCTGGCCAATAAGATATGCATCCCCGTGGCCAGGAAGGTATGCTGCAATTTCCCGGAGACACTGAAGCTCCTGCCCGGGGACAAGGCGGTGCTGACAGGCTCCCCGATCCGGGCGGAGCTGGCCCAGGGCAACAAGCTGGCCGGGCTGGACATGTGCGGGTTCAACGCCAATACCCCGGTGGTCATGGTGATCGGCGGGAGCCTTGGGGCCGCCAATGTGAACAAGGCGGTGCGGGCCGCGCTTCCCAGCCTCCTGGGGGATTTCCAGGTGGTGCATCTGTGCGGCAAGGACAAGGTCGACAATCTGCTCCTGAACACGCCGGGCTACAGGCAGTTCGAATACGTGAAGGCGGAGCTGAAGGATCTCTTCGCCATGGCGGACGTGGTGATCTCCAGGGCCGGGGCCAATGCCATCTGCGAGCTGCTGGCGCTGAAGAAGCCGAACATCCTCATCCCGCTTCCCGCCTCCAGCAGCCGGGGGGACCAACTGCTCAACGCCAGATCCTTCGAGGCCCAGGGCTTTTCCATCGTGATCGGCGAGGACGACCTGACCACGGAGCTGCTGGTGGATAAGGTGCATGAGCTCTACTTCTCCAGGCAGACCTTCCGGGACGCCATGAACGACAGCGGGCAGATGGACTCCATCAGGACGATCCTGCGGCTGATAGAGGAGTGCATCTGCGAAAAAGGGTGACCCAGCACATTGTGGCAAATTTCGTCGCTGGTGAGTATAGTAAATAGAGACTTTGATGACACAGGAGATTCCCTATGCTTATGGCTTCTCTCCTGTTTGGGATTTCGGCGAGCCTGGACGCGCTGCTGGTGGGGATCAGCTTCGGGCTGCGCGGGGTGCGGATCAGGCTCTGGCAGAATCTGACGATCAGCCTGGTCACCCTCCTGGGCACCTGCCTCTCCGTGGGGCTGGGGCATCGGCTGGCGGCCCTTCTGCCGGAGGCGGTGGGCGCGTATGCGGGAAGCCTGATCCTGATTCTCCTGGGGCTGTACTATATCGCCAAGTGGGCGGTGGCCCTGTTTCGGAGCAGCCGGGCGGCCCCGCCCCGGATTCTTGCGGACGGCGGGGAGCGGGAGGACATGGACGGGGCGGGCGCCTGCGGCGGCAGGGGAGGGCCCGGGCCCTGTCTGCGGCTGGCCCAGGTGTTCGGCTTAAGCCTGACGCTCTCCCTGAATAACCTGAGCGCGGGCCTGAGCGCCAGCATGGCGGGCCTGGCGCTGGTGCCTGCGGCAGCGGCCACCCTTGTCTGCTCCGTGCTGTTTTTGGCCTCCGGCAACAGGCTTGGCGGGTGCCATGGGCTCCAACTGGCAGGCTGCGTGGCAGAGCCGGTTTCCGGCGCCCTGCTGATCGGGCTGGGTCTGGTGCAGCTCTTCTGGTGACATCGGCGGATTCGGAACCAGAGCCCAAGCTTTTTCGCGAAATGGGAATTCTTCCTGTTTCGCTCTACATAGATTTTCTACTATTTTCCCAGATATCATTAATGGACATATACACATAAACGGCATTGAATTCTTGCCAGCCGCATAGCACAGCCAGCCATGCCGTTTATTCGGTTTTTGGACAAGATTTATTCGCTGCATATATATTGCGGAATTTCGCTGTGACAAGAATAAGCCGGGAGCGGTTGGGAAGACTGAGAGAGGACGGACTGTGCCGTCTTCGAAAGGGGAAGAGCGCCATGGCTTTATCTGTTGACTTGGATGAAAATATACGGCATATCGAATATAACCTGCCGGTGAAGGAGAGCTTCGACCTGATGACCAGGCATCTGTACCTGGGAGAGACCAGGGCCTTCTTCCTGGGGGTGAACGGCTTCTGCAGGACGGAGCTTCTGCAGCAGATCTTCTCGGACCTGCAGGACGCTTCCTATATGAAGGACGAAAGGGTGGAGGACATCCTCCGGTATATGGACGGGAAGATGGGATACGCCCAGACCTCCCTGTGCGGTTCCTGGGAGGACATCTTCCGGAATGTGCTCAGCGGCCCGGCGGCCCTGTTCATAGACGGCTTTTCCCAGGCAATCCTGATAGACGCCCGCAGCTATCCCGCCAGGGGCATCGCGGAGCCGGACCTGGAGCGGGTGACCAAGGGGTCCCGGGACGGCTTCGTGGAGACATTGCTGTTCAACGCCAACCTGATCCGCAGACGGGTGCGCTCCACGGAGCTGGTGTTCTCCATGCACTGCGTGGGGGAGGAGAGCAGGACGGACGTGGCCATTGCGTATATACGGGGCTCCGTGAACGAGGGGCTGCTGGAGATGCTCCGGGAACGGATAGGCGCCCTGCAGGTCACCTCGCTGACCATGGGGGCGAAAAGCCTGGAGGAGCTGCTGGTGCCCAGGCGCTGGTGGAACCCGCTGCCCAGCGTCCGGATGACGGAGCGGCCGGATGTGGCCTGCAGCTATCTGACGGAGGGGCATATCCTGGTATTGGTGGACAATTCGCCCCAGGTGCTGGTGCTGCCCTGCACGGTCTTCCAGTTCACCCAGAGCCCGGAGGATTATTACAAGAGCCCCGCGGTAGGCACGTATTTCCGGCTGGTGCGCTTCCTGTGCATTCCGGTGAGCCTGCTGCTCCTGCCCGTGTTCCTGCTGGTCACGGGCTGCTTCCCGGACACTGCCCGGGCCTGGGGGCTGCTCTCAGGGGGCGGCCTTACGAGAGAACGCATGTTCTTCTATATCCTGGCGGTGGAATTCCTGCTGGACCTGTTCAAGTATTCCTCCTCCTTAAGCTCCGGGAAATTCTCCGGCTCCCTGTCCATCGTGGGAGGACTGATCATCGGGGATGTGGCGGTGAGCCTGAACTGGGCCTCCGCGGACGTGCTGTTCTATGCGGCTGCCACGCTGCTGGCATCCCTGTCCATGGCGGACACCGAGTTCGCCGACGCCGTCCGGCTCTACAGGATCCTGCTGCTCCTGGGCACGGGCTTCCTGGGCCTGGGCGGCTTCCTGGTCTGCCTGGGACTCACCCTGCTGTCCGCCGCCACCACGCCTACCTTCGGGGGGATGAGCTATTTCTGGCCCCTGTTCCCCTTCAATAAAAAAGCCCTGGGCAGGCTGCTATTCCGCAGTCCTACGCCCAGGGCCCAGCCGTCCACTATATGGAATCGCGGCAAGGTTCACAGATGATCAGTTCGCCTTCTTGAACTGCAGAGGGTACTCCAGTCCGGGAAGGATCTCTCCCTGGCTGGGGTCGGCCCCGCTGGGAAGCTCCAGCTTCAGGCTGTCCCCGCTGACAGTGAAGACATCATACGCGTTCTTGTCGATCTCGGTCCCTTCCTCGGCCATGTAGAGCTTGTTGCCCTTGGCCTCGTACTTGCCGCTCGTAGCCATCTCGTTCAGCAGGTCGTCCACATTCACCTCGGCCTCGAAGGTCTCGCGCAGATAGTCCGTGATGCCGCTGCCATAGGACTCCTGGAAGGCTGCGTCGGCAGCGTCCTTGTCCAGACCCTGATTGGAGAACTCGGTGTACATCATCTCCGTGGCGAAGGCCAGGAACTCGTCCAGCCAGGCGCTGTAATTGGTCTTGAAGGACTCGGGCTCGCCGTACATCCTGAAGGTATTGTCCTCCTTGAACTCGAAGCAGATGGACATCATCAGCGGAGCGCTGAAGCCCTCGAAGTCTTCGCCCATCTCTCCCGCCAGGAGATCCGCCAGGTCATAGTCCAGGGACCATGTGCCCACCAGGTCTTTTCCGCTGTCGCTGCCGCCGCACCCGCTTATGGACAAAGCCATGACAAGGGCCAGCAGGACGACCAGCATCTTGCTTACTTTTTTCATGTCATTTCCTCCTCAATATTGGTTTAAATGAAAGCAACACAATACAGTCTATCACTATTCCGCATGATTGGCAAGGAGATTGAGCTGGAAATATTAAAAATCTGGAAAAAATTTACAGCTTCCCTTGACATTTATCCCGATTTCATTATAATAAAAACAGGAATCACTACTATTGTTGTGTCTAAGAGAGGTGTCGGATGGCTGCAAGGAAACATAGCAGGCAGAGGGATTCCATCAAGGAGTTCCTGATGACCAGAGAGGATCATCCCACTGCGGATGTCATATACAGGAATGTCCGCCAGCGCAGCCCCAGCATCAGCCTTGGCACGATATACCGAAATCTCACCCTCCTGGCCCAAGACGGGGAGATCAGCCGGCTGAACCTGGGAGACGGCGTGGACCGCTTCGACGGGGACACTTCGCCCCACTATCATCTGCTGTGCGAGAAGTGCGGCGGCGTGGTGGATTTGGAGATGGATGACATCAGCTCTGTGCTGGAGAAGGCCGCGGCGCATTTCGACGGGCATGTGGCCGGGCATGTGACGTATTTCTACGGCACCTGCGGCCGCTGCACAAAGTCCGGAGGGATGGACTTGTCCGGAGGGATGGACTTGTCCGGAGGGACGGACTTGCCTAGAGGGACAGAACTGCCGGAGGACACGGCTTTGCCCGAGGAATCGGGCGCATGACACGGGTTACCAGATATTTTTCATAAAGAAAAGGAGATAAACAGTATGAAGTATGTATGTCAAGTATGCGGTTATGTTCACGAGGGCGACAATCCGCCCGCAGAGTGCCCTATCTGCCATGCTCCCGCTGAGAAGTTCACAGCGCAGGCTGCCGATAAGACATGGGCTGCAGAGCATGTGGTAGGCGTTGCCCAGGGCGTCCGCGAGGACATCGTGAAGGACCTGCGCGCCAACTTCGAGGGCGAGTGCTCTGAGGTGGGCATGTACCTTGCCATGGCCAGAGTCGCCCACAGAGAGGGCTATCCGGAGATCGGCCTGTACTGGGAGAAGGCTGCTTACGAAGAGGCTGAGCATGCCGCTAAGTTCGCGGAGATGCTGGGCGAGGTGGTGACCGATTCCACCAAGAAGAACCTGGAGATGAGGGTGGATGCCGAGAACGGCGCTACCGCAGGCAAGACGGATCTGGCCAAGAGGGCCAAGGAGCTGGGCCTGGACGCTATCCATGACACTGTTCATGAGATGGCCCGCGATGAGGCAAGGCACGGAAAGGCATTTGAAGGACTTTTGAAGAGATACTTCGGTTAAAGCGGATGCCTTGGCATTCGAAGGACTTTTGAAGAGATGCTTCAGCTAAGGCGAATGCCCCGGCTGAGAATCAAGATTCATGACATAATTCACATAATTATAGAAGGAGGAGACTTCCATGCAGAAATATTTTTGCAATCCCTGCGGATATACATACGACCCTGAGAAAGGCGACCCCGAGCACGGCATCGCTCCCGGCACCCCTTTCGAATCCCTTCCCGATGACTGGTGCTGCCCGCTGTGCGGCGTGACCAAGAGCATGTTCCAGCCCTGCATCGACAACTACAACTAAATAGAGCGCCAGAAGAGCCGCACCCCCATACCCGTTCCTGCGGGAAAGGGAAGCGGCTCTCTTTTGCGGACAGGGGCGGTGTCCGGCGGGGCCCCGCCGGGCTCATTGCAGGAACGCGTCCTCATGCTTTTTGAAGAAGTCGAAATAGGCCCGCACTCCGGCGAGCTGCGTCCACCGCTTCACGTCCACCACATCCTCGTCCATATCGTAGACCTTTGCGCCCCGCATGGCCAGCAGGAAGGGGGAGTGGGTGGATATGACGAACTGGCACCCGAAGAACCGGGCCGAGTCCTCCAGGAACTTCGCCAGCTCCTGCTGGCGCGACGGGGAGAGGCTGTTCTCCGGCTCGTCCAGAAGGTACAGGCCGTTCTCCCGGATCTTCTCCGAGAAATAGAGGAAGGCGCTCTCACCGTTGGAGTGCTCCCGCACATTGTCCATGACATTTTCCCTCACGTATCTGGACTGGGTCTTGCGGCGGGCCATGTGGACTTTCTTTAGCTGCTCGTAGTCTTCCAGGGACTTCATCCGGAAGTGGGCGTATTTGTTCTCCAGGTACTCCTCGAACAGCTTCTCCCGCTTGCTGGTGATGCCGTCGTTCAGGCATCTCAGGTTCAGCACGAAGTCGAACACGTCGTCGCTGGTGATGATCCTGCTGTCGCCTGGAATCGGCTCCCAGGTCTCGAAGTCGCACATCTGCAGATAATCCTCAAAGAAATTGGAGCGGTTGTAGGGGGAGTCCCTGGCGATTCCCGTCTTCTGGGCGATGATGTTCAAGGCCGTGGTCTTGCCGGAGCCGTTCCCGCCGTAGAGAATCGTGACCGGTTCGAAATCCAGCATCCGCAGCCCGCGCTTCGAGAGCACCTGGAAGGGATAGAAGGTGTCGTAGCAGGTCCGCTTGATCCCCATCAGGAAGCTGTACTCCCGCTCTATGTCAGGGAAGGAGAAATGCGACAGATAGATCATTTCATCAGTCCTTTCAGCTCCTCCAGCAGCTCTAAGTCGGACTGCTGTACCTTGATGTTGGTGGTGACAGGCTCCTCGCCGGGCCTGGTGACGCTCAGTTCGATTACAGTCCCTTCTTCAATCTGCCTGGAAAAGACGGATTTCAGAAAGGCCCCGAATTTGGGATGGTTATGGTTGAATTGGTTCCTGGCGCCGATCAGTTTCAGCATTGACGCGGCATTCATGCCGTTTAATCCGCTCATGGTTCCCTCCTGCATCGCTCATTTTGGAATTCTTTTTAAAACTTCCTTCATTTAAAAATATTTGTCACTTGTATATAATGAGAAAATATGGTAAGATAGTAATCGAGAATACAAGGACGTAATAATGATGGTGTACCACCACAGGAAGTTGCCGCTTCCTGTGGCAAGGTTGGTAGCGTTACCTACCACACGATACAGACAGAGTCTGCGATACACACAATGGTATTATAACGCATTTGTGGTAAAATTACAATGCCTTTTACTGTGTGGAGACTGGCCCGTCTGGAAGCCTTATGAATACACGAGGTGGAAAGTGTGGACGCATGCTTGACGCCTCGTTCTTGGTTCTCACCTGAATGTCCTCGGCGGCGGAGCGCTCTGTCGCCCTGGGCGTTCTAAGTGAGGCACATATAGGAGCAATGTGTATGTGTCCGGAATCTGCGGGCACAGCCATTCTGAAACAGGGGGAATTAAAGTATGGGAGAATTGAACAGTCTGTTTATGGATGCAACAGAGAAGAAAGCGGCGATCTTAGGGGAGGGCTTTCTGTACAAGTTTCTCGAGGAGGGCTGCATGAAGAGCCACTTCTGCGTGCTGACGGATAAGCGCGTATATGTGAAGGGCAGGTATTTCCACAGTACGGGCCGCGCCTATCGGGTCAGGGAGGGAGAGTATACCATTGACGTGAAGGACGTCACTGGCTCGGGCTTTTCCACCGCCAGGTTCGGCTTCGTCTTCGCGCTGGGAATCGCGTTCGTGATCCTGCTGAGCGTGCTGGCCGGCTTCTTCCTGCTGTTCGTGGAGAAGGTGGATCATGTCTACTTCGGGCTCCAGGCCATCGTCAGCAGCTGCTTCATCGTGATGTGCATAGGGCTGGTGGCCGTGCCTGTGTGCTACCTGGTCAGGCCGTTTAAGATATTCGTGATCGAGTATACCGGCGGCAAAATCGCTTTCCTGTCCTTCGAACTTCTGGAGCCGGATTTCAGGGCGTTCCAGCAGGAGCTGTACAAGGCGAAGGACGCCTTCTCGCCCGTGGCCTCCCGCAGGGACGGCTGTGCGGACTGCCCGGAGCGCAAGGACGCGGATTCCGCAGAAAGCCTGGCCTCTCCAGCCTGACTCCGGTTTTGCGGTGGGTGGCTGACCATAACTGAAAAGTAACTTTTAATCAGCATTTTTAACATTTTAGCTTGACAAACAAAAATCCACAAGATTATAATAGTATATCAGAACATACGTCACAGAAAGCAAATGCCATGACGAAGAGAGTAGCTGTTCCGGGAAAGCCCCAGCGAGCCGGTGAGGGTGCGAGACCGGCGCAAGTAGAGGGACAGTGAAGATCGCTTCCGAGCAGGCAGGACAAAAGCCAAGGACTCAGATTCCCTTAAAATACGGTCAGCGGGCCGCGGTGGGGAGAGGGTTCCGGATCAGTAGTCCTGCACGGCATTCCCCCGTTACGGGAAATCGCATCATTTCCGTGAGGAGAGCTCTTGGCAGTGGGATACCGCGCCGGGGAGGGAACCCATACGGATACGTGCGCTGTAACAGGTGGTGAAACGAATGCGTCAGGCTTCGTCCTATTGCGGGACGGAGTCTTTTTGCGCAGGAGGCAATCGTCTGCCCTGCCGGGGGAGGCGCACTGTCTGCCGTGCAGGCCGTTTGCCGCAGGAAGAAGCTTTCGGTGTCCGTGAGAAATGCCGGGCAGCCTGCCCGGCGGCAATGCAGGGAAAACAGGAAGACGACCAAAAAGCAAAAAAGTCTGCAACCAAAAACAGCCCGAAAGGGCAATCGCCAAAAGGCAGAACCAGGAAAGGAAACGCGACAATGTACAAACAGGTTTCAGCCAATGTCAGTCTGGTAGAACGCGAAAAAGAAGTGGAAAGATTCTGGCGGGAGAACGATATCTTCCGGAAGACCATCGACAGCCGGAAGGAGGGTCCGGTCTATACCTTCTACGACGGCCCGCCCACGGCCAACGGTAAGCCCCACATCGGCCATGTGGAGACCCGCACCATCAAGGACATGATTCCCAGATACCGCACCATGAAGGGATGCATGGTGCCCCGGAAGGCGGGCTGGGACACCCATGGCCTGCCCGTGGAGCTGGAGGTGGAGAAGCTCTTAGGGCTGGACGGCAAGGAGCAGATCGAGGAGTACGGCCTGGCGCCCTTCATCGACAAATGCAAGGAGAGCGTCTGGAAGTACAAGGGCATGTGGGAGGAATTCTCCGGCTCCGTGGGCTTCTGGGCGGACATGGACGACCCTTACGTGACCTATCATGACGACTATATCGAGTCCGAATGGTGGGCGCTGAAGACCATCTGGGACAAAGGGCTCTTATACAAGGGCTTCAAAATCGTGCCCTACTGCCCCCGCTGCGGCACCCCGCTGTCCAGCCACGAGGTGGCCCAGGGCTACAAGGCGGTGAAGGAGCGCTCCGCGGTGGCGCGCTTCAAATGCGTGGGGGAGGAGGCCTATTTCCTGGCGTGGACTACGACACCCTGGACATTGCCCTCCAATGTGGCCCTGTGCGTGAACCCGGATGAGGCCTATGTGAAGGTGAAGGCCGCTGACGGCTATACCTATTACATGGCCCAGGCCCTGCTGGACACTGTGCTGGGAGGCCTGGCGGAAGAGGGAACGGCGGCTTACCAGGTGCTGGAGACCTACAAGGGCACGGATCTGGAGCATAAAGAATATGAGCCCCTGTTCGCCTGTTCCGGAGAGGAAGCCGCCCGCCAGGGCAAAAAGGCCCATTACGTCACTTGTGACACATATGTCACAATGTCGGACGGTACAGGCATCGTGCACATCGCCCCCGCCTTCGGTGAGGACGATGCAAACGTAGGCAGGAAGTACGGTCTGCCCCTGGTGCAGTTCGTGGACGGCAAGGGGCATATGACGGAGGAGACCCCCTACGCCGGGAAATTCGTGAAGGACGCGGATGCCGATATCCTGAAGGATTTAGATAAGGAAGGAAAGCTGTTCTCCGCGCCGAAGTTCGAGCACGATTATCCCTTCTGCTGGCGCTGCGACACGCCCCTGATCTACTACGCCAGAGAGTCCTGGTTCATCAAGATGACCGCCGTGAAGGACGACCTGGTGCGCAACAACAAGACCATCAACTGGATCCCGCCCACCATCGGCGAGGGGCGCTTCGGCAACTGGCTGGAGAACATCCAGGACTGGGGCATCTCCAGGAACCGTTACTGGGGCACGCCCCTGAATATCTGGGAGTGCCAGTGCGGGCATATGGAATCCGTGGGCAGCAGGGATCAGCTTGCCGCCCTCACCGGGGATGAGAGGACTAAGGACGTCGAGCTGCACCGCCCTTATATCGACGAGGTGACCTTCCCATGCCCCAAGTGCGGGAAGACCATGAAGCGGGTGCCGGAGGTCATCGACTGCTGGTTCGACTCCGGGGCCATGCCCTTTGCCCAGCACCACTATCCTTTTGAGAATAAAGACTTGTTCGAGCAGCAGTTCCCGGCCGACTTCATCTCCGAGGCCGTGGACCAGACCAGGGGATGGTTCTACTCCCTGCTGGCGGAGTCCACTCTGCTCTTCAATAAGGCCCCCTACGAGAATGTCATCGTGCTGGGCCTGGTGGCGGACGAGGACGGCCAGAAGATGAGCAAGTCCAAGGGGAATGTGGTGGATCCCTTCCAGGCCCTGGAAGAGTACGGCGCGGACGCCATCCGGTGGTATTTCTACACCAGCGCCGCCCCCTGGCTGCCCAAGCGCTTCTCCGGCAAGACCGTGCTGGAGGGACAGCACAAGTTCCTGGATAAGCTCTGGAACACCTATACCTTCTTCGTGCTGTATGCCAATATCGATGGGTTCGATGCGTCAAAACATACCCTGGAATACGAAAAACTGCCCGTGATGGACAAGTGGCTCCTGTCCAGGCTGAACACCGTGGTGGGACAGGTGGACGCGGATTTGGACAAATACCGTATCCCCGAGGCCGCCAAGGCCCTGCAGGACTTCGTGGAGGAGATGAGCAACTGGTACGTGCGCCGCAGCCGTGAGCGCTTCTGGGCAAAAGGCATGGAACAGGACAAAATCAACGCCTACATGACCCTGCACACGGCGCTGGTGACAGTGTGCAAGGCCGCCGCCCCGATGATTCCCTTCATGACAGAGGAAATCTACCGGAACCTGGTGTGCTCCTGCGACGCTTCCGCGCCGGAGAGCGTCCATCTGTGCGATTTCCCGACTGCGGAAGAACGCTTCATCGACAAGAAGCTGGAGGCGGACATGGAGGAGGTGCTGGAGGCCGTGGTGCTGGGCCGGGCCTGCCGCAATGCCGCCGCAATCAAGAACCGCCAGCCCATCAGCAGGATGTACGTGAAGATGGGGGCAGGGCAGACCGATTCGGAGGGCAGGTCCGCATCGGGAGAAGGAGCAGCAGGCGCGGCGGCCGGCATATCGGCAGAGGGAGGACAGGATGCCACGGGGACAGTGGGGACGGCCCAGGGCCTGGACGGCTTCTGCACCGCCATCATCCGGGACGAGCTGAACGTGAAGGAAGTGGTCTACACGGAAGATGTGCGGGATTACACCACCTACACCTTCAAGCCCCAGCTCCGCACGGTAGGGCCCAAATACGGCAAGCAGCTGGGCGGGATCCAGAAGACGCTGGCGGCGCTGGACGGCAATGCCGCCATGGATGAGCTGGATGCAAGCGGAAAGCTCGCCTTTGAGGTGAACGGAGCGGCCGTGGAGCTGACCAAGGACGACCTGCTGATCGACATGACCCAGAAGCCGGGCTACGTGTCCCAGGAGAACGGCAGGATGACCGTGGTGCTGGACACCAACCTGACGGAGGAGCTGATCGAGGAGGGCTTCGTCTACGAGCTGATCAGCAAGATCCAGACCATGCGCAAGGACGCGGGCTTCCAGGTCATGGACCACATCAGGGTGTCCGTGAACGGAAACGGGAAGCTGGCGGCGATCGCTGCCAGGAACGCGGATTCCATCTCGGGCAAGGTGCTGGCCGAGGAGCTGACGGAGGGGAAGGGTTTCGCGGTGGCGAAGGAATGGAACGTGAACGGCGAGAAAACTGTCATCGCCATCGAGAAGGCGTAAACGAACAGAAGCGATTGCCGTATCCCGGCATGGAAAGGCATATGTCTGTCCATGCCGGGCTTTTTATGTCCGGGAGGCGGCAGGGAAGAATATGGATTGTATAATTGCACCGTCCATGTTAGACTGTAATCAGTGCAGGCGAAGGAGGTATGCGGATGAAGCAGGCATATGTAGTAGGGATAGGGGGCTGTAGCGCCAGCGGCAAGTCCACCCTGAGCGACAGGCTGGAGGAGCGGCTGTCTGGCCTGAAGGTGAAGGTCTTCCATATGGACAAGTATTTCAGGGAACCATCGGAGAGGCCGGAGGTGGTGGGCATCCTGGACGGCAGGACCTACCGGGACGACAACCACCCGGACACGCTGGACCTGGAGAGGCTCCATGGGGACGTGGCGGCGGCCAGGCATGAGGACACAGATGTAATCCTGATAGAGGGAATGTTCATCCTCTGGGACCAGGCCATGGCGCCATTGCTTGACCTGAAGGTGTTCGTGGACTGCGACCAGGACGAGAGGCTGAGGCGGCGCATCTCCCGGAACCTGAACTACGGCTACGACCTGGACGACATCATGGACAGATATGTCCAGGCCGTCCAGCCCAGGCAGCGGCAGTATGTGGAGTCCTCCAAGTGGAACGCGGACATCATCGTCAACGGCTTCCGGAACGTGGACGGAGGGCCCGCGGGGATAGACATCATCCTGTCCTGGATCCGACAGAAGATGGCGGAGGACTGAGGACCCGGGGAATCCTGAAAAGCCGGGGCCCTGTTCCCGGGAGCACGCGGCCTGAGGAGCAGGCCGGGCCGCGCGGGAAGCGGGAAGGATACCGGGGGCCGCACGGGAAGGATGCTCTGCCCGCGAGGGAGGGGCGCGCCTCCCGGGGGGTCATCCGACCAGTGCAAGCAATACGGGGATGGTGAACACGCATAGAATCGTAGTCAGGATGATGGCGGCGCTGCAGGTGCTGCCATCAATGCCCTTCTGGTTCCCCAGGATCAGGGGCATGTTGCCGATGGGCATGCCGAACATGACCATGCATACGGAAAGCAGGGCCGCGTCCTTCGTGGCCAGCCTCACCAGGGGCAGCATCAGAAGGGGCAGCGCCAGGAGCTTTACCACGGAGAAGACATAGAGCTTCGGCTGGCAGAAGATGCGCTTTGGATCCGTGTGGGCCAGGGCGAAGCCCACGGCAACCAGCGCCATGGGGGAGGTCACGTTCCCCAGATAGGTCACCGCCGTCATGAGGAAGCCCGGGAGGGGGATGTTCAGCACGATGATGAGGACGGCGGCCAGGCCGGATATCAGTCCCGGATTCACCATGGCTTTCAGGGAGGACAGGGAGAACTTCCCGTCCATCAGCGCCACCCCGTAGGTATAGAACACGATGGTGTACAGCAGCAGGAACTCGGTGACATAGACCACGTACTGGGTCCCCAGTATGCTGCCCACCACCGGTATGCCGATGAACCCCAGGTTAGAGAAGACGAACATCATCTGGAAAATCTTTTTCTGGTCGGGCTGCCTCTCGAACAGAGGGGACAGGATCATGCCCGCCGCGATCAGGATGGCGAACATGCCGATGGCGATCAGCCCCACCAAAACGATCGTGCTCAAGGGAATCAGCCCCACGGAGCCGGCCGCGCTGGAGATCATCAGCATGGGATTGAACACGTTCACGATCATTTTGGACATCTGGGTGTTGGTGTGCTCGTCCATCATCCCCTTCCTGGCCATGAACCATCCGGCCCCGATCATGATCAGCAGTGAAAGCATCTGGAAAAATACGGTAAGTATGGCCATGTGAAGCGCTTCCCTCCATTTTCTTTTCGAAATAAAACCCTGATATCGACTGTCTCAAATATATACTGCACACCGGTTAAATTTGCAGTGCGACCCGACTGCAGACCGCCAGCCAAGTACTTTCCCGAAGACGCCACTGTAAATCCTGGCGGTCTACAGTATAATACTGCACACCGGTTAAATTTGCAGTGCAACCCGACTGCAGACCGCCAGCCAGGTACTTTCCCGAAGACGCCACTGTAAATCCTGGCGGTCTACAGTATAATACATTTCCGGGTAAAAGTAAAGTTTTGAATAAATTTTCCCCGATGTGGGACAATAACTCCATTGCGCGACATAAGACACAGATGACTATGCAGAGGTGGAGGTTCACATGGCAAAGACAGTGGATGGGAACGGAAATGTGAAGGAAGACAGGAGCAGCGGGCGCCCTTTCGGAATCCGGGACAAGATAGGGTACATGTTCGGGGATTTCGGCAATGATTTCAGCTTCATATTCGCCAGCAGCTACCTGATGGTATTCTATACCAAGGTGCTGGGGCTGAGCGGCTTCGCCGTGGGGCTGCTGTTTCTGGGGGCCAGGTTCGTAGACGCTTTTACGGATGTGACCATGGGACGTATCGTAGACCATATGCGGCCGGCAAGAGACGGCAGGTTCCGGTCGTGGATCAGGCGCATGTGCGTTCCCGTGGCCCTGGCCAGCACTGCCATGTACCTGTATTTCGTGAGGGACTGGCCCTATGGGGCGAAGCTGGTGTATGTGACCTTCACGTACCTGCTGTGGAGCAGTTTCTGCTATACGGCCATCAACATCCCCTACGGCTCCATGGCCTCCGTGATCAGCCCGGACGTGAAGGACAGGGCCGCCCTCTCCACCTTCCGCAGCATCGGCGCAGGCTTGGCGGGACTGGCCATCGGGGTGCTGGTGCCGCTGATCGTATACAGGACGGACGAGGCCGGGAATCAGATTGTGCTGCCCGTGCGCTTTACGCTGACCGCGATCGTGTTCGGCGTGCTGGCCATCGTCTGCTATGTGCTCTGCTACACGCTGTGCCGGGAGCGGGTGGTCTTTGAAAAAAAGGAAGGCGCCGGGGAGGGCTTCCTGGACATGCTCAAAGGCCTTGGGCGCAACAGGCCCCTGCTGGCGCTGGTGTGCGCCGCTTTGGTGCTGTTGCTGGCCACGCTGCTTGGGCAGGCCATGAACAATTACCTGTTCCTGGATTATTTCAGGAATGCGAAAGCGCTGTCCGTGGCCAATGTGGTGGGAATCGGCGGCACGCTGCTGCTGGCCCCCTTCATCTCCGCCATCGTGCTGAAATTCGGCAAGAAGGAGGCCGGGGCCGTGGGGATGCTGGTGGCGGGGGCGGTGTACCTGCTGCTGTACCTTCTGCGGGTGAAGAGCATCCCGCTGTTCATGGGGTTGCTGTTTTTGGGCACTCTTGGGGCGGGGCTCTTCAATATGGTCATCTGGGCCTTCATCACGGATATCATCGACTACCAGGAAATCGCCACCGGCAGGCGGGAGGACGGCACGGTCTACGCGGTGTACTCCTTTGCCAGGAAGGTGGGGCAGGCTCTGGCGGGGGGCCTGGGCGGGTTCGTGCTGACCGCCATCGGCTATGTGTCGGAGGCCCCGTCCCAGACCGAGGCGGTAGCGGAGCGGATCTACACGGTGGCCACGCTGGTGCCGGGGGTCAGCTATCTGGCGGTGTTCCTGATCATATGGTTCGCCTATCCCCTGACGAAGCGGGAGGTGGAGCGGAATACGGAAATCCTGCGCCGGAAGCGGGAGGAGGCCTAGCGGCCCGGGGAGGCTTCGATTGGGGAAAAAGGGCGGAATTTGCAGATATTTGTCGGTTGGGTGGATTTGGCATTGACAATATATGCCATATCAGGTACGATGAATAGAACCAGAACGGATTCGGGACAGCTTACGGTCCGATGTCGCGGAAGGCGGCGCAAGGAGGCATATGAAGCTCAATACATCAAAGATAACCGTCCCTGGCCTGTGGGATGCCATCCAGGCACACGAGGGACAACGATTTCTTACCAAGAAAGGCCTTCCTTTTACCTACACTATCAAGGGAGGGGAGCTGTTCACCGATAGGCGTGAGCGCTCCATCACCAGGAGCACCTTCGAGAAGGCTTACGAGAAGCTGATTCAAGATCAGGTGGGCGAGGGCGCACCGAAGAGAATCGTAGGGCCCAAGACCCTGAACCTGTACGGCGCTCCCTACATCTGGGCCGTATTCATGGGCATAGGGCTGATTGAGGAGGCCGTGTATGTCCAAGAGGAGATAGACCTGGGAGAGTGATTCCAGGGGTTCGCCTGAACATACAGGACATGACGGTATTCCGCCATGCCCCGTTTCCGGGCCCGCATGGGATTTCCCTCAGCCCCGCACACAGGCGATGATTGCACGGATCGGCTCCCCCTCCGGGGAGAGGATGCGGTAGGCCCCGGCGGCCTCCGGCACGATGCAGGTCTCGGCGTAGTGCAGGGCGAAGGGCGGGAAGGCCTCCCCCTGGCTGATCAGGAAAGCCCTTTGGCCTTCCACCAGATTGATGACATGGACGCTGCCGTTTCGGCGGATCGGCAGCTCCTTTTTCGTGCTGACACGGTAGGTGTCCAGGAATTCCCGCTGGTGCAGCCCGGTGCGCTCCACGGTTCCGTTTTCATCCCTATATATTATCGTAATTGCGTTTATCAGATTTTCTCTTACCCACTCGGTATCCCTCTCCCATTGAATGTTGGCCATACCGTGCTCCAGGTGGATGGGGCGGGGCCTGCCGTCTAAGTCCAGCCGCCCCCAGTCCCAGAGCTTGAAGGTGAAGATATAGGGGGTGGCGCTGATCTCCAGCACCATGGTATCCGCGCCGGAGCAGTGCACCGTCCCGGCGGGGATCAGCACATGGTCGTGCTTCTTCACGGGGATGCGGTTGACGAACCTTTCCGCGGGGAAGGCCGGGCCGCCGCTCTGGGCTTCCTCCAGGGCCCGGCACATCTCCTCCGGGTCGGCGCCTGTCCGGATGCCCAGATAGACGCAGGGGTCTTCGCCCTGGGCGTCCAGCAGATAATAGCTCTCGTCCTGGGTGTAGTGCATGTTGAAATGCTGCTGGATATATTCCGTCAGGGGATGCACCTGGAGGGACAGGTTCTGGCCGTTCATGGTGTCCAGCATGTCGAAGCGGATGGGGAATTCCCTGCCGAAGCGGGCGTGTACCCTGTCCCCCAGCAGCTCCTTCGGATGGGAATGGACCAGGTTCAGCGCGGGGGTCTGGATGAGCTGCCCGCCGAAATCCAGAAGGAGGCTGTTCTCCTCCGGCACGCCGTCGAAGCTCCAGGCGTAGTTGCTGCCGTTCTCCGGCAGGCCGAAGCGGGCCGCCATCCAGTCCCCGCCCCATACGCCGGGGTCGAAGTAGGGCACCATGCGGAAGGGCTGCCCGGCTGCCTGTGCGAGGGCTGCCCGGTAAGCCTCCCCTGAGACCATGGCGGGGGCGCCTTCCGTGGTCATGTCCAGATAGAAGTCCATCCGGGGAAGGAGACCGTCCTTCACCCGGTCTGCCCAGCGCCATTCGGCGAAATAGCCTCTTTTGTATTTTTCGTTCCGGGGGAGGGACGTCCTGGCAGTCCGCCAGTTGGAGAGCCCCCGGCGGTAGCGGAGCTGGATCTCCCACCGGGTGATGTCCGCCAGGATCAGGATGTCGCCCCGGCACACCAGGGACGCGCCCACGCCGTATACCAGCACGATGCCGGAATCCACGGCATCTATCTGGCGGCGGGCGGCCTCCAGGTTCTCCGGCGGGAGGAATTCCTCCAGCCGCCTGGTGGTCATGACGGCGAAGACAGGGTCGTCTGTCAGGTCGCGCCGGATCTGGGCATCGATGTCCTCCGGGGCCAGGGCCAGGTCATCGCTGTGGATGGCGGCCGCGGGCTCCAGCGGGGAGAAGAGGGCATACAGCTCTTCCTGGTCCACGCCGGGATAGGCCTCCGCGATGATTACGATTCTGCCGTTGTCTTCCGTTGGGTGGATTAGAGAGGAAAGACGCGCCTGGATGGCGCCTTTGCCTGGGGCTACAGCGCCGTCATGGCCGGTGACGGGGATGGTGGGGAACTGTCTGTAAGGGTGGGACGGGCGTTCGTATGTCATGGGATACCTCCGTGTGGATGTGGATGCCGGCAGTGGCGGCTTTGTGTGTGGAATCCGGCGCAGCTCCGGTAAGGTTCTCTGTTCCGGAGGCCGCGGGGCTTTGGCTCCGCAAGCGGGACGGAACGGGTTTGGCGGACAGCGCTTTCCGCCGCCTGGGCGTCTTTGTCTCTGGCCGGACTTTGTCCGGATTTCGAGCCGGATTCGGATTGTGGCGCTCCTCTGCCCGGAACGCTTTTCTGTTCTGTCAATACAATACAGGAACATCCGGAATATGTCAATACAAAATATAAAATTTGGAAATATGTATTTACAAATCTGTGCCGCAATGTTATACTGGCCTCAGTGTTCAGTGTTCAGTGTTCAGTGTTCAGTGTTCAGTGTTCAGTGTTCAGTGTTCAGTGTTCAGTGTTCAGTGTTCAGTGTTCAGTG
>OFFW01000672.1_pt1 | contig 23436 bp, 23 predicted proteins | sample 1521501 | NCBI WGS metagenome assembly OFFW01 (sample SAMEA3504107, study PRJEB24116) | mouse gut metagenome | biome: mouse gut; feature: mouse-associated habitat; material: faeces | place: Denmark | collected 2011
CCCATGTGGAATATAATCTTACTGACTTGGGGAAAAGCTTCATTCCCGTCTTTGAGCATATGAAACAATGGGGAGATGAAAATCTTAGCGATTAAATAACTCATGGTATCTGGTAGCCGCATAAAATGATTTAGGAAGTATTACTTATGGCAATAAATAACATACGCTATATATGCAATTCAAACATGGGTATTGAATTGGTTTTCTGCGAAAATTCAACAATATCCTATCCTACACATAACCATATTTCCGTGCTTACAATAGGTATCGTATTAGACGGCTCTATTCTGCTAACTACGGATGATAAAGTATCTTTCTATGAAAAAAATCAAACTTTTCTCATCTGTCCATATATGCCACATAGCATTTCAGCACATAGCAGCTACACCTTGTTAAGTTTATGTATCGATAAAAACATTGCCGCACACTATTCCACCGATAAAATACGGAGTAATATAATGGCTCTGCTGATGAGTTCTTTAAATACAGAAAAAATCAATCAGTATCAGATATTACAATTATTGAATTGTTTAAACTTAATTACCGCCTATACGAATTGGCACTCTGAAAGCCAAAATCCATTTATCAACCACCTAAAAAAGCAGTTGGAATTATATCCAGAATGCAAAATTAGTATTGAAGAAATGGCACAAAACTCATTTATCAGTAAATACCATTTTATCCGAAGTTTTAAGGCAGAAGTGGGGCTTACGCCGCATCAGTTTCAACTTCAAAACCGCATCCGCAAGGCACAACGATTGATTCACAACACCGAAACAATAACAGAAGTGGCCTTGACCACAGGTTTTTGCGACCAAAGCCACTTCATAAAGCAATTTGAAAAACAGGTAGGTTTACCTCCGCTAACTTACAAATTATCCTCTCAAACGATGAAACAAAAGGAGATGCGTTAGCACAATGCAGGCATAAACTTTGCAAATAGATAAAGCCCATCCTCTCCTGCAATGACTTCATGTGGTATGCCAATGGGGAAAATGGAAATTATGCCTGCTTCATAAGGCAGTTTTTCACCATTATTCACACATACGCCTGCACCACAAATAACCTCATGTGTTTCTACTTGCTTCTCGTGGACATGATTGCCAATCTTCTTATTAGGAGCTATCCTCACAAGATGAAAACTGAACTGTCCATCCGTCTTTTCGGATGTGATAATATGTTTTAACTCCACGCCTGGGGAAGCAGGATGTTTAGACCATCCAATAGCATCAAAGTCGACCGTAGTATCTGGCAAAAGCAGCTTTCCTCCCTTATTGAATTTTTCAAACAGATTTTTATAATCCATTCTCAGCACTTCCTTTCAAATTTTATTGGCAGTGTTCCTGCCTGCTTATATCATAATAATAAGCACAAAATTTGAATTGTAAAAAATTGCGGAATAAAAGCTATGTTATAATATAAGTATCTCTGAAAGAGAGTAAAATTCAAGTAAGCACTTTTTTGAAATGAAGTGTCTTTTTTTATACTGTACCCAGAGGTTGATAGATATGAAAGGATGGAGATTTCATGGCTAAAACACAAGCAGTTAATGACCAATGCCCTGTTGAAGTCGGTCTCAATATATTAAGTGGAAAATGGAAATTAAAAATATTATGGCACTTATCAAAAGGAACAATCCGCTTCAACGAGTTACAAAGGCTTTTGAGCAACATTACGACAAAATCATTAACGGGACAACTTAGGAAATTGGAAGAACAAGGAGTCGTTATAAGAAAAACTTTTCCCGAAGTCCCTCCTAAAGTTAAATACTCGTTGAGTGAAATAGGCACAACCCTTAATCCTGTCTTGTCGCAGCTATGTAATTGGGGAAATACATATCATGCTTACATGGAAACATAAAATGAAATGAGCCGATAATATGTGGAACAATCCCACAATTTTATCAGCTCTGTTCCCATTTATCACCTTTTGGCGTATTATCATGTTTAACCATTTACAGCAATCACTTACAATTTTTCATAATGAACTAACTCATTGAAAGAAATACGCTGCGACTGATGTCGTTCTGGGTCAGAGGGATTTCCATTTGCATATCCTATTGCTAAAATATTGATTGGTTCTAGGGTATCTGGAAGCCTAAACTCCTGTCTGATAACATCGGGCTTAAAATAGCATACCCATACAGACCCTAACCCCAACTCAGTTGCTTCCATCATCATGTGGTCTGTAAGAATTGATGCATCTATATCGACAGTCTGTTTTCTATCAAATGGACGAGTCCATGCTTTGGTATGTTCAGAACAAATAATGATTGCCAGAGGTGCTTCATAAATGTTTGCCGCCTTTCCGATTTTCTTTAAGCCCTCTTCCTCTTGGACAACAATAAGACGAACCGGCTGTAAATTTGCCGCGGTAGGTGCAACATGAGCAGCTAATAATATTTTTTCCAACTTTTCCTGCTCTACCTTTTTGCTCATGTAATCACGAACAGAATACCTTGATTTTGCAATGTCTAAAAAGCTCATAAGTTTTCCTCCTATCACTAAACTTGATTTTTAGGTTTCCCTGTACTATAATTATATCGCAAACAAATTCAAAGGCAAGAATGTACTTTTTTGGTATATACTATCTAAAAAGTAAGTTAGGAGAATTTCCATGAGTATAAATTGCAAAAATAATTATAATTGTCCCGTAGAAGCTACGATTGACTTAATTGGCGGAAAATATAAATCAGTCATTCTTTGGCATCTCATGGCTAAAACCTTGCGATACAGTGAACTACATAAATTAGTCCCCAAAGCAACCGATAAAATGTTGGCACAACAACTAAGGGAACTTGAAAACGACGGATTGATAAACAGAAAGGTCTATCCCATCGTACCTCCCAAAACAGAATATTCTTTAACAGATTTCGGCAATACACTCGCCCCAATCTTAGATGCTATGTGTGATTGGGGTAGTGTTTATTTAGATAAAGCAAATACTCCACCAACTTGCAGCAAATCTCATAAGTAAAAACCAATCTCTACAAACAGGAAATTATACCTCTCATTTGTAGAGATGTCACATCGGTTAAGTGGTACTCTCATTTCTGTACAATATAGTAAAATCTAATTGTACTGATGGTGAGAAAATTGAGCAATGATGCAAAAAACTTTGACTTTCTCGAATTGGGGCAGGCAATACAAGACGCCCGTGAAAAGCAAAGGATTACAAGAGAAGAATTAGCCGAGGAGCTTGGTATTTCGGCAAGGCATTTGCAGTTCGTGGAGAAAGAGGGGCAGCATCCGAGCTTTCGTCTGTTCATTCAACTTGTTACAATGTTCCACATATCCTTAGACCAGTACATACACCCAGACACACCGACAGGGAAAACCACTTTACGTCGGCGGTTAGATGTGCTTCTTGACACTTTTGATGATACAGAACTGACTATCATAGCAGGGACAGCACAAGCGATATGTAAAGCAAAGGAACAAACAGAGGTATAAGCTCCTCTGCTTTCTTTTTTTCATTACAGCAAAGCTTATTTCAACCTATTACATTTTCTGATTATGACGTGAATTGCCTGCATACTGGAATTGCGGCTCATACAAATGAAATGAAAAAGTTTCCCTGTCCACAAAACCCACCGTTTTATCGCTGTCGTACAATTCAAGCAGAAATGCCGCCATCTGTGTACTTGTATGGTAAGTTCCAAATAATCTGTTGTAATCATATTCCGTGACGTCATTCGCAACTTTTCCAAACTCCGTTTTTGTTGCGGCAGGGGCTAACACTTTTACCTGCATTTTCGCATGGGCAGCTTTCAACTCCCATGCCAGACCCTCCGTGAAAACACTGACATAAAACTTTGTTGCACAATAGGTTACCGCATTGGGAACAATCGTATAGCCGCCGCAGGAAGAAACATTGATAAGCTGCGTCCCCTCTGCATCCTTAAAATCATGGACAAACAGGGAAGAAAAAACAGTGAGGGCTTCCACATTTAAGTGCAGCATCCGACTGATTTTCTTCAAATCCTGATTTCCGACGTTGCCATAATTTCCAAATCCCGCATTGTTAATCCATGCCCGTAAAGGATATGATTTTATGCTTTCGTATAGTTGAAAAACATTTTGGGAAACAGATAAATCCGCAACCTTTACCACAATATCAAGCATCGGATATAAAGATAAAATCTCCTGCCTTAAAGTTTCCAGTCTGTCTTTTCTGCGGGCGATAAGGATTAGATTGCTCCCACGCTCCGCAAAGGCTTTTGCCGTTTCATACCCTATCCCCGAACTTGCCCCCGTGATTACAGTGTACGTTTGTTTGTTCTGAACCATTTGCAAAACCTCCTATTTGTTGATATAATACGAGCATACAATGTAGAGTAAACTCTATGTCAAGAGATAAGAGGTGATTGTTTGGAATATTACATAGGTGAATTTTCAAGGTTGACAAATTTAGGGATACATACCCTGCGTTATTACGAGCATGAAAATCTGATTACGCCGAAACGCAATTCCAGTAACCGCCGCTGTTATTCGGACAAAGACCTTGCATGGATTGAATTTATTAAGCGTCTGAAAGACACGGGTATGCCGATTAAAGAAATACAGCATTATGCCGAACTGCGGGTGAAAGGCGACCTTACCCTTAATGAGAGAATGGAAATGCTGACCGTGCATCGTGAAACCCTTAATGAGCAGATAAAGGTATTGCAGGAACACATGGCAAAACTGGACGATAAAATTGATTTTTACCGTCATGAAATAGAACAAACATCCCCAAAATAGTCGAAACACATTTCGAGAGTTCCTCAAGTCGGCTATGTAAGGTAAAAGAGGAAACAGAGAAATAAGCTCCTCTGCCTCCTCTTTTTATCATAACAAAAGCATATTCCCCGTCAGCTTGTTAATCTGCTTTTTATTGCCGCAAACGGCGATTCCAATATAATTCAATCTGCTTTCTAAGGTACTCGTCATTTTACCAATGTACGCATCGTAAGTTTTACACTCCTGTGCCAAATCAGAAAAATCAACAACCGTAAGTTCTGCAAATTTTGGATCAAACAGTTTTGTTCTGAGATTTTTCATTCTCTACATTCATTTTCCTCTTTTCCTAAATTTAGGTTTACTTTCCGAAAGAAACAATCCGATTAAGGTAAGCCCTATTCCTACCGCAGCCGTCCATATGATTTTTTCTTTTAACACAATTACAGATGTGACAACAGTAATGACAGGGACTATATAGATATACACGTTTGTTTTAACAGCCCCAAGCACTCCTACCGCATAATTCCAAGTAACGAAACAAAGGGCTGATGCACCAAGACTTAAATATATAAAGTTCAGAACATACTCTGGTTTTGCAATCTTTTGCACATTCAAGTTAAAATCAAAAACAAAAAGGAATGGAAGCATAAACAGTATTCCGTATGCAAATATTCTTCTTGTTGTTTGAATAGTATTATATCCATAGCTGCTGATTTTTCGTGTAAGCAATGAATAAACTGCCCATATGAATGCCGCAACAATCGCCAGAATATCACCGATAGGATTCATCTTTAATTCTGAGCTGCTAAAACTGATGAGACATATTCCTGCCATAGCAATAATAAAACCAATAAAAAATTGTGCTTTCAGTTTTTCTTCTGTCTTTAGAAATACATGAGATAAAACGGCGGTAAAAAACGGAGCGACAGAAATAATTACGCCGACATTAGAAGCCATCGTATGGGTTAATGCTATGTTTTCAAGCAGGTAGTATAAGCATATCCCGCATAGTCCTGCTGCAGCGAAAGTAAACTCCTGTTTTTTATCTTTTATTCTCAATCGTTTCGGATATACGGCTATCAATACAAGTAATCCAAGTAAAAATCTGAAAAACAGTATTTCTATCGGCGTGAAATCTGCAAGTAGTATTTTGGTGGATATGAAAGTCGTTCCCCATATCACTATCGTGAGCAGAGCCATGACATGCCCTGCGGTAGTTTTTTTATCCATGATCCTTATCTCCCTCCTTGAAAATGCGTCTATATGCGGCAGGCGACAATCCTATAAACATATGAAAAAAATTTGAAAAATGGCTCTGGTCCGAAAAACCTGTCTGCATAGCGGCGTCAATTGGGGATACACCTTTCTCTAACAGCTCTTTTGCTTTACAGATCCGTATTGTCTGGAGATATCTATATGGCGTAACTCCCTTTGAAATGGTAAATGAACGAAGCAATGTAGATTTACTAAGACCGCTGCATTTACAGAGGTTATCGAGTGTGATATGATCTGTAAAATGTTCTGACATAAATGCGCAGGCACGCTCTATTTCTTTGCTGCATTCTGGAATACAGTTCTCAAAAGGTTGTCCGTATTGTTCAATAAGAAATGAAATAAGCAGCAGGAGCATTTCTTCTTTTTCGAACGCTTCCCCATCCTCCATGATCATCTGGTGCAAAGAACGAAGATAACGATTCAGATCGTTATTTTCAATGACATTTTCCGAAAAACCATGCAATACCCTTTGCCCTGTTATTTCTTTTGCTAATGACAGCATCGTTTCTTTTGGAATATTCAAAGCTCTGTAATCAAGGGTTTTCCCGTCACATTGCACACAACTGTGGTTATCGTTCGGATTAAACAAAAGAATATTTCCCGGACCTACTGTATATTCTTTATTTTTGCAGGACAAACAGCGTGTTCCGGCTTCTATAAAGCCAATCACATAGTAATCATGAAAATGATTCGGAAACCGATATGTTTGTTGGTTTCTTGTAAGATATCTTCATATTACAGCTATAAAGGAAACAGGCAGAGGAATAAGCCCTTTGCCTGTTATTTTCATCACAATATTTTGCAGACATCAATCCATTTTATAAAGCCGGAGTATTCTTCTAACTCTTCCAGAGAAAGCTCTATTGCACTATTCGGACTGCCGCACGCAGGAAATACTGTATGGAAGCGTTTAAGATTAGTACGCTTTTCAGTATATCACACATTTTTCTATGGGGATAGCTAAAATCTCGTGAGCTCTGCAGAAAAAAGGCAAAACAATCTGCCTTACAGAATTGCCGCATAATTAGAATATTGACAAGTAGGAAAGAAATATCTTAAGATATATTATAAAAATGAATTGTAAGCGGACGAGGGAGACTTTATGGCGACGATTAAGGAGATTGCCAGGGCTTGTAATGTTTCGGTGGCGACGGTGTCGAATATATTGAACCATAAGCCGGGGGCGAGCGACGAAACACGCAGGATGGTGATGGAGAAGATTAAGGAAATGAACTACACGCCGAATACGGTGGCGAGGAATCTGAAGACGAAGAATACACGGAGCATAGGGGTTATCGTGGAGGATATGACCATATTCAGTATTCCGGATATCGTAGATGGGATCACGGAGCATTGTGAAGAGAAGAATTATCAGATTCTTCTGATCAATCTTCGTTTATTTAAGAAATACAACGATACTTACTACCACAGGGATGATTTTTATGGTATGGTGCGTGATGAGATCTGGAAATTGATCGCCAAGCAGGTGGAGGGGATCATCTATGTGGCGGCTCATGAGAGGACGATCCGGTGTATTCCGGAGGATCTGCCGATTCCGGCAGTGATGGCGTACGGATATACGGAGAGCGGCAGGATTCCGTCTGTTGTGGTGAATGATGAGGGCGGCGCGTACCAGATCGTGAAGTATATCATCGGACAGGGACATAAGAGGATCGGGGTCATAACCGGCAAGAATGACAGTCCTCATGCCCAGGAGAGGCTTGTGGGGTACCAAAAGGCTCTGTATGAGAGCGGGATCCTGTATGATCCTTCACTTGTATGTATCGGAGACTGGACCAGGGACAGCGGCTATCAGTTTACTGACAGGCTTCTTGACCAGGGAGTGACGGCTATATTCTGTATGAACGATCTGATGGCAGGCGGGGTTTATGACCGGCTGGAAGAACGGGAGCTTAAGGTGGGGGCGGATATATCGGTTGCAGGTTACGATAACAGGGAGCTGTCGAGTTATTATAAGCCTCCGCTGTCGACGATCATGCTGCCGCTTCATGATATAGGATATGAGGCAAGCGAAGTGATCATGGAGATGCTGGGCGGCTGCAAGGATATTCTTCCGGTTCACCGTGTAAATTGTTATCCGCTGATCCGAAAGTCTGTGAGAATGATCGGCTGATAAAACGGTACATCAATTTGCCGGAAAATATGCTGTGATCGGTGGAAAAATAAAAAAAATAAGCGTTTTAAAACCTGGTAAGGGTTTTGAAACGCTTATTTTTCGTTGGTTTTGTGCAATATGTACAATATTAAACGTTTAATTTATACTTGCAATTGTGCAGGTAAAGTGATATAACAAAAGTAACAAGAAAATAAAGCTAGATAATTCGGGTATATCAGAAGTATTACTTCTGATATAAACCTGAAGATAAGAAGATAAAGCGTTTATTTTTAGAAAAAGAGTATGAAACAATATTAAACGATTAATTTCGACATTTCAGTTAGGATTTTAGGTAGTAAGATTATGACAGAGAGAAAATTGGATATGTCTCCCTTGAATACAGTTCCGATAGGACAGATTCATATCCAGGATCGGTTCTGGGATCGTTACATCCGTCTGGTGAAGGATGTGCTGATACCGTACCAGTGGGATATCCTGAACGACCGTATTGAAGGGGTTGAGACGAGTCATTGTATTCAGAATTTTAAGATTGCGGCAGGGGAAGCTGAGGGAGAATTTGAAGGGGCAGTCTTCCAGGACACGGATGTTGCGAAGTGGCTGGAGGCTGTAGCGTATACGTTGGAGATAAGTCCGGATAAGGAGTTGGAACGTCTTGCAGATGAAACGATTCATTTAATCGGGAAAGCACAGTGTGAAGACGGTTATCTGAATACATATTTCACGATCAAGGCGCCGTCGCTGCGGTGGACGAATCTGAAGGAAGGCCATGAGTTGTATACGGCGGGCCATATGATAGAAGCGGCGGTTGCTTATTATGAGGCGACGGGCAAGAAAGAGTTCCTTCAGATCATGGAACGTTTTGCGGATCTGCTCTGCCGGGTATTCGGTCCTGGGGAAGGTAAGTGCCACGGGTATCCCGGACATCAGGAGATAGAATTGGCGCTGATCCGCCTGTACGGTGCGACGGGCAGGAAGGATTATCTGGAGCTTGCGAAGTATTTTATCGATCAGCGGGGAACGGGAGAGAATTACTTCCTGACGGAAGAGAAGAACACCCTGTACAGACAGATCTTCCCGGAATTTGCCGGATATGATACGAAGTACTCACAGTCTCATCTTCCGGTGAGGGAGCAGAAGACGGCGGAAGGGCATGCTGTACGGGCGGTATATATGTATTGTGCGATGGCAGATCTTGCCGGTCTGTACCAGGATGAAGAGCTGCTTAGAGTATGTGAGACAATCTGGAAGGATATGACAGAGAGGCGGATGTACATCACGGGAAGCATCGGATCATCCGGTATCCTTGAGAGGTTTACGACGGATTACGACCTTCCCAACAGTAGTAATTATTCTGAGACTTGCGCGTCGATAGGCCTGGCTCTCTTCGGGAAGAGGATGGCACAGCTTACTAGGGATGCTTCTTATATGGATGTTGCGGAGCGTGCGCTCTATAATACGGTACTGTCCGGGATCGCGCAGGACGGGAAGAGCTTCTTCTATGTGAATCCATTGGAGGTATGGCCGGATAACTGTATGGAACGGACGTCGAAGGAGCATGTGAAGCCTGTAAGACAGACCTGGTTCGGCGTGGCGTGCTGTCCGCCGAATATTGCGAGGACATTGGCGTCCATGGGACAGTATATGTATTTCACAGACGGAAAGGCTCTGTACATGAACCTGTATATCTCTAACCGGACTGTGCTTGAGCTTGCGGGAGAGAAGGTAAGCGTTGAGATGAACAGCGATCTTACTAATTCCGGACGTATTGAGATCAGGCTTGGCAGGAATGAAGGGGCAGAACCATATAGTCTGGCTCTTCGGATTCCGGATTACGTGAGGGAGTATAAGATTCTGAGAGACGGCAAAACCGTTGCGGCTGCCGGAAGCCAAAGCGGACAGGGAGGGGAATCCCGAGAGGACAGAGTAGAAAAAGGATATTTGTATATAGAAGGAATCCGTGAGAAAGAAACGGAGCTGACAATAGAGTTTCATGTACCGGCACAGTTTGTGAGAGCGAATCCGCGAGTGAGAGAGGATTCCGGCAAAGTGGCTCTGGTGAAGGGACCGCTTGTGTACTGCCTGGAGGAGACGGATAACGGCAGTAACCTGCCGGCTGTATTTATCGATACGGACCAGGAACCGCAAGAAAGATACGAGGAAGGGTTGCTTGGAGGAGTCACGGTCATTTCCTTCAAAGGTAAGCGGCTGACGGAGGATGCGTGGAAAGACGGGGCGCTGTATGCCGGGCGTAAGAATAGTTTCGAGGATGTGGAACTGAAAGCGGTGCCCTATCACTGCTGGAATAACCGGGGATCCGGAGAGATGCTGGTATGGATGAAGGAACTGTTATAAGAATCTTGCAGGGATATATCCCTGAAAGAAATAAAAAAGAAAGAAAAAGGAGGACACAACATGAAAAAGAAGTTAGTTGCTGCACTATTGTGTGCTGCCATGACAGCGTCTATGCTGCTTGGCTGTAGTGCCGGAAGCGAGGGAGGCGGTTCTGACGACTCATCAGGCTCAGGCTCCGCAGGAAAGAACGAGATGGAGGTAGAAGGCGACGCGACAGAGATCGAGGTGTGGACGTTCATCGAGCTTCATCAGCAGTTCTACACTGACATGGCTGAGAAGTGGAACGAAGAGAATCCGGACAAGAAGGTAAAGCTGGTCTTAAGCAATATGCAATATGATGATATGCACAACAAGCTGTCGCTTGCGCTCGAGTCAGGAGAAGGCGCACCGGACGTTGTAGATATCGAGCTTGGTAAGTTCCCTGCATTTATGACAGGAGAGATCGGGCTTAGGGATCTGACGCCAGAGATTGAACCATACATCGACAATATCATCGAATCCAGATTAGAGATCTATGGAAAAGACGGCGCATATTACGGATTCCCGACACACGTAGGCGCGATGGTTGCATTCTACAACACAGCGGCTCTGGAAGAAGGAGAGGTAGATTATACGACGATCAAGACCTGGGACGACTTCAAGGAAGCAGGCGTGAAGTATCATGAGAAGACCGGCAAATACTTCGCATGTGTAGAGACGACCGCACAGTGGATGATCAACCTGATGTTAAGGCAGAAGGGCGGAGACTACCTGGATGCCGACGGCAATATCGATATCACCAACGACAAGATGGTAGAAGTTCTTGAGTACATCAAGGGAATGCAGGAGACAGGCGCGTTCGAGACTGTACCTGGAGGACAGCCGGATAACGAGGAAGCATATCCTTCTTATAACAACGGAGACTACGCGGTACAGATCATGCCATTCTGGCAGACATCCAGATGCGTGAACTATATGTCAGACCTGTCCGGTAATGTTGCGATCGCTCCTACACCGGTTTGGAACGAAGGCGACGAAGTGAAGTCTATCGGCGGCGGCGGTACAGGTACGGCTGTGATCGCAAGCAGCGAGAACGCAGACCTTGCAGCGGAAGTATTCGCATACATCAAGCTGTCTGAGGGAGCTAATGAGGAAGTATGGAACGTATTGGGATTTGACCCGGTTAATACGGCAGTATGGACAGACACAGAGCTGACCCAGAATCCGGAGAATCAGTTCGTGAAATATTTCAATACATATCCGTTCGATGCGTTATTAGAGATCCAGGATGGAATTATGGCGCTTGAATCACTGACAAGCGAGAAATTCCCGTCTATCAACAATGAGTTCTGTAACGTTACACTGAACAACATCTATGAGAATGGCATGGATGTAAAGGAAGCGTTGGAAGAGTCACAGGAGACATTGAAGAACGAGTTCGGCGAGTAGTCCGGCAGATCAGATTGTCTGCGGTCCAGGGAATCGAATATCCAAAAGACATGGGCCGTGATATATGTCCTGGGGCTGCGTGCATAAGCCGCAGCCCCGTTTTGCGCAAAGAGTGAGTCATCTTGCCGGCTGTTTTTGCGGCAGATGGCGATGTGTTTTAGGAAAGAGATGTGAGAGTATGAAGAAACTATTCTATTCACAGAAATTAGCCCCCTATGTATTCGTTCTTCCGTTTGCCCTGACAGTAGTGATATTCTGGATGTTTCCGATCGGAAACGGTATCCTGCTGAGTTTTCAGGATGTTTTGAAGGATGAGTGGGTTGGGCTAGGAAATTATCAAAGACTATTATCAGACAAGATATTCCTTAAGGCGGTATACAACAGCGCGAAGTATATGGTAGGTACTTTGGTTCTGCTGATACCGTTTCCGATGCTGTTTGCGACCCTTTTGAACAGCAAGCTCATGAAGAAGCCCGGATTGTTCAAATCCATCTATTTCATTCCGGCGTTGACGTCAGTCGTTGTTGCGGGTACGATCTTCCGCCTGATGTTCGGGGAGATGAATACTTCTTTAGCGAACCAGATCATCGCAGCATTCGGAATGTCGCCGATCAAATGGCTTAAGGGTGAGTGGACCAGCTATTTCGCGCTGCTGCTTCTGGCGTGCTGGCGTTGGACCGGCGTTAATATCCTGTACTTCTTAGCGGGGCTTCAGAGCATTTCCACGGATATCTATGAAGCGGCATCCATCGACGGTGCGAGCAAATGGCAGCAGTTTGTCAAGATATCTTTCCCGCTGGTCAAACCAACGACAGTATACGTGCTGACCATCAGTATCTATGCCGGTCTGTCCATGTTTACTGAGAGCTATATGTTATGGAAAGGAAACAACTCTCCGCAGAATATCGGACTTACCATCGTAGGATATCTGTACCGGCAGGGAATCGAGAAGCGTGCAATGGGTTACGCGTGCGCCGTAGGGCTGATCCTTCTCATTATCGTCATGATCGTCAACCTGGTACAGCTTAAGGCAACGGGAACATTCGATAAGGAGGAGAGATAGTATGAAGAGTCAGAAGAATAAAAATACACTTGCCACGATTATGCTGATCGTGTTCTTTACAATCCTGGCGATTTTGATTATCATACCTATATACACCATCTTCCTTGCGAGCTTTAAGCCGGGCGGAGATCTTCTGCAGTATGGACTGAACCTGGGGATCGACTGGAGCCGCATGAGTCTTGACAATTATTCGCTGTTGTTCACCGGGCAGCACGAATACTGGAGATGGTTTACGAACAGTATCATACTGACGGTGGTTACGGTTGTGGCGACGCTGCTTGTCAGCGCATTTGTCGGATACGGATTCGCGGCGTATGACTTCAAGGGGAAGAATGTATTATTCATTGTTGTGCTGCTGATCCTGTCGATCCCGCTGGAGGTCGTAATGCTTCCGTTGTATAAGCAGATGACAACATGGGGGATGATGGACAGCTACCTTGCAATCGTGCTCCCGTTCGTTGCACATGCGTCGACGATCTTCTTCTTCCGTCAGTATTTGCTGGGACTGCCTAAGTCGCTTCTTGAGGCGGGGCGTATCGACGGCGCCACAGAGTACGGTATCTTCTTCCGTCTGATCATCCCGATCATGAAGCCGGCGTTTGCGGCAATGGCGATTCTGAACGGTATGAATGCATGGAACAACTATCTGTGGCCGTTGCTGGTGATCCGTTCTTCGAGTAAATATACGCTGACGCTTGGACTGAACACGCTGATCAATCCTTATGGGGACAATTACAGCCTGCTGATCGTGGGATCGTTCTTCTCGATCATACCGATCTTCATCCTGTTCGTATGCTTCCAGCAGTATTTTATCGAGGGTATGACGGCCGGAGCGGTCAAGGAGTAGTTGGCTTACGCAGGCGTGCGGGGCAGCCGGCAGTAACGATGAAACATAGTTTTTAGTAGGATGGAATTAGGAGGTAATGAATGAGTAAGACAGCAAAAATGGTGATCGACAAAGATTTTCAGATTTCACGGGTGGATGAGAGGATCTATGGTTCTTTTATCGAACATCTGGGGCGTGCCGTGTATGACGGGCTGTACCAGCCTGGGAACCCGCTCTCGGATGAGGACGGTTTCCGCAAGGATGTGATAGAACTGGTGAAGGAGCTTAATGTACCGATCGTCCGCTACCCGGGCGGGAACTTTGTATCGAATTTCTTCTGGGAGGACAGCGTGGGCCCGGTATCTGAGCGCCCGAAGCGACTGGAACTGGCATGGCGGAGTCTCGAGAAGAACGAAGTCGGTCTGAATGAATTTTCAAAATGGGCAGATAAGGTTAATTCGGAGATGATGATGGCGGTCAATCTGGGAACAAGGGGGATCGCTGATGCATGTAACCTCCTGGAATACTGCAACCATCCGGGCGGGACGAAGTACAGCGATATGCGTATCGCCCACGGGGTGAAGGATCCTCATAAGGTGAAGGTCTGGTGCCTGGGCAATGAGATGGACGGTCCGTGGCAGCTTGGCCATAAGACCATGGAGGAGTACGGGCGTCTGGCGGAAGAGACGGCGAAGGCTATGAAGCTTATAGACCCGTCCATAGAGCTGGTATCCTGCGGAAGCTCAGCCCTTGATATGCCGACCTTCCCGAAATGGGAGTCAACTACCCTTGAGTGTACTTATGACCATGTAGACTATGTCTCCATGCACCAGTATTACGGCAACAGGGACAATGACAGCCTGGACTTCCTGGCGCAGTCCGACGATATGGATGAATTCATCCGCACGGTGATCGCGACCTGTGATTATGTGAAGGCGAAGAAACGCGGGCGCAAGAATATCAATATCAGCTTTGACGAGTGGAATGTATGGTTCCATTCCAATGCGGCGGATGACGATATCACGGAGAATCATCCGTGGCAGGTGGCGCCTCCGATGCTGGAGGATATCTATACATTCGAGGATGCGCTGTTGGTGGGACTGATGCTGATCACGCTTCTTAAGCATGCGGACAGAGTGAAGATCGCATGTCTGGCGCAGCTTGTGAATGTGATCGCTCCGATCATGACGGATGCGGGCGGCGGCGCTGCGTGGAAGCAGACCATCTTCTATCCGTTCATGCATGCGTCAATATACGGCAGAGGCGTAGCGCTGCAGCCGATGGTGTCAACGCCGAAGCATGATACTGCAAAGCATGAGAATGTAACGGATGTGGAAAGCGTTGCAGTATATAACGAGGAGAAGGAAGAACTGACCATTTTCGCGGTAAACCGTACACTGGATGAGGATATCCAGTTGACGACGGATATGCGCGGAATGGAAGGATATAAGGTGTTGGAGCACATCGTGATGGAAGAGTCAGATCTTAAGCTTGTGAACTGTGCCGGTGAACAGAGGGTAGTTCCGAAGACCGTGAAGCGTTCTTCCATGGACGGCGGTATCATGACAAGCATGCTTAATAAGGCGTCCTGGAATGTGATCCGGCTTGGGAAGTAATAGAGAAAGAAGAGTGATGGAATGAATTTCTTTGTAATTGACAGTCCTGTGATGAGATTCCTTGGAAGGATCGGGGATATCATTATCCTGAATCTGGTCTTTGTGGTGACAGCGCTTCCGGTCGTCACTATAGGAGCGGCGTTCTCGGCGCTGTATGCAGTGGCGATGAAGCTGGCAAGAGGCGAGGATCCGTCCGTATTGAAGGAATATATGAGAGCATTTCGGCGCAGCGCTAAGACGGCGACGGTCTGCTGGCTGATCATGGCGGCGGCGGGAGTGCTTTTGTTCGTGGATTTTCGTCTTGCCGGCGTATTTGGAGGCATGGCTTATACTGCGGTACGTCTCCTTCTTGCTATGATCTTCGGAGTTTGGATATTGATATTCCTGTATCTCTTCCCTTATATCGCAAGGTTTGAGAATACGGTATTTCATTCCGTCAAGAATGCGCTGTTTTTAGGCGCTGCACATCTGCCTTCCACGGTGGTGATGCTGGTGATCAGCATCGGGCTTGCAGTGATAACGCTGTTTACTTCCCGGACATTTGTGATCGGGACGATCTGGTGGTTCTTCGCAGGCTTCGCGGCGGTGGCGTATACGCAGAGTTTCCTGCTTTGCAGGATATTTTCCAAATATGAGTAGATAATAATAAGATCCCCTGACTGTACTGAGGCATGGTCAGGGGATTTCTTTGTCATTATTAGCAGTCGTTTTAAAACCTGTTTTATTACTCCTTTACGCCGCCAAGTGTAACACCTGCAATGATAAACTTGGAAAGACACAGGTATACGATAATGATCGGCACAATTGCCACCAGGATCATTGTATAGATCTTACCCATATCAAAGTTCATATAATCGGCGCCTCGAAGTGTCGCGATCAGAATCGGAACGGTCATCTTGTCTTTCGATTGAATAACCAGAGCCGGAACGAAGTAATTATTCCAAGATCCTACAAAACTGAAAATCGCTTGCACCGCAATCGCCGGTTTCATAATCGGAAGTACAATCTGGTTAAAAGTCCTGAATTCTCCGCAGCCGTCAATTCTTGACGCTTCCACAAGTGACAGCGGAAGTGACGACTGTAGATAACTGTACATAAAATAGAACACAGCCGGAGACGCAATCGAAGGCAGGATCAATGGGAGCAGAGAGTCATACATTCCCATATTCGTGATCAACCGCAGGAATCCCATTGCAGTTACCTGTGTAGGCATTACAAGAATCGCCATAATAAATGTAAATGCAACCTTCTTTAGTTTAAAGTTATATGCATACAGACCATACGCCGTTAATGCTGAAAAATATGTACAAATTGCCGCAGAGCAGCCAGAAACGATCAGACTGTTTAAGATCCCCCTCAACATCGGAAAGGTTCCGTCATTGGCGACATTAGATAGATTTTTTAACAAATAGTTTCCCGGCAATGCGGAAAAACCTTTCTGCAGGTCTGCATGCGACCGTGTCGCATTGATGAACAGGATATAGAAGAAAAACAAACACATGAATGACAGGATGATCAGTACAATATGCGCAACTATACTCCGTAAATGACTTGGCTGTTTTGATTTCATAAATCTATCCCCTCCTTTGCTGTTTTTTCGCTTTTTTCGCCGCTGCCTTCGAACCGTCCGGGTCATCATTATTCGTCATCCGATATACAAAGAAGCACAGAATACCACTGACAATAAACAGATAGACAGACAACGCACCTGCCATACCATAATTTCTGCTCTTCAAATGGCTGTTCAGGAACATGATCAAAGTCATCGAGGTACGATCCGGAGTACCCTGTCCATTAGTCAGAATCTGCGGCACATCAAACATCTGCAGGCCGCCAATGATAGCTGTGATCAGCGTATATGCAAGAATCGGCCGTATCTGCGGCAGCGTAATGTAGAAAAACCGCTGGAAACTGTTGCATCCGTCCAACTCAGACGCCTCAAATACGTCAGGACTGATTCCCATAATTGCAGCCATCAACATAATCGTTGAATTTCCAAACCACATCAGGAAATTCATAAACCCAACCAATGATCTTGTTCCCAACGCGGAACCCAGGAAATCAATGGGCTGACTGGTAAGCCCTATGGACATAAGAATAGAATTAACCGGTCCGTTAGTAGAGAACATCGTAAAAAATAACATCGCAAATGCAGACGCCATGATCAGGTTCGGCAGATAGATAACAACCTTAAAAAACTGTGTTCCGTGAATCTTTAACCTTGCATCTACGAACCACTCCGCAAGTACCAACGCGATCACAATCTGCGGAATAAATCCTATGATCCATAAAATCAGAGTATTCGCTGCATATTTCAGCATATCCGAACCCAGAAGGCTGATATAATTTTCCATTCCGACAAAATTCGGTCCGATCTCTTTAATTCCTGAACGGTAATATTCAAAAAAACTATACCGGATGGTATCCACCAAAGGAATAAAGGAAAAAACGAAGAAACTTACAAAAAACGGAAGAATAAAAATATATCCCCATTTTGAATAGTCAACTTTTTTATGTTTTGATTTCATAAACTATCATTCCTTTCTGCTCCATATGACGCAGGGCAATCAATGCCCCGCGGTCATTTTATCTATTCCGGCCATTGAATCTCGGTAATATCAGGATAACGCTCTATGATCGCCGTCTCAAAATTCTTTTTCGCCTTATCATAGTCAACCTTCCCCTGCAGGTAATCGCTGAACGAATTCTGGATTAATTCCACACATCCCTGATCATATGCGGAAAGCGGAGCAATCTCAATATTTTCTGCAACCGGTACAAAGTATTCAAATGCATTCTGCCCTCCAAGGAATTCTGAAGCGAAAGAATCGTCTTCTGCCGCTTCTTTCATACCACTTGTTGTATTCGTGAAATCCGAATAGTCTTTTGAAATTTTCAGCAGATTATCTTTGTCTACCGTTACCGCAAGAATAATGTCTTTTACGTGCTCCGGATTATCTGTACCCGTACATGCATGTACATAAGAACCGCCCCAGTTATATTCCTGCGGAGGATTGGTAACAGCCCATACGCCGTCTTCACCGTCCCAGTTTGGAGTCAAAGTAAAATCAATTCCCCATGCCGGGAACAGGAATGCGAATACGTTGGAAGCAGAACCCATCGCTTTATTCCAGTCATCGTTCCATTGGCCTTTTACATTCTTATCCAGATAACCTGCATCCAGCCACTCTTTCGAACTATTTACCCAATCCATGATTTTCTGGTCAACTTTAATCGTCGTTTCACCAGGATTTACCCATGATTCTTCAATGCTGTTACCATACAGGCGGAATGTATCTGCATAGGAAGCAAATGTATAATATCCTTTTGCTTTTAGCTCTTCTGCCGTTGTTTTTATAGTATCCCAGTCTTTTACTTTCTGACCGATTTCTTCCGGATCATCTGTTCCAAATACTTCTTTGGCGATATCACGGCGATATACTAACAGTCCCGGACAGCACTGCCATGTAGAGCCCCTCTGAACGCCGTCTACATCAGAAGCTGTAACTTTCGTAAAATCATACTGATCTGCCAGATCCTTATCAGGGTCAATTCCAAGATCCTTAAGCGGTATAGCCGCATCCGCATCTGCATCCGTATATTTATTGACATAATCCGTCTCTGACAAGAAGATGTCGACTTTGTCATCGGCTGAGGCGTCTGCCTGTTTCATAAGCGCCTCATCAAGCTTTTGCTGATAGACGCCATCCTGATTGGGATTGATAATCCAGTGAATCTCTGTACCGTCGTTTAAAACAGTTACCGTGCCGTCCTTAGAAGTTTCCTTTACTTCCGGATAAACTGCCTCCACACGTTCACGAAATTCGTCATTCCAGCTATAAATATTAATAACCTTTCCTTCCTCGCCACCGCTTCCAGAATCAGAACCCGACGACTTCCCGCAGCCTGCTGCCAGACTTGCTGCCATCGCCGCAATTAACATGATACTGACTACTCTCTTTTTCATTGATAAAACCCTCCTTTTATATTTGTGAAGCATTTGCTTCACGTTTATTGATGGATGGATTATAATATATAATTTTTTTCAGTTATATTAGAGTTCTTACCAAAATATCAGATTCATGACACATTTTAAATTCTCAACGGAAACATCGGAAACTGCTCGCTTATTTTAGGTCATGAATCTGATATTTTTCACATGTTTTTTATTTTTTTCATACGCGTTTTCCTCTATGATGTTCTCTATCTAAATATATAAATGAAAGGAGTATAAAGATTGGAGCATTTAAAATTTATCGATGAGCACGGCAGCTTTTCAATAAGACAACCGGAAAATACAAGTTATTTATACTTTCCCCTGGCATCGGAAATGGGGCTGAAGAGCGCCGTAACGCCAAATCTTGGGGGCGATGCCAAGATCGATCAGGAAACCTTCCTTTTAGAGCCAGTAAGTTCTGAAAACTTACATAATAATCGTTCCACCCGTAACTTCTGGCTGTTAATAGACGGCGCAGATGCATATTCAGCTTCTGGAGCGTCCGCTGAGCAGGAAAGCGTCAAATTTACTGCAATGCAGGATGAAAGTGAACTGAAAGCAGGATTTATGTGGCAAACACTGACAAGATTGTCCAAAGTCCACCAATTAAAGTCTACGATTACCTCTTTTATTCCAAAAGATTACAATGTAGAAATCATGTATGTAACCGTGCAGAATCATTCGGAAGTTACGCAGGAATTAACTCCTTATGCCGCGATTCCGATCTATGGGCGCAGTGCAGACAACATCCGCGACCACAGGAACGTCACATCCATGTTACACAGGATCGATACGAATAAAAACGGAGTCCTTGTCTGCCCCACCATGTCCTTTGATGAAAAAGGGCACCGTCCCAATAAACATATTTATTATGTTATGGGGTGTATGGGTAATGGCAATGCACCGAAGAGTTTCTATCCCACTGTCGAAGATTTCGTCGGCGAAGGGGGAACCTTTACGCATCCCCGCGCCATATATGAAAAACACCCTGGGGTTACAGCGCCTGGGCATGCGGCCGGAAAGGAAGCAATGGGCGCCTTCCGCTTTGAAACCGTCTCTCTTGCTCCCGGGGAAAAAGCAGATTATATTCTTCTTATTGGCGTGGAAGACAATGAAAAAAAGATTCTTGACCTGTTTGAGAAATATAATACCGCCAGCAAAGTACAAAAGGCTTTTTCGGATACAAAAGCTTACTGGCAAAATAAAGTAAACGTGAAGTTCCATACGAAGGAAGCGGATTTTGACCATCTAATGAAATGGATCTGCTTTCAGCCGTTCCTCCGCCGATTATTCGGCTGTTCTTTCCTTCCGCATCATGACTACGGACGAGGCGGCCGTGGATGGAGAGATCTGTGGCAGGATTGTCTTTCTTTGCTGCTGATAGAACCTGAAAGCGTCAGTCATATGATCGCCATGAATTATGGGGGCGTCCGCATTGACGGAACCAACGCAACAATTATCGGAAATGGAGATGGTAATTTCCTTGCAGATCGAAATGGAATCTCCAGGGTATGGATGGATCATGCACTTTGGCCGTTAATGACGACAAAACTTTATATAGACCAAACAGGAGACGCCCAAATACTAAATAAATCTATTTCCTATTTTAAAGATGCTCAGACTATGCGCGGAACTGAGGTTGATGTTCTGTGGAATTCAGAACAGGGAGACAAACAACGTACTGCCCAAAATGACATCTATACCGGAAGTATTTTAGAGCATCTTCTCATCCAGCAGCTGACTGCATTTTATGAAGTAGGAGACCATAACATCTACCGACTCCGCGGAGCCGATTGGAACGATGCACTGGATATGGCGTCAGAACACGGCGAAAGCGTTGCTTTTACCTGTGCCTATGCCGGTAACCTGTTGAATCTTGCGGCAATGATCCGTCTATTGGACAGCCATTCCTCCACACATACGGTTGAATTGTTGAAAGAAATAAAGATTTTATTGGAAAACGATGTAAATGTCTTTGACGATATCGGAAAAAAGCACAAAATAATAGCCGACTATATGGGTTGCTGCAGACATACCATCAGCGGTAAACGTATCAGCATCTCACTCTCGGCTCTTGCTGTAAATCTGATTCAAAAAGCGAACTGGCTCATGGAGCGTCTGAGATCCCAGGAATGGATTGACGGTCCGGGTGAAGAAGGATGGTTTAACAGCTATTATGATAATCATGGCCGCGCCGTTGAAGGTTTGTTCAAAGATCATGCGCGCATGATGCTGACCGGACAAGTCTTTGCTATCATGAGCGGAACTGCGGAAGACAGCCAGATTGAAAAGATTACAAGAAGCGCCGATCACTATCTTTATCAAAAAGAAATCGGCGGTTACCGCCTGAATACCGATTTCCATGAACTGAAATTTGATATGGGGCGTATGTTTGGATTTGCATATGGTGAAAAAGAAAACGGAGCGGTATTCTCCCATATGGCGGTTATGTATGCCAACGCCCTGTATCACAGAGGATTTGTAAAAGAAGGATGGAAAGCGCTTAAGACACTTGCTGATACAGCCCTGGATTTTAATACCAGCCATATCTATCCGGGGATTCCGGAATATTTCCGTTCTGACGGACGGGGAATGTACCAGTATCTGACAGGCGCCGCAAGCTGGTTTATGCTGACGATGATTACAGAAGTCTTCGGTGTCCGGGGCGAAGCCGGAGACCTTATCCTGTATCCAAAACTTCTGGCCTGCCAGTTTGATGAAAATGCCGCCGCTTCCATTACCATTCCTTTTGCAGGGAAAAATTTTACTATTATTTATAGAAATAAAAACGGCAAAGACTTTGGAGCTTATATTATTGATTCTGCTTCATGTGATGGGAATGAACTTGCAGTAAATGAAGATTCTTTTGTTAGTCTTTCCCGGAATATGCTTACTGCATTATCAGACGACATGCACACCATCATCATAAATCTGCTGTAAGCTCCTGAAAAGAAAGGAAAAATAATATGAAATATGGACATTTTGACGACACAGAACGGGAATATGTTATAGAACGGCCGGATACCCCCGCTCCCTGGGTAAACTATCTGGGTTCTCCGGAATATGGAGCAATTATTTCCAATAATGCAGGCGGTTACAGTTTTGCAAAGTCAGGCGCAAATGGAAGGATCCTGCGCTACATTTTCAACAGCTTTGATCAGCCTGGCAGATATCTTTACATCCGTGATAACGAGTCTAAGGATTACTGGTCTGCCTCCTGGCAGCCGGTGGGCAAAGACCTTAACAATTATGAAAGTAAATGTTATCACGGTATGGGCTATACCAGGATGACCTCCAGTTATGACAGGATCAGCTCGGAAGCCCGCTACTATGTTCCTCTGGGTAAATCCTACGAAGTGTGGGGACTTTCTGTAACAAATAATTCTACACGTACCAGAAGCCTTACCTTGAGCGGCTATGCCGAATTTACAAATCATAGTAATTATGAGCAGGATCAGGTGAATCTACAGTATTCTCTGTTCATTACAAAAACATTATTTGAAAAGAACCAGATCATTCAGCAGATTCACGGCAATCTGGATGCCCTGCCAGAAGATGAAACAGTCGATGAAAAGAACGTGACCGAGCGTTTCTTCGGCCTTGCCGGCGCCTCCGTATCCTCCTATTGCGGGGACAGAGAACAGTTCCTTGGCCGATATCATGGTTATGGAAATCCGCAGGGAATTCTATCGGGCGATCTCGGAAATATGACCAGCTACAATGAAAATTCCTGCGGCGCACTCTCTTGCAGCATCACCCTGGCTCCAGGCGAGACGAAGACCATCGCTTTCCTGCTCGGCACAGGCGGCTTTACTGAATCGTCTGTCCTTCTTGACGGTTATGCCGATCCGGAGGAAATGATAAAACAAGAGCTGCAGGAGCTAAAAAAAAGGTGTCAAATACAGGGAAGAACAGCTATTCTGAAATGTACCAATCTCCGGTAGAAAGAGCTGTGAGTCAGGCTCATGGGAAAGGACAGAATATGTCTAATACGCTAGCCTTTCCTGTGGTCGAGGTAGTT
>OFFW01000675.1_pt1 | contig 23410 bp, 19 predicted proteins | sample 1521501 | NCBI WGS metagenome assembly OFFW01 (sample SAMEA3504107, study PRJEB24116) | mouse gut metagenome | biome: mouse gut; feature: mouse-associated habitat; material: faeces | place: Denmark | collected 2011
GAATGTGGGAATATTAAAAAGAGAGGATCTGATCGGAAGAGCCTGGGTCCGTATCTTTCCGTTTGACAGACTGGGAGTGATCAAGCATGAGTAAGCGTGAGGAAGAGAGGCTCAAAAAGCAGCAGGAGAAGCTTGCGAAGGAAAGAGCTAGGCTTGAAGCGATGCGCACTTATGAGAGAGAGTACAGCATGTGCAGGTATATCTGCGGGATCGATGAGGTAGGCAGGGGACCGCTTGCCGGGCCGGTGGTAGCGGGGGCGGTGATTCTGCCGCCGGATTGTACAATTCTTTATATCAATGATTCCAAAAAACTTTCCGCCAAAAAAAGAGAAGAGCTGTATCCCGTGATTATGGAACAGGCAGTTGCGGCAGGCATCGGCATGGCGACACCGCAGAGGATTGACGAGATTAATATCCTGCAGGCAACGTATGAGGCGATGCGGGAAGCTATACATAATTTGGGCGTACAGCCCGATATATTATTAAATGATGCAGTTACGATTCCGGGGATTTCCATCCGTCAGATTCCGATCGTCAAAGGCGATGCAAAAAGTATTTCGATCGGGGCGGCAAGTATCATTGCCAAGGTGACAAGAGACAGACTGATGGAAGAGTACGACAGCATTCTTCCGGAATACGGGTTTGCATCCAATAAAGGATATGGCACAAAAGCACATATAGAAGCGCTGAAGGCTTACGGTCCGACGCCTATTCACCGGAAATCGTTTATCAAAAATTTTGTCTGATACCGGACAATAAAATGCGCTTTCGTTCTTTGGCAGATGCCGGTATGCGGATGTGCCGCGGGAGGTTAAGATGCAGATTACGGATATGCTAAACCAATATAACAGAAATATTGCAAACGGCACGGAAATTTCTTCCGGAACGCAGGGGATCAAACAGGTGGTATCTTCGATTCAGGAAATGTCCGTAGGAAATGTATTTGAGGGAAATATCAACCAGATTGAAGACGGCGTGGTAACGCTTGGGCTTGGAGACGGAAAAACGATTCAGGCGAAATTGGATTCCGGCGTTACGGTGCATGTAGGGGAATCCATGTTTTTTCAGGTGCGTTCCAATAGCGGAAGCCAGATTGCAATCCGCCCGTTTTCCGGCGGAAACGGCAGTAATCCGACGCTTTTAAACGCCTTGAAGGCGGCAAATCTTCCCGTGAACGGCAAAACGCTGACCATGGTACATACGATGATGGAGCAGTCTATGTCCATCGATAAACAAAGCCTGACGCAGATGGCAAGGTTTGTCATGGGAAATGAGGGGCTGGATGTTACTTCCATCGTGCAGATGGCAAAACTCGGCATTCCGGTGACGGAAGAAATGATTGCCCAGTTTGAAAATTATAAATCCGATCAGTATGCGATACTGGATCAGATGGAGTCATTGATGGAGATCTTGCCGGAGCAGCTTGCCGGCGGGGAATTTGGCAGGGAAGAGATGATTTCTTTGAATCGTCAGATCCTTCAGATATTTTTGGGAGAACCGGATGTGTTGGAAGGCCGGCCGGCAGAGAGCCTGCCGCAGGGAGCCGCAGATGCAACCGGACAAAACGGGACCGTGCAGGCGTCTGTTTCGGACGGGAAAGTGCTTTTAAATTCATCCGGAGTGTTGGACGGCGGAACCGAACCGGGTACGGCGGAGCAGGCCGTAAACGCCCGGATTCTGGGGACGGCTTCGGAATCTGAGATGCTGACGTCAAAAGAAGATGCGGCGCAAAAGACAGAAAAACCTCAGGTACAGACGCAGGAGCAGATGCAGACGGCATGGAAACACCTCTTAAACGGGGAGGAGTTTTTGCAGTTCTCCAGACAGCTTGCAAAATTTCCGCAGTTTGCAGAAAATCCCGCTTTCTTTTCGAACGGCCAGTTACGGGGGGATCTTTCTTCCAGAGAACTTTTACAGCTGTTGGAACAGGTGTTTTCCGAAGCACAGGCGTCTGACAGACAGTCTCTTTCGGAACTGGTTTCCTCCAAAGAATACCGCACGCTCGTCCGGAATATGATCGAGCAGCAATGGCTGTTAAAGCCGGAGGAAGTAAAGAGCGAACATAAGGTAAACGAACTGTATGAGCGTTTGGACCGCCAGTTGGAGCAGATGGAGAGAGTCTTAAAATCGTTCGGGCAGAGTTCGTCCCAGCTGTCTCATACGGCGGCAAACGTACGGGACAATATTCAGTTTATGAATCAGTTAAACCAGACGTACGCGTATGTGCAGATTCCGCTGAAACTTGCGGGACAGAATGCGCACAGCGAATTGTTTGTCTATACGGATAAACGGAAAAAAAGAGAAAAGGACGGAGAGTTCAGCGCTTTTCTGCACCTGGATTTGGACCATCTGGGTTCTACGGATGTTTCTATTAAACTGCACAACAAGCAGGTAGCAACCAATTTTTATCTTGCAGACGATCTTTCGTACCAGTTGATTTTAGAACATCTAAACCTGCTGGAAGAGAGACTGAAGCAAAAGGGCTATCAGGCTAAAATCCAGGTGATGAACCAGGAAGAGAATGTAAATTTTGTAGAAGACATTCTGAAACGGCAGACCCCGTCCGCCGGAGGGATGGTACACAGATATTCATTTGATGTCAGGGCGTGAGCAGTATGGAAAGAAAAAGGAAAGAGGAAAAAGTCAAAACCGCGGTTGCGCTTGCCTATGAGGCGGGAGATGTGGCGCCGAAGATTTTAGCGACCGGAAAAGGCGAACTGGCGGAGCGGATCATAGAAAAAGGCAAAGCGGGCAATGTGCCGCTGTACAAAGATAACAAACTGGCAAATACACTCTCCAAGCTTGAAATCGGAGATACGATACCGCCGGAACTCTATGACGTCGTAGCGGAAATTTTGGTGTTTGTAGACGATATGGACCGGCTGCGGTCCAAGATCAAATAGAGAAGAGGAAGCTGTTTCATCTATGGAAAACAAAAGAAAAATCGGGACAGAATACGAAAAAAAAGCGGCGGAATATCTCAGGCAGCAGGGGTTTTTGATTCTGGAACAGAACTTCTACAGCCGTTTCGGTGAAATCGACATTATTGCAAAAGACGGCAGATATTTCGTGTTTATAGAGGTAAAGTACCGCAGGGACAATTCCTGCGGCACTCCTTTGGAGGCGGTGCATGCAAAGAAACAGAAGAGAATTTGCAGGACCGCTTCTTATTTTTGCCTAAAGCACGGCTATCCTGATACGACGCCATGCCGTTTTGACGTAATTGCAATGACGGGAAAGGATGAGATCGTACATATTAAAAATGCGTTTACCTATACTGTATAATGCCGTGCTGTTTCGCATGTTTTTCGGCGGGTTTTCGAATAACACGGAGATTGAAAACGAGTAGATTTTGTATCGGAAAGAAAAGAGAGAGGATTGGAATGCAGAAATTAAAACAGGTTGAATTAAAACATTTTTCTGTCGGAGAAGGAGAGGAGCTTCCGTTATTTGTGTTCCCGTTGTTGGAGTCGTCCGGCATGGTAACGCATGGGTTTACGACGCGTTTGGGCGGCGTGAGCGAAGGGATTTTTTCTTCTTTGAATTTAAGTTTTACCAGAGGAGATCAGAAAGAGGCAGTGGAAGAAAATTACCGCAGGCTGGCAAACGCGCTTGGCGTTTCGGCGGAAAGTTTTACAGCTTCCGATCAGACACATACGACAAATGTGATTCGTGTGGACAGGAAAGATGCCGGAAACGGTATCTGGCGTCCGCAGGATTATAAAGATGTGGACGGGATGGTGACAAATGATTCCGCGGTTACGCTTGTGACGTTTTATGCGGACTGCGTACCGCTTTATTTTGCAGATCCCGTGCACAGGGCCATCGGGTTAAGCCATTCGGGCTGGCGCGGCACGGTGGGGCGCATGGGAAGCGTTACGCTGGAGAAAATGAGACGGGAATTCGGTACAAAGCCGGAAGATGTGCTTTGCGCCATCGGTCCTTCGATCTGTAAAAACTGTTATGAAGTAAGTGCCGATGTGGCGGAAGAATTTCAACGGGAATTTGCGGGAAGAGAGCAGGAGATACTTTTTGAAAAAGGAGACGGAAAATATCTGCTGGATCTTTGGAAGGCAAATGAAATTGTGCTGACACAGGCAGGCGTTCTTAAGCAGCATCTTGCAACGGCAGGCGTGTGTACGTGCTGCAATCCCAAGCTTTTGTTCTCCCACCGGGCAAGCCGGGGGAAGCGGGGGAATCTGGCTGCCGTGCTGGGGCTTGGATTGGGAAAATAACAGAAACCCGGGTTTACAGACTGCCCGGATTTGTTTATAATGGAAAAGGTTTCATAATCATATATCAATCAGGGAATGCGAGGAATGCAGAATGAAAAGAAATGATATTCATAAGATACTGATCATAGGCTCAGGTCCCATTATTATCGGACAGGCGTGTGAATTTGACTATTCGGGTACGCAGGCGTGTAAGGCGCTTAAGAATCTGGGATATGAAATTGTGCTGGTGAATTCCAATCCGGCGACGATTATGACAGATCCGGAGACGGCAGACGTGACATACATCGAGCCATTAAATGTAGAACGTTTGACGCAGATTATTGAAAAAGAGCGTCCGGACGCCCTGCTGCCGAATCTTGGCGGTCAGTCCGGATTAAATCTCTGTTCGGAACTGGCAAAAGCGGGCGTTCTGGATCAATACGGTGTGAAGGTGATCGGCGTTCAGGTAGATGCAATCGAGCGGGGAGAAGACCGTATTGAGTTTAAAAAGACGATGGACAGTCTTGGTATCGAGATGGCGAGAAGCGAAGTTGCTTATTCGGTAGAGGAAGCGCTTTCGATTGCGGATCAGCTCGGTTATCCGGTGGTTCTGCGTCCTGCCTACACGATGGGCGGCGCCGGCGGCGGACTGGTCTATAATGTCGATGAATTGAAAACGGTATGTGCCAGAGGGCTTTCTGCAAGCCTGGTGGGGCAGGTGCTTGTGGAGGAGTCTATTTTAGGCTGGGAAGAGCTGGAACTGGAAGTTGTCCGCGATGCAAAAAATAATATGATTACCGTTTGCTTTATTGAAAATATCGATCCTCTGGGCGTACATACGGGAGATTCCTTCTGTTCCGCTCCGATGCTCACGATTCCGCAGGATGTGCAGGATGAGCTGCAAAGGCAGGCATATAAAATTGTAGAAGCGATTCAGGTCATTGGGGGTACCAATGTGCAGTTTGCACACGATCCGGTCAGCGGAAGGATTATTGTGATCGAAATCAATCCCAGAACCTCCAGGTCTTCCGCGCTGGCTTCAAAAGCTACCGGTTTTCCGATCGCTCTTGTGTCGGCTATGCTGGCGTGCGGCTTGACGTTAGACGAAATTCCCTGCGGAAAATATGGGACGCTGGATCAGTATGTGCCGGGCGGGGACTATATTGTGATTAAATTCGCCAGATGGGCGTTTGAAAAGTTCAAAGGCGCAGAGGACAAGCTGGGTACGCAGATGCGTGCGGTCGGCGAGGTTATGAGTATCGGAAAGACGTATAAAGAAGCATTCCAAAAAGCGATTCGAAGCCTTGAAAACGGAAAGTACGGGCTTGGTTTTGTAAAAGATTTTGCAAAGAAAAGCAAACACGATCTTTTAAAAATGCTTGCGGTTCCTACGAGCGAGAGACAGTTTATTATGTATGAAGCGCTGCGGAAAGGCGCCACAGTCGAGGAATTATTTGAACGGACGAAGATCAAACATTATTTTATCGAACAGATGAAAGAGCTGGTGGAAGAAGAAGAGGAGCTTTTACGGGGAAAAGGAAGCGTACCCCAAAAAGAAGCGCTGCGGCAGGCGAAGCTGGACGGTTTTTCCGATAAATATTTAAGCGAGATTTTAGAAGTACCGGAGTGTGAAATCCGTAAGGCAAGAATGGAAGCCGGAATACAGGAGGCCTGGGAAGGCGTTCATGTAAGCGCTACAAAAGACTCCGCCTATTATTTTTCCAGTTATCATATCCAGGATGAAAGTACGGTCTGTACGGATCGGCCGAAAATTATGATCTTGGGCGGAGGACCCAACCGTATCGGCCAGGGTATTGAGTTTGATTACTGCTGCGTGCATGCGGCGCTTGCCTTAAAGAAACTGGGATTTGAAACGATTATCGTAAACTGCAATCCGGAAACGGTTTCCACGGATTACGATACGTCCGATAAGCTGTATTTTGAGCCGCTGACGCTGGAGGATGTGCTCAGCATCCATGAAAAAGAAAAACCCGTCGGTGTGATCGCGCAGTTCGGCGGACAGACGCCGTTAAATCTGGCTGCCGATTTAAAGAAAAACGGCGTCAATATTCTGGGAACCACGCCGGAGACGATCGATATGGCAGAAGACCGCGATCTGTTCCGCGCGATGATGGACAAGCTGAACATCCCGATGCCGCAGGCAGGAATGGCAGTCGATACCAAGGAAGCGCTTTCCATTGCAAATAAAATCGGCTATCCTGTTATGGTACGTCCTTCCTATGTGCTGGGAGGCCGCGGCATGGAAGTGGTACATGACGATGAATCTCTGATCTTTTACATGCGGGCAGCCGTTGGCGTGACGCCGGACCGTCCGATTTTGATTGATCGGTTTTTACAGCATGCCACGGAATGTGAAGCGGACGCGATCAGCGACGGAGAGCATGTATTTGTTCCGGCGGTCATGGAACATATCGAGCTGGCGGGCGTGCATTCCGGAGATTCTGCCTGCATTCTGCCGTCGAAACATTTATCGAAAGAACATATCGAGACGATAAAAGAATATACCAGAAAGATTGCGCAGGAAATGAATGTCGTGGGACTGATGAATATGCAGTATGCCATCGAAGACGGCACGATTTATGTGCTGGAAGCAAATCCAAGAGCTTCGCGTACCGTTCCGCTGGTATCCAAAGTCTGCGGTATCAATATGGTAAAACTGGCAACGGAAATCATGACGACAAAGATTACGGGGAATCCGTCTCCGGTTCCCGGTCTGCATGACCGCGAAATTCCTTATTACGGCGTAAAAGAAGCCGTATTTCCGTTTAATATGTTTCAGGAAGTAGATCCGCTGCTCGGACCGGAAATGCGTTCTACAGGCGAAGTGCTCGGGCTGTCCGGCAGTTACGGGAAGGCGTTTTATAAAGCGCAGGAAGCGACGCAGACGAAGCTTCCGATGGAAGGAACGGTTCTCTTTAGCGTAAACGACAGGGATAAGCCGGAGCTTGTAGAAACGGCGCGAGAGTTGTATGAGTGCGGATTTGGGATTATGGCAACCGGAAGTACCTGCGATAAAATACGGGAAGCGGGGATGAAAGCAGAGAAGATCGCAAAGATCAACGAAGGCCGTCCGAATATTCTCGACGCGATTGCAAACGGACAGATCGACCTGATTATCAATACGCCGAATGATAAGAAGGGATCGGTGGACGACAGCTATATCCGAAAAGCGGCAATCAAAAACAGGATTCCGTATATGACGACGATGGCGGCGGCAAAAGCAACCGCAGCGGGCATCCGTTCCATGAAAAACGGCGAGGGACAGCCGGTCAAATCACTGCAGGAATATCATGGGAGTATCAAAGGGTAAACCAATTTGTTTGAATCATCATTGTGATCTGCCGCCGTATGGGAAATTTCCCGTACGGCGGTTTTTCTGCGTCGTGGATATGTTAAAAAAACCTTAATAAATTCCTACAGTAATCTTTATTGTTTCGTATAGGGCAAAGTGGTAGACTAAGTGTATCATATGTATTAATACACTTAGCGAGGAGGTTATAGGATTGCTGCAATTAAATTATAGGGATGCAAAACCTATATATGAACAGATCAAAGAAGGAATCCGGCATTTGCTTTTGACCAATGCAATCGCTGCGGATGAGAAGCTTCCTTCTGTCCGGGAACTTGCGTCGACTTTGGCAATTAATCCCAATACGATACAGCGGGCATACCGTGAGCTGGAGGCAGAGGGCTATGTATACAGTATGAAAGGGAAAGGCACATTTGCGTCCTCTACGGATTTTATACACAAAAGCAGGGCGCAGGAGCTTTTAACGGAATTTGACGATGTGGTAGAAGAGCTTTTTGTACTGGACGTGACAAAAGAAGAACTGGGATGCCGTATGGAAAATCTGGAACAGGGGAGGCTTGTAGAAAATGGTTGAAGTTAAAAATCTGGTAAAAGAATTTGACGGGTTCCGTGCATTGGACGGCGCCAATATGTTTGTAAAAAAAGGAGCGATTTATGGTCTGGTCGGACCAAACGGAGCCGGAAAATCAACGCTTCTTAGGCATCTGACCGGCATTTACCGGCAAAATGAAGGAACGGTTACGATCGATGGAGAACCGATTTATGAAAACCTTGGGATCAAAGCAAAATTTGCATTTATTCCGGATGATATTTTCTATTTTATGCAGGCGGATACCATAGAAATGAAACGATTTTACCAGGGCATTTATCCGAAGTTTGACGAGCAGATGTTTGAGCGCCTGAAAGAATATTTTCCGACGATCGATCCGAAAAAGAATATCCGCAGCCTGTCAAAAGGAATGCAGAAGCAGGTGGCGTTCTGGCTTGCCGTTTGTACGAGACCGGAGCTTTTGATTTTAGATGAGCCGGTAGACGGCCTGGATCCTGTGATGCGCCGTCAGATCTGGAGTATTATTATGGCGGACGTATCGGAGCATGAAACGACGGTGATCGTCTCTTCCCACAATTTAAGGGAATTGGAAGATGTCTGCGATCATGTGGGAATTATGCATAAAGGGAAAATCATGATCGAGCGGTCGTTAAGCGACCTGCAGGGAAGCGTCTGCAAGATACAGGCGGCGTTTCAGGCAGAGATGCCAAAACTTCCGGAAGGATTTGAAGTGCTTCATATGTCAAATACCGGAAGGGTTTATACGCTGATCGTAAAGGGGGATCCGGCAGAAGCGAAACGGCAGCTTGAGAAAATGCATCCGATGCTGATCGATCTGCTTCCTTTGACACTGGAAGAGATTTTTATATATGAATTAGGAGGGGTAGATTATGAGGTCAAAGACATCTTGTTTTAACAAAACGATTTTCTTCAAAAATATTACGCATTTCTGGCCGATCTGGATGTTGATTCTGGCATGGAATCTGTTTGTCCTGCCGTTTATGATCTATAACAGTTCTCAGCAGTATAAACTGATGAATGATATCGGGAAAGAAGAACTGGAACAGTCTATGTCAAACGATATTTTATCGCTGGTTGCGGTCTATATCAATCCGGTTGTGTTGTTTATATTTTCTGTCGTTGCGGTGATGGCAGTATTTTCCTATCTCTATCAGGCAAGGTCGGCGAATACCATTCATGCGCTGCCTGTGACAAGAAAGGAACTGTTCTTTACGAATTATATTTCCGGCCTGCTGTTTTTGATTGTTCCGGAAATCATCGGATTTCTGATGGGAATTTTAGTCAGCGCGTTTTGCGGTTATGCGTATATGAACCACTTGCTGGCAGGACTTTTGTTTGCATGCGGGATCAGTACGGCGCTTTACAGTTTTAATGTGTTTATTGCCATGTTTACCGGGCAGCTTTTTGCCGTGCCGATTTTTGCCGTAATCATTCACTTTTTGTATGTAGGCGCAAAGACGCTGGTGGCAATGGTAATGTCAATGATTTCTTACGGTTTGCCGATGTCGTTTCCAGGAGGTAAACTGGATGTGCTTTCGCCGCTTTTCTATCTGTTGAGACATGTGAGGTTAGAGTATGACCATACAAAGGATTATGCGGTCATTATCGGAATACAGGGAAAAGAAACCGTAACGGTTTACGTTCTCGTTTCGCTGGTATTTGCAGTGGCTGCGTATCTGATTTACCGGATCCGGAATATGGAATCTGCGGGCAGTTTGGTTTCGATCGCCTGGATCTGTCCGATCTTTCGGTGGGGCGCGTCGTTTTGCGGAGGCGCATTGTTCAGTGCCATTTTCTGCAGCATTATGGGATTTTCTGCGGGTATATCGGTTTTTATAGCGGTGTTGGTTTCGGCAGTTTTCTTTGGGATTGTATTCTTTTTTGGGGCGCAGATGTTTTTGGAAAAAGGGTTCCGTGTCTTTACGAAAAAGAGAATTGCAGAATGCGGTATATTTCTTGTGATATTTGCCGGTCTGTATGTTTCGATTGAAGTGGATTTATTTGGACAGGAGCGGAAAATACCGGATGTATCGCAGGTGGATCGCGCGTATATCGATGCTTATGACTCGATTGGAGGTTCCGATGAGGAGATGATCGGGCAGGTGATGGATATACACAGACAGGTGATTGATTCCAAACGGGAATTTGAACGCCATGAGGCACAGAGCTGGCAGAATTTATATATTACCGTTCGGTATTATATGAAAAACGGATCTACGATCACGCGCAGCTATGCGATTCCGGCAGACGACGGCATGTTAGAGGATAACGATACGGTTCTTCACAGGGTTGCCCAGCTGGCAGCCGTTCCGGACAATTATCGCCGGCTGCTGTTTGGAGAGAAGGATCAGGAGATTGAGCCGATCGGCGGCTGGATCGAATTGTATAATGATCAGGAAGCGGCAGATCAGAAAGAATTTTCCAAAGAGGATGCAGAATACGTATATCGTGCGGTACTTGCCGATATTGAAGAAGGAAATTTTAAAGATGTGATCATGAATCGATATTCGTCTGACAACAGCGACAGCCAGGCGTATGACAATACGCTTGTACTGGAATGCCTTTCAGAGAATAACGAAACAAACGGCGATGCGGGACCGATGTATTCTTATGCCTATGAGAAGGCAAGTGCGGCTTCTATCAATGCCTATATCAGGTTTGACGCCAATTGTCATCATGTGCTTGATACCTTAAAAGAGATCGGAGCGATCCAGGGAGAGGAAGACCTGATTACGGTACAGGAGAGAAGTGAGCAATCCGATGAATAGATAATCCGATAGAGGGCAGGTGTGACTTGCGAAAGTCGAACCTGCCCTTAATATTTTTAAACGGAAAAGAGACGGCTAGCGGCATCTGTTTTCCTCTTGCACTTATCAAACAGACGATTTATAATGTGAAAAGTGTGAGAAAAAGCGGTGTTTGAAGGAGTGAAAAGCAAATGTTAATCAGGAAGTACGCGGCAAGAGATCTTGCAGAAATGATAAAAATATGGAATGCTGTAGTAGAAGAAGGTATCGCGTTTCCGCAGGAAGAAGCGCTTGAGTTATCAAACGGAATGGAGTTTTTCGCTTCACAAAGCTACTGTGGAGTTGCGGAAGAGAACGGAGTAATTGTTGGACTATATATCTTGCATCCAAACAATGTCGGACGGTGCGGGCACATTTGCAATGCAAGTTATGCGGTAGAAGCAGAATGCAGAGGAAAGCACATCGGAGAGCAGTTAGTAAAGGACTGTTTGTTAAATGCGAAAAGGCTTGGCTTCGGGGTACTTCAGTTTAATGCGGTTGTCGAGAGCAACGTTTCTGCGCGCCATTTGTATGAGAAATTAGGATTTACGCAGTTGGGGACGATACCGAAAGGTTTTAGGATGAAGGACGGTCATTTTGAAAACATTTGTCCATATTATCGAGAATTATAAATTGATTCAAATTTGTTTGATGTTGATGCGGTATCCTTAGATTGTATGTCAGCATTGAAAGAAGCCGGTTCAAGGCGGTGGAATGGAGATTAAGAATGGAAAAAAAGCATATCATAAATAAAGTCGAGAAGGGCAGCATCGCAGATGAATTGAACATTGCGCCCGGAGATGCGCTGATTTGTATCAACGGGCAGAAGATCGAAGATGTGTTTGATTATCATTATCTGATTCATGAAGAGGAAGTTACTGTTTTGATCCGAAAACCGGACGGGGAAGAATGGGAATTTGAAATCGAAAAAGACTACGACGAAGATCTGGGCATTGTGTTTGAAAGCGGACTGATGGATGATTATAAGTCCTGCCGGAATAAATGCATCTTTTGTTTTATTGATCAGATGCCGAAAGGAATGCGCGATACGCTGTATTTTAAGGACGATGATTCCAGGCTTTCGTTTTTGCAGGGAAATTATATTACATTGACCAATATGAAGCAGAATGATATCGAGCGAATCATCCGATACCGCCTGGAGCCGATCAATATTTCCGTGCATACGACAAATCCCGCGCTGCGCTGTAAGATGTTAAACAACCGTTTTGCCGGCGAGGCGCTGGCGCATATGCAGCGGTTAAAGGAAGAGAGTATACAGATGAACGGGCAGATCGTTCTTTGTAAAGGGATCAATGACGGGGCGGAGCTGGAACAGAGCATACGCGACCTGACGTCATATATTCCCTGTATGCAGAGTCTCTCCGTCGTTCCGGCGGGCATGACAAAGTACCGGGAAGGACTCTATCCCTTAGAGCCTTTTACAAAAACGGACGCCGGGGAAGTGATTTCCGTGATTCACAGATGGCAGCAGTATTGTATGGAGCGCTACGGCATTCATTTTGTCCATGCAGGAGACGAATGGTATCTGATGGCAGAAAAGGAAATTCCTAAGGAAGAGACCTATGACGGATACCTGCAGCTGGAAAACGGGGTAGGCATGATGCGCCTGTTAGAGGACGAATTTTTGGAAGCGCTGGATAAAACAGAAAGAAAAACAGCAGGGATGCGGAAGCTTACCATAGCGACCGGAACGTTGGCGGCTCCCCTTCTGACGAAATTATGCGGCCGTCTGATGCAGAAATTTCCGGATATTTTTGTACGGGTCATTCCGATCCGGAATGATTTTTTCGGAGAACAGATCACGGTTGCCGGGCTTTTAACGGGGCAGGATCTGATCGCACAGCTAAAAGGTGTGGATTTAGGGGAGAAACTTTTGCTTTCGAGCCATCTTCTGCGCAGCGGCGAAGAAGTGTTTCTGGACGACGTGACGCTCACAGAGCTGAAAAATGCTTTACAAGTACAGGTAGATATTGTAAAATCAAGCGGACAAGATTTCGTAGATGCATGTATCGGCTGATTTTGGAAACGTCTCTTCCGCCGGCTGCATCTTGTATCGACGGTAACAAACATCTGCCGGAAGACCTTTTTCCAACATATCCTGGGGCAATTGTGGAATACGTCCGGCAGAATACATGTTTTGGATATGCCCCGGAGAATAGGAGATTGTTATGAGTAAACCGGTGGTGGCGGTGGTAGGACGTCCCAATGTGGGAAAATCAACGCTGTTTAATGTATTGGCCGGAGAAAGAATTGCGATTGTAAAAGATACGCCGGGAGTGACCAGAGACAGGATTTATGCCGACGCTTCCTGGCTGGATCATAATTTTACATTGATCGATACGGGAGGGATTGAACCGGACTCCAAAGATATCATTTTGTCTCAGATGCGGGAACAGGCGCAGATCGCTATCGACACGGCGGACGTCATTCTTTTTCTTACCGACGTGCGGCAGGGACTGTTGGATGCGGACGATAAAGTGGCGGATCTGCTGCGCCGTTCGGGAAAACCTGTGGTCTTGGTCGTCAATAAAGTGGACAGTTTTGAAAAATTTATGCCGGATGTGTATGAATTTTATAATCTGGGAATCGGAGAACCGGTTCCGATTTCCGCCGCATCTATGCTTGGGATCGGAGATATGCTGGATGAAGTCATCCGTCATTTCCCGAAGAAAAGTGGCGAAGAGGAGGAAGACGATCGTCCGAAGGTAGCGATTATCGGAAAGCCCAACGTAGGGAAATCTTCTCTTGTGAACCGCCTGCTTGGGGAAAACCGGGTGATTGTATCCGATATTGCCGGCACGACCAGGGACGCCGTTGACACGGCGATCCGGTATAACGGAGAAGAATATGTCTTTATCGATACCGCGGGGCTGCGCAGAAAGAGCAAGGTAAAAGAAGATCTTGAGCGTTACAGCATTATCCGTGCCGTAACCGCCGTAGAGCGTGCGGACGTGACGCTTTTAGTGATCGACGCAACGGAAGGCGTAACGGAGCAGGATGCCAAAATAGCCGGGATTGCGCATGACCGCGGAAAAGGGATCGTCATTGTCGTAAATAAATGGGACGCCGTCGAAAAGGACGATAAAACGATGCAGAAACATACGGAGCGGATCCGGCAGATTTTAAGTTTTATGCCCTATGCAGAGATTATGTTTATTTCGGCAAAGACAGGGCAGAGAACCGGAAAGATTTTCGACATGATCCGGATGGTTATGGAAAATAATTCCATGCGGATTTCCACAGGCGTGTTAAACGAGATTGTAACCGAGGCAGTCGCTATGCAGCAGCCGCCTTCCGATAAAGGAAAACGGCTGAAGATTTATTATTCGACGCAGGTATCGGTAAAACCTCCGACGTTTGTGATCTTTGTCAACGAAAAACAGCTGATGCATTTTTCATATGTCCGGTATCTGGAAAACCGGATCCGCGACGCATTCGGATTTCGGGGGACTTCTTTAAAATTTATCATTCGGGAGAGAAAAGGAGAATGACGCTATGCTGAGTAATCGGTTGGTCGTACTGGTGATCGGATATTTCTGCGGAATATTTTTATCGGGATATGCCTATGGAAAGTCGAAACATAAAGATATTACTACAATGGGAAGCGGCAATGCCGGAACGACGAATACGTTCCGCATGTTCGGATGGAAAGCGGGACTGATTACGCTGCTGGGGGATGTTTCCAAACCGATCGCCGCAATTTTGATCACATGGCTGCTGTTTCATAAGAGTTGTCCGGAGGGCGTGAGGCTTCTGGAACTTTACGCAGGGCTTGGAACGATTATCGGGCACAATTATCCGTTTTATATGAAACATTTCAAGGGCGGAAAGGGGATTGCTTGTACCGGAGGGATGATGATTGCATTCTGTCCGATCGAAGTGCCTCTGGGCCTTGGGCTGTTTCTTATTATGACTGCCGTGACAAAATACGTATCGGTAGGCTCGATCGTCGGACTGATCAGTTTTTTTGTGCAGACGGTCGCATTCGGAGAACTGGGGATATTAGACGTAACAGAGAAGTACCGGATGGAGGTTTATCTGCTTGCTGCAGTTATTATGCTGATGGGCATCCTGCGGCACCGGGAAAATATCAAACGCCTGATCAACGGAAACGAAAATAAATTCAGTTTAAAAAAGAAAGAAGGAACGGTTTAATTATGGCGAAAGCAGGAATCATCGGAGCCGGGAGCTGGGGATGTGCGCTTGCCGGCGTATTGGATACGAACGGGCATCAGGTAACGGTATGGTCTGTCATGGAAGATGAGATTTCCATGTTGAAAGAGACGCATGAGCATGCGGATAAACTGCCGGGCGTTTTGCTGTCGGAGAAGATTTCCTTTACCTGCGATATCAAAGAAGCGGTTTCGGACATGGATCTTTTGGTCCTTGCCGTACCCTCCGTTTATACAAGGAGTACGGCAAAACAGATGGCGCCTTACATCAGGCAGAACCAGATCATTGTGAGCGTGGCAAAAGGAATCGAAGAAGAGAGCTTGCTGACGCTCTGTGAGATTATCGAAGAGGAAATTCCGGCTGCAGACGCCGCCGTACTCTGCGGACCAAGCCATGCGGAAGAAGTGGGAAGAAGACTCCCTACGGCATTGGTGGCGGGAGCAAGGACGAAGAAAACGGCAGAATATATCCAGAAAGTATTTATGAACGACGTATTTCGTGTGTATACCAGTCCGGATGTGCTGGGCATGGAACTTGGCGGGGCGCTGAAAAACGTCATTGCGCTTGCGGCGGGCATGGCAGACGGATTGGAGTACGGGGACAATACGAAAGCCGCTCTGATCACCAGAGGCATTACGGAGATTGCGAGGCTTGCCGTGGCAATGGGGGCGAATACGGAGACGATCAACGGACTGACGGGAATCGGCGATCTGATCGTGACTTGCGCCAGCAGGCATTCCAGAAACCGGAAAGCCGGTATGCTGATCGGCAGGGGATATACGATGCAGCAGGCGATGGATGAAGTAAAAATGGTGGTAGAAGGCGTTTATTCTGCTAAAGCCGCGGCTGCACTTGGAAAGAAGTATGGAGTTTCCATGCCGATCATCGAGCAGGTGAACCGCGTGCTGTTTGATGATAAACCGGCAAAAGACGCCGTCAGGGAATTGATGCAGAGAGATAAAAAGACAGAACATACCACGTTAGAATGGGAGAACTGATCAGAGATGGAAACGATTCGGATAAAATATTTTTCAGACGATGTAAAAAAGCTTTGTTATATAGACGGAAAATCCGACTGGATCGACCTTAGGGCTTCGGAGCGCAGGGAGTTAAAGGCGGGTGAATTTGCGCTGATTCCCTTAGGCGTTGCCATGCAGCTTCCAAAGGGATATGAGGGGCATCTGGTGCCGAGAAGCTCTGCTTTTAAACAGTATGGCATCCTGCAGACAAACAGTCTGGGAATCATAGACAATTCTTACTGCGGAGACGAGGATATGTGGCGTATGCCGGTCTATGCGACCAGAGATACCGTAATTGAGAAAAACGACAGAATCTGCCAGTTTCGTATTGTGAAAAACCAGCCGCAGATCGTATTTGAAGAATGTAAAGAACTGGAGAAAGAAAGCCGCGGGGGCTTTGGAAGTACAGGCAGGCAGTAGAACGGAGCGTTGCGATGGCATTTACCCACTTACATGTGCATACCGAGTACAGTCTTTTGGACGGCTCGAATAAGATAAAAGAATATGCCGCAAGAGTGAAAGAACTGGGCATGACTGCGGCTGCAATAACAGATCACGGCGTGATGTACGGCGTGATCGAATTTTATAAGACCGCAAAGGCACAGGGGATTCAGCCGATTTTGGGATGTGAAGTCTATGTGGCGCCCAATTCCCGTTTTGACAGAGAAACGGTGTATGGCGAGGACAGGTACTATCATCTTGTGCTTTTGGCGGAAAACAACGAAGGATACGGCAATTTGGTGAAAATCGTATCCAAAGGGTTTGTAGACGGTTATTATTATAAGCCCAGGGTGGATTTTGAGGTTTTAAAGACGTATCATGAGGGAATCATTGCCTTAAGCGCCTGCCTGGCGGGAGAAGTTCAGCGTTATCTGGTGCGCGGCTTATACGAAGAAGCCAAGCAGACGGCGTTGAAATACCAGGACTGCTTCGGCGAGGGCAATTTCTTTTTAGAGCTGCAGGATCACGGTATTTCACAGCAGCAGACGGTCAACCAGCAGCTGCTGCGTCTTTCCAAAGATACGGGGATTGCGCTTGTGGCGACGAACGACGTGCATTATACGTATGAAACGGATGCGGATTCCCACGATATCTTACTCTGTTTACAGACAGGGAAAAAGCTCTCCGATGAAAACAGGATGCGTTATGAGGGAGGACAGTATTATGTCAAATCCGAAGCGGAAATGAGAGCGCTGTTTCCTTATGCGCTGGAAGCCGTGGAGAATACACAGAAAATTGCCGACCGCTGTCATGTGGAGATTGAATTCGGGCACACAAAGCTGCCGAATTTTCCTGTGCCTAAAGGGTATACCACTTATGAATATCTGGAAAAGCTCTGTTACGAAGGGTTGAACGAGAGGTATCCCCTGGTGACAAAAGAGCTGGACGAACGCCTGAAATATGAGCTTTCCGTGATCAAAGATATGGGGTATGTGGAGTATTTTCTGATTGTATGGGATTATATCAGGTACGCCAGGGAACACGGCATCAGCGTGGGACCCGGCCGCGGCAGCGCTGCGGGAAGCCTTGTCGCATATACGACGGGAATTACGAATATCGACCCGATCCGGTATCATTTGATTTTTGAGCGTTTCCTGAATCCGGAACGTATTTCCATGCCCGATATCGACGTGGATTTCTGTTTCGAGAGGCGGCAGGAAGTGATCGATTACGTCATTGAAAAGTACGGCAGAGACTGTGTGACGCAGATCATTACGTTTGGTACGCTTGCGGCAAGGGGAGTCATCCGGGATGTGGGGCGTGTGATGGATCTGCCGTATGCATTTGTGGATACGATTGCAAAAAGTATTCCGAACGAGCCGGGCATTACCATTGAACGGGCAATTACAATGAACCCGGAGCTTAGGAACCGGTACGAAAACGAAGAAAATGTAAAGCGTGTGATCGATATGTCGAAACGCCTGGAAGGACTGCCGAGACATTCTTCCACGCATGCTGCAGGAGTCGTGATCTCCCAGAAGCCGATGGAAGAATACGTGCCGCTCTGTCTTGGAATCGACGGCATGCTCACAACGCAGTTTACCATGACGACGATCGAAGAGCTTGGTCTTCTAAAAATGGATTTTCTGGGTCTTCGTACGCTGACAGTCCTTTTGAACGCGGCGAAGATGGCAGAGAAAAATCATGGCGTATCGCTGGATATCGACCGGATCGATTTTGACGACAAAGCGGTATTTGAGTCTCTGGGAACCGGAAAGACCGACGGCGTGTTCCAGCTGGAAAGCGCCGGGATGAAGAACTTTATGAAAGAGTTAAAACCGGAGAACCTGGAGGATATTATTGCGGGCATCGCGCTGTACCGCCCGGGACCGATGGACTTTATTCCGGCTTATATCCGGGGGAAAAATCAATCCGGTGAGATTGCCTATGACTGCCCGCAGCTCAAGCCGATTTTGGAGCCTACGTACGGCTGTATTGTGTACCAGGAACAGGTGATGCAGATCGTAAGGGATCTTGCGGGTTATACGTTAGGGCGCAGCGACCTTGTGCGGCGTGCCATGTCAAAAAAGAAACAGTCGGTGATGGAGCAGGAGCGGAAAAATTTTGTGTACGGTAATCCGGGCGAAGGGATTCCCGGCTGCGTGGCAAACGGCATTCACGAACAGACTGCCGATAAAATTTTTGACGAGATGATCGATTTTGCAAAATATGCGTTCAACAAGTCCCATGCGGCGGCATATGCGGTAGTGGCATATCAGACGGCATATTTAAAATATTATTATCCGGTGGAATATATGGCGGCTCTGATGACTTCCGTGCAGGACCATGTCACCAAGGTTTCCGAGTATATACAGACCTGCCGGAAGATGGGGATTTTGATTCTGCCGCCGGATATCAACGAAGGAGAGAGCGGCTTTTCCGTATCGGACGGACAGATCCGCTACGGTCTTTCTGCGATCAAAAGCGTGGGGCGGCCGCTGATTGCCGCCGCATTAAAAGAGCGGCAGGCAAACGGAAAGTTTACGTCTCTTAAGGATTTCCTGACCCGGATGAGCAGCGGGGAACTCAATAAACGCGCGGTGGAGAATTTTATCAAAGCGGGAGCTTTTGACGGCATGAAAGGAACGCGGAAACAGAAGATGTTTTCGTATATCGGGATGATGGACGACATTAACCGGGAAAAGAAAGAATCCATGGCGGGGCAGATGAGCCTGTTTGACCTGGTTTCGCCCGAAGAGCGCCGGGAGTACGAAACGGCGATGTCGGATGTGGGCGAGTATGATAAAGAGACTCTTCTGGGATTTGAGAAAGAAGTGCTGGGCGTCTATATCAGCGGCCATCCGCTGGAAGAATACGAGGGACGGTGGCGGAAAAATATTACGGCGACGACGGCGGATTTTCTTTTGGAAGAAGAGACCGGGGAGACAAAAGTAAAAGACGGCGAATCTGTGACGGTCGGCGGCATGATCGTAAATAAAACGATCAAATATACCAGAACGAACCAGACGATGGCGTTTCTTACCATCGAGGATCTGCTTGGGACCGTGGAAGTCGTCGTATTTCCCAGGGATTATTTAAAGAATCAGACGCTGATGCAGGAAGAGGCAAAGGTATTTATCCGGGGCAGGGCAAACGTGGAGGAAGAAAAGAACGGAAAAGTGATCTGTGAAAAAGTATACGCGTTTGACGACGCGAAGCAGGAGCTTTGGATTCAGTTTTTGGATAAGGAGCAGTTTGCATCCAGAGAAGAAGAACTTTACCGCCTTCTGGCGGATTCGGACGGGGAAGATGCCGTTGTGGTCTATCTTTCGGCAGAAAAAGCGATGAAGCGCCTGCCGCCCAGCCGGAATATCAAAATCGATGCCGGGCTGCTTGAGAGTTTATCCGGGTGTTTTGGGGAAAATAATATAAAAGTTGTAGAAAAGGCTATTGAAAAGACCAGATAAACCGATTAAAATGGTAGAGAAGATCAGAGTATAATGGAACCGGAGTAAAAATATAGGAGGAAATATGGTATGGCAAAGGAGATCAAAACAATAGGCGTATTAACCAGCGGCGGCGATGCTCCTGGAATGAATGCTGCCATTCGTGCGGTTGTCCGTGAAGGACTTGGAAAAGGATTATGCGTAAAAGGCATCAAGCGTGGATATGCGGGACTGCTTTCGGAGGAGATTATCGATATGCAGGCGCGGGATGTGTCGGATACGATTCAGCGCGGCGGAACGATTTTACAGACGGCGCGCTGCATGGAATTTACAACGGAAGACGGCCAGAAAGAAGGTGCCGAAATCTGTAAAAAACACGGGATTGACGGAATTATCGTGATCGGCGGGGACGGTTCGTTTCGTGGAGCGCAGAAACTGGCGGCGCTTGGTGTAAATACCGTCGGCGTGCCGGGCACGATTGATCTGGATATTTCCTGTTCGGAGTATACGATTGGATTTGACACGGCAGTGAATACGGCGATGCAGGCGATCGACAAAGTGCGCGATACGTCTACCTCCCATGAACGCTGCAGTATTATTGAGGTTATGGGCAGAGGGGCCGGCTACATCGCGCTTTGGACCGGTATCGCAAACGGGGCGGAAGATATCCTGCTTCCGGAACGGTACGATTATGACGAGCAGAAGCTGGTCAATCATATCATAGAGAACAGAAAACGCGGCAAACAGCATCATATCATCATCAATGCGGAAGGCATCGGGCATTCCGTAAGCATGGCAAAGCGGATCGAGGCGGCAACGGGCATCGAGACGAGGGCGACGATCCTCGGTCATATGCAGCGCGGCGGAAGCCCCACATGTAAAGACCGTGTGTATGCGTCGATCATGGGAGCTTATGCGGTGAATCTGCTCTGCCAGGGCAAGACAAACCGCGTGGTTGCTTACAGGAACGGTGATTTCGTAGATTTTGATATTGACGAAGCGCTTGCAATGAACAAAGGCATTCCGGAATACCAGTTTGAAGTGTGCAAGAATCTTTCTATTTAATTTTCTTGTAATTTAAAAAGGCATATGCTATAATATCCCAATGACTGCAGGCGAAGGAGGAAACAGTTAGAATGAGCGTACAGGTAGAAACTTTAGAGAAGAATATGGCAAAGCTTACGATCGAGGTGTCTGAGGATAAGGTAGAAGAGGCGCTGAAAGAAGCGTATATAAAACAGAAGGGCAAGATCAGCCTTCCGGGATTCCGCAAGGGAAAAGTGCCCAGACATATGGTTGAAAAAATGTTCGGACCGGAAATCTTCTTTGAAGATGCGGCAAACCAGTTAATTCGCGAGAATTACGGCGGCGCGGCGGACGAGAGCGGTATCGACATTGTATCCCGCCCGACGATTGATGTAATTCAGATTGAAAAAGGCAAACCTTTTATCTTTACTGCGGAAGTAGCGGTAAAGCCTGAGGTTACCCTTGGCAAATACAAAGGCATTACCGTGACGAAGATCGATGTGACGGTAACGGACGAAGAAGTAGAAGAAGCAGTGGAACAGGAGAGGAACCGCAGCGCCAGAACGGTTTCCGTAGAAGACGGCACGGTTGCAGACGGCGATACGGCAGTCATTGATTTTGAGGGCTTTGTAGACGGCGAGGCATTTGCGGGCGGCAAAGGAGAAAACTATTCTCTGGAGATCGGCTCTCATTCTTTCGTGGATACATTTGAAGAGCAGCTGATCGGAAAGGCCTGCGGAGAAGAACTTGAGGTCAACGTTACGTTCCCGGAGAATTATCAGGAAGAGAGCCTGGCGGGCAAACCGGCAATGTTCAAAGTAAAGATCCATGAGATCAGCCGGAAGGAGCTTCCGGAAGCGGACGATGAGTTTGCACAGGACGTATCGGAATTCGATACGCTGGCGGAATACAAAGAAGATATCAAAAAGAAACTCGCCGAGCAGAAAGAAGCAAGCGCGAGACGTACCAAAGAAGACGAAGCCGTGCGCAAAATTGCAGACGCAGCCAAGATGGAACTGCCGGAACCGATGATCGAAATGCAGATTGAGTCTATGATTGAGGAATTTGCGCAGAGAATCTCCCAGCAGGGCTTAAGCTTTGAGCAGTATATGCAGTTTTCCGGCGTTACGATGGATAAGCTCAAAGAGCAGGTAAGACCGGATGCAATCAGCCGGATCAAGAGCAGTCTGGTTTTAGAGCAGATCGCAGAAGAAGAAAAGATTGAAGTAACAGAAGAAGATATTGAGGCGGAGATGGAAAAATTGGCGTCTGCATACGATATGGAGCTCGATAAGATCAAAGAGCTTATGGGCGATGCGGAAAAAGAGTCGATGAAGAAAGATCTTGCCGTGCAGAAAGCAGTGGCATTGGTGATGGACAATGTCAAAGAGCGTGCCAAAGCAAAGAGCAAAAAAGAAGAGAAAGAAGACGCAGAATAATCAAGCCAGGCAGACCGGCTCAAATGAGAGCCGGTCATTTGTAATGAGGAGGCAGAAGAGATGAGTTTGGTACCTTATGTCATTGAACAGACCAGCAGAGGCGAGCGCAGTTATGATATTTACTCAAGATTATTAAAGGACAGGATTATTTTCTTAGGCGAAGAGGTCAACGAGACAACGGCAAGCTTAACCGTAGCACAGCTTTTGTTTCTGGAGTCGGAAGATCCGGGAAAGGATATCCAGCTGTATATCAATTCTCCCGGCGGCGTGGTAACGGCGGGGCTGGCAATTTATGATACGATGCAGTATATCAAATGCGACGTATCGACGATCTGTATCGGTCTGGCGGCAAGCATGGGCGCATTTTTGCTGGCAGGCGGAAAAAAAGGCAAGCGTATGGCGCTTCCAAATGCGGAGATTATGATTCATCAGCCGTCCGGCGGAGCCAGAGGACAGGCGACGGAGATTCAGATCGTAGCAGAAAATATATTAAAGACAAAAAAGAAGCTGAATGAGATGCTTGCGGCAAATACAGGCAAGCCGATAGAGGTAATTGCGCAGGATACGGAACGGGATCATTTTATGGACGCGCAGGAAGCTCTGGATTATGGCCTCATTGACAGCATAGTGACGAATCGTGAGTAAGTATAGATCAAAAAGGGGTGAAATGATGCCAGGCAAAATCAGCGACAGCAAAGTAAGGTGTTCTTTCTGCGGCAAGCCGCAGGAGCAGGTACGGAAGCTGATTGCCGGACCAAACGGGGCATATATCTGCGACGAGTGCGTGGATATCTGTTCGGAGATTATTGAAGAGGAATTTGCGCGGGAAGAGGCTGAGATGGATATGGATGTCGAAGCAGAAGTGGAAACGCCGTTTGAGATTAATCTTCAGAAGCCGGAAAAATTAAAAGCATTTCTGGATGATTATGTCATTGGTCAGGCG
>OFFW01000678.1_pt1 | contig 23371 bp, 18 predicted proteins | sample 1521501 | NCBI WGS metagenome assembly OFFW01 (sample SAMEA3504107, study PRJEB24116) | mouse gut metagenome | biome: mouse gut; feature: mouse-associated habitat; material: faeces | place: Denmark | collected 2011
GGGGCTGTTGTCGCAAATGCTGTCACTCCCCGAAGATTGGGACTACACCTTGAAAGGCTTATCCCTTATCAACCGGGAGAAGATAGACGCTATCCGCGAAGCCATTAAGGAGCTTGAACGCGCCGGGTATATCGTCCGTTCAAGGGAGCGCGACGAGAAAGGACGCTTGCGGGGCGCGGACTATGTGATATTCGAGCAGCCGCAGCCGCCTACGCCGGATTTACCTACATTGGAAAATCCAACATTGGATAATCCAACGCAGGAAAAACCAACATTGGAAAAACCTACGTTGGAAAATCCAACGCAATTAAATAAAGATATACAAAGAACTGACTTACCAAAAAAAGAAAAAATAATTACTGATGAACAAAGTACCCATTCCATTCCTATCCTTTCCCCTAACCCCTCTCCTTGCAGAGAAGCGGCTACGCCGCCGGAACGGAAAGGAACGGAAGCGGCAGCACAGAGCGCAGTTGATATATACCGGGAAATCATCAAGGACAATATCGACTACCACATTCTCAAACAGGACATGAAGTTTGACAGTGACAGGCTTGACGAGATTGTAGACCTCATGCTTGAAACCGTATGCACCGCCAGAAAGCGGGTACGGATTGCGGGGGACGACTACCCGGCAGAGCTTGTGAAATCTAAGTTTATGAAACTGGACGGCGAGCATATCCGCTTTGTGCTTGACTGTATGCGGGAGAACACAACCAAAATCCGCAACATCAAGCAATATCTGAAAGCAGCCCTTTTCAATGCCGTTATATTTGAATGCGCTTACCGGAAAGAGCACGATCCTGGTGACGGCAAATGAGTATCTTGCCGCGAGCGACGCGGAGGAGATGGGGCAGGTCTACCGGTTTATGGGGCTTTCTGTCGCAGCGGGCGTGTCCTTGAAACCGGGCGTTAGTTTTACCAATGCAGAGAAAAAGGAAATATACGCAGCGGATATCGTCTATACGACGCATGGGGCATTAGGGTTCGACTATCTTCTGGATAATCTGGTGACTTCGGCCCGAGACCGCTTCCTGCGGCCCTTTTATTATGTGATCATTGATGAGGCAGATGCCGTACTGCTGGACGGTGCACAGACGCCTCTTGTGATCGCAGCTTCTCCCAGAGTACAGTCCAATCTGTATCAGGTTGCGGATTTCTTCGTCACCACACTCAAAGAAGGCATAGACTATGAACAGGAAGAGAATAAAGTGTGGCTGACAGAAGCGGGGATCAGATATGCGGAGACTTTCTTTCAGATCGATAATTTCTACAGACGCCGGTTTTTCGAGATAAACAGGCATGTTACACTGGCGCTCAGGGCACATGTATTGTTCCGGGAGGGCAGGGAGTATATGGTATTACAGAAGCGTGAGAGGGAGCTTGTCCTTCTGGATAATGGATCGGGACGTCTGATGCATGGCGTGAAGCTCAGAGGCGGTCAGCACCAGGCGCTGGAAGTAAAGGAAAAGCTGGAGCTGTCGCAGGAAAATCGTTCCATTGCGGCGATCACATTTCAGAATTTGTTCCGGCTGTTCCCAAAGATGGCAGGTATGAGCGGTACGCTGGCTGATGCTGCGGAGGAATTCCGGGATGTCTATGGTGTCAGAGTCTTGGTGATCCCGCCCAATCGGCCGATGAAACGGCAGGATCTGCCGGATCTTTATTACCAGAATGCAGACAGGCAGTTTCAGGCGGCAGTCCTGACGGCTCTGGAGATACATTGGACCGGCAGACCGGTCTTGATCGTGACTTCCACGATCGGGGAGACCGAGTTGATGTCAGAGAGTCTGACGAAAAACAAAGTTCCACACAATGTCCTGAATGCCGGCAACGCTGCCTGGGAGGCAGAGATCATAAAGGAAGCGGGCCGGGAAAATGCGGTGACTGTTGCAACATCCATGGCAGGACGGGGAACGGATATCAAGCTCGGAAAAGGAGTGGAGAAACTCGGCGGGCTGGCCGTGATCGGTGTTGGACGTCCGTGTGCATAGAATAGAAATCGTCTCCAATGGCTGCCTGATCCGCAAGGACTATTATACGTACTGCAGGATCTATTCCGAATATTATGCGCCTCTGAACGGGAAGGCGCATTTGTACCAGCGCAGGTTTTTCAACGAGAATGGTTCGGTGGCTTATGACGAGATCACGGATAATGACGTGGTCATGTATCAATTCCCGGACAGGCTCCTATGTTCCAAAGAAGAGCTTGTAGGGTATCTGGTCTCGCGGTTGGAGCTTACAAGGCGGGATGTGGTGATCATTGACAGGACGACAGGGATCGGGCAGACCATCATACAGAACGCTTCTCCTGCCAGAATCGGCATCGTGATCCATGCGGATCATTTCAGCGAAGGCGGTACTGATGAAGCGCATATATTATGGAACAACTATTATGAGTATGCCTTTTCACAGGCGAAACATATTAAATTCTATATTGCGTCCACGGATGCGCAGAACAGGCTTTTAAAAGGGCAGTTCAAAAAATATCAGGGAATCAGTCCCAGGATTGTGACTGTCCCGGTGGGAAGTCTGGACGAACTTAAGATTCCGGAGAACGCGAGAAAAAAGCATTCCCTGATCACGGCCTCCAGACTTGCCAATGAGAAGCATGTTGACTGGCTGATCGAGGCGGTAGCCATAGCCAGAGAGAAAATTCCGGATGTCTCTCTTGCCATATATGGAAAAGGCGGCGAGGAGGCAAAGCTGAGGGAGCTGATCGGGAAACTGCAGTGCAATGACTGTGTACAGCTGTGCGGACAGCAAAAACTGGATGAGATCTATATGCGTTATGAGGCTTATCTGTCCGGTTCGACCAGCGAAGGATTCGGCCTCACCCTGATGGAGGCAGTCGGTTCCGGACTGCCGATCATTGGCTTCGATGTACGTTATGGAAATCAGAATTTCATTGATGACGGGAAGAACGGGTATCTGATCGCCGTACATGACAAAATGGAGAAAAGAGAGCGGATTGAAAGACTTGCGGAATGCATCATCCGACTGTTTACAGAGGCGGATCTGGAGGCGTTTCAAAAGCATTCCTATAAAAAAGCGGAATCCTATCTTACGGAGACGGTGAAGAACAGCTGGAAAAATATTTTGAAATAGGATCAGGATGGACGTTTGGAGGTATAAAAGTGAATGATATAATATTGTTGTTTGACAATTATTCCATGGACAGCCATAACCTGCATACATCTTTTAAGCTGGCAGGTTATGAATGTCCTGCGGCAGTGATCGAAGATGATGGTTTTCTGCCGGATGAGGTGATGTCCGTGTATGGCTTTTTTCTCGGTGATTTCAGAGCGGTGCTCGGAGAAAACGCCAGACCGAGATATTTTAATGAGATTGTCGTTCCGGATTATTGGGAGATAAGCGGGAATAATACGGTTGGAAAAGTCTGCGATCTGTACAGGGAGAGGGGGAAAATCTTCTATGCAGAGCCGAAGCATAAGCGTCTTGTACGGATAGTGGACTGGTATGATGAGAGAGGTGTGGTCCGCTCCAGTGATCATTACAATCGTTATGGAGCGCTTTATGCCAGAACGATCTTTAATGCAAAAGGGCAGAAGGTCAATAAATCTTATTTCTCGCCGGAGGGCCGGGAAGTGATCGTGGAGAATTATGTAACAGGCGATATTATTCTGAATGAGGATGCCGGAATAAAGATTTTCCGGTCAAAAACGGAGTTTGTGCTGTACTTCCTCGTCAAGTCGGGCGTTAAGCAGAGCCGCATCTTCTTTAACTCCCTGTCCACGCCATTCTTTGTATCTAACAGGTTAAGTGCCAGGGCGAAAAGAGATGTGCTTTTCTGGCAGGAACCGATCGGGACGGAAATTCCCGGAAATATGCAGAGTATTTTCAACGGAGAGGCCGGACGCACGGAACAGGTCATGGTGCAGAAGCGGCAGTCCTATGAAAAACTGCTTGCGCTGGGAGCACCGGCGGATAAAGTGCACAAGCTGGGATATATCTATTCTTTTGAGAAAGAGAATCGTCACAGGGCCGAAGCCCTGATCTGTACCAATTCCGATCGGATAGAACGGTGTGAAGAGCTCGTGACGGCGCTTCCGAAGATGCATTTTCATATTGCGGCGATCACGGAAATGTCGTCTAAACTTTTAGCTTTGGGAAGTCACGATAATGTGAGTCTTTATCCGGGTGTGAAAATGGATATTCTGGATGAGCTTTTTGATCTGTGCGACTATTATCTGGACATTAATCATGAGTCGGAGATCGTCTCGGCAGTATATAAAGCCTTTTTGAATGATCAGCTGATCTTTGCGTTTCGGGAGACACTGCATCATATGGATTATGTGGCAGAAAGCCATATATATCCGGCAGAAGAGGCGGGCAGGATGATTGCGGACCTTAAGTCTGCCATGGAGAACGGAGCGGTGCTCGATGCGCATTTGAAAAGGCAGAGAGAAGAGGCCATGTCTGAATGTGCGGAAAGATACGCGGTATTTCGGAAACAGATTTGAACAACAGCGCAGCATGCTCTTTAGAAAGATATATTAAGATATCTTTAAGATTATTGAGCTTTGCATAAAAAAGTGATAATTTTATATTATAGACTGTAACGATCACTGGATCATGAGAGAAAAAGGCGGGTGTACGGATGAAGAGCAAGCTGTATTATGTACTGTATTTTTTGTATGCTGTTGTTGTGGCGTTTGTTCTGTATTTGAACGGCGTATTTACGGGGGAATGGAGTTCCTACACGAATCTGATCATCAATATCGTATTTCTGATCATCATCGGGATTCTTTTTATCATATCTTCCGTCAGCTTTGGCAGGCTGAACAGAGTCACCTATGAGCTGGAAGAGGTGGCATTCCGGATGCAGAAGGAATATAAGGAGGCAAACGGAAAGAACCTCTGGGGAAATTACAAGGATAATAACAGGGTTTTTGAGGAAGAGGAACTGCAGGCAGCGTTTGATAAGTACCGTATGCGCATGAAAGGCGCGAAGTCGAAACGGGGAGCGGGCGTTTCCTGCGATCTGGAAGAGTATATCAATGAGGACCTGCTGGACAGGGTGGGCATGAATTTCTTTAATTCCGGGGTTTCCGGGACGCTCACGGGTCTGGGGATCCTGGGAACGTTTCTCGGCCTTTCCATGGGGCTGGGGGCGTTCAGCGGGGACGATATCTTCACGATCTCCGATAATGTGGGCTCTCTGCTTTCCGGTATGAAGGTAGCGTTTCACACGTCTGTATATGGTATCCTCTTTTCGCTGGTGTTCAATATTGTCTACAGGAGCATTATGGCGGATGCCTATGAGGTATTGAACGAATTTCTGGCGGTGTTCCGTCAGACCGTGCAGCCTCAGGTTGTGAAGGAAGATGACAGCATGGCGACGATGCTGATCTATCAGTCCGGGATGGCGACTTCCTTAAAGCAGATGCTTGAAATGATGAAAGGCAGTGCGGCGGACCAGACGGCGGGCGTGGAGCGTATCGTGGATAAATTTACCGACCAGATGCAGGCTGCTTTGGACACGGACTTTAAGAAACTCGGGAATGTCTTAAAGAAAGCAGGAGAGGCGCAGGCTTCAAGCGCGGCAAATGCGGCGGAAATGGTGGAGGCGGTCACAGCCCTGGTGGAGGTCAACCGCAACGTGCAGGAGGCGCTTGTTAAGGTCATGGAACGGCAGGAGGTTTTTGCAGGACAGATCGCGGAGCAGAAGAAAATGCTGGCGGATGCGTGCAGCGATATGAGCGATGAGATCAGCAGCCAGATCTATACGTTTGGACAGATGAGGAATTTGTATGAGAAATAAACGAAGGAACAGGGAAGCTTTTGCGGAGCACAGCTATTGGCAGTCTTATTCGGACATGATGGCGGCACTTCTGTTGATCTTTATCCTGATGATCGCGATCACGCTTGCCATATACAGGCAGAAGACAAATGATCTGGATCGGACAAGGCTGGAGCTTGACACGGCACAGAGTCAGCTGGATAAGACGATAGAAGATCTGGAGAAGTCCAACGGAGAGCTGGAGACTTCTCTGGCGCAGCTGCAGCAGGCATACGATCAGGCGGCCCTGACGCAGGAAGAATTAAATAACGCTTATTTGGAAATAGAAAATGCCAGACAGGAGCTGACGACGACCAAACAGGAGCTGCAGGATATCGTCGGTATCCGGACGGATATCATCGGCGCGCTGCAGTCTGCGTTCAGCAATTCCGCGATGAAGGTGGATGCCCAGACGGGTTCCATTACGTTTTCCTCGGATGTGCTTTTCCGTTATAACAGCGCATCTCTGACCGCAGACAGTAAGGAGATACTGAAAAATATCATCCCGATGTATCTGGATGTGCTGCTGCAGGATCAGTTCCGGGACTATATCGCCGAGATCATCATCGAGGGACATACGGACACGGACGGTGGCTACCAGAGCAATATGGAGCTGTCTTATGCTCGGGCCAACGCCGTGGCGGATTTCTGTCTGAACAAAAGAAACGGACTCAGCGAGACGGAGATTGAACAGCTGCAGAAGATTCTCACCGTCAACGGCAAATCCTGGAGCAGTCCGGTCTATCAAAAGGACGGCTTCGGCAATCCAACGCAGGAAGTGGATATGCCGGCATCCAGAAGAGTGGAGATCAAATTCCGCTTGAAGGAAGATGAGATGATCGAGAAGATTGCGGGGATTTTGGAACAGGGATAGAAACGAGGAAGGGAACAGGAAGGGAAAATATTTGCGTGGTAGAATAACACAAGTTATCGCAATGCTGTGTGTCTGTGTATGGCTGGGAGGTGTGGCCTGCAGTCTGGAAAAAGAGACGGCAGGCGAGACTGTGCAGGATCTTCAGAATCTTCCGGATTTTCCGGACTGCGTAGCGGATCTGCTTGCTTATGAGACATGTACGGACGGACAAGAGGCGTATGTGAGGCTCACAGGGATTAAGGAAGAATACCGGACAGACTTTGCCAAATATCTGGCTATGGTATCTGGCACGTATTCTTATCCCCGGCAGTTTTTCATACCGGATGAGATCAACGGGATCCGGGTGGAGGAAATTACGGCGGATGCATTCCGGGAGATCGCTGTGGAGGTGGCACATTTGCCGGAGCATCTGAGAATTGCAGGCGACCGCGCTTTTCTGCATACGAAACTGAGCACAGAGGAGCTTACTTTTTCAGGGGAAATGGAACAGATCGGCGAGGAGGCGTTCGCAGATTGCGGGATTACCCGGGTGACTTTTGACGGCGGACAGAATCCGTCTATCGGGAAAAGAGCATTTGCGGACAACGAATCTCTGTGGGCGGTCTATCTGCCAAAGGCGGACTATGCTATCGGAGAAGAGGCGTTCGCGGGATGTGAGGAAGTATTTTATATCGGCTGTAAAGAGCGTCTGACGGATGGCAAAAGCCCGGTGGAAGAATATGCCGCGGCAAACGGTCTGACGGCACTGTGGGTTCCGGTCGTCGACAGTCTGGAACCGGTCGTCAGGTATCCGCAGACGCCTTATGTTTTAGAACCGGTGATCGGAACTTTTTTCTACGGGGAAAATGGGGAAGGCGACATGTGCCTTTCCGGGGAAGAGGTGGATGATGCGCCGGATTATGGTTTTCAGGCATGGCATGCGCCCTGCGGCGAGTGGTGTGTGGGCGAGAACTACCTTGAGATCACGGCCTCGTCCGAGCTGTCATCCGCCGACGGCAGGTATGCGGCCGGGAATCTCCATGCACTGAGTGGGAGAGCACAGGCATGGGCGGAAGGGGTCGCAGGAAACGGTATCGGGGAAAGCATTACGTATCATGACCGTAATCGGTGGCAGGTCAGTAACCGCTGGGAATATCTTGCTTACGAAGAATGGTATCGGAAGAATCATAACATCTGTAATCCATTGGACGGCTATATCCGCTATACCGAAATCTGTATCGTGAACGGCTATGCCAGGGACCAGAAGACCTGGGAGGAAAACGGACGTGTGAAGGAGCTGTTTATGTATGTGGAGGATAAGCCCTATGCAAGACTGGAACTGGAAGATACGATCAGGCCGCAGTATTTTACGCTTCCGTGGGAGGATATTATGGTAGGGGACGGCGGTGACATCACCTTTCGCTTCGTGATCGAGGATGTCTATCCGGGGAAGGTCTATGAGGATACGTGCCTGACAGGGCTTGTCGTGGAGTTTACGGGGCGGCGCGGACATTAGGATTCAATTTATCAGCCCGCTGAAAGATATCGGGTACGGTTTGTTTTGATGAATCAGGAGTCCGGCAGCAGCAGTCTTTACCAAAACAGTATTTCTTTGGAACAACCCATGCGATCAGGATGAAAAAATGGGAATATGGAAACATGGATGAAAGAGTAGGTGAAAGCAACTGTCTGAGGTGACGGTGTTTTCACCTGTTTTTAGTTAAGCGTGTAGGAAAAGAAATATGAGAAGAGATATAGGAAGAGATATAAGAAGAGAAGGAAAGAAAGCGGCGTTGTTGTTCTTCCTGTTGGCATTTCTGTCAGGCTGTGGCAGGGAGGAAAGCAGGATCAGTGTCGGGAGTGTTGGGGAATCGGCGGAAAAAGTGAGCGTTGATGAACAAAAGCCGCTGCTGGTCATTCCGTCATCGGCAGAATGGATTGATCTTGTATTTGTTTCAGAAGGTATGTACTGTATATTTGACGGAGATCAGTACGGGTTCAGCAGCGAGGATGGAAGAAAGATAACACCCTGTATTTATGATATTGCCAATCCGTTCAGCGAGGGTCTGGCCTGTGTTTCTAAAGAAGGGAAGTATGGGTATATTGATGTAGAGGGAGAGACTGCGATCCCTTTTGTGTATGACAGGGCGACACCTTTTGTGGAGGGACTTGCGTATTTTGTGGCAGGGGATACCTACGGCTTTATGGATAAAACCGGGAAGACGGCTTTTTGTCTGGAATGTGACAGTGTCAGTTCCTTTCAGGAAGGGCTGGCGTATTTTTCCATAGACGGCCGTTATGGATATATTGACCAGAAAGGTCAAGTTGTGATAGAGCCGGTCTATGATGATGCAGGATATTTTAAGGATGGATTGGCGACGGTCATGAAGGATGGCAGATATGGCATGATCGATTGTGAGGGGACTTGTATCGTAGCCGCAGAATATGATGCCATTACCGCAGAAGATACGTTTATCATCGCACAATCTGACGGAGTGTATACCTGTTTTGACAAAAAAGGAAAAACGCTGCTGGAGCATGCCGATTATATTACGGCATTGGGGAAATATATCTGTTTCCAACAGGATGAAAAGCAGGGGCTGCTCGACGGGAGCGGCGGGATACTGCTGGAACCTTTGTATGATCAGATATCCTTACTTGTACCGGAAGAAAACCTTTTTTGTATACAGGAGAACGGGTTGTACGGCGTTGTCGATCTGCAGGGTGAAGTCACAATAGATGCAACATATGACTACATCTGTTATGATACCTGTCTTTGGTATCAGACTTTAAAAAATGGCGTTAATTTTTAGGATGCCTGTCCTCAAATTATGAACAGGCATCTTTTTAGTGTATTATTGAACATCATGACGGGTATGTTCATAAATTAATTTATGAACATACCCTGTAGAACGACCTGTTTCAGAAGCTATTGCGCGAATGGTCTTACCAGATTCACGTAGCTGCCGTATCTTCGCTGCCTCTTGCGGAACATTTCGGCGTTTTCTGCCAGCGCCTCTGGGATTTGTGATTGGCGGAACAGGCTGCTTGTTTTCACTGTTACAGCAGAAACAAGCAGCAGATATATTGTAATTATCAACTATTTCAGCAAGTAGTTTGCCTTCTACCCCTCCATAAACATTCTGGTACATGTGGAGCAGCGCATATAATTCCCCCAGTTCAGATGACTTCATCTGTAGCAACATTTTTATTCCTCCCTATATTCTTTCTTCTCATACAACTATCAGTCTTTCCAAATGCTTTTGGTGGAAAATTTGTAATTCATAATGGATTTTATCTGTGTATCTGAAAGGAAATAGTTTGTAAGCGGAAGGCCGGTGGCCTTGGCCAGATGGCCTATAAAATCAGTATAAGCAGTGACATTAATTGATTTTGTTTCGCTTTTTACTATTTTAAAACCTTTCAGGAAGCCGAAAATCTCTGTGGAAGGGAAGCGGTCATCCAAAACCTTGAACTGGAAGAGCCTCTCCAGCAGTACGGTAAGGTAGCATATCAGGAAATGTCCTTTAATGGTATCTTCTTTCTGTACAAAGGCAGGACGGGCATCCAGATCAGATTTCATAAGTTTAAAGGATTCTTCAATCCGCCATAGATTGTGATAAGTGTTGTATATATCAGTATCCGCCATATTAAGTTCAGATGTAACAAGCAGGTTGTATCCGGCAAAAGTAAGGTCATTATCAATTGCTTTCTGGTTGATACTGACACAAGCCTTTTTACCGTCCCCGTCTGTAAAGCTGACATATTTGCCGGAATCTCCATATTCATTTTTCTTAGCCCCGGACATAGTAAGGGACTTTGCCTTTTCTACCATACGGTTGATCTCATATTTTTTCTTTGCTGCAAGGTCCGGGTTATAAGTAAGGAGTCTTTTTTCCTTCAGATGGATAGTGGCCCTGCGTCCTTCATGTATAACATCATATGGGAATTCATCCACACAGGATTTGTAACGGTAAATGAGACGTTTGTTTTTGTCTCTGACTTCCTTGAAACCCTGCTCCAGCAGAACCCACTTTTTTTCCTTTTCAGGAAGCACCTTTACGGACTTTGAGAAAAGATAGCCATCACCATTCTTTTTAGAGAAAGCGATATTCTGCGCACAATTAAGCCCCTTGTCTGCCACATGTATAGTTCTGCCGGTTATGTTGTTCTTTTTTTTGAGACTGTCAATCACATCCCGCAGAATGGGCTTTTCAGATGCATTACCGGGATACATTTTCATGCCGATAGGAATCTGGTGGCTGTCCAGCAAAAGACCAAGGCCGACAATAGGACTTTTTTGGTATTCTTTGCTGGGGCCTTTCTTTCGGAAATCATCTTCGCGGTCAATCTCAAAATAGAAATTTGTACAATCGAAATAAGTTTTAGAAGTATCAAGTCCATAGAGCCGCGAGACCTGGACGTTAAAAATCTCAACGAATTTCTCATAGTTGGCGCCAAGAAAAGAAAGAGCGTCCATCATCTGGTCATAAGAGAAGTCATGAGGTTCAAAGAGATAAGGAAGGACTTCGTGGAATGTTCGACGTTTGCTGCAAGGGTTTACACTGCGGGCATAGATGAGGGAAGAAAGGACAGAATAAAGGTCATATTTAAAATCGCTGGTCAGGCTGAAAAGGGATACATATTTGCGGACATCCAACCTTTCGAGGATACTTTTGAGAGGGAAGTAACCGGAGAAAAGGAAGGGGGATCTTTCAGAGATCATGGGAACGCCGTCCTGCTTCTTCCGGGAGTTAAGCCTGTCGACTTCCTGCTGATAGAAGGAGACAGGATCAGCCATGCCATTTTTAATTAGAGTTTCAACAGAGCCCAGGGATTTGTAACACTTGTGAGCGGTGCCCTTTTTTTCCTGACTGTAAAAGCTCTCGTCGATGGAGAGATAAGTGCGCCCTATTTCCTTAAATTTCTATTGCATTTTCAATAATTTTGACATATACTAAGGGTAACGAAATCATTGATTTCTTTGGGCTGGTCGCAAGACCCAGGTCCATCAATGGCGGGGAAGTTCCCCGCCATTTTTTTCAAACATTGCAGAGGTGACGGATATTGAAAGAACTTAGCATTTTCATAGATGAATCCGGTGATTTCGGTGAATATGACCACCATTCGCCTTACTATATCATTACAATGGTTTTCCACGACCAGCAGGAAGACATTCAACCCGCTGTTTCAATGCTAAACCAGGAGCTTTCATACCTGAACCTTGATAACCTCTGCATACATACAGGACCCATTATCCGTAAGGAAGAAATCTATACACATATGTCAGTCGATGAACGCCGCCGGATCTTCAATAAAATGGTTGCTTTTATCCGTCAGATTGATATCCATTACAAATGCTTTTACATTGAAAAGAAACACATTCCGGACGTTGTTGAAGCTACCGGCAGGCTGTCCAAACAGATTTCTCAGTTCATCCGTGAACACTATGAAGACTTCCTCTCATTTGATGATGTGAAAATCTACTATGACAATGGCCAAGTAGAGGTCAGCAAGATACTTTCCTCCGTTTTCAATGCTTTACTTCCGAATCCCATTTTCCGTAAGGTTATGCCTTCGGAATACAAGCTTTTTCAGGCCGCAGACCTGCTGTGCTCACTGGAACTGGTCAGACTCAAACTGGAAAACAATATGTTCTCTAAATCTGAAAAAACCTTCTTTGGAAACATCCGCGATTTAAAGAAAAACTACATAAAGCCTTTGAGCAAAAAGGAATGGCCATAAATCGGTGCATTCCTTTTTCGTTTAAAATGCATCCATATCCTCCTGAGATGCCAAAGTGCTGTAAGCCTCCCTATTCTCATCATTATTCATTTCCGTATACATGTCATTGACTGTTCCAATGGTCAACAGCTCCAGCTCACTGATATGAATACGGAAGTCATGGCGGCACGTTCCGTTGACATCTTTGAACAGGCTGCTGGTCGGAAAACTTCATAGATAAGCAAAAGAGGACTGATATAGCAAAGTTCAGCTATGTTCAGTCCTCTTTTCATGTTTTTAGGTATTTTCTCACTGAACCGGTGGCAAATCGGTGGCAAACCATCTGTTTTGACACCCTACAAACCTTTAAAAACCTTTATTTTATGCGGCTTAAAGACACCACGGTCTCGACTGTATTTTCATTGAGCAACCGAATTTCCTTACCAACCTCACCATCATAATACACTGGAAAGTTAAAGTTTATCTGCTTCAGCATGCGTCCATTATCCAACTTTTCCGGATAAATTTCAACGCTTTCTATAAAATCTCTCAAAAATTCTTTCTTTTCAAGGTCCGTCAGCCGATAATACAGCCTGTCAAAATTCGCCAGGATTTTGTAAAGCTGCTTGGCCGTAATCTGCTTCTCATAGGCTCCGTTTATCTGGCTGTCAATATCTGCAATCGTATCCTCCAGTTCAGATGCCTTATCATACAGATTATCCAGCCTGTCCTGCATGTCTTGATACTTGCGGTCATAATGTTTGTCGGACACATCCAGCTTATCCAGCATATCCGTCAGCTTCGTCTTCGCCCCAATCACCTGCCGCAACTGTTTCTTAATCTGCTCCCGCTCAGTCTCCAGTGTGCTCACATCCACCCTCTCCGACATCTTCCGCAGGACAAATTCTTTCCACTGCTCATCCGCCTCCATATCCAGGATCACATTCTCCACTTCCCGGTTAAACTCATTCTGGTTAATGGACGGCCTGAAATCACAGAAATGCTCCTCATCAATTTTCTTCCTGTGCTGGCACCTGTAATAAAAATCATCCTTGTATTCGCCGGTCTTCTTATTCTTCCGCCGCCGGACAGTCCCGGCAAGCCCCTTGCCGCAGACCGGACAGATAACCAGCCCCGACAACAGGTGCTCATGATCCAGGCTGTGTGTCTTATTCCACTTGACACCCGTTTCCTTCCGTCTCTCCTGCGCCGCCGTCCACAATTCTCCATCAATGATCGCCTCATGCCTTCCGTCCGTGACCATGTAATCCTCCACCTGAACCCGGTGGTATTCATCCCTGGTTCCTTTCACCCGTTCCGTGGTACTCTTTCCATAAGTGATTTTCCCGATATACACCGGATTGTCCAGCACCCGCATGATGAGCCCCCGAGAAAAATAATTCAGTTCAAACTCCCTATTCTTCTGCTTTGCATATCCCCTCTGGTTCAGGTAATTGCAGATAGAATCCGCTCCCATGCCTTCGTGGACAAATTTCTCATAAATGATTTTTACAACCGCCGCTTCTTCCGGCTCCACCATCAGGGTACTTGTCTTAGAATCCAGCCTATACCCGAAAGGTGCCAGCCCGCCGTTCCATTTCCCTTCCCTCGCCTTCTGCTTCCTGCCTTCCATCGTCTGCACCAGGATATTCTCCCGCTCAATCTCCGCCACTGCGGACAGGACAGTGATGGTCAGCTTACCGGAATCCTTTGATGAATCAATGCCGTCCTCCACACAGATCAGGTTCACGACAAAGTCCTGTATATACTGCAGGGAATTCAGCACATCCGCCGCGTTCCTCCCAAACCTTGACAACTTGAACACCAGTATATAATCCACCCCGTCTCTGTCATCCGCAACATCCCGGAGCATCTGGGAAAATTCCGGGCGTCCAGTGATATTCTTCCCCGATTTCCCCGCATCGCAATATTCCCGTACAATATCCATCTTCTGAAATTCCGCAAACTTTGTCAGCCGGTCCTTCTGGGCTTCCAGGCTGTACCCATCCACCTGCATCGCCGTAGAAACCCTCATATAGATATAACATTTCTTCCTCTTCATCACAAATCCCCCTGCTCTTTCATCTCCACATCCGCATCCAGCATCTTATAATGCTTCAGCGCATCTATGATGAATCCCTCCTTATCTTTCGGGCAGACCGGAACCCTTGCATCCGTTTTCTTTGACACATTGTAGTTCTTCCCCAAGTCCAACCCGTATTTTCTCTTCACCTGGGCAATATATAAAGAGGAAACCATTGCGCCGAACTTCTCCGAAACATATTTGCGGATCTGTGCATATGTCGCTTTTGCCTCAGATGCCGTCAGCCCCAATTCTCCACAATCCAAAGTGAACACTACCTGCTCATCCGGCGCTTTATCCTCTTTCACATCTTCCTCCCCATAAAACACCGGGAACCGGAAAACAATGCTTTTTATGATCTTCCCATCCGGATGCTTCGGATAAACTTCTATTCTCTCAATAAAAAACCTATACATTTTCCGCCGCTCCTCACAGGACATATGCCCATACAGCTTCCCCATGTGTTCCAGAAGCCTCTCAATCCTATCCGCCGCCTGGGTGCCCTGCTTTGCTGCAGAAAGTTTTTTCATCTTCCTTTCCATTTCGGCCTCTGCCTTCTCAATACGGTCATACACCCGGTCAATCTCTCCCTGGAATTTTTCATAATCTTTATCATAATCATCATCCAGAAAATCCAGGTTATCCAAGTCTTCCCCCCAGTTTTCTCTTTTTCATCTCCTCTGACCGTATCGTTTTCCTCAACTTTTTCAGTTCTGTCTCCAGCCTGTCCATAACATCCGTATTTCCCAGATGATGCAGCACCCTCTCCCGGAATACAGGAAGCATTGTCAGGCCGCTCACTATCTCAAAAACCGCGCCGTCCACTTTCTCCTGATTATAGGTATGGCTGAAATCACATACCCGGCCATTGCACTTCCTGTTGCTGTTGCAGCCATAGTAATACAGTGTTTTATAATACCCGCCATGATTGTGGTTGATGCTCTTATTCTTTTTTGCAATCATCCCGCTGCCGCACTTCGGGCATTTGACCAGCCCTGACAAAAGACTGATCCGTTCCGGTTCTTCTGTCTTTTTGCCACGTCCCTTATGTCTCTCCCTCTTCATCCTTACGAAGTGCCACTGCTCCGGCGTGACAAGCGGCTCATGGCTCCCGTCCACTACAATGACATCCTTTTTCTTCTGGTTCCCTGCTTTGCAATTGGTCCGACGGTTATAAAAAATCTTCCCGCAATAGACCGGATTGTCCAGAATCGTCCTTACCATGTCAAAAGTGAGTGCCCGCTGTTCATTTCTGACAGTTTTCTTATACCCATGCTCATTCAGGTAGTTAACCACCGAATTGACCATCATCCCCTCCTGCCCGTAAAGGCCGAAGACCATCCTTACAAGCTCCGCCTCCTCCGGCTCAACGACCAGCTTCTTATTGATATTCCTATACCCATATGGAATCGGGCCGCCCGGCCATCCGCCTTCGCTTAGCTTCTGCATCTTCCCCGAAAGGAACTGCGCCGTAATATTTTCCTTCTCAATCTCCGCCACAGCCGACAGGATAGCCATGGTAAGCCGCCCTCCCTGCGTGGAACTGTCAATGGCATCCTCCACGCATACCAGGTCAACCTCGCAATCTGTAAGCAGCTGCATGGATTTCAGCACATCTGCCGCATTCCTTCCAAACCTTGACAGCTTGAACACCAGAACAAAAGAAATCCCATCCTTTTCGCATACGATGTCATCCAGCATCTGCTGGAACGCTGGTCTGCCCTTGATGCTCCTGCCGGATTTCCCTGCGTCACAGTATTCCCCGGCTATTTCCAGTTCCCTGTAATCAGCATATTCCCTCAGCCTTTTCGTCTGCGCCTCCAGGCTGTACCCTTCTACCTGAGCAGCCGTGAAAACCCTCGTGTAAATATAACATCTCTTTTTCATTTTTGGTTGCTCACTTTCTGTTCGTATATCTGTTGCAAGAACAACTATATCGGATTTCCAGTAATTTGTCAGCGCCCCAAAATAACTTTTTTTCGGCCGCTTCCCGAAATCTCCGGCAAGCACAGAAAATATATCACTGTTTTTGCATACCATGACACAGAAAATGCGCCGATTATCTCAAACATAACCGGCTGCATACATCATTGTTCCCTATTCTCTTTTTCTTCTGGCTCCACGGCTTCAATCTCCTCCAGAACCTCCCGCCCGTATTTTTCTATCATGCGCTCTAAAAATTCCACACAGCGCTCCATTTTCAGCATCACACCCCGATCTGGCAATCCGACATCCAGTTTTATGCTCTTCTGATCATTCATTCAGACACCCCCGGCTTTCTTTCTGGAGGTCTATGTACCCTGAATCCGATTTTTCCGATTTTGAGCCAAAAAAATTCGCCCCATACGGGGCGAATAAAATATTGTCATAATCATGTAAGTACCAACGCTGGATTTTTTATCAGAATATCCACCAGCTGCTTATAAACTGCCCTGTCCTGAACTTCCATGATGGTCGTTGTCTTTTTCCCGGCATCTTTGGAAGATGCGCCGCAATGGTAGATTTTCTCGCTCCGCTTTCTGTAATCCAGGATGATATATCTGTCATGCATCGTGTTATTGGTCCTCTTAAAATCTATCAGGATACCAGGAAACTCATTCCTAAAATCATTCAGATCTGCCCGTCTCAAATGGCTTTGCTTATTGTCTGAGAATACTGTAATCATAACACCCGGATTTACATTCCTCAGATGCATGATAGATTTAATCCCTATGTAATCATCAATGATAAAAATGCTGTTTTTTGCTTTTGCATAAATTCCCTGATATGCGGCATCTGCTTCCGCAAGCTGGCCATTCATAATCAGGAACTCTTTTCCAGTGTCTGATGACGCAAAATTCTTGAATATTTTGGGCAGATCCGATTTACGGAGCATCTCATCAGTGATTTTTGCAATTGCGGCAGTATTTTCACTGGTCTGAATAGCAAGCCGCGCAATGTCATCCGTTCCAATCAAGGCACGGTTTTCTGAAATATAATCTTTCATACCCTTAAAGATGCGGATTAAGGCTTTGCTCTGAGCAATCGCCAAATCGCCTTTAAGAACGGTCATAAGCATATAAATACCAGTTTCTGTAAAAGCATATGGAAGTTTTCGCGTGCCTCCCCAACTTGATGTCGAATTTTTCGACATCAAGTTTTCAAACTCTGGTTTCGTCAGCTGAAAACGAAAATCATCATCAAATCTTTCACTGTTATTTTTTACCTGCTCATTAAACCGTCTTGTTTCATACCCATATATCCGAGCCAGATCCACATCCAGCATCACTTTCTGCCCACGGACAATGTAGATTAAATTCTCAACCGTCTCTTTATCCACAATGGCAATTTCATTTTTTGCTTCGCCAATATTTTCCATAATATGTATCGCCTTTCTTGTAATAATCAATCTATTCTCAAAACTTCTTTTATTTTTTTGTTCTCCTGACTGTCCGAATTCATTCTAAGCAATGCCGCAATATTTTCCGTTGTGCTGTCATCCATCAATGCCGGGTACTCTTTTATCAGAGAATCCAGCTGGGCAATGACCTCCCCCACATCCAATTCCTGCCTTTTGATGCTATCTATTTTAGCATTTGAAAGCCGGTTCAGTTTCTTTTTCATGCTTATATAATCCATCAAAATGCCCAAAATCAATTCCCGGGCCTCTTCAACACTAATATTCTCCCTCTCACTTTGTGAAGTTTCCATAGCATCCGAAATAACTTCAGTACTTATCGGGCCAGCAATCTTCGTATCTGTAAGTTCCGGGGCAGATACTGCGGTCTTTATGTTTTCCCTATTTTTCTTTTGTTTCTTCCCATCCTGAACAGCCAATATCAGCTTATTTTTCACGCCGGCAATTCCGTTTTTTGCCTTTTTCCCTAAATTAACAGCAGTTTCCAAGACTTCTGGATTCTCAGCCAAAAAAGTAACAGTAGTATTTATGAGATTCAAAACAGACGTTATAGCATCCGTCGTTGATTGGCGGCTCTGCACCTCAGCCATACGTTCCTCATGCGCCATTTTCGCCAGTTCATATTCATAATCAGTATCCTCTACCTCTTCCCACTCAATAATATCTGGATTTTTATTCTCCGCATTACGTGTCTGTCCTATTACCCTATTAGAATTTTTCTTCGACTGTACCAGATGATCCCCATCTTTAATAATTGGCCTATAATGCTTCTCGCTCATACAACCAACACCTCATGTTCCATTCTTCTTTCACATTTACATTTTTCCGTTCCGGCAACTACAATAATGCGACTATCTTCATTATTCCTCTTAACATATGACAGTATATCAGATTTTTCCGCAATTTTCCACAAAAATAAAGGCCGTCCACAGCACCCAACACGCCATGAACAGCCTTCATTCCGAAACCATATCCTTTTATATCTTCTCACAGAAATCCAACGCGATCCATCCGGCTCCGCTCTTCAGCTTCCCCCATCCCGCATCAGACCCTGCCCTGGCCTTCACCTGCACAATGGTAAAGCAGCCCTTTCCGGTATACCTCCCCGTCCTGGGGGTATCCGTCCCGGCGCCTTCCCGGATATTCAGATCCGCAACCCACACCCACACCATGAACGGGCAGGCCGCATCCGTCATACCGCCGCCATCTGCTTTCCCATAGACCACATTTCCATTCCAGTCAAACACCAAGTACCCTGGGTTCCCGTCCGCACACTCTTTCGCGTTCCCCAGCTCCTTAAAAGCCCCTTTCTGCGAGCCGGCATCCGTCCAGGACTTCCGGACGCGGTACCAGCCCCCAGCACCACCGGCGGAAGGCTCCCCTCCGGCCATTCCCAGGATGCCCTCCAGGATGGCAAGAATCTTCTCCCCATACCCTGCCCCCGCAGCCCATCCCTTCCCGGCCGGGTTCTCCTTCTGCCCCAGCCACTCCACATACTCCGCGCATCCCCTCTCCACATACCGGAACCGGGGATCCACGCACTCCTTCACCAACCCCTTCCTGGAAGCATAGGCTTTCAGATGCTGCACCTGCGCCCGGATCCCCAGCAGCGGCGTACCAAAGGAATTCCCCCTCATTCCCTTCCCCGTCACCCCCATGCCGCAGAAATTATTCTGCAAAAGAGTGACCGCAGAGCCGGAAAAGGTAAAATTCCCCGTCTCAAGGCAGGACTGCGCAAAGGCAATGTCGCCCCTCACGCCCTCCGCCTCCCCTTCGGAAAGGTACAGCGGAATCATGTCAAGGACAGACTGCACCACCCCCGGGTTCCTCGCCCTGACATACGCCGCCATCTGCCCCGCCGTCGCCACGGCCTTCCCCATAATCCTCATACAGCCGTCCACGCCGGAAGCCGCGCCCTCCATAATCTTTTTATGAAAGACCACGTATAGAACCACCATGGGCAGCAGCACGATGCACGCCGCCGCCATCTGGTTGTGGAGATTGGAGCTGGACGCCTGGCGGAAGCGGAGCAGGCCCACGGACAGAAGGGTGTGCTCATCGGACAGGGTTACGATCAGCGGCCACATGAAGGAGTTCCACGCGGTGATGAAGGTGAGAATGGCCACGGTGACCACCGCGTTGATGTTCATGGGAATGACGACCTTGATGAGAAAGCGCAGATTGCTGCAGCCATCTACCTTGGCCGCCTTGAAAAGGGCCGGCGGCGTCTGCATGAAGTACTCCTGAAGCATGAAGATATAAAAGCCGTTGGCTACCGTGGGCAGGACGATGCCGGTGAAGCTGTCCAGGATGCCCAGGGCGCTGCAGGTCACGTAGTTCTGGATAATCAGGATCTCCGAGGGGACCATCATGGTGAGCATGAAGAGATAGAAGCAGAGGTTCCGTCCCGGGAAGGAGTAGATGGTAAAGGCGTAGGCCCCCAGAATGGAGAAGGTCAGGGTCAGGACCACGCTGAGAAAGCCCACCCAGATGGTGTTGCGGAAGTACAGGGCGAAGGGGACCAGATTCCAGGAATAGCTCCAGTTTTCCCAGCGGAGCGCCGACGGGAGCCATTGGGGCGGGATGGAAATGGCCTCCGGCAGGGTTTTCAGCGAGGTGAGGAGCATCCAGATAAAGGGGAACATCATAACGACCGCGCCGATGATCAAAACGAGGTACTTCAGCGCCGTCAGCGCCGCGCCCCTGGGGTCCCGGATGCGCCGGGATGTGGATTTGTTCCGTTCCATATGCCGCCCTCCCTTACACGTAGTGAACGAATTTTTTGGACACCAGCCGCTGGACCACCGTAATCAGCAGGATGACCAGCAGGAACAGAATGGCCGCCGCCGCGGCGTAGTTGACCTTGCCCTGATCGTAGAACATCCAGTAGATGTAGTACATGACGGTGATGGCGGCGTTGCCGCTGCCGGCGGTGTTGCCGGAGTAGGAGACGAACATGGCGTAGACCTCGTTGAACGTGCGGGCCACATAGATGATGGAAACCAGGGTTACCATCCAGGTGGTGGGGCTCAGCAGGGGGAGGGTCACCCGGAAGAGGGTCCTGAGAGGGGAGGCCCCGTCAATCCGGGCGGCCTGGTAGACCTGCCTGTTAATCTTCTGCAGACCCGCCAGAAACAGCAGGATTTTAAAGGCCAGGCCGTTCCAGATGCAGAAGATGGACAGCGAGACAATCATCAGCCCCGGCTCCGTCAGCCATTTCTTCGGCCCGATGCCCAGCAGCTCCAGGAAATAGTTGATATACCCGTAGTCCGCGTGGAACAGCCAGAGGAAGGCCATGCCGATGGCGATGGTGGAGGTGACGTAGGGCAGGAAGTAGATGGTCTGAAAAAGCCCCCGCACCTTTGGAATACTGTTGATCAGCAGCGCCGCGCCAAGGGCCAGCGCCAGGGTGATGGGCAGAGCCGCCAGCAGCAGGATGGCGGTGTTCTTGCAGGCCAGCCAAAAGGTGGGGTCCTCCAGTACCCATCGGAAGGAGGACAGGCCGAAGCCCGTGCCGGAATTGGTGATATAGACGTATTTCTGATAAAAGGCGGTGCGCAGCACCATAACCAGGGGATACAGCGTGAATGCCAGAAGCAGCAGCATGGCCGGCAGGATGTAGGCGAGGCCCCAGAGGGAACGGATCTGGAGCCGGCCGTCAGGGGCCGCCACCAGGCGGCAGCTTCTGGAGGCCGGCGCGCCGTCGGATTTTTTCTTCAGCATGGCGGTCCTCCCTTAAAGGCGGGGTTGAAGCAGTAGCAGCGGTTCTCCCGCAGACGCAGGGCCAGCCGCTGGCCGGGCCGCGCCTCCTGCTCCGCGTCCAGGATGGCCCGGATCTCGTGTCCGGACAGGCGGAAGCCCACCACCTGGTCCTGCCCCCGCATCTCCACCGATGTCAGCTCCACCGGAATATCCCCGCCGATGGACCATGCCTCGGGCCGGATGCCGATCCGCACCTTCCCCTGGGCCTTCGCGCCGCAGGGCAGGCGCAGGCCGTCGGAGAGCACCGCCCAGCCGTCCCGCAGCTCCGCATCCACGTAGGAAATCGGGGGATTGCCCATGAAGGAGGCGGCGAAGCAGTTGACCGGGTCGGCGTACATGGCATGGGGCGGGGCAACCTGCTGTACGGAGCCCTGGCGCATGAGGACGATCTCGTCGGTGATGCTCATGGCCTCCTCCTGATCGTGGGTGACAAAAATTGTGGTGACCTTGGACTCCTGCTGAATCCGCCGGATCTCCGAGCGCATTTCCATGCGCAGGCGGGCGTCCAGATTGCTCAGCGGCTCGTCCAGCAGCAGCACGTCCGGCTGCTTGACCAGGGCCCGGGCGATGGCTACCCGCTGCTGCTGGCCGCCGGAGAGCTGTCCGGGTTTGCGCTTGAGAAGGTCCTCGATCTGTACCAGCCGGGCGATCTCCTCCACGGCCTGGCGGCATTCGGCCCGGGTACAGCGCCTGCCGGTTTCCGGATGCTTCCGGTTTGTCAGGGGGAAGGCGATGTTCTCCTCCACCGACATATGGGGGTACAGCGCGTAGTTCTGGAAAACCAGTCCGATGTTCCGCTTTTCCGGCATCAGCGTCGTCACGTCCCGGCTGCCGAAAAAGATGTCCCCCTCTGTGACGCTCTCCAGTCCCGCGATCATATACAGGGTTGTGGATTTGCCGCAGCCGCTGGGGCCCAGCAGTCCCGTCAGTTTGCCGTCTTGAAAGGTCACGTCGATCCCGTTGACCGCCGTTGTCTTTCCAAACCGTTTTGTCAGACCTCTGAGTTTGACCTCCATCCCGTTGACCATCCCTTTCCGCCCTGGGCAGGGCTGTTCTGTTCCGTATGCGAATGGGGGGAATCCTTTGTCCTCCCTCGGATATGGGACTAGTATAAAGGCTGGTCCCCGTCATTTCCAGTCGATATTTGACAAATTACCTGCATTCTGTGACATGATCTTTGCTCACTTTCACAAAGCCGCAGGGCGAAGTGGGCAAAAACAGGTGGACAAAGCATGCCGCGTGTGGTACAATGACCCAAAGGCCGCAGGAATCACGTGCAGCCTGTTTTCTTTATATTTAGGCGTCATATATGCGGAAAAGGAGGATCGCTTATGGGAGCTGAAAGCTACACCGGCCGGATCAACCGCAAGCTGGGAAAGAAGCTGCGGATCGTCGAGGTGGCCGCGGGCCGGGAGAAGGCCGACCTGGTGCTGAAAAACGCCGTCTATGTCAACGTGTTCTCCAGCGAGCTCTGTCATGGGGACATCGCCGTGGCGGAGGGGCTGATCGTGGGCATGGGCCAGTACAGCGGGGAGACGGAGGTGGACGTGTCCGGCCGGATTGTCCTGCCCGGGTTCATTGACGCCCACATCCACCTGGAGAGCGCCATGGTCTCCCCCCGGGAGTTTGTCAAGGCCGTCCTGCCCCACGGCACCACCACCGTCATCACGGACCCCCATGAGATCGCCAACGTCATGGGCGCGGACGGCATCGAGTACATGCTCCAGGCCACCGAGGACCTGCCGGTGG
>OFFW01000685.1_pt1 | contig 23240 bp, 16 predicted proteins | sample 1521501 | NCBI WGS metagenome assembly OFFW01 (sample SAMEA3504107, study PRJEB24116) | mouse gut metagenome | biome: mouse gut; feature: mouse-associated habitat; material: faeces | place: Denmark | collected 2011
GCTGATGTTTCCGGAATCACTGCCGCTACCGGGGAATCCGCCCTGGGTGCCGCTGTCAGGGATTTCACTGCCTTCGGTGCTGCCGCTGTCAGGGATTTCACTGCCTTCGGTGCTGCTGCTGTCGGGGATTTCGCTGTCTTCGGTGCTGCCGCTGTCAGGACTTTCACCGTCATTTTCGCTGTCCTCCGTGCCGGAACTATCGTTTTCTGTGCCGGAGCCGTCATTGGCGCCATCGTCGTTTTCTGTGCCGGAACTTTCTGTGTTTTCTGTGTCCGGACCGCTGTTTTCATCTTCCGTGGACGCGTCTTCGGAAGCGCCGGATTCAGAGGACTCTGTTCCGGAAGGAGTCTCTTCCGTGGACTGCGTATCGGAAGATCCGGGTTCGGAGGATTCTGTTCCGGAAGATTCGTCCTCAGAGGATTCTGTTCCGGAAGATTCCGTTTCAGGGGACTCTGTCTGGGAAGTGTCGTCTTCCGTGGACTGCGTATCGGAAGATTCTGTTCCGGAGGAATCTTCTTCTGTGGTTTCGGTGTCTTCCGTCTCCCCGGTTGATGTCTGGCGTCTGCGGCCCTGTTTCCCGCCGATTTCTTCCACAATCTGGAGCTCAGCGGTGTTGGAGTACTCCGTGAATGTACCGTCCGCAAGCTTTGCGCGCACGCGGAACCAATAATATTCATTCATGTCAAAGCCGGCTTTTTCGCCGTCTGCATTTTTATACTGGACACAGCTGTAAGCGGTTTCTGCTGTTGTCTTAATGTGCTTAAATGTATTGTCGGATTCCGAGGTTGCATAGACACGGTATTCGACGGCGCCCGGCCACGGGGTCCATTTGAGGGCAACTTCATTATCCACGATGGATGCGTCCAGCTGGATCTGTGCCTGCCTTGCGAGCGGGTCAGATTCTGCTGCGGTGCTGCGGCCTGTTCCGGTGGTGACATACGCCCGTACTTTATAGTAGTAGGTGGTGCCGGTCACTGTGTCGGAATCGGTGTAAGTCGTTTTTGACGTTGTTCCCAGCGGGGTGTAGAGTCCGTTTTCGGAGCCTGCGCGCAGGATCTCATAACCGCTGACGCCTTCCTGGTTTTTCCAGCTTAAGGAGATCTTTTTGCCGGATACCGTGCAGTCTTCTGTTTTCCACTCTGCCTTAGCGCCGGTTACCGTGATCCGGAGCGGATCGGAGAGGGCGCCGAAGAGTTTGATCTTTTCGAGTGGATTCCAGGAGGCGGGGGCATTCTTATACATTCGCACGCGGTAGGTGTAAGTCTGGCCCGGGGTAAGTCCCTTATCCGTGAAGCCAAGCTCAGAGTTGCCGGTGTTGGAGGAGATCAGCCTGTCGTCGCGGTATATTTCGTAGCCGTCACAGGATGCGATCCGCTTCCACAGCAGCGTGGCGGAGGTGGTCGAGTTACAGTAAATACCTTCCGTCTGGGTTTTCACGCGGAGGGATGGCATGTCCTTGCAGATGGACTTTTTAAAGCCTGATATTTTTGTCCATTTCGTCAGATTGGTATACTTCAGCAGCGGATCCGTGAACTTAAAAGAGTCCGCAGAGTCGATGTACTGGAAGACGTCCCAGATCAGCCGTCGTTTGTGCTGATTGTCGCTTAAGCCCCAGTGAAGTCCGTCCGCCATTTCCACGGCGTGGTCAAACTGCCGTCCGTAGATAAAGGACTCAATCATGCTGTCCGCCTCGCTTTTATAGTAGGCATAGGCATAGGCCGCAGCCTGGATTTCCTCTCCCCTGGTCGAGTTGAAGGATTGCTCGGAGAGCATTATCGTATATTGTTTGCCAAAATTCTTTTTCACATAGTTAGTGAGGACATTCAGGTTGTTGAATGTGATAAAATTTGTGCTGGTGGAACTGGTCGCGTGGGAGTCGTCCCAGAAGACCGGATCGCGCAGACCCTGCGGGTAGGCATGGTAGGCGATGTTAAACACAATTTTTCCCTGTTCGTTTATCCGGCTGTAAAATTTATCCAGGACAGATTTTGTGGTAAAAAAGCGGCTGCCGCTTCTGTCGGCATCATAATTCCAGTTGTAGTCCAGACTGATGTAGACTTTGGACTTTTTACTCACGCTTTTTACGGTATTGTAGCAGATGCGGAATGCCCTGGCGTAATTGTTCATATAGGTATTTAACTGTTTGCCGCCGCCGTAGTTCCAGGTGTCGGGGCTGTTGACCTCATTTCCAAGAATCCATCCGGAGACCAGATTCTGCTTAGTGCCGTAGCGGCTGGCGAGGAATGTCATTAAGGCCTCGAACATGCGGCAGCCATTCTGCGAGGAAGTTTTGATCATCGAATAAAGGGTCTTTGACGGGCATTTATAGCGCATTGCCGCCGTTGCCGGGGAAGAATCGTTTGGCAGCAGCAGAATGACAGTCGCTTTAATCTTTGCCTGACTGTAAGCCTGTATCTGGGAGTCGCAGGCTGCGATGGTCTGAGGATTCAGGTAATAAGTCTTTCCGCGGTATTTGTACGGAAGGCCGGACGATTTGTCCGACGTCAGGAAAGAGCTCAAAGTCCAGTTGACCACTGCATGCTTAATGCCAAGATCAAGCGATTCGGCGAAATCTTCCACCTGCAGTCCCTTTTTGGAGGCCACTTTCGGCCCGCTGCCGGTGTAGGATGCGAGCAGTTCAGGGTTGGTGATATAGCGCGGAGTGCCAAGGATCCGGTATGTATCGCCGGATTTCGAGGCGAGCGCAAATTTCTGGCAGAGCATCGTGCTTTTATACTTTACCCGGAAAGTCAGGGTGCCTGTTTTTGTCCGGACTGAGGCGAGCGGTTTTACACCGGACACTTTAGTCTCGGATGCGTTTGCGTCGAGGGCAAACAGATAGAATTTTTTGCCCATGTCGGACGTTTTTTCTTTTACCCGGACTTTTATCGTGACCTTTTTTCCTTTGCTGGTCAGCTTGCAGGAGGTCACGGTGACCGGCTGAGCCGCAGCCTGGAGCCGTTCCGGCACAGCCAGACTGATTCCCAGAAAGAGGAGAAGCAGCGCTGCGATCAGATGTCTCTTGTATCCTGATTGTTTCATACGTAAAATCCTTTCTGAAAGATAGTGATGTCGCTGGCGCCATTATAACATATTCTTGCCAAAGGCGCAAAGGAAGTGTATAATTGTGCAATAAATTCAGAAAAGCGGAGGATAGTATGGGGAAAGATGTGATTATTGCGTGTGACTTCAACAGTAAGCAGGAGGTCATCTCATTTTTGGGGAAGTTTCAGGATAAAAAGCCGTTTATCAAGATCGGGATGGAGCTTTTTTACGCGGAAGGGCCGGAGATTGTGCGGCTGATCCGGGGAATGGGTCATCAGATTTTTCTCGATCTGAAGCTGCACGATATTCCCAACCAGGTAAAAAAAGCGATGGCGGTCCTCTCGGGGCTGGATGTCGATCTGTGCAATGTCCATGCGGCGGGCACAAAAGCCATGATGGAGGCGGCGCTTGAGGGTCTGACAAGGGCGGACGGGACAAGGCCGCTGCTGATTGCGGTGACGCAGCTCACCTCGACGAGCGCGGAAGTGATGCGCAGGGAGCTTCTGATTGAGCGGCCCATGGACGAGACGGTAATGCATTACGCGCAGAACGCAAAGGAGGCGGGGCTGGACGGGATTGTCTGCTCGCCGCTGGAGGCGGGGAAAGTTCATGCTGCGTGCGGGGAAGGATTTCTCACGGTCACGCCCGGAGTCCGCTTTGCAGACGGGGATATGGGGGATCAGCAGCGTGTGACAACGCCGGCGCGGGCGCGGGAACTCGGGTCGGATTATATCGTTGTCGGACGGCCGGTCACGCAGGCAAAAGATCCGGTAGAGGCATACCTGCGCTGCGTGGAAGAATTTCTGGGTTAAATATCAGGGCTTTCGAGCCGGATACAAGGAGACATCGCCCGGGAAGTTTTATGGCGGAATATCTGCAGGCCCGGGCAGGATGTCGGGAATATGGAGGTAGAACATATGGCAGTGTCTGTGGCAGGCACCGGCATGAAAATGCAGTCCGGACAGAGGACAGGTAGAAAAGGGATCAGCGGAAGCACATTAAAAATGATTGCGATTGTAACGATGCTGATTGATCATATCGGGGCGGCAGTGCTCGGGCGTCTTCTGATGACGAGCGGAATGATGGAAGCGATGGCGACGGAGGAGACGATTGAGACATGGCTTTCCAGCCACGCCGCACTATACATGGTCTATCTCGTGCTGCGGATGATCGGGAGAGTTGCCTTTCCGATTTTCTGCTTTCTCATGGTGGAGGGATTTGAGCACACGGGAAACCGCTTTCGGTATGCCGTCCGGCTCGGCCTCTTTGCGCTGGTGTCGGAGATTCCTTTTGACCTTGCATTTAAAGGCACATTGCTGGAATTCGGGTATCAGAATATCTTTTTCACCCTGTTCCTGGGATTCCTTGCAATGACAGTGTACTATTATATAGAAGAAACGCAGTGGAACCGGATTCTGCAGGTGATCCTTGGCGTGGCGGAGGTAGTGCTGTTTATGGGGGCTGCGGAGCTGCTCGGGACAGACTACGGCGCGCGCGGCGTGCTCTGTATTATGATATTATTTGCGTTCCGGAAGAATAGGAGAATGCAGATTCTGGCGGGCTGCCTGGCATTTTTCTGGTGGGAGCTGCCGGCGCTGGCTGCGTTTGTCATAATAGCATTTTACAATGGGGAGAGAGGCTGGAAGCTGAAATACTTTTTCTATCTTTTTTATCCGGTGCACCTGCTGCTGCTTTATCTGGTGTGCTGGTTTATGGGGATCGGGGGCATTTCGGCGGTATAAGAAAGGAAATACAAAAAGATTATGGAAATATCAAAACAGACCAGAAGGCGTCTGATCGAGATTGCGGCGGCGGCGATTCTGCTGTACTGCGGCCTGGAGCATTTTGATGTGGTCATCGGGGCGGTCCGCTTTGTGATGCGGATTCTGATGCCGTTTCTGATCGGCGGCGCGATCGCCTTTATCCTGAATGTTCCGATGAAGCAGATCGAGAAGTACCTGTTTCAGAAAAACAAAAAGATGGAAAAGTTCCGGCGTCCGGTGGCATATCTGCTCACGCTGCTCTGCGTCATCGGGGTGGTGGTGCTGGCGCTTGTGGTGGTGGTGCCGGAGCTTGGGAATACAGTCGGGATGCTGGTCACGCAGATTCCAAAGGCATTTTCCGCCATGCAGGAACAGCTTGAGGCGATTCCGGACGAGTGGCCGTGGCTGGGGCCGGCGATTGAGGAGCTGAATATTGACTGGGCGAAGATCTCAGAGTCTCTTGTGGATTTTGTCAGGTCCGTTGCGTCGGGGATTGTGAGTTCGGGTGTCGGTGTGTTTTCCGGAATTGTCAGCGGAGTGACAACTTTCGTGATCAGTTTTACGTTTTCTATTTATGTGCTGTTTCAGAAGGAAAAACTTTCCTCGCAGGTGAAACAGGTCCTGTATGCCCTGATACCGGAGAGGGTGACGGAGAAGCTGATTTCCGTGGCGGTGCTCTCCGATCAGGTGTTTTCCAGCTTTCTGTCCGGCCAGTGCGTGGAGGCGGTGATCCTCGGTGCAATGTTTGTGGTTTCCATGACTGTTTTCCGGATGCCGTATGCGATGCTGACAGGCATTGTGATCGCGCTGACAGCACTGATTCCCCTGTTCGGGGCTTTTATTGGCTGTGCCGTGGGGATGCTGCTGATCGTGATGGTGAATCCAGTGCAGGCGGTCTGGTTTCTCGTGCTCTTTCTGGTACTTCAGCAGGTGGAGGGCAACCTGATTTACCCGCACGTTGTGGGCAGCTCCGTCGGTCTGCCGTCGATCTGGGTGCTGGCTGCCGTGACGCTGGGAGGTAATCTGTTCGGAATTATGGGGATTATCCTGTTTATTCCGCTCTGCTCCGTGTTCTATGCACTTTTCAGGGGATTTGTGAAACACAGACTTGCGGAGAGGAAGATTCCCGCGCGGAAATGGAAAAATTAGAGCCGGCTTTTGCGCAATAAGAAAAGGCCCTGGGAAAGAGGAGGAGGCAACTTTCCAGGGCCCTTTTTTCTGCCACCGGGTGGCATGCCGGATAACGGCATTGTGTATATGGAAACCTGCCGGCCAGTGGCGGACAGGAGAGCTTTTTGCCGGAACTGACAGAACCCCGGTGCTCTCGCCGAAACTCAACAGCTCCTTTTGATAGAACTCATCTTACAGGAGAAATGTGACGGAATCTTGACTGCAAAATGAAGAATCTCTTAAGAAGGAATAACATTTTTCTAAAAAATGGAAACAAATTCTAAAGCGTAAAACTGAGTATCCGCGCGGGAAATTTCTTGACAAATCGCCGCGCAGACCGTATGATAAAACAAATACTGCCAAAGGTTATGAGAAAGATGAGTACGCATATGTGCCTGCCAGAGAGAAGAATTCACCGGCTGTAAGATTCTTTCAGGAGATGTATGCGGAACGTGGCTTTTAAACCGGAATACCGAGAAAGCGGTCCCCTGTCGGACGCAGAAGTATTTCCGGGTGGTCCCCGTTACCGGACCGCCGGCTGTAAGGGAAGCGTCCCCGACGGCTGGAAGGAGGCTGGTTTTATACCAGCGAACAGAGGTGGTACCGCGATCTGATCGCCCTTTGCACCCGGCATGAGCCGGCTGCGGAGGGTGTTTTTTTTCGCGGGAACACCCATCCTTTGTAGGACAAACGGATAAAAAAGGGTAACATGCGGCAGATGACAGGTGAAGAGGGAGGAAAATGCCATGAGCGCAGAACAGACAAACACAAAAGAGCTTGCAAAGACATATGACCCGAAGGGCATAGAGGCCCGTCTCTATCAGAAATGGGAGAACAGCGGATATTTTCACGCGGGGACGGACCGCAGCAGGGAGCCGTTTACCATTGTGATGCCACCGCCCAATATCACAGGGCAGCTGCACATGGGGCATGCGCTGGACAATACAATGCAGGATATTTTAATACGGTATAAACGGATGCAGGGGTACAATGCACTCTGGCAGCCGGGTACCGATCACGCGTCCATCGCCACAGAGGTAAAAGTGATCGAGAGCCTGAAGGAACAGGGGATCGACAAAAATGAACTCGGACGGGAAGGGTTTCTCGAAAAGTGCCGGGACTGGAAGGATGAGTACGGGAACCGCATTGTGAATCAGCTTAAGAAGATGGGCTCTTCTGCGGACTGGGACAGGGAGCGTTTTACAATGGATGAGGGGTGCTCGGACGCGGTGCTCGACGTATTTATAAAACTGTATGAAAAAGGGCTGATATATAAGGGATCCAGAATTATCAACTGGTGTCCGGTCTGTCAGACATCGATTTCAGACGCGGAGGTGGAGCACGAGGAGCAGGATGGCTTTTTCTGGCATATCAATTACCCGGTTGCCGGGGAGGAAGGCAGATATGTGGAGATTGCGACGACGAGACCGGAGACAATGTTCGGGGATACCGCGGTCGCGGTCAATCCGGACGACGAGCGGTACAAAGATCTGGTCGGGAAGACGTTAAAGCTGCCGCTGACCAGCCGTGAGATTCCGGTAATTGCAGATTCTTATGTCGACATGGAATTCGGGACAGGATGTGTGAAAATCACACCGGCCCATGACCCGAATGATTTTGAGGTGGGGAAACGCCATGGTCTGGCGGAGATCACTGTCATAAATGATGACGCGACGATGAACGCGCACGCCGGGAAATATGAGGGGATGGACCGCTATGCGTGCAGAAAGGCTCTGCTGGAAGAGCTTGAGGGGCTCGGGCTGCTTGTAAAGACGAGGCCTCACGCGCACAATGTGGGAACCCATGACCGCTGCGGGACGACGGTGGAGCCGCTGGTGAAGCAGCAGTGGTTCGTAAAGATGGACGGATTGATAAAGCCCGCTGTGGAGGCTGTAAAGAACGGAGAGATCCGGCTGCTTCCGAAGCGAATGGAGAAGATCTACTTCAACTGGACAGATAATATCCGCGACTGGTGCATCTCCAGGCAGCTCTGGTGGGGGCACAGGATTCCGGCCTATTACTGCGCGGACTGCGGGGAGATGGTGGTTGCAAAGACGGCGCCGGAGAAATGTCCGCACTGCGGCTGCGCGCGGATGGAGCAGGATGAGGATACGCTGGATACCTGGTTCTCCTCCGCGCTCTGGCCGTTTTCGACGCTGGGCTGGCCGGAACATACCGAGGAACTGGATTATTTTTATCCGACAGATGTACTTGTGACCGGCTATGATATTATCTTTTTCTGGGTTATCCGCATGATTTTCTCCGGATATGAGCATATGGGGAAAAAGCCTTTTCACACGGTGCTGTTTCACGGTCTGATCCGCGACGCGCAGGGGCGCAAGATGAGCAAGTCCCTGGGCAACGGAATTGACCCGCTGGAAGTGATCGACCGGTACGGCGCAGACGCCCTGCGGCTGACCCTGATCACCGGAAATGCCCCCGGAAATGATATGCGTTTCTACTGGGAACGGGTTGAGGCGTCGCGGAACTTCGCCAATAAGGTGTGGAACGCATCGCGTTTTATCCTGATGAACCTTGCGGGCGGCAGTGACCAGGCGGGTAATGAGGGCGGCGCGGAGGATACCGCGGTTCTGCCGGCAGGCCTTACGGCTGCGGATAAGTGGATTTTGTCCAGAGTTAACACCCTGGCAAAAGAAGTCACGGAGAATATGGAAAAATTTGAGCTGGGTATTGCGGTACAGAAAGTATATGATTTTATCTGGGATGAGTTCTGCGACTGGTATATCGAGATGAGCAAAGTCCGCATGTATCAGAAGGAGGAGCACAGGGAATCGGCCGACGCCGCGTTCTGGACGCTGCGGACGGTTCTGACGGAGGCTCTCAGGCTTCTTCACCCGTTTATGCCCTTTATTACCGAGGAGATTTTCTGTACGCTGCATCCGGAAAAAGAGACGATCATGCTGGGAGACTGGCCCCGGTACAAAGAGGCGTGGCATTTTCCGGCTGAGGAAGAAGCGCTTTCCCACTGCATGGAGCTTGTGAGGGGAATCAGGAACGCGCGCGCCGGCATGGACGTTCCGCCGTCCAGGAAGGCAAAGGTATTTATCGTTTCCGCCGACGAGGCGCTGCGGGATATTTTTGCGGTGAACCGGGAGGCCTATCAGAGTCTGGCGTCGGCCAGCGGGGTGTCTGTGCAGCCTGATATGAAAGGGATCGGGGAGGACGCGGTGTCGGTTGTGATTGCAGGTGCGACTCTTTATCTGCCGCTGGAGGATCTGGTGGATTTTGAGAAAGAAAAGGAGCGCCTTGAGAAAGAGCAGGAGCGCCTTGAAAAAGAGCTGGCCCGTTCCCGCGGGATGCTTTCGAACGAGAAGTTTCTGAGCAGAGCTCCGGCGGAGAAGGTACAGGCGGAAAAAGAAAAACTTGCCGGTTATGAACAGATGATGGAGCAGGTAAAAGAGCGTCTTTCGCGCATAAATCACTAAAAAAGAGCGTCACATTGCAAGATTTACTTGAAAATATTCCGGTGGACTAGTATGATATAAAGGAGAGAAGTTATCAGACTGAGATGAACAAGTAAAGCAGGGAGTAGTGTAAGATGCCAGCACTAATAAAAGAAAGAGTTCTGGTGCGCGTGAGTTATGATGATATGGAGGCATATCTCACGCTTCCGGAGCCGGGAGCAGAAGAAGGAGAATATACCGTTTCCATCCTGATGGAGGCTTTGGGAGATAAGGGTATTAATACCGGTATCGACCAGGCCAGGCTGTCGCGGATTGTTGCGGGAAGGATGTACAATGAGGAGATCCTGATCGCGCGGGGAAGAAAGCCGGTAGACGGTGTGGATGGATACTACGACTATAATTTCAATACAAATCTGGACAGAAAGCCCAAGCTTCTTCCCGACGGCTCGGTTGATTACTGGTCTGTCAATTCAATCGAACCGGTTGTCGCCGGGCAGGTGATTGCAATTTATCATCCTGCGATTGAGGGGCAGGATGGCGTGACGGTGAAGGGGAAGGCGGTTATCGCGAAAAAGGGCAGGGAGCAGCTGCCGATCAAGGGCAAAGGCTTTGAGCGCATGAACGATAACCTGACCTACACCGCGTCCATCGACGGTAAGATCGAGAAGCAGAATGACCGGATTGTGATTCTGCCCGTGCATGAGATCTTTGGAAATGCGGAAGTGGCCAACGGCAATATCAATTTCCGGGGGGACGTTATTATTCACGGCAATGTCGAGAGCAGCGTCGCGATCAAAGCGACCGGGAACATTACGATCGACGGTGTGGCGGAAGCCTGTGAACTGGAAGCAGGGAAGGACATTATCCTCAGAAGCGGTATGCTGGGCGGAAATAAGGGCACGGTAAAGACAAAGGGCAATATTACCGCGAAGTTTTTTGAATTTACCAGCATTGACTGCGAGGGGACGATCCAGGCGGATGTGCTGATGGAGTGTACTGTCAGATGTCAGGGAAAAGTGGTCGTGGACGGCCCGCGCGGAAGCGTGATCGGCGGCGAGGTGTCAGCAGTGCGTGGGATTGAGGTTTCCGCACTGGGGAACGACGCGGAAAAGAAGACCGAGGTCTTTGTGGGAGCGGGGCTTGAAGTGTACAGCCGGCTCCGGGTGCTGGAAAAGAAGATCCAGGCGACCAGGGAGAATCTCGAGAAGATAGAGGGCGGTCTGCGCCAGTTTGAGATGCTGGAGAAGGAACGCGGCGTCAGCTATGCAAAGGATGCGAGGAGACTGTCTCTGCTCCGGATCAAGATCAAGGACACCGCGACGCTGGCCAGCGACGAGGCGGAGGCGAAGAAGCTGAAGTTTCTGGCGGACGCCGCACAGGGGGCATGCGTTTCCGTGTACGGCGCGGTCTATCCGGGTGTGATAATTAACATTGACGATATGAAGTTTACGCTCAAAAACATGGGGAGAGCCGTTGAATTTTACAAAATGCCGGATAAAATCAGCACGCGGCCCTGCTCGCGGGGTGTCGATTAGGCTGGTATTCTGCGACAGTGCATGATTTTTTACGGAAAAGAAAAATCTTAATAGAAATATACTTGATTATTGGCACCGCTATATTATAATGTAACAGAGTAATAATATGGCGGTGCTTTTTCCCGTCCCGGCGGGAAAAACAGCAGGTGTCCCGAGGCGTCTGGCCGGTCTGACTGCGATGCGGCAGGAAACGGGGATGACTGGAAGAACGGAAAAAGGAGAGCGGAGCGTTATATGATAAATTTCGAAGAAGAGTTAAAGAATTTTAAGCCAAGCCTTGAAGTGGAGGAAGCGGAGCAGGCGATTTACAGCCATGAGCTGAGCGACATGACGGATGTGCTGATGGAGATGATACAGGAATTAAAGCAGGAAATGTAGACATCAGGGACGGAGATCAGAGTTCATATAAGTGAGGGAAAGGAATGGAGTGTTTGAACTGCGGTGCAGGTCTGGGCAGAGAGGATCACTGCCCGAACTGCGGGGTGAATGTTAAAGCATATAAGAAAATCATAATGGCTTCCAACGCATATTACAACCAGGCATTACAGAAAGCAGAGGTGCGGAATCTCTCGGGAGCCATCGAGAGCCTGAATGCCGGTCTGCGGCTGTACAAGCTCAATATCAATGCGCGGAATCTGCTGGGCCTGCTCTATTTTGAGCGCGGAGAGGTGGTGGAGGCGCTGACCGAGTGGGTGATCAGCAAAAATTACAGGCCGAAAGATAACGCCGCAAGCCGGTATCTGGATGAGATTCAGAGTAACCGGTCCCGTCTTGAGTCATTTAACCAGACGATCAAAAAATACAATCAGGCTCTGCTCTACTGCCAGCAGGACAGCACGGATCTCGCTGTGATCCAGCTCAAAAAGGTATTGTCGATGAACCCAAAGCTTGTGCGCGGCCATCAGCTTCTCGCGCTTCTCTATCTTCAGGACCGGAAGTTCGATCTGGCGAAAAAGTCGCTGCAGAATGCGATCCGCATTGACGCGAACAATACGATAACTCTCCGCTATCTGCAGGAAGTGGATGGGCAGGGAAAAGAGACTGCATCCGGCAAAAAGAAAAAAGCGGATGAGCAGGTTGCATACCAGAGCGGGAATGAGACTATCATCCAGCCACGATACTTAAAAGAGAGCTCTGCGGCCGGGATGATTATCAATATTGTGGTCGGGATTGCAATCGGCGCCGCGATTACAGGATTTCTGATTGTGCCCGGTGTCCGGCGCCAGATGCAGAATAAGGCAAAGGATGAAGTGCTGGAGGCGAACAACACGATTTCCTCCAAAAACCAGATGATCAGCACCCTGGAGGCGCAGATTGATGAGCTCACCTCTCAGATGGATAAGGCAAAAGGGGAGGAAGAGAACACAGTAAGCCGCATCAGCACCTATGAGCAGCTGGTGGCAGCATTCTCGGCTTATGTGGCCTCGGATATTGCAGCGGCGGGGGATGCTCTCGCCAACGTCAATACGGAATATCTGAATGATGAGTCGAAAAATGTCTACAACACGATCAATGCCCAGGTAAATGCTGATTACGTCAGGACACTGTACGAGACGGGCTACAATGCCTACAATGCACAGAACTTTGCGGAGGCGGCGGCCAATCTGCAGAAAGTTGTGGATCTGGATGAGAATTACGAGCAGGGTTATGCCATCTATTATCTGGCGCAGGCTTACCGCAAGAGCGATAATCCGGAGTCGGCTAAAATCTATTACCAGAAGATTATCGAGCTGTACCCGGGGACAGAGCGTGCGAGAACCGCACAGAATTATGTGGATACAGAGTAGAACCGGAGTCGGTGAAAATGATATAAGGAAAGCATACAAAAGACGTCAGAAGGGCGTCTTTTTTGTATCGCGGAAACCGGTTCCGCGATACAAAAAGAGCTTTGCGGGAATCGCACTGTGTCAGAACGATCAAAGCCATCACGAAAGGCATAAAGACTGTGTGCGGGGTACGTGAGCGCTTTGTCAGTTTTTACAGGAGGGTGTGAGCCATCACGATGAGCTGCGCGGAACCGGAGAACATATGGAGGGTAGAGATGAAAAAATACTGTGAACTGCAGGACGGGTATCTGCTCGTCCGTGTGCCGAGAGAGCTTGACCACCATCAGGCCGGGAGCATTAGGATGGAAGCGGATATGATGACGGAGATCTGTCACGTCAGGAAAATCGTGTTTGATTTTGCGGAAACAGAATTTATGGACAGCTCAGGCATTGGCGTGATTATCGGCCGGAGCAGGAACATGGGATACTGCGGTGGCGCGGTGGCGGCGCGGAATATGAACGAGCGCGTGAAAAAAATATTTATGGTATCCGGTCTTCACAAAATCGTGGCGATGGAGGGGACGGAGGAAATGGAGAAAAAACATGCAGAATCAGAATGAGATGAACATAAGTTTTGACGCCCGTTCCGTCAACGAGGGCTTTGCGCGGGTTGCAGTGGCGGCATTTATCGCAGGGCTGAATCCGACGCTTGATGAGATGGCGGATATTAAGACTGCCGTATCCGAGGCGGTGACCAATGCGATTATTCACGGGTACGACAGACCGGAGGAGAAAGTAGTGCTTATGTGCCGTATCTGCGGGAGTGAGGTGGAGATTGCCGTGGAGGATACCGGAAAGGGAATTCCGGATATTGAAAAGGCAATGGAGCCGTTCTACACCACAAAGCCGGAGCTGGAGCGTTCCGGGATGGGGTTTGCATTTATGGAAGCGTTTATGGACGAAGTTCAGGTTTCTTCGTCCCCGGGACAAGGGACGAGGGTGCGGATGCGGAAAAAAATCGGCGTGCAGGAAGGTTGATACATATTATGAATCGTTTGGCCAGACTGATGGAACAGGCACACGCGGGGGATAAGGAGGCCAGGGACAGGCTGGTTTCTGAGAATCTGGGTCTGGTACATGCCGTCACAAAGCGTTTTGCGAACCGGGGACATGACCGGGAGGAGCTCTTTCAGATTGGCTGTATCGGGCTGATGAAAGCTGTAGACAAATTTGATGTGTCGCTGAATCTGGCATTTTCGACTTATGCCGTTCCGATGATAGCGGGGGAAATCCGGCGCTTTCTGCGGGATGACGGCATGGTCAGGGTGAGCCGTACCTTAAAGGAAAACGGATATAAGATCGGGAAAGCGCGGCAGCTGCTTCTCGCAAAACTGGGGCGTGAGCCGGGGCTGGACGAGGTGGCGGAGGAAACCGGGCTTGCCGTGGAGGAGATTATTCTGGCGATGGAGGCCGGACGGGAAGTGGAATCCATTTACCAGCCTGTCTACGAGAAAGACGGGGACGAACTGCTCCTGATTGATCAGATCAGCGGGGCGGGCGGCGGCTATGACAGGGAGGAGCCGGAAAAGGAAGCGGTTCTCAACCAGATGGTTGTCGATCAGCTGCTGCAGACGCTTCCGGAGCGGGAAAAACAGCTGATTGAACTGCGCTATTTCGGGAACCGGACCCAGAATGAAGTGGCTGCGCTGCTTGGAATGTCGCAGGTGCAGGTCAGCCGGACGGAAAAAAAGATTTTGATGAGGCTGCGGGAAAAGATGTGCTGAACACTTGAAACGAAAGCTGAATCGTGATACATTTTTACCAGAGATAATTGCAGAAAACTGTGAAAATTCCACGAAAAATGTGAAAAAGTATATGGGAGGAGTTTATGAACAAAAGAGAGGTTTCGGATCTGGAACGGAATAACCGGGTGGCAATGCTGTGCCATGCGCTGGAGGCGGTCATTATTGCAGGAACATTTGTGACGGAGGCGGTCGCGGGCCGCCGCACACCGGCATACGCAGCGATTGTGGCGCTGCTGGCGCTGGTTCCCGTGGCGGCAGAGCTGTTTTTCTGGAGCCGCAGTCATGAGACGGCGGCCATCAAACATCTGGTGGCAATCGGGTTTGCACTGATGTATACATTTATCCTGTTCACGACGACGAACAGCATGACATTTCTGTACGTGGTGCCGATGCTTGTGATGGTTACAATCTTCAACGATCCGGCGTATTCCATCAAAATTAATGTGGGGACATCGATCGAGAGCATTATTGTGGTGGTTGTCGGTTCGATGACCGGAAAATTCGGGTTTCGTGATATGGGTTCCGGCCTTCTGCAGATTATGACAATGGTGCTTGTGGGAATTTATTCTTTTCTGGCATCGGGGACCATGGGGGCGAACAGCCGCCAGAAGCTGGTTACAATCAGAAAGGCGCAGAATGAGACGGAGCTCCTTTTAAACGATGTCTCGGAGCGTTCCGCAAAAATGCAGGAGGGCATTGATGAGATTCACGAAAAAGTAGATCATCTGCGGGCTTCCTCACAGACGACGCGGGAGGCGATGGAGGAAGTCGCTTCCGGCGCCAGCGATACGGCGGAGGTGCAGCTGCAGCTGCAGCAGACGGCGGCGATCGGCGAAAAAGTAGAACTGGTGGGAGCCGCTGCGGCGGAGATCACGGAACGGATGCAGCATACACTCGCAGTGCTTGCAGAAGGCAGGCAGGATATCGGAGAGCTTGTGGGAGAGGTGAAAACATCTGTCCTGGAAAGCGAAAATGTGGCAGAAAAACTGGGGAAGCTGGATGAATACATCGCGGAGATGAATTCCATTGTGGAGATTATCAGCGGTATTACATCCCAGACCAGTCTGCTTGCGCTGAATGCGAGCATTGAAGCTGCGCGGGCCGGGGAGGCGGGCCGTGGTTTTGCGGTGGTTGCGACGGAGATTTCTGCCATGGCCGCGCGGACCAGAGAGGAGACCGCGCACATCACGGAGATGATCGGAAATATCTCGGGCGCGATCAGCCGCCTGGTCACGGAAATCCGGGAAATGATTGATGAGATCCACCAGGAGGAGATATCCACGCAGCACGCGGCGGACAGTTTTGCCGCAATTGAGCAGAATACGTATGTTATCAGGGATCATATCACAGGTCTGACGGAGGATGTGGAGACGCTTAAGGCGGCAAACATCGAGATTGCAAAGTCCATTCAGACCATTTCGGCGGTGTCCGAGGAAGTCTCCGCACATGCCAGCGAGACGCTGGAAGCGGAGGAGGTCAATATGAAGAATCTTCAGCTGATTACCGTCAGGTCAGGAGAGCTGCTGGCACTGACGCAGCAGTAACAGCCTCAAAAAACAGAATAGTACTTTTGTACTGCCTTTTTCCATGTTTTTCCTGGCAGGGATTAAGAATCAGCGGCGATCTGCCGATAAAGACAATAGAAGACACGTTCGAAGAGTTGTGGCTTTGCGCGCACACGCACAGAGCAAAGGTGCACAAATCCGTGTGCATATGGAGGGAATTATGGCAGTTTCGATACAGGCGGGCTGGCTGAACAGTATGCAGTCAGTGCAGAACCAGAGTGCAGAACAGGGTGGAGCAGACAGAGCGGCAGGTTCAAAACAGATTTTTGCGGGCAGTTTAAAAATGCCATTGGATCCGGTTGCCCAGCGCAGACAGCAGGCGCGGGAACAGGCGTGGAATCTTGTGCGGAATGCGTGGAACAGCGACAAAGATACAGATAAGAGTGTTCAGGATCGCATGGACCATTACACAAAGATGCAGCAGCTTCAGGAGGAGGCGAAGGCGGCGGCAGACGACGGGAATGATGACAAAAAAGTGCTGCAGCAGCTCTACGGTGTGGCGCCGGATTCACAGGAGCAGAAAGATCTCGAGCTGCTGGAGAGGGAAATGAACGCAAACAACGGTCTGGGAGACGGAGATTTTTCAGAGGAAGAGAGCCAGCGTCTGTCGGAGCTTCACTCGGGGACACTGACTGAATACCAGCAGCGCGCACTGGAACTGCACAAGCGCGTCGTTCATTTTGAAAAAGAGGCCCGGGACGCGGGCTCACAGATGCGGGGCGACATGGCGGCGATCCACAGTATAGGCATTGAAAGGCTGAAACACAATCCGATGCTTGAGGCGCAGCAGGCGGCGGATTCGGTTATGAAAGCAGCCAATGGCGATATATACGGAATGCTGATTCAGGAAGGTGTGGATCATATCGACGAAAAGACGGAGGAGGCGGAAGAAAAGGCCGAAGAGTCTGTCGAGGAAAAGGAAGAGAACGAAGAGAAGCTGGAAGAGCTGAAGATCAGACGCGCAATCCAGAGAGCAGTGACGGAGGGAACGAAAGAGGCTGTCGAGGAGGCAAAAGAAGAGGCGGAGCGCAGTGACGCACCGGATATGGATGTGAGCGAGGTCACGGAGTTTGTAAAGGGGAACAGCGCCGCGGAGGATGTCGGGCAGAGCCTTGAGGAGATCAGGAACAGTATGAACCTGCTGGAGGCGGATCTCAAAGGGATTAAAGTGGATCAGGAAATCTGAAAATATGTGAGAACAGAAAAGGGGCCGGCCGTGAGAGCCGGCCTTTTTGCGCGCGGTGAATCGGAAAACATCGGAAATAAGCGGAAGACAAAAATTCATTGACAATCTAAAAAAAGTGTGATAGCATAAATATTAGCCAAGACTAACTGATGTTTTTTTGGGACAATTGGTTAGCTGGAACTAATATTTATTTCAGGGAAGGTGAAAGAATGATGCCGCTTGCACTGGCAGAAGCAGGAGAGGAAAACATTATCAGGAAAATAGGGGGAAGTCCGGATCTCAGGGAGCATCTGGAAGATCTCGGTTTTGTTGCGGGAGGGGCGGTCACGGTGATAAGCGCGTCTGGCGGCAGTGTCATCGTGAACGTGAAGAATTCCCGCGTTGCAGTCAGCAGGGAGATGGCGCAGAAGATCATGGTCTGAGCAAAACATTCAGAAACACTGGGACTTTGCGCAATGGTGAAAAGAGGAGGAGAACGGAAATGAAGACACTGAAGGAGTTAAAAGCCGGTGATACCGTGCGGGTTGTAAAGCTCCACGGAGAGGGGGCGGTTAAACGCCGCATCATGGACATGGGAGTGACGAAGGGCGCGGATGTGCGGATCCGCAGGGTGGCCCCTCTTGGAGATCCTGTTGAGGTGACCGTTCGGGGTTATGAACTTTCCATCAGGAAAGCAGATGCAGGAATGATTGAGGTGGAAAGTATATAAGGCGAAAAGATTTTCCGGAGGCGCCTGTATGACGAAAGGGAGACAATCCCTTTTATTTTCTGATCGATAGTTAGTTATAACTAATAAAATTGGAGGGATCATAGTATGAATCTGCGAATTGCCCTTGCGGGCAACCCGAACTGCGGGAAGACGACGTTATTTAATGCCCTGACCGGTTCCGGCCAGTCAGTTGGAAACTGGCCGGGCGTCACGGTGGAAAAGAAGGAAGGAAAGCTGAAACGGCATGATGGCGTGATCATTACAGACCTGCCGGGCATCTATTCTCTTTCCCCCTATACATTGGAAGAAGTGGTGGCGGGAAACTATCTGATCAGCGGGCGCCCCGATGTTATTCTGAACATCATCGACGGTACGAATCTGGAGAGAAATCTTTATCTGACCACACAGCTTACTGAGGCTGGTATTCCGGTCGTTGCAGCGGTCAACATGATGGATGTGGTGGAGAAAAACGGCGATAAGATTAACATCGGGGAATTGTCCGCGGCATTGGGATGCAAGGTGGTTGAAATCTGTGCTTTAAAGGGGACCGGACTCATGGAAGCCGCGGAGGCGGCAATCGACGCGGCAAAGAACGGGAAGACCATTCCTGTACACACCTTTTCGGAAGCTGTGGAGCGCGCGCTTGACCGTATTGAGGAAACTGTGGGGCGCGGACTGCCGGAGGAACAGAGGCGCTGGTATGCCATAAAGCTGTTTGAGCGGGATAACCGGGTTTTAGAGCAGCTGAATCTGAGCGGGGATGTTCTTTCCCGTATCGAAACGGACATCAGGGCAGTCGAGGAGGAGATGGATGATGACGCGGAATCCATTATTGCAGGTGAAAGGTACAGCTATATCGAAAGAATCATCAAAAAGTGTCTGAAGAAGAAATCCGCGGGAAAGATGACATATTCTGATAAAATTGACCGGATTGTCACAAACCGTTTTCTGGGTCTTCCGGTTTTTGCGGCGGTTACGTTTTTTGTGTATTACATATCCATGGTGACGGCGGGAGCCGCTGCCACGGACTGGACAAATGACGGGCTGTTTGGGGACGGTTTTCATCTGTTCGGGATCGGTTCATCTGCATATGCGCAGGCGGCTGAAAAATACAACAATGCGGCGCTTATTGTGGAGGGTTACGATGCCTGTGTGGAAGAAAACAAAGCGGCCCCTGAGGACAGTTTTTCTTATGAAGTGACAGATGACGAAACGCTGGAAGTAACGGTGCAGACGGCATCTCCTGCAGACTACAGAGCTGCGCTTGCGGTGCTCAAAGAGTATGGCGGCGAACCTGATCCGGCGGCTTACGGGGTGTGGGTACCGGGAATACCGGTTCTTGCAGAGCGCGGACTTGGGGCCGCGGGAGTGGCAGACTGGCTTGCGGGTCTGATCAATGACGGCATCGTGGCTGGTGTGGGAGCGGTTCTTGGCTTTGTGCCGCAGATGCTGGTTTTGTTTCTGCTTCTCGCGTTTCTTGAGGCGTGTGGATACATGGCGCGTATCGCATTCGTGCTTGACCGTATTTTTCGCAGGTTCGGATTGTCCGGTAAGTCCTTTATCCCTATGCTCATCGGTACCGGCTGCAGTATTCCGGGTATAATGGCTTCGAGGACAATTGAGAACGGGCGTGACCGCCGCATGACGATTATGACGACGACATTTATTCCCTGTGGCGCAAAAATACCGTTTATCTCCATGATTGCCGGAGCTGTTTTCGGCGGCTCTGCGTGGGTGGCGGTCAGCGCATATTTTGTGGGTATGGCAGCGGTTATTGTTTCGGGTATTATGTTAAAGAAGACGAGGATATTTTCCGGTGAACCGGCTCCTTTTGTTATGGAGCTACCGGCTTATCATATGCCGTCGGCGGGGAATGTGCTGCGCTCTGCGTGGGAACGCGGCTGGTCATTTATCAAAAAGGCAGGTACGGTTATTCTGCTTTCCACAATTGTTATCTGGTTTGCAACTTACTTTGGATTTACCGCGGAAGGGTTTCGCATGCTTGCTGAAGAGGAGACGGATTCGTCGCTTCTCGCAGCAGCCGGCCGCACAATCGCATGGATTTTCACGCCGCTCGGGTGGGGAAACTGGCAGGCGGCGGTGGCTTCCGTAACCGGTCTGGTGGCAAAGGAGAACATTGTGGGCACCATGGGGATCCTCTATCCGGGAGGATGGCCAGAGATCGGAGCGAATTTCAGCAAAGCAGCGGGATATTCCTTCCTTGTGTTCAATCTTCTGTGCGCGCCCTGCTTTGCAGCCATCGGCGCCATCAAGCGGGAGATGAACAGCGCGAAATGGACCTGGTTTGCCATCGGATACCAGTGCGGGCTGGCTTACGCGGTGGCGCTGATGGTATACCAGATAGGCTCTGCATTTACAGGAAGCCTGAATGTCATTGGCCTGCTTGCAGCCATCGTAATCCTCGGCGTTATGATCTATATGCTGTTCAGGCCGTATAAGGAGGCGACAAAGCTGACGACAGATGTGAGGCTGAAAATGGCGAAGTAGCAGTGCGGAAAGCGCTTCTAAAGGGCGTCCCGCCCTAGGCCGGGGCGCCAGGCTTCGCTTTTATACTGCATAACGCTGAATACTGCCTAATGCAATCAAGCGATTGAACCAGTCAGCGTTATGCAGTCTGGTTTCACGGCAAGTGAAATCGTTAAGCAGTATAGTTTATTTCCTCACCCTCAGTATGCCCAATTGTCAAAAAATAATCATCTTTCAATGCAGATTTTCATACCATACCGCCGAAACGCTTTACAGTTCCAGCGCCTTTTCCTATAATAATGAAGAAGAGCATTCATATGGAACAAGAGAATTCCAATCATGTCGCATAAACAGAGGGCCGCATCAGAAAGCAGTTGATCCTATGCCCAATGATGCCGAGATTATCAAAACGGCCATCGATGATTTCCGGGAAATCCAAAGATATATGTCCTTGGCAAAGGAAGAAAATGCCTCCAGGACATATACCGAGTTAAAGGAAAAGCATATATTGACAAGATAAAAGAGCGATAACAGGGCTATCGAAAACCGATAGCCCTGTTTCATTGATTCCGATATCTGTTGACGGCTGCATGTAGTCTATCTACCCAAGCTGGCCCTCCAGCACCTTCGCAGCCTCCGCGATGCAGTCGGGGATGCCCGCCGGATTCTTGCCGCCTGCCTGGGCCATGCCCGGCTTGCCGCCGCCACCGCCGCCTACCTTTCCGGCGATGCCCTTGATCAGGTTCCCCGCATGGGCCCCCTTGGAAAGGGCTTCCTCCGTGGCCATGGCAATCATGTTCACCTTGCCGCCCGCATTGGACAGGAGCACGATGACGCCCTGCCCCAGCTTGGCTTTAAGCTGGTCGCCCAGGTCGCGCAGACCGTTCATGTCCACATTGTCCACGCTGGCCGCCAGGAGCTTCACGCCCTTCACCTCCACCACATTATCCATCACGTCTCCCAGGGCTTCCTTGGCCGCCTTGGCCTTCAGGGACTCCAGCTCGGAGGACAGCGCCTTCACCTCCGCCGTCACATGCTCGATCTTCTCCACCAGCGTGGCAGGGGTGGCGCGAAGCGCCCTTGCCGCCTCCTCGATGGTCTGCTCCAGCCCTTTATAATAGGTAAACACGCCGTTCCCCGTCAGGGCCTCGATTCTGCGGACACCTGCCGCGATGCCGTTCTCGGACAGGATTTTGAAGGCCGCGATGGCGCTGGTATTGGCCACATGAGTGCCGCCGCAGAGCTCCACGGAAAAGTCTCCCATCTTCACCACCCGGACCTCCTCGCCGTACTTCTCGCCGAAGAGGGCCATGGCCCCGGTCTTCCTGGCATCCTCGATGCCCATCACCTCCGTCACTACAGGGAGATTGGCCGCAATCTGCTCATTGACGATTTTCTCCACCCTGTCCAGCTCTTCCTTGGTCATGGCCGCGAAATGGCTGAAATCGAAGCGCAGCCTCTCCCCGTCCACGTAGGAGCCGGACTGCTCCACATGGCTGCCCAGCACCTCCCGGAGAGCCTTGTGCAGCAGATGGGTGGCGCTGTGGTTCTTGCAGGTGTCGCCCCTCTTTGCGGCATCCACCGTGAGCGTGGCCGTATCTCCCACCTTGAGCATGCCCTTGGTGACAATGCCGATGTGGCCTACCTTGCCGCCCAGGAGCTTTACGGTATCCCTCACCTGGAAGCTGCCGTCCGCCGTAGTGATGACGCCTGTGTCGGCATTCTGGCCGCCCATGGTGGCATAGAAAGGAGTCTCCTCCACGATGATCGTGCCGGTCTGCCCGTCCGTCAGGGCCTCCACCAGCTCGCTCTCCGTAGTCAGCACGGTAATCTTGGAATCATGCCGAAGCCTGTCATAGCCTACGAACTGAGTGGTGACGGATGCATCGATGGACTCGTACACCGTCACGTCCGCTCCCATGTAATTGGTGGTCTTGCGGGCTTTCCTGGCCGTCTCCCTCTGATGCTGCATGCACACGCCAAAGCCCGCCTCATCCATGGTGAAGCCCTTCTCCTCCAGAATCTCCTGGGTCAGGTCTGTGGGGAAGCCGAACGTGTCGTACAGCTTGAAGGCGTTCTCCCCGGAGAGCTCCGTAGTTCCCGCCGCTTTCATCTCCTCTTCCATCTGGGCCAGGATGCTCAGGCCCTGGTCGATGGTCTTGTCGAACTTGTCCTCCTCCTGGGTGAGGACATTCAGGATAAAGGCCCTCTTCTCCTCCAGCTCGGGATACCCGTCCTTGCTCTCATCGATCACGGTCTCGCTTAAAGCCGCCATGAACTTGTCCCGGATGCCCAGAAGCCTACCGTGCCTGGCCGCCCGGCGGATCAGGCGGCGGAGCACATAGCCGCGGCCTTCGTTGGAGGGCAGGATGCCGTCGCTGATCATGAAGGTGGTGGAGCGGATATGGTCCGTGATCAGGCGGATGGACACATCCTTCTTCTCGTCAGCCTCATACTCTGTCCCGGCAATCTGACAGATTCTGTCCCGGATGGCCTTCATGGTGTCGATGTCGAACACGGTGTCCACGTCCTGCACCACCACAGCCAGGCGCTCTAAGCCCATGCCGGTGTCGATGTTCTTCTGGGCAAGCTCCGTGTAATTGCCCTTTCCGTCGTTGTCGAACTGGGTGAACACATTGTTCCACACTTCCATGAAACGGTCGCACTCGCAGCCCACCTTGCAGTCGGGCTTGCCGCAGCCGTATTTGATTCCTCTGTCATAGTAGATCTCGGAACAGGGGCCGCAGGGGCCTGCGCCGTGCTCCCAGAAATTGTCGCATTTTC
>OFFW01000692.1_pt1 | contig 23083 bp, 22 predicted proteins | sample 1521501 | NCBI WGS metagenome assembly OFFW01 (sample SAMEA3504107, study PRJEB24116) | mouse gut metagenome | biome: mouse gut; feature: mouse-associated habitat; material: faeces | place: Denmark | collected 2011
CGCCCCGCTTGAACGTCACATGGGAGAATATTCCCAAACTTAATCGGTATAAATCCCTTTCTTATATTTCGTAATCGCACTCTGAATCCTCTCATTGGGATTGAGCAAATCACTGATAGACGCGTCATGGTTCAAAGTATCAATAATATAAGCAATATACTTACTCATATCGCAGTCAATGTACCATTCACGCTCAAGAAGCTCCGGCGTCTGGTATACCAGATTGGTGGTAAGAACCCTGTCGATAATGCCGCTTTCGTACATTTTATCAAATTTCTCAAGGCCGCTGGTAAACAGGCCGAAAGTTGCGCAGATGAAAATCTTGTTCGCCTTTCTTTCCTTAAGAGCGGTGGCAACCTCCAAGACGCTTTCACCGGAGGAAATCATATCGTCGATAATCACCATATCCTTGCCCTCAACGGAGGTTCCGAGAAATTCGTGGGCGACAATGGGATTGCGCCCGTTTATGATACGGGTATAGTCCCGTCTCTTATAAAACATTCCCATATCCAGTCCCAGAACGTTTGCAATATAAATAGCGCGGGACATACCGCCCTCGTCGGGGCTGATAACCATCATATGGTCGGAATCAATATTCAGGTCGGGAACATGCTTTAGCAGGCCCTTAATAAACTGATAAGCGGGCTGAACGGTCTCAAATCCGTGCAGAGGAATTGCATTCTGTACCCTGGGGTCGTGGGCGTCAAAGGTGATGATATTGTCAACTCCCATATCAACCATTTCCTGAAGGGCAAGGGCGCAGTCAAGAGATTCCCTGGCGGTTCTTTTATGCTGTCTGCTTTCATACAGATAAGGCATAATTACGGTAATACGTCTGGCCTTTCCTCCTACGGCGGCGATAATTCTTTTTAAATCCTGATAGTGGTCGTCCGGCGACATATGATTGAGATGGCCGCACAGAGGATAAGTCAGGCTGTAGTTGGTAACATCCACAAGCAGGTAGAGGTCGGTTCCACGGACGGATTCCAAAATCATTCCTTTGGCTTCTCCGGAGCCAAAACGCGGAACCTTTGCCTTTAAGATGTAGGAATCTCTCTGATATCCGGCAAAAGCAAGGCTTTCCTTGTGTTCGCTTTCGCGGGCGGTACGCCATCTTACAAGATAGTCATCTACTTTTTCCCCCAGAGTTTTACATCCCTCAAGGGGAATCATGCCAAGGGAGCCGACGGGTATTGTTTCCAGGTTTCTTTTTTCTTCACGTTGAGACATAAAAAGTACCTCACTTTCTGTTTTGAAGTCTTTTTTGCAGCATCCGGATATCAGGTCCGGTAAATTTACATATGTTATAATGACTGGTTATTCGGGAAAATACCCTGTCCGAATAACGGTTTCTCACGTCCTCCAAAGATAAATTAGTAGAAATTATGGTAGAGCGCTTGTTAAGATGACGTTCGTTTAAAAGAGAAAATAAAACGGAGGGCGCTATATTTTTGGTGTATTCTGTTCCCAAATCATCAATGATTAATAAATCGCAGTCATTTAGATTCTCATAAGAACCCACAGTACCATCTTTATTTTTATAGTCGAATATGTTTTTGGATAAAATTTCAAAGAGGCCGGCCGCGCTGAAATAGATAACGGAATGACCGCTTTCTATCAATTCTCTGGCGATACAACCGGACAGAAAAGATTTGCCTGTACCCACTGTACCATAAAAAAATAAATTATGGTAGCCGGAATCAAAGGTTTCGATGAATTTTTTGCATTCGGATACTGTTTTTTGAAAACGCTCTAAATCTTCGCCCTGATGATAATTATAAGAAAGGACGCTGAAATTTTCTTTTTCCAGCATATCGCTGATGCCGGACTGTTCATAAAGAAGATGAATGACAGCCTGCTTAAAGCAGTGGCACTTCCGGCCGTCAATATAACCGGTGTCCTTACAGTCAGGACAGGTATAAACAGCCTCAAGATAATCGAAAGGGTACCCCGCTTTGGTAAGAAGCAGCTCTTTTTCCGAGACAAGGCGGCTGATAGAAGCCTTTAAATCCTCCATTGCATTCTCATCCCCCGACAGGAGTTTCTTTCCCTGGGCAACGGAAAGAGACGCAATGGAATCCGATAATTCACGGTATCCCTTAACATGCTCGAAAATGTAAGCTCTGCGCTTTTCCAAAAGGTGTCGGTTTGTGCTTTGTCTGTCTTCGTATTCCCGCATGATTGCATCATACTGAGAGTTCGTTAGCGCCACTGTCATTCTCCTTATGTATCGTTACTAATTACTCAGAATTTCCTGTTCAAGGGCTTCAAAGTCATAGTCGGTGTGCATAAACTGATTGAACTGGTTAAAGGCTCCGGCGGAAGACGCCTGAGGTCTGGGAGCGCTTTTGTTTTTGGCATAAGCGTCGTCCAACTGCCTGATATCGGACTTGTTATGGACGTTCTTTTTGTGCCAGCTACTGAGAATGCTGTCTGCATACTCGAAACGGTGCTTGTCCGTCGCCATAACGGTCCGGGAACAGGCCTCCCCGATAATATCCTGTGAAAATCCGTATTCTTTCAGCCATTTGCTGGCATAATCAGCTTCGATTTTTGTAGGCGTGCCGGATTTCCCAAGGGATTTCATAATAGTATAAACGGATTTATCGTATTTGCCCGCAAGCTTTGCCGCCTGCTTTGGCGTGGTTATATTCTCCTGGGCCCAGCTTATGGCGACTTTTTCTATGTACCGGAAATCCTTTTTACCTTTATCCACACAATACTGTATCAGATAATCTATTAAGTCCTCGGAAAATCCCAGCTTGTCGAAAAAGAATAAAATGGTATTGATTTCGTTGGGACTTAAAGGCTTTCCGATATATTGTTCCGCCACAAAAAGCAACTGGGAAATTTCCTCATTGCTCTTAAATTCCTTCAGCTCGTCGGCGCTGTAGCTGGGTTTTACAAATTCCGGTTTCTGGACTGGCACGTCGGTTTTGGCCGGAAGCTTTACGACGGAGGCCAAAATTGTGGTGTCTTTGCCGGATTTCCCGGAAACGTCAAGAAGCTGGATTCCGGAAATATTTTTGGAATCGTCGTATTTCAGCGAGAGAAGATGATTCTTCTCCCAGTACTTTAAGGCTCTTATTACATCCTTTTCCGTGTGATTGAACTGGTCCGCCATATCGGAAATACTTGTGGAAAGACCCGCTCCCATCACCCGGAGAAGATACAGATATATCTTAAGCTGGGCGTCGTTGGCGTCCTTCATGTATACGTCTATAAAGACGTTGGACACAAGAGTGGTATCGGTATAATTTTCCTGATAAACATTAAAACGCCCCATAAAACGCCCCCCATCTGATACGGTTCCTTAAGTGAAAGCAAGGCTCATTATAACACAGGTATTCTGAAAATGAAATAGTAAAAATTTCAGCAAAACCAGTATTTTCAAGGGTTTCCGGGGAATTTTGTCCTGTGTGGAAAGTGTGGAAAATGTGGAAAACTATTGGCGAAGCAGATTTTCTCCAATGTTTACAACGTTTCCCGCTCCCATAGTTATCAACAGGTCGCCCGGCGAACAGTTCTCCTTAAGAAAATTTTCTATATCTTCAAAAGAAGAAAAATAATAACAATTCGGATTAAGAGGTTTAATTTCGTCCTGAAGGTTTTTGGAGCTGATGCCCAGGTCGTCGGTTTCCCTTGCCGGGAAAATGTCGGCCAATACCACGTTTTGCGCGGCGGAAAGGGCTTTGGCAAAGTCCTTCATTAAGGCTTTGGTGCGCGTATAGGTATGGGGCTGGAACACGCACCAGAGAGATTTATGGGGATAATTTATCGCAGCCGTTAAAGTTGCGGTAATTTCCGTGGGATGATGCGCATAATCATCTATTATAGTAGTTCCGTTCATCATGCCTTTATATTCAAAGCGGCGTTCCGTACCGTGAAATTCGGAAAGGGCGCTGCGTACCACGGAGAAATCAACGGATAAAACGTCGGCCAGGGCGATAGCCGCCAGCGCGTTATAAATATTGTGGATACCGGGAACGCCAAGGGAAACGGGCTTTTCGGAGTCCTTATTCACAAGAACAAAACGGGCGTGGCCGTTTTCGTCACAGGAAATCTGTTTCGGAAAATAATCGTATTTTGCGGTACCGCCAAAGGTTACGACCCTGCAGGACAAGTCCTTTAGAATAACGTCGGCCCCGGGAATTTCCCCGTTGATTATCAGGACGCCGTCGTTCGGGATAAGCTTTGCAAACTGATGGAAAGAATGGAGGATATCGTCAATATCCTTAAAAAAGTCAAGATGGTCTTCTTCCACATTGAGGATAATGCCTACTTTGGGAAAAAAGCTTAAAAAGCTGTTGGTATATTCGCAGGCCTCGCTGACGAACAGGTCGGAATGGCCTATGCGGAAGTTGCCCCCGATGGCTTTCAGGATACCGCCGATGGAAAGGGTTGGGTCCGTATCCGCTTTAAGGAGGATTTCCGAAATCATGGAAGTGGTGGTGGTTTTTCCGTGAGTGCCGCTGACAGCAACGGGCAGGGCGTAGTCTTTCATTAGCTGCCCCAAAAGCTGGGCTCTCGTAAGAGAAGGGATACCCGCCTTTTTCATGGCGGCAAATTCGGGATTGTCGGGATGGATGGCGCTTGTGTAAACTACCAGGTCGATATCGCCGCTTATATTTTCCGCCCGCTGGCCGTAATGGATAAGGGCGCCCCTCCCGGCAAGATGCTCCGTCAGGGAAGATTTCTTTGCGTCGGAGCCGGAAACGGTAAAACCTTTTTCCAGAAGAATTTCTGCCAGACCGCTCATGCTGATACCGCCGATTCCTATGAAATATATATGTTCAGGGTGAGTAAAGTTTAACTGATACATGAGAAAACCCTCCGCTAATACAATAGTCTTGACCTAATTATATAAAATTACACAGGAAAAACCAATGACATTTTTAATAAACATTCACTTTTGGAAAAACCTATGATATACTATTCATACAAATTATAATCGTTACATGCATCGTAATATAAAAATATTTATTATTAAGATATAGTGTTAAATGTACAGGGGGAAATTATGATTAAAAAGGAAATGATTGCCATGCTGCTGGCAGGCGGTCAGGGAAGCCGATTGGGCGTATTGACCTCTAAGGTCGCCAAACCGGCGGTATCGTTTGGGGGAAAGTATCGTATTATTGATTTCCCGCTCAGTAACTGCATTAATTCCGGAATTGATACAGTTGGGGTATTGACACAGTATCAGCCTTTGAGGTTAAATACACATATTGGAATCGGTATTCCCTGGGACCTGGACAGAAATATCGGCGGCGTGACGGTTCTGCCGCCCTATGAAAAGACAATCAACAGCGAATGGTACACCGGCACGGCAAACGCGATTTACCAGAATATGGAGTATATGGAAAGCTTTCACCCGGAATATGTCCTGATTCTTTCGGGGGACCATATATATAAGATGGATTACGAGGTGATGCTGGGGTTCCACAAAGCAAAGAACGCTGAAGTGACAATAGCGGTTATGCCTGTTCCCATGGAGGAGGCAAAACGTTTTGGAATTATGATTACTGATGAGAACAGGAGAATTACTGATTTCGAGGAAAAGCCTGCCAATCCCAGGAGTAATCTTGCATCCATGGGTATTTATATATTTAACTGGAAAACATTAAGGGAAGCCCTGCTTACAAACGCACAGCAGCCGGGACTTGACTTCGGTAAGCATATCATTCCCTACTGCCATGGCAAAGGAAATTCGCTCTATGCCTATGAGTTTAACGGGTATTGGAAGGACGTGGGAACCTTAAATTCCTATTGGGAGGCCAATATGGAATTGATAGATATTGTTCCTGAGTTCAACCTGTATGAAGAGTACTGGAAAATCTATACCAAAAGTGAAATTCTGCCGCCACAATATGTTGCGGAAGGCTCCGTTGTGGAGAGGAGTATCATAGGGGAAGGCTCCGACATCTATGGCCGGGTGTATAATTCTGTAATTGGCTGCGGCGTCACGATTGGGAAGGAGACGATTGTCAGGGATTCTATTATCATGAATAATACACGGATAGGGGAGGGATGCGAACTCTACAAAGTGATAGCGGCAGAAAATGTCAGAATCGAGAATCATGTTAAAATGGGATTTGGGGAGGAAGTACCCAATGAGACGGACCCGCACATCTACAATAGCGGAATCGTTACTGTAGGCGAGATGAGTGTTATACCGGCAGACGTCACGGTAGGAAAGAACACCTGTATATTCGGAGCAACTTCCAGAGAAGACTATACGGATAATTATCTTGCGTGCGGAAAAACATTGATTAAGGCGGGTGATGAGCATTGAGGGCGATTGGTATAATTTTAGCTGGAGGAAGCAGCTACAGAATGAAAGAGCTTTCTCAGAAGAGAGCCGTGTGTGCGATGCCTGTTGCAGGAAGCTACCGGAGCATTGATTTTGCTTTAAGCAATATGACAAATTCCCATATTCAGAAGGTGGCGGTATTTACGCAGTATAATGCCGGGAGTTTAAACGAGCATTTAAACTCTTCTAAATGGTGGGACTTTGGGCGTAAACAGGGAGGGCTGTACGTATTTACTCCCGCGATTACCGCTGAAGGAAGCTTCTGGTACAGAGGGACGGCGGACGCCATTGCGCAAAATCTTTCTTTTCTTAAAAACTGCCATGAACCATATGTGGTAATTACCTCCGGCGACTGTGTTTACAAGATGGACTATAACAAACTGCTGGAATACCATATCGAGCGAAAAGCGGATATTACCGTGGTATGCAAGGATATGGGAGAAAACGTCAATGTGGAGCGATTCGGAACGGTTAAAATGAATGAGGAAAGCCGCATTGAGGAATTTGAAGAAAAGCCGGTAATGGCCAAGTCCAACACCATTTCCTGTGGTATTTATGTAATCAGAAGACGTCAGCTCATAGAAATGATAGAAAAAAGCGCACAGGAGGAACGATATGATTTCGTTAAGGACATTTTAATCCGCTACAAAAATATGAAAAGAATCTATGGATACAAGCTGAAGGGTTATTGGAGAAACATAGCTTCTGTGGAAGACTATTTTGACACAAACATGGATTTTCTGAAAGCTGAGACAAGAGACTATTTCTTTAAGCAGTATCCGGATATTTATTCCAAAGTTGATGATTTGCCGCCGGCAAAGTATAACGCGGGGGCAAGAATCAAAAACAGTCTTATTTCCAGCGGCTGTATTGTAAACGGAGTCGTGGAGGACTCTGTCATCTTCAAAAAAGCTTACATTGGAAATAACTGTTATATCAAGAATTCCATTATTTTAAATGATGTGTATATCGGAGACAACACTCACATTGAAAATTGCATCGTAGAAAGCCGTGATACAATCAGAGCGAATTCTTATCATGCAGGAACTGACGGCATTAAGATTGTGCTGGAAAGAAACAACAGATATGTTATTTAATTAAGTATGCGTCTGCAGGCACCGGGGTTTGTACATAATAAAAAGGACGAACTTAAGGGGGACTGAATATGCAAATTACAGATGTACGAGTGAGGAAAATCACGAAAGAAGGCAAGATGCGTGCCATTGTTTCAATTACCATTGATGAAGAATTTGTGATTCATGATATTAAAGTCATAGAGGGAGATAAAGGCCTGTTTATTGCAATGCCCAGCAAAAAGGCAACGGATGGCGAATACAGAGACATCGCTCATCCCATCAACTCGGAAGCCAGAGAGAAAATCCAGAGGATTATTCTGGAGAGGTACGAGAATGCAATACCTGAGCCTGAGTAGGAAAATAAAAGTGAGTTGAGGGACTTTTACAAAGGTTGTCGTAATTCGACAACCTCTTTTTTTGCGCGGGTAAAGGCGGCGGTAATTATTTTTCCGCACTCGATTTTTAAAAAGAAGTGTGTTATTATGGCTTGAGTACAGGCAGGAATACAGTTTGAAAGTAAGGGGAAACTAAAATGTTTATAATAGCGGGACTCGGAAATCCGAAAAGAGAATATGATAATACCAGACATAATATCGGGTTTGACATGATAGACGCAATGGCGGAAAAGTACCATATTTCGGTCAGGAATATTAAAAGCCGGGCTATGACGGGGCAGGGAATCATTACCGGACAGAAAGTGATACTGGTAAAACCGCTTACCTTTATGAATTTGAGCGGGGAGAGCATCCGCCCCCTTGTGGACTACTATAAGATAGACGCGGGACGGGAGCTGATTGTGGTTTCGGATGATATTAATCTGCCGGCCGGCCAGATACGAATCAGGAAAAAAGGAAGCGCCGGCGGGCACAACGGCCTTAAAAATATCATTGCGCAGCTTGGCAGCGAAGAATTTCAGAGAATACGGATTGGCGTGGGCGGGAAGCCGGAAAATTATGATTTGGCGGATTACGTGCTGGGACATTTTACAAAGGAAGAAAAATCCCTGATGGAAAAGACGGTCTCCATGGCTGTGGAAGCGGCGGAGCTGATGCTTATGGGGGATACGGATAAGGCAATGAACGAGTATAATCGAAAGGCAGAAAAGGCATGAGAGTGTTGACGGCCCCCCTTGAGGAACTGGGGGAATTTGAAGAAATTAAAAGGAAACTGCAGGAAAGTACGGCCCACGCGGCTCTGACCGGCTGTGTGGAATCCCAGAAGCTTCATATGGTATACGGCCTTGGAGGCGGCTTCCGGAACAGGCTCATTGTCACCTTCAGCGATTTACGGGTGAAAGAACTGATGGAGGACTACCGCTTTTATGATAAAAACGCGGTGGCATACCCGGCCAGGGATTTGATTTTTTATCAGGCCGACGTTCACGGAAACCAGCTTGTAACAGAGAGAATCAAGTGCCTGCGGCGGATGCTGGAGGGGAAACCGGTTACGGTAATTACCACTTTCAGCAGCCTTATGGCTCCTCAGATTCCGCTTTCGGCCTGGAAGGAGCACCTGCTTTCCGTCAGCGTCAAAGGACAGGCGGACGAAAGAGAGCTTGCGCAGCGGCTGGTGAATATGGGATATGAAAAAAGCTATCAGGTGGAAGTGCCCGGGCAGTTCAGCATCCGGGGCGGGATTGTGGATATTTTTGACCTGACGGAGGAAAATCCCTACCGAATCGAGCTTTGGGGGGACGAGGTGGATTCCATCCGAAGTTTTGACGTTTTAAGCCAGCGTTCCCTGGAAAAGCTTTCCGGCGTTACGATTTATCCGGCGGGTGAAATGCTGCTTTCGGATAAGCGGCTTAAGGCCGGAATGGATAAGATTGAAAAAGAGGGAAAGGCGTTTGCGGAAAAGCTGCGGAAAGATTTTCATACCGAGGAAGCTCACAGAGTAGAAGAGCAGACAGGGGAACTTTTGGAGCAGGTTTACGAATTTCGGAATCTGCTGAATCTGGATTCTTATGTGCACTATTTTTATGAGGATACCGTGTCTTTTCTGGATTTGTTTGACAAGAGCAAAACATGCGTTTTTGTGGATGAACCGGCCAGAGTGAAAGAACACGCCGACGCGGTGGAGCTGGAATTTCGGGAAAGTATGGCGCATCGTCTGGAAAAAGGCTATCTGCTTCCCGGACAGATGGATTTGCTCTATTCCGTGGAGGAGGTTGCGGCGAAAATGGAGCGGGGACGGACGGTGGCCTTGTCCGCTCTGGATGCAAAAAATCCGTTTTTTAAGGCTGACAGGAAAGCGGATATTCCGGTGAAAAGCATTTCTTCCTATAACAACAGTTTTGAAACCCTGATACAGGATTTAAAGCGCTATAAAAAGAACGGCTACAGGGTTCTTTTATTGTCAGGCTCCCGTACCAGAGCGGCAAGGCTGGCCGCGGATTTGCAGGAGCAGGAGCTGCCGGCTTTTTATACGGAAAATCCGGACAGAGAGCTAAAGGCCGGAGAAATTATGACCTTTTACGGCCGGGTGTTAAAGGGATTTGAATATCCCCTGCTTAAGTTTGCGGTTATTTCGGAAAGCGATATTTTCGGGGCCGATAAAAAGAAAAAGAAGAAGCGCAAAATTTACGAAGGAAGCAAAATCAATGATTTCAATGAGCTTAAGGTGGGGGACTACGTGGTCCATGAAAATCATGGATTGGGCGTTTACCGGGGCATAGAAAAAGTTGAGGTTGAGAAGGTCGTAAAGGACTATATCAAAATTGAGTATCAGGACGGCGGAAATCTGTACGTGCTTGCCACCGGCCTTGACGTTATTCAGAAATATGCTTCCGCCGATGCCAAACGTCCTAAGCTCAACAAGCTGGGGACACAGGAATGGAACCGTTCAAAGAAAAAAGCCCAGGAAGCCGCCGGAGAGGTGGCAAAAGATTTGGTGGAGCTGTATGCGGCCAGACAGAATAAAACCGGATTCCAGTACGGGCCGGATACCGTGTGGCAGAGAGAGTTTGAGGAAATGTTTCCCTTTGAGGAGACGGAAGGACAGCTTCTTGCCATCACCTCCGCCAAAGAAGATATGGAGAGCACCCGGATTATGGATAGGCTCGTCTGCGGGGACGTGGGCTATGGCAAGACGGAAATCGCCATCCGGGTGGCTTTCAAGGCAGTGCAGGAGGGAAAGCAGGTGGTATATCTGGTTCCCACCACAATCCTTGCCCAGCAGCATTACAATACCTTTGTCCAGAGAATGAAGGATTTTCCTGTGCGCGTGGATTTGCTGTCCCGATTCCGTACCGCCTCGGAGCAGAAAAAAACCATAGAGGATTTGAAAAAAGGATTGGTGGATATTGTAATCGGAACCCACAGGGTGCTTTCCGCTGACGTCGTCTATAAGGATTTGGGGCTTCTCATTATTGACGAGGAGCAGCGTTTCGGCGTGCGCCATAAGGAAAAAATCAAGCAGATGAAGGAAAATGTGGATGTGCTGACGCTTACGGCAACGCCGATTCCCCGAACCCTTCATATGAGCCTTGTGGGGATTCGGGATATGAGCGTGCTGGAAGAGGCGCCTAACGACAGGATGCCCATCCAGACCTATGTGATGGAATACAACGAGGAGATGGTCAGGGAGGCCATTGTAAGAGAGCTGTCCAGAAAAGGACAGGTTTATTATGTATATAACAGAGTGCACAATATTGCGGATACTGCCGCCGTCATCCAGAAACTGGTGCCGGAGGCGGCGGTGGCATTTGCCCACGGTCAGATGAGCGAGCGGGAGCTTGAGAACATTATGTACGATTTTATCAGCGGGGAAATCGACGTTTTGGTTTCCACAACGATTATCGAGACAGGACTGGATATTCCCAATGTAAATACCATCATTGTCCATGATTCCGACCGCATGGGGCTTTCCCAGCTCTACCAGCTAAGGGGGCGGGTAGGACGCAGCAACCGCACGGCCTATGCCTTTCTTATGTATAAACGGGATAAGATGTTAAAGGAGATAGCGGAAAAGAGACTGTCCGCCATCAAAGAGTTTACGGAGCTTGGCAGCGGCTTTAAGATTGCCATGCGGGATTTGGAAATCCGCGGGGCAGGCAATTTATTAGGGGCAAGGCAGCACGGACATATGCAGGCCGTGGGCTATGATTTGTACTGCAAAATGCTCAATGAGGCGGTGAAGAATTTAAAGGGAATCAGCGTTGCGGAAGATTTCAACACCACTGTGGATTTGGATGTGGACGCCTTTATCCCGCCCGCCTATATTTTTAATGAAATACAGAAACTGGATATCTACAAGCGGATTGCCGGAGTGGAGAACCAGGCGGAATGCGACGACATGAAGGAGGAGCTTCTGGACCGTTTTGGAGAAGTGCCCGGAGAAGTGCAGAATTTATTCAGGATTGCCATGATTCGGGTGAGCGCCCACAGGCTTTATATGACGGAAGTAAGAGGCCGGGGCGGTGAAATCCGGTTTACCTTTAAGCCTGATGCAAGGATTATGCCGGAGAGAATCCCGGAAATACTCAAGATGTATGATAAACTGTCCTTTAACCATAAAGGAACGCCGTTTTTCCTGTTCCGGTATAAGAAGTGCGGAATCGTGGAGAAGGACGCCCAGATGCTGCTGAGCTTTACGGAGCAGCTATTGGTGTCGATGGGGAAGGTGCTGGTGGAGGAATAGCGGCCAACGCTTCAAAACTATTTGTTTTTTATCTGTGCCATAGTATATACTATAAAAGTAAGATACAAAATCTAAAAGGAGGAAAGATTATGTCAACCTTAGAAAAAGCAATAGGATTATTGCAGGAAATGCCACAAAACAAATTGGAGGCTGTATATATGTATATACGTTTTGTAAATGCACAGATTGATAATAATGACAGATTAGCATTAATAGAAAAAGAAACTAATATATTTGAAGGTGTTGCCTCCGAAAATGCTACTGAAAAAAATTTAGTAGAAAAAAGGCAACAAGGGTTTCAGGGGATTATGTCATTCGCTGGAACATTACCGGAAGATTTTGATTATAAGCAAGAGCTTGAGAATGCAAGGGAGGAGAAATATGCCCGTTTTATTTGATACAAATATTATACTCGATGTACTGGAAAAACGGTTTCCTTTTTATGATGCATCCAAATCCGTTCTGGAGCGCTGTGTCTCCGGTGAAATTACCGGCTATATTGCGTTGCACTCTATATCAAATCTTTTTTATATTTTGAGAAAACGATATTCTGCGGCGGACAGACGAAAGCTTATTCTTGATATTCTTAATTTACTGCAAATAGCCAATGCCGACCACGAAGGTGTTCGAAGTGCCTTGCAGAGAGAAGATTTTTCCGATTTTGAAGACTGCCTTCAGGATGAATGCGCAAAGCAAATTCATGCTGACTATATCGTTACCCGAAACATAAATGATTTTTCTGTATCGGTCATACCCGCCGTTCTTCCGGAGGATATGCTTAAAATTCTTGATAAAATAAAATTAGACGATAAACTTATGGAGGAGGGCGCGCTTTAATTTAACGCATAAGCCCTCCGCACGATTTCCTCAATCCGTTCCTCCTCCACATAAATATTAGCAGGGTTATATTTTTCAATTAAGTATATCATGGCCTCTTTGGAAGTGATTCCGTTGGAGGCTTTGATAATCCACTGGTGCTGGTCTTTCTCCAAAAGTTCGTAGGCGCCGCTTTCCTGCCAGAGGGGAGGCAGGCCCTCAAACTCCAGCTTCAGGGAAAACCCGTCGTTATACCTGGTACGGAAATCGTTAAGCGTGCCGTCAAAAAGCTTTTGCCCCTGGTCAATCATAATCAGCCTGTGGCATACTTCTTCAATATCATCCATGTCGTGGGTAGTCAGAATAATGGTGGTGTTTTTTTCGGCATTGATATTTTTAAGGGCTTTCCGCAGAACTTTCTTGCTTGTCACGTCCAGGCCGATAGTAGGCTCGTCCAGATACAGCACGTCCGGGTCGTGGAGAAGGGCAATTGCGATATTTGCTTTCATCTTCTGGCCGAGACTGAGCTGGCGCACGGGTTGGTTGATAAAATCCTTCATATCAAAAAGTTCCGTAAAATAGTCACAGTTTTTCTGAAATTTTGCTTTTGGAATGGAGTAGAGGCTTTCGTAAAGCTCAAAAGTATCGGATATAGGCAAATCCCAGTAAAGCTGGGAGCGCTGTCCGAACACAACGCCGATATGTCTGGCGTTTTCTTTTCTGTCCCTGTAAGGAATAATGCCGCCAACCGTAACAAGCCCGCCGGTGGGAATTAAAACGCCGGAAAGCATCTTGATGGTGGTGGATTTTCCGGCTCCGTTGGGGCCGATATACCCTACTATTTCCCCTTTCTCAAGGGAAAAGGAGATATACCAAACAGCTTTTTTCACTTTGTATTCCCGGTGAAAGAGCGATTTTACCGCGCCGGAAATTCCTTTCCCGGAAATGGCGATTTGGTATTCTTTGCTTAGATTTTTCACTTCGATAAAGCTCATATTTTCCTCGTTTCTGTTACATTGCTGTCCGCGTGGGTGAAAGTCTTGTTTTTGCAAATTTCGTCAGGACCCCGTACTCTTATAATGGGAAAGCCCCCGGTTCCACATGAGAATACTTAAGATAAACACAAGCAGTCCCACCAGAGGGCTTAAACCGGGTAAAACCGCCGGATATCCATCCGGAATCGATTTGCCAAGCAAAGCGGAGGCCGGATAGAAATTGATAAATGCAAAGGGAAGCAGGAAAGTTAAAATAAACTGAATCCCTTTTGGAAAAATGGTAATCGGGTAGTTGGTAAACTGTTTCATATCCCACAGCAGAAAATCCATTACGGGATTACTTCCAACGGTAAAAAAGCTCATGGTGGAGGAAGCAATCAGGGAGGCAGCCTGAACCATGGAACCGCCGAGCACCATCAAAACCAGAAGCAGGATATTGGAAAGAGAGGGCGCATAGTGGAGCCTTGAAAGGGCAATTACAATGATGACGAGGGAAATCGTAAAGTGGCTTATGTATCCCACATTGTATCCGGCGGAAAACACCTCATGGAGAAAGGGATGTATGGGCTTTGTCAGGGAAGCGTCGAACTCCCCGGAACGGATGCGCCGGGAGAGGCCCGAGGAAAAATTAAAGAAAAAGGACGCGCCCAGGGCATAGGACATTAGCGACAGTCCATACAGAACCATGACCTCCGCGCCGTTCCAGCCGTCCAGCAAATCAAAACCGGAAACAAGAATATACAGCGAAAGAAAAGTGGAGCCGTAACAAATCCACTGCCCCACAATACCGGCCAGATAGGTACCCCTATAGGCCATTTCCCGGCGCATTGCCACCCGGAAAAAAGAAGAAAACAGTTTAAAAAAATCTTTCATTATGCAATGGCCTCCTTTCCTCAGCCGCCGTTGACGGTTAATCTCTTTACAGCCATCTGCCACATGCATCTGTCCAGAACATTTAAAACAACCAGCCAGAAAAGCGCCATCAGGACAGGCAGCCATGCTTCCCTGGCCGGCGTTTTTCCCAAAAAGAAATTTATCGGTTCAAAGGTCATATAGCGGAAAGGAAGAAAGAAGCTCAACTTTTTCAGAAATTCCGGGTAGAACCAGATGGGAATCATGGTGCCGCCGAAAATTCTTTCAAACCCCATCAAATAAAATTCTATAAACCAGCATCTCTGGAGCCAGAATGCCAGAAGCCCGGCCAGATAGGTCACTTCAAACATCAGAAGAATACCGAGAAAAGCGGATACGACGAACAGCAAAAAGGAATGCAAATCCGGGATGGAAACTCCCTTAACGAAAAATGCGCTGATGATTAAAACAGGAATCGTGCGGGTTAATGTGCCGTAGGTATTTTTTCCAAGGGCGCTTGTCAGCAGGTAGGTTTTGTAGGACATGGGCCGAAGAAGTTCCATGGATATGGTTCCGTCTATCATGGAGTTTTCAATAATAGCGGCCACGTTTGTGCGGGTCAGCTCCAGCATAAAGGAGTTGATGATTACATACAGCAGCATATCGGAAAAGCTGGTGTCCTGTCGCACTCCTGCGCCCAGGAGTGCTTTCCATAAAAACACCTGCATGAAAAAACCAAGCAGAGAGCCGGCGACGCCAGAGAGCGTCGCCGCCCGGTAAATGGTTTCCGATTTTAAAGATTTTTTAAATACAATCCAGTATTTATTCATTAGTTAAGTTTTTCCTTACACTTCTTGACAATAGCCGCCATCTCGCCCCATTTTTCTTCCATATCCGCTACCAGCTTAAACTGGGTTCTGGCTCTGTCCAGATTATGTCCGTCCCTGTGGATTTTGAAGTAAACGTCGCCGTCCAGAAAATCAGCCAGGAAGCGTATGCCGCACTCGTAAGTCATAAGCTTGGCCCCCATGGGAAGCATTTCAATTTCCAAGTCTGTAAGGCTTCCGGCACAGCCCTCCAGATAGCCCATGGTGAAGGCTTCAAATAAACTCAAATCCATCTCGATTTTGCTTAAGTCCTTTTCGTCCTCCGCGCCGGTGCTGGCTCCGAAACGGATGGAATCGCCGAAATCATAATGGGAAAGGCCGGGCATCACCGTATCCAGGTCAATAATGCAGAGGGCCTTTTTGGTAGCGGCGTCAAACAGGATATTGTTCAGCTTGGTGTCGTTATGGGTTACTCTTAAGGGGAGCTTCCCTTCCTTTAAGAGATTCGTCAGTACGGCGGTATCCTTTTCTCTTTCCAGGGCAAAGGCGATTTCTTTTTCCGCCAGCTTCGCCCTGCCCAGCTTATCCCTGTCCACTGCCGCCTTAAAATCCAGAAAACGTGAGGGCGTGTTATGGAAGTTGGGGATGGTTTCATACAGGGTATGCGCGGGGAAATCGGATAAAAGCCTTTGAAAATTGCCAAAAGCGACAGCGCTGTCATAAAAGTCCTTTTTACTTTCCACCTGTTCCAGGCACAGAGTGTTTTCTATAAATAAGAGTACTCTCCAGAAGTTATGGCTGTCATCCTCGTAATAACACCCGCCGTCTGCCGTTCTTACCGGATTGAGGGTTTCCCGGTCAGGGTCGCCGCCGTTTGCAGCGATAATTTTCCGCAGATATTCGGTTACATGGACCATATTTTCCATGAGCTGCTGCGGGTTTTTAAATATGTTGTGATTCATTCTCTGAAGGATATAATGCTTTTCGCCGCCGGAGGGCGTTTCGTATGTAAGCAAAAAGGTATCGTTGATGTGGCCATTTCCGTAAGGCTGCTTTTCTTTCAGAGAGCCTTCTAAGGCAAACTGCGCGATTGCGTTTTCAATGATGGCGTCGGTCAGGTTATTCATGGTATTATCCTTTCGTTTCTTTCGCTGTTAAAAAGTAGTAAATATATTATACCCGTACCGTATGGCAGGGGCAAGGTTTTATTTAAAAATGCCTATATCCAAAAAGAATGAAATAGTGTAAAATAAAAATCGGACATGTTTTTTACGAAAGATGCGGAGGGATAAGAGAAATGGACATATTCAGTGTGCTGACCATGGTGGGAGGGCTTGCGCTTTTTCTGTATGGTATGGATGTGCTTGGGGACGGCCTTAAGAAGGTGTCCGGCGGTAAACTGGAAATCATTCTGGAAAAGCTCACGTCCAACAAATTAATGGCGATTCTGCTGGGAGCGGGCGTAACGGCGGTTATTCAGTCGTCGTCGGCTACGACGGTTATGGTAATCGGTTTTGTCAATTCCGGTATTATGAAGCTTTCACAGGCGGTAGGCGTCATCCTCGGGGCAAACGTGGGTACTACCGTGACGGCCTGGCTCCTGAGCCTGACAGGGCTTGAGGGCTCCAGTCTGGTGCTCCAGCTTCTTAAGCCTTCCTCCTTTTCCCCTATACTTGCGATTGTGGCTGTTATTATTTTAAGCATGAGCAAAAAAGGAAAACATAAAGATGTGGCTACCATTATGATTGGCTTTGCCGTTTTGATGATTGGAATGGACACCATGTCGAATGCGGTGAAGCCATTGGCGGAAATACCGGAATTTACCAATATCCTGCTTATGTTCTCCAACCCTGTGTTGGGAATGTTAATCGGACTTGTGCTGACGGCAATCATGCAGTCGTCTTCCGCGTCTATCGGTATTTTACAGGCAATGTGCGTTTCCGGCGCGGTAAGCTATTCCACGGCGATTCCCATTATTATGGGACAGAACATCGGCGACTGCGTGGCGGCGCTTCTTTCCAGTGCCAGCGCGGGAAGGATGGCGAAAAGAGCGGCGTTTGTAAACCTTTACTATAAAATTATCAAGGCGGCAGTCTTTATGGCTGTTTTCTATGCATTAAACGCGTTCCTTCATTTTGCGTTTCTGGGAAAACCGGCCAGCGCGCTGGGAGTTGCCGTTATTCATACGGCGTTTAATGTGGTATCCGTAATTTTGATTTATCCTTTTACACAGGTTCTGGAGAAGCTTGTCTATCTGACCATTCCGAAAAGCGACGCGGAAAATCAGGCCCAGGAAGCAGTGGGGAGAGAAATCCAGATACTGGATTCCCGTTTCTTAAGCCGTCCGGGTCTTGCCCTTGAACATTGTAAAAACGCTGCGATTGACATGGCGAATCTGGCCAGAGAAAGCCTGTTTTTATCCATTCAGCTTTTGGAATCGTTCGATAAAAAAGCGGCGGATAAGGTAATAGAACTGGAAGAGCTGGTTGACAATTACGAGGATGAGCTTGGCTCGTATCTGGTGAAGTTAAGCAGCAAGCATCTTACGGAAAAGGACAGCCAGGAGATTTCTGTTCTGCTTCACAGCATTGGAGATTTTGAAAGAATTTCAGACCATGCCATCAACATTATGGAATCCGCGGAGGAAATGCATGAGAAAAAACTGTATTTCTCCAGAAAAGCGGAGGAAGAATTAAAGATATTTACGGAAGCGATTAAGGATATCGTCAATACTACCGTTCAGGTATTCCAGAAGGAAGATTTGAAGCTGGCCGCTATGGTGGAGCCTATGGAGGAAGCGGTTGATAATCTGAACTCCGAGATTAAGAAAAGGCATGTCAAAAGGCTGCGCAAGGGAAAGTGTACTATCGAGATGGGATTTGTTCTCTCCGATATTACCACCAATTACGAGAGAGTGTCGGACCACTGCTCCAATATCGCGTTGTGCCTGCTTCAGTTGAATGAAGAAAATTTCGGTACGCATGGTTTTCAGGACAGTATGTCCGTTAAGGACAACGCCGCGTTTACGGCGGAGGTTAATCGTCTGAAAGAGCATTACCAGCTTCCGTAAGAAAAGCCGGCGCCGTCTGGTTTAAATGTTGCTGTCTGCTCATATAAGTCCGTTTTATTGGACATACAAAATGTTATTCTGATTACAGATGAAAAATCAGAATAACAGGAGGCATGTTTATATGAAAGGATATTATGTGAGCAACGGATACATGGGAATGGTTAACGGCAGTTATATGCTTTTTGCAAGCGAGGAAGATTATATGGAATATGTGAATAATTAAGCGGTGAAATTAGCCGGAGGATTGATATATGGCTGAAAGAGTGGGAAGATGGGCGCTTTCTCAGCCCGCGGAGCAGCTTGCGCCATGGCTTTTGGGTAAGCTTCTGTGCAGAAAAAGCGCCGGAGGAATCCTCAGATACAGAATTATGGAAACAGAGTGCTACTGCGGCGAGGAAGATACTGCCTGCCACGCCAGCAAAGGAAAGACTAAGAGGACGAAGATACTCTATGAAAAGGGCGGTACTGCATATATCTATCTTTGTTACGGAATCCATTCGCTTTTCAACGTGGTGAGTGGAGAGGAGGGCCACCCGGAAGCTGTGCTTGTGCGGGGCGTGTCCGGCTATAACGGGCCGGGGAAGCTGACCAGGGCCATGGAAATTGACCGGTCGCTTAACGGGGAAGATATGGTAACCTCCGATTTGCTGTGGATAGAGGATGACGGGTACAAGCCGCAATATGTCAGGGCCAAAAGAGTGGGAATTGATTACGCCACGGAAAAGTACAGGGATATTCTCTGGCGGTTTATTGCAGACGACGGGAAGTATAAACCGGTATAAGGCTTTTGTGCCTGTCCGGGAATGGCCGGGGACTGGAGAGGTTGGCGGATAATGCTTGAAATAATTTACGGCACAGGAAACGGTGCGAAAATTTCTTATATGGAAGAAACATTAAAAAACCTTCCCGTAAGAATCGTCGGCTTACATCAGGCGGCGGAAAAAGAGGGAATTATTCTTCCTGATATAAAGGAAACAGGGGAAAATCCTCTTGAAAACGCAAGGCTGAAAGCGGAAGGATATTTCCGTGTGTTCGGGAAACCTGTGTTTTCCTGCGACAGCGGGATTTATCTGTGGAATTATACCACAAAAGAACCGCTTCCGGAGAAGGAACAGCCGGGAATCCACATCCGGGGAAACGGGGAAAGACGCCTTGGGGATGAGGAGCTGCTTGCCTATTACATCGGACTGGTGAAAAAATACGGTCAGGTCTGCGGAAGATTCAAAAACGGTATTTGCTTTATATGGAACGGGCAGCAGCGAAAGGAAAGCATGTCGGAGAGCATGTGGGGAGAACCGTTTCTGTTAACGGACAAGCCCCATGAAAAACGGGTGGAAGGTTTTCCGGTTGACAGGATTTCTCTTGATATTTCTACAGGAAAGTACCTTTACGATTTGGAGGAGGATTCCGAGGGCGAAGAGGCGCAGAACAGGGGATTTGAGAATTTTTTCAGGGAGTGCCTGACCGGGTGGGGGCTTATCTGAGTACAGGAGACAGGAAGATAAAGGGAAAAGGACTGTATCCGCACATGACATCAGTTTTGGCGGCGGCGGGCTGTGCGATGAATTACAGCTTTTCACAGAAATTGACGTAATTTATACTTAAGTTAAAAATCCCGGCATCTGTTTATGAAACTGCGGTTTTGCGGTTTGCGGGAGGAAAAGAATTTACGAGGTGAAAGGTTGATTATGCAGGAAGTAATGGATAAGAAGACAGAACAAATGGTTTCACACATGATGCTGGACATGGGCGTACCCGCTCATTTAAAGGGATACAGATATGTCAGGGCGGCGGTACTGATGGCGGAAGAGGACATGAAAGTGGTGGGAAGCGTCACAAAGCTGCTTTATCCGGAAATAGCAAAGAGGTATAATACCACTGACGGAAAGGTGGAGAGAGCTATCCGAAACGCCATAGAGATTTCATGGGAGAGAGGAAATAAAAAGACTTTCGAGCAGTTATTCGGATATTGCGCGGAAAGCGGTCAGGGCAGACCGACCAACAGCGAATACATAGCGGCAATTGCCGACTGCATCAGAATGCAGGTAAATCAGGAAAATCAAAAAGAAGAAAAATAACAGGAGGACTACAATGGATAAGCCAGCTATATGCGGAGGAGAACCGGTACGGGATACGAAAATATTTTACGGACATCAGTATATTGATGACGCGGATATTCAGGCGGTGGTGGAGGTATTAAAGAGCGATACCATTACCTGCGGTCCCAAAATCACGGAGCTGGAAGAAAAGCTGTGCCGGATAACCGGAGCGAAATATGCGGTTGTATGCAGCAACGGAACCGCGGCTTTGCATATGGCCTGTATGGCGGCAGGGGTCAGCGAGGGGGACGAGGTGATTACCACACCCATTACTTTTGCCGCGTCCGCGAACTGCGCGCTCTACTGTGGGGCGAAGCCGGTTTTTGCAGATATCAATGAGGAAACCTATAATATTGACCCGGAAATGGTGGGCAAATTAATAAGTAGCAGGACGAAAGCGGTGGTGGCTGTGGATTATACGGGGCAGTCGGCGCAGCTCGACGAGCTTTTAGACCATTGCCGTGAGAATAACCTTGTACTCATAGAAGACGGCGCTCATGTAATAGGTACAAGATATAAGGGAAAGTGTAACGGCTCGATTGCGGACATGACGACATTAAGCTTCCACCCCGTAAAAACCGTGACCAGCGGGGAGGGCGGCGCCGTTCTCACAAACAGTGAAGAATACTATGAAAAGCTACTGCTTTACCGTACCCATGGAATTACAAAAGACGTTGCGAAGATGGAAAATGAGCCGGACGGTCCTTGGTATTACGAGCAGACAACGCTTGGAATGAATTACCGCATGACGGATATACAGGCGGCGCTTTTAATCAGCCAGCTTGATAAGCTCCCTCTTTTTATAAAAAGAAGAAAAGAAATCGTAAGGACTTACAACGAGGCGTTTTCAAAACTGCCTCAGATTATTGTGCAGAAAGAAATCCCGGAATCGGATACCACGAGGCATTTATATATTCTGCGGCTTAATCTGTCAAAACTGACCATAGACAGAAGACAGTTTTTTGAGGCGCTCGCTGCGGAGAATATCTGTTGTAACGTGCATTATATTCCGACCTATTATTTCCCCTATTATCAGAGATTAGGCTATGAAAAAGGATTGTGCCCGAAGGCGGAGAAGCTCTACGAGGAGATAATCAGTCTGCCGCTTTATTATGCCATGACGGATAAGGACGTGCAGGATGTAATCTGCGCGGTGACGAAGATTGCAAATTATTACGGGACAAAGCAGGAAGGCTGACGAAATGAAATTAAGCGTAATTGTACCCGTTTATAATATGGCGTCAGAGGAAAAGCTGAACTGGTGTATGGACAGCCTTGTAAATCAGACCGTTTCCGATTATGAAATCATTGCGGTGGATGACTGTTCTACCGACAATTCGCTGGAAATACTCCATGATTATGAGCGGAAATATCCTGAAAAGGTGAGGGTAGTCGCTTCGCCTGTCAATAAAAAGCAGGGCGGGGCCAAAAATCTGGGGCTTGGCCGGGCAAAGGGTGAATGGATTGGATTCATTGACAGCGACGACTGGGTCACGCCTGATTTTTACGAAAGGCTCCTTGGGCTTGCGGAGGAGACCGGAGCGGATATGGTGGGCTGCGATTATCATCTGACGGACGAGCACAGCATGAAAATCGGTCAGGTGGTGCATAACAATAAGAAGTCGCAGACAGGAGCTTTGACAAAGGAAAAATACAAATCGCTGATTCTTGACAGCGGCAGCCTTGTGGTGAAGATTTATAAAAGGCATATTATTCTGGATTACCCTAACCGGTTCCCGGAAAATATTTTTTATGAGGATAATGCCATCAGCAATTCCTGGATGCTCAGAGCAAAGCGCTTTGAATATCTGGAAGAGCCTCTTTACTATTATTACCAGCACGATACTTCCACTGTGCATACCATCACGAAAAAACGGTGTCAGGACAGGATGGAAGCGGCCAGAGTGATGGTGAGAGAAGCCGGAGAATTCGGATATCTGGAGGAATATTATCCTGAGATAGAAAGCAGCTTTACCACATTGTTTTATGTAAATACGCTGTTTACCTATATGGCAGGCGTGAAAAAGAAAGAGTATGGTTTTGTGAAGGCTCTTGGCCGGGAGATGAGGGAAACCTTTCCGGGATTTATGGAAAATTCCTATTATCAGGAGAGGGTTCACGCGGAAGAGCAAAAGCTGATTAAAATGCATATGAAATCAACGCTGTATTTTATGACATACTATAAGATACTGTGGGGTTATAGAAATTTCAGAAAGAAACTGCAGAAAAAACGCGGCTGACCCGGAAAAGGCGTCAGCCGTTTTTGCGAAATTCCAGGGGCGTACGCCCTGTTACTTTTTTAAAAATTTTGGAGTAGTAAGCCAGCGTATTGAAACCGCAGCTTAAAGCGGCTTCCGTGACGGTCATGTTTTTCCGCAGAAGCTCCATGCTGGCATA